>WNEY01001854.1_pt1 | contig 15192 bp, 18 predicted proteins | sample 5400531 | NCBI WGS metagenome assembly WNEY01 (sample SAMN13153338, study PRJNA577476) | soil metagenome | isolation source: 200 cm saprolite under Douglas fir tree site 1 | place: USA:California | collected 2015-04-18
GATGTATCCCTGTTCAGCAAGCAAGGAGATTTACCAAGCCAAGTGCGCCGAAGGCGTCTGACTAGAGCTGCCGCGAGGCCGATCAGGACCGGTGCGAAACCGCCGGTCACACCACCAAGCGCATCCTCCAACGCCAATCGTGGCCCAAACGCCAATCCCAGTTCGGGCGCTCGGGAGTGCGGCGCCACTCTGGAGAAAGAAGTCCTTGAGGAAGGCTTGGCGCCAAGCTATTGGTTCGAGCCTGTGGAGCGCGGTAAGCCCTTCGTTGCGTCGATCAGATTTTCCGGGAGCCGCGAGGGGGTGGTCGGAAAGCCGCAGTCGCGTGACCACTTTGACCACCTGGAGACGGTGGAAGGCATCCTTCCGGGGTCTGGCCCGATCTCAGTGACACCTCAGATTCGGGATATCAACCCGGGCGAGTGGATTGTAAGGGCCGAGTTGAGCCGGAAGGGTCGGGAGCGACTGGTTAGGCCATATCCGGGTCAGACTAGCCCGGGACAGGCACGGCCGAAGCTGTGGCCCAGGGGACTACCAACCACGCCGTCGGGGCTCCCGCTGCGTTCGAAGACAGGCCTGCCTGCCTTTGCCAGCCGTCCGGGAGTAATCACCGGCGCCTGGCCGGCATTAGTGTTGAGTGGTTTCGCGGTTACGCTTGCCCTTCAGGCAGTTCTCTTGGCCCGCGTGCATATCGACGTGCCATCGTCGCTCCTGGTCATGCTGGTTGCGAGCCTCGCCGGGCTGGTCGGCGCAAAACTCTGGTTCGTCGCCCAGCAACCGCGCCCAGTCCAGCGTGCACTGCCGACTCAGGGTCTCTGCATCCAGGGATTTCTCCTCGGTACGGCCATCACTGCGGCGGCCGGCCTCGCGCTCCTGCACGTGCCCATTGGAAAATTTCTCGATGCCACAACGCCGGGGTTGTTCTTCGGCATGGTGGTTGGCCGACCAGGATGCTTCCTGACGGGTTGCTGCGCAGGCCGGCCCACGGCTTCGCGGTGGGGTATATGGTCGTCCGACGGCCGAATCGGGGTCCGCCGAGTCCCCACTCAGCTGCTGGAATCACTTCTTAGCCTGGGCATTGGGTCTGCCGCCCTGCTTTTGGACCTCCTGGTCAGACCCTCCGTGCCGGGAGCCATCTTCGCGGCTGGCCTGGCAACCTATGCCCTGGGTAGGCAGTTTCTCCTTCCCCTTCGGGTGGAACCTCGCAAGTCCTCGCTTGGACGCCCATTCACGATCGTGGCGGCCTCAGGAGTACTGATCGCGGACATCGTCTACTGGCTCGCGACGTCTCTTCGCTGATCGGAGTTTTCGGAAAGATAGGTCGACGATTCATGCAATCTTTTCTGGGCCCGTGTTCACGTGTACCTCGTAAAAGCGGCTGATCTCCGCCTGGTCGTACTGGTCTAAGAACTCGACCCAATGCCAGGCAACGAGGGCGATTCGGTGCTGTCCCATGCCGCGCGCGTACGACGTCAGAACGATCTTTATTTCGTGGAAGGCCGGATCGTAGGGAGCAAGGTTGTCGACGTAGTTCCCTTGAGGTCGGAGCAGCCGGCTGGGCAGTTGTAAAGGATGGCCACGCCGCCATGCTCGAGATTGTGGAGGTACTGACCCTCAACCAGCGGCCCGTGTGACTGCCAGGGGGACCGGGCCATCTGGCTGGCCGAAATGCGAGCCTGAGGCGGGCGGGTAGAACTTAAATGCGATCTGGCTAGTGGGCGAGACGTGGTGCGGGGTCCCCTCGTCGGGGACGGCCTGACCCGCCACCGCGTCCGCTGGTTGGGCGGCGAAAGCCAGATGGGAATCCGGCGAGTGGCCGAGGGCGGCTGCGATGACAAGGATGGCGAGCGCCGCGACGCCAAGTCCGCTGCCGATCAGGATCAGATTCCGTCGGTCGCGCGCCCGCTCCTTTTGGGCCGCCGCCTCCCGCTGCGCCTTTCGGAGCTCTTTGATGTCGTTTCGGTTTTTGCCCATGCCACACGATCGGTAGCCGCCAACGCGCCGTCCAATACTATCAGCTGCTAGTAGGAAACAGCTGGTTGGTCAGTAGCCGCGCGCAGATTGCTACGATAGCCCGGTAGTATCGGTGGCCGGAGGAGCATGGTACAGCTGACCCAGGGACGGCTGCTGGTCGCAATGATTGCGTGTTCGATCTTGGTTTCCGCCTGCACGCTCCAGCAGGACGTCGCGTCCGCGCCACCCTCCGGCAAGACCGGGTTCTCGGCCCCCACAGTGTCGGGAACGACTCTGGCAGGAAAGGGCATGACCATTGTGTTTCGAGGCCACCGCACGGTGCTCATCTTCTGGGCATCCTGGTGCGGTCCCTGCCGGCACGAGCAGCCATACGTGACCCGGATGGCAACCGACCTGGCCGCCCAGGGCGTCCAGTTCTTCGGGGTGGACTTCCTGGACCGCGACCACGCCGCCGCCGAGGCCTTCGTCCAGGAATTCCACGTACCGTATCCCAGCCTTTATGACCCCGACGGGAAGCTGGCTGCCGCCTATCAAGTAGACAGTCCGCCCGCCAAGGTCCTCGTGGACGGCCGCGGCGTGATCGCCGCGCGGGTGGATGGCGAAACGACCGAGGACATGCTTGAGCGGCTTATCCAGGCGAAGCTGCTGGGCGGATGACCGGCTATCTCGGGGTGGCCTTCCTCGGTGGACTCCTCTCCTGCATTTCGGTGTGCTTCCTACCGCTGATTCCCGCCTACATCACCTATCTCGGTGGGCGGGCTGCCGGCCAACCCGGTGTGCCACCGCTCCGCCAGCAGTTGACGGTTTTGGGAAACGCCCTGCTGTTTATCGCGGGCTTCAGCACGATGTTCATCCTCTTCGGTGCGGCGGCAGGTCTCCTGGGCGCGAACCTCACCCAGTACCGGTCGATCCTCCTGAGGGTGGCGGGGGTCGCACTGATCGTCATGGGGGTGGCAATGGTCGGGGTGATGCCCTGGCTGATGCGGGAGTTCCACCTCGATATCGCTCACCGCTTGCCAAGGACGCCCTGGGCGTCATATGCCGTCGGCATGGCGTTCGCCATCGGTTGGACGCCCTGCGTGGGGCCCATCCTCGCGGCGATCCTGGTCATCGCCGCGGATTCTGCCACCGCCGCGCAGGGTGCCCTACTGCTCGCCGCCTACTCAGCGGGGATGGCCATTCCTCTTCTCGTCGCGGCCGGAATCGCGGGCCAGCTGACGCGGGTCGTCAGAAACGTCTATGCTGCCGGCCGAGTCCTCAACGGCGTCGCGGCCGTGTTCCTCATCAGCATGGGATTACTGATCTTTAGCAACCGGCTCACGCTGCTCAATAGCTATTTGCCGTACTTCACGCCGCCGCTGCAGGACCTCGGCGCGACCTCGACTGTCGCGATCGGCGCCAGGCCCGATCGGATCACGGGCAACGGGCGGGTGCAGGTCGGCAAACAGGCGCCTGCCTTCACCGTGACCGACCTCGACGGTCATCGGGTCAGCCTCGCCGCCCTCAAGGGCAGGCCGGTTCTGATCAACTTCTGGGCGACCTGGTGCACGCCCTGCCGGGAGGAATTACCGATGATCGAGTCGGCATATCGCGCCCACCGGGATCAGGGCTTTACGGTGGTCGCCGTGGATTACAAGGAGTCGGCCGGAGCGGTCCGAAAGTTCTGGTCGGACCTCAAGCTGGAGCCGGTCCCGTTCCTCGACCCAGATGGGCGGGTCGCTGACACGTACGGGGTCGGGCTGAGTTCGACCGGCCTGCCGGTCAGCGTCTTCGTGGCGCGTGATGGGTCAGTCAGCGCCTTCGCGCCGTTTGCGCTCGACCCTGACTACCTCTCCAAGCAGCTGAAGGCCATTCTCTAGCAGCTCACGGGTAGGAAAAGGTGCGCTCGATGAGATGCCCCGGATCGACAATCGTTTCGGCACCCAGGCGCTGGCTGGCATCGATAGAGAGCTCGACCCAAATCTGTGAGCCGGGCAAGAAAACGACCAGCATTTTGAGGCCGTCGCGTTCTGGGAGCGCTTCGAGAACGCCCGTGTCAGGCCCATACGGCTCACCGTGGAGGAATGCCGAGCCCGGCATGGTGTAAAGGCCGCGGGCCGTGGCGCCGAGACCGCTGGTCACCCGCTCGTCGACGGAGAGTTTGGGCTGATCCTCCATCCTCTTGATCACCTCGGCCAGCAGGCTCCGGTCGCCGGCGACCGGTGGCCACACGACACTGAAGTCGATCTTCCCACCGGGCAAACGATGCGATCTCGCGAGCACCTCGAGTTCGGTGATGCCAACGGTCCACTGGACCGGCGCCGTCAGGCAGCCGATCCCGCAGGCTGTCGCGCCGAGGGGCGACCAGCCGGCTGTCGGGTCACGTCGCATGAGCGATAGGCTGAGGTCCGGCGGCGGTGTGGATCCCGGACTAATGGCGGTCACCGTGAGCTGGCCGGTGCTCGCAGCCAGGTAGACTTCCCACCAGCCGGCCTGGCCTGCGAGGTCAACCGCTGGACCGTTGGGCGGCGGCGGACCCAACTCCGGGATGGCGGCGACCGCCGTGGAGGCGAGCGACGGCTGTGCCACGGCGCCCAACAGGCTGGACAGGGCGAAGACCCCGAGCAACAAGACTGCCTCGGCACGGGTGAGACCTCGGATCATGCCGATGCGGTCGTCGCCTGTACCTCGAAGCGCGCGCAGCCGCAAGGTGGCAGCGGCGAGCAGTGCCACCAGCACGACGCCCACCTTGAGCAGCAGCACCTTCCCGTAGGAAGTGGTGATGAGCTGTGCGAGTGAGCTGAATTCCGCCAGTGCGGCGAGCAGTCCCGTGACCAGAACGCCAGCAGCGCTCCAGAGGGCCAGTCGCCCGTATCGCCGCAGCGCCGGCAGCACGGTTGTCCGCGGCAGAGCAGGGCGCCGGATGGCGATCACGACGACGAGATGAGCCAGCATGCCAAACCAGAGCACGGTCAGCAGGACGTGGACCGCGATTGCGGGCAGTCCCCACCAGGCTCGCGCCGACGCGGGATGAGTGGTCAACGCGGCGGCGACGGCGGCGAGGGCAAGCGGGAGGAGCACCAGCCGACGGGTACCCCGGACGAATACGATTCCGCCCGCGACCAGCACGGACACGAAGGCGATGAGTTCGTTGCGTCCAGCTGGAGACTGGAAGAAGGCTTGCCACGGCGCCGAAGCGAAGACCGAGTCACCGCCCGACCTCAGCCGCCAAACAAAGAGCCCAAGCTGCGTGCCGGCACCGAGCGCTGCGGCAGCGAGTGGGATGCCCAGGACAAGACCGGATTCGGAAGATTCCGCGAATCCGGCGGTCCTCCACACCCAGGTGGCATTGACCAGAAGGCCCGCCGCAAACGCAACGCTGGCAAGGAAGAGAAAGCGGGCCACTGCCTGGAGCCAGTCCGTCGGCTCCGCCGCGGCCTGTGTCGCCGCCGGGATATTGGCCTTCGTGCCAACCCCAAAGGCGAAGTGGCCGGCGCTGAAATGCGCATCATCCGCTGAGACCACCTGCCAGTGAACCTCGTACACGTCAGGGGGCAAAACAGGCAACCGGACGGCGACGAGGTCACCACCTGAAGCGCGGCTGGGCGGTGCAGTCTTGACAGGCTCGCCACGGGCATTGCGCACCGTGACCTCGATGCCCCCGGGAGCCACCGCTTCACTGAACCGCAGCGTGAGCGACGGTGGGCTGGTCAAGAGTCGCTGTCCAGCCGCCGGACTCGTCTGGACGAGGAAGGCGTGGGCCGATGCCGCGATCGGCATCAGCAGACTCGCGGCGAAGGCACAGGCACCAGCGGCGAGGAACCGGCGGGTTCCCCTCATGACCTGGTCGCCTCAGGGTGCTTCGGCCAGCTAGCCGCTCGGCGCGTACGTCCCTTGCATGTCCGGCTGCCACATCTGCTCGTTGATGACGGCGCCGGTGCAGCCCTGGATGTTGATCTGGTTGACGACGGCGCCGTCCTTCTTGAGCTCGAACTCCCAGTAGCCGTGGTGCTGCTCTCCGTCCCCCAGGGCAAGGGAGGTGGCCCGGGCTGCAAGCGCCCGAGCATCGGACTCCGCCCTGGGCGTCGTGCAGGTCGCGCCCATCATTCCGTACTGGGCGTCCCACATCATGTTCGGACCCATCTCCGGCCCTGCATCCCCAGACGAACGGTTGACATAGACCTCGGGGCCCTTGAAACCGGCTCGGTCGTTGAACTCCACCTCGTAGAAGGCGGGGAAAATATGAACCTCGTCCACGGTCAGCCAGTCCCAGCCGCGTCCCCGCACCGCCGCGAGGGCTGCTGGTAGGGCATCCTGTGGTCGTGAGACCGGGCCCGCACCCTGGGTCCACACCATCATGGGTTCGGCCATGCTGGGCAACATCCCGCTGCCCATGTTTGCGCCCATCATGCCGGAGCCCAGCATGCCCCCATGAGATGCGCTGTTTGCAGTGGCCAGGGCGAGGGAGGCGCCGCAGCCGGCGAGTCCCACGACCAGGGCAGCGAGGCCAGCGAAGAGGAGCACCCGGTTGCTCATCAACTCGTCCCGCCTTTCAAGTCCGACCGGATGCGCTCATATTCTTCGCGGGTAATTTCGCCTCGCGCGTAGCGCCGTTGCAGGATCGTCAGCGGGTCTTCTGGCGAACCCGACGTCGTGCTCGATGTTTGTCGCTCGCTCCCTGCGAAGCGCGCGATCGCCCAGACGGCCAGCAGGATGATCCCGGCGAAGACCAGCAGGCCGAAAAGCATCATCAGGAGCCAGAACCACGTCATGCCGCCGCCCATCATGTCCATACCTCAGCTTAGCCAGCGGCGGCGGCGCCACGCGCTGAACAGGGGTAGCGCGACCGAGGCGGCGAGCAGTAGCAGGAGCCCCGCCTGTATGGGTAGAGGAAGACCCCGCAGAGCCGCCGCCAGATCCCCGGCTCGCTCCGTGGCCCAGCGGTTCCACGCAGTGAGCCAGGCCGGCGAGTAGCTCATCTGGCCCGTGAGCGCAAGATAGAGAGCTCCCGCAGCAATGGCGAGGAACATGACCCCGGCCACCAGTTCGGGCCATGGAATCCGGCGGTTGCCGATCTGTAAGGGTAGCGGGCGCCATCGGGCGGCGCCGGCCGGCAGCCGGTCCCAGAACAGCGCCGCCAGAAAGAGTGGAAAGACCATGCCGAACACATAGGAAAGGCCGAGTCCGAGCGCCCCGGGAACCGAGTTCGCGAGCGCCGAGAGCGCGACCACGCCAACGACGACGGGGGCGCAGCAGGAGCTCGCGATTCCCGACACCAATCCCAGCAAGAAGACCGAACCCGCGCTGCCGCCCGACACCCGAACCCGGAGTGCCGGCATCGGCAGCATCCACTGCCGGCCCGACAGCATGCCCACGCCGAGCAGGGCGAGGAAGATGCCAACCAGGAAAAAGATGATCCGGCGCTGCGCGGCGAAGACCTGGCCGAGCGCGCCAACGCCCAGGACGACCGGTAACAACACGGCCGCGACCCCGGCGGCGAACACGAGGGCGGTGATAGGCAGCCGTTGCCGCCCGCGCGCGGCGGCGGTGCCGATGAAGGTCGGCAGCAGCGAGACGATGCAGCAGGGTGCGAAGAGTGCCAGGATGCCGCCCAGGAAGGAGGCCGCCAGGGAGCTCGAGTACACGAGGGCGTTCACGCCAGCCCCTGCTCCCGGAGCCACTGTCGGAGCGCGCCCTCCGACAGGCGACCGTACCCGAATAGCTTGCCCTCGATGTAAACCGCCGGGGCGAACGGGACGCCGTCTCGTCTCACCAGCTCGTTCCCGTCGGCGGCGTTCCAGTCCATCTCGTCGACGGTCAGGCGCTCGGCCAACACGCGCTCGAGGACCGTACGGGCATGCGCGCATAGGTGGCAGTCGGGGGTCGTGACGAGCGTCGCTCGCACCGGTACGAGGGACGCCTCAGGCTTGCTTGAGCGCTGCCAGAACATCATCGACGGCCACGTGCATGGTGTCAGGGGCGAGCTGCTTCCAGCGGACGTGCCCGCCGGCATCGATGACGAAGACGGAATGGCCGTCCACGTCACCCATGTCCATGCCGCCCGGGATCCGGAAAACGCCGAAGGCCGAACCGAGGGCATGGTTGCGGTCCTCCACGATCGGGAAGCCCAGCCGCAATTGGTCGGCGAGCGACTTTGACTGGTCGACCGGGTCGACGCTGACGGCAACCACCTTCGCGCCCAATGCCTGGATCTCCTGCAACCGGTTCTGCAGCTCCACGAGCTGCTTCTGGCAGGCCCCTCAACCCGATCCTTCGTAGAAGTACACGACGACCTTCGAGCCCTGGAGCTGTTGTAGGGACAGCGTCCCTCCACTGGTGGCCGGCTGCGCGATCGATGGCACGGCCGCGCCGGTTGCGACCCCCGAGCCCGTCGTTTGTGTGCCCTTCAGGATCCAGACCAGACCGGCGAGTACCAGAAAGGCTGCGATCCCGATCAACCCCCAATTCCGCAGACGCGACGAGTTACGTACCGGCTGCCTCTGGGTAACCGGCTGCCGGCCTTGGCGGGGTGCCTGACGATTCTTGCTCAGGAGGCTGGCCGCTCCTCGTCAGCTGGGGTTGGTCCATGCGCGTCCCGCAGCAGCTCGATCTCCCGCTCCAGGCGGCCGATGCGGGCATCGGGTGACTCCTGCTGGGTGGACGGCGTCGTTTTCGGTGAACGCATCATGAACCACATCATCAGCCCCATGGAAACGGGGCAAGCGAGGATCAGCACGTAAGGCAGGTACTGCGACATGGAGGACCTCCTAAAGATCTACGACCACCATATAGTAGCAGTCCCTCACGCGCTCCCAAAGAGGTGAGCGACACACCAGGCCGAGTTGAGCGCGATCAGGACGCCGGCGGCCGAGCCTACCCAGAGCGACATCGGGATCGGCTCACGGGGCAGGTCATCCCCCAGCACTTGCGCCACGCGGAGCTTCGCGGCGCCGCCGAAGGCGGCCGTGCCGTGGGTTTCGAGGTATGACCCGACCTTCCATAACGCCCCAGCAAGGGGTGACCGGCCTGCACAGCGGATGGCTGCGCGGTCGGCCGCCAGCTCTGATGCCTCCCGACGGCGCTCGGCCCACCATTCGACCAGTGGCAGCCAGAAGAAGACGTCAGCCATGGCTTGCTGCATGGCTTGCCGGAGGGGATCGTAGCGGCGGACGTGGTGCTGTTCGTGAGCGAGCACCGCCACCAATTCGTCGGAGGACAGCTCACGTACCAGACCCGCACTGACCAGGATGGAGGGTGTGAGTCCCCCGTGGCAAAACGCGACGGGAGCTTCGGCCGTGACGCATTCGACACGTAGTGCCCCGGCGCGGGCTGCCCCAATGAGGAGAGCCGATGGCGCAGTCGCGCGCTGCATCCGGCGGACCGCCAGGACGCTTTGCGCCAGGATCCAGACGACCCTGGTCAGCCAGGCGATGGTCATCGCTCCAAGGAGTGCGCCGCCGGCCAGCACAATGGCGAACGGCCATCGCAACGGCGGAACCATCGAGGCGCACGTTCCGGGCAGCCGACAGGTCGCCAGCCAGCTGCCGCACGCCAGGACCAGGAGCGCGGCGCCGACGATCAAGACGCTATATCGCTTCACAGGTTGCCCAGCTCCCGCAGCCGCTTCCGTTGCTCTGGATCCAACCCATCGATCCGCGCTGCGAACGCGATGAGTGCAGCCTCGCCATAGCGCCGCACCAGCTGCGCCACGTCCTGACGGCTTGCGCGGGTCACGAACTCGTCGGGGGTCAGCGCCACCCGGTACTCATGGGCCTTGTGTTGCGGGATGGCCCGAGCATGGAGGAGGCCTTTGGTGGCGAGCCGCACGACCGTCGTCATGATGGTGGTATAGGCGAGCTCTGACATCTCCCGCTGGATATCGCGGACCGTGAACCTCTCGCCAACCTGGCCAGACCAAATGACATGCATGATCCGGGCCTCGAGAGGCCCGAAGAGAGCCAGCGCGCGATTCAGTGCCTTTTGTGCCATTTGCTGTAACTCTGTGGTCGTCTGCAACCGACCCGAGTACTACTGGAATATAGGAGATGTGCAGCTGGACGGCAAGAGCGGGCGGCGGTCCGATCTCGACACGACCTTCCTGGTGCTGGCTGGTATCGCCTGGACCAGCGGGCTCCTTTACCTCGTTGTTCGAGCCAATCTCCCTTCGCCTGTCCGGCTCGTCATCGTCGATGGGCTTCACGTCTACGTGGGTGTTGCCTCAATCGTTTTTGTCATCGGCATTCTGGCGACTGAGGCCCGTGCTGGCGCGTTCGAGACCGGGCGCGTCGTGCGGCAAATGCGGTGGCTGCTCGGCGGTCTCTATCTGGTGCTCTATGGGGCCGGCGCTCTCCTCACCCTTCCATGGTCAGGATCCGTGCGCGCTTTCCTGGTCGATCTCCATCTCCTCGCTGCTGTCTGGGCGGTCGTCCCGACGGGCTGGTATCTGATGCACGGTCGGGCGGCGACGTGGCGGCACGCCTTTGCGAGCCGCGTTTCGGTTGCCTTGGTTGTGATTCTCGTCCCAGCGGCGCTCGTCGTCGTCATTGCCCCTCGGACGATCGCTCCGCTCACCGTGAGCGGCGCCGGAGCCGCGTGGCGCGTTCAGGGGCTGCCTCACCGATTCATCGATCGCCTGGCGATGAGTCCTAACGGACAGGGCCTGATCGCCGGTGGAGAGGGCTTGTACGTGCGTCGCCTAAGCGACCAGCGGTGGCAGCAGGTCGCTTTCCCTCCCGAGCTGGTCCTGAGTGTGGCGCTGTCCCCGATCGTTACGTACGTCGGCACGACCGATGGGATCTACGCGAGCGAACAGGTCGGCGGGCCGTATCGGCGGTTGCCGCTTCCTTCCTTTGAGGTTCACGGGATTGCCGTTGACTCACAGGACCCGAATGTCATCTGGGTGAGCTCACGCGGCGGCTTCTGGGTCTCGGCTGATGGCGGACACGGTTGGATCCCCGAATCGGCTGGGATCGAGAATCCAACTGGGGCGTGGTCCCTCGCCTTCTTCCAGGGATCGCTGTTCGCGAGCGACTCCGAGGCGGTCTACCGATGGGATGGAGCTCGGTGGCTGCTGAGCTCCAACCAGAGATTTGTGGTCTCGCTCGATCCGTCGGCCGATCGCCGCCGACTCTTCGCCAGTTCGATGGGCCAGGGCGTGCGCTCGTTCGACGGCCGCACCTGGACGGAGGCCGACGCCGGACTGGCGGGCCATGCTGGCCCCATCCACGTCGTCGGCATCACGGATACCAGTGGCCCTCGTACCTATGCGGCCACGATGCTCGACGGCGTCGCGGTCAGCACAGACCGCGGCCGCAACTGGTCGCCGCTGCGCGCCGGAATGCCACCCGGCTCAGTCTGGCGTGTCGTGGAAGTTGGTGGCACCCTGGTTGCCGCAACAGACAGCGGCATCTTCGCCTATCCACTTGACCTGTCGCCTCCTCCGGACCCCGCATGGTGGCTGGCGATTGTCGGCGTAAGCTTGGCCGCCGCGTTAGCCGCCAGCCGGCTGCTTCATCTGCCGCGCGGGACACAGGATTGAGTCGTGGCCGGGCAGGTGGAGGAGCGCGAACGCGAGCGCGACGCCCATCAGCTCAGACGCCTGCGCCGCCAGGCTGACGGCGTCGACGGCCTCCGTCGGTCCCAACGTGAAGCCACCCTGAGCGGCAGGCGTCAGTGGCAGGCCAATCACCACGTGCGCGGCGTAGAGCACGATCAGCGCGACATTGAGGGCGATGACGCCGTAGTAGGCAAGTGGGTGAGGTCGCAAGATCACGACGGCGGCGAGGCCAACCTGGATCAGGCCCGAGGCGAGGAAGCCGAGCCCCAACAACGGTGATTCCTCGGCGTGCTCACCGAGCAGCAGTAGGTGGAACGACGCCGCGAACAGTAAGAGGAGGCTCAGGACACGTCGTGATTGGTTTGACCGCGAAGGCCGCAGCCGCGCAACCAGCGCTGCGCCGACGAATGTAATGCCGATAACAAGGCCACACAGCCCGGCGACGCTGACCAATGGCCAAAGATTGTGTGGCGCTGGTGTCAGCGCAGACAGAGCAACAAAAAGCGTCGAGCCCGTCAAGCTCGCCAGGGCAACCCACAGCGGCCGCCTTGATCCGTGGCGTGAAAGGAATGTGATCACGTCATGAATCTACGACGGATTGATCGCGAGGGTAGAATGGGTCAACCTACTATCCCAAGATCGGAGGTGACCGCCGTGCTGGGAGCGAAGCGCCTGATCGAGGACAGCCGAGCGATAAGCCGACGAAGCTTCTTCGCGCTGGTGGGGTGGGGCGGCTTTGTGATCGCGACCGCGATCGCGCTGTTCCAATCGGTGCGCTTCATTTTCCCCAACGCCACCTATGAAACGCCCGCTGCCGTTAAGTACGGACCACCATCGGATTTTGCGGTGGGTTCGACCACCGTCTTCATTTCTGATCGAGTGGTGATCAATCGGGATCCCGACGGCATCTACGCTTTCAACTTGATCTGCACGCATCTCGGGTGTACGCCACGGTCGTTTCCGGACGTGACGAGCGACCTGGTCGCGCAAGGCATCCTCAGCATCAAGGATCCTCAGACAGGCCAGGCAGCTACACGACAGAACCCGGCATTGCCCGGGTTCAAGTGTCCTTGCCACGGCAGTCGGTATTTCCGGGACTCGATCAACTTCTTCGGACCGGCGCCGCGCCCCATGGACCACATCCGCGTTGAGGTTGCGCCAGACGGCAAGCTACTCGTCGACCGAGGTTCGTTCGTCGACCTGAAATTCCGTCTGAAGGTTTGACTTCGGCCATGAGAGCCGGCGGAGGGAACTCGCGTTCTGTAGCTCTGGCCGCCGTCGCACTCCTCGTCGCCGCCTGCGGAACCGGGAGTGAGAGCACTTCTGCGGCGCCCACTGCAACGCCAGCGGGGCTTCAGGCGGAGATCGTCGCGTCGGAGCTCCTGCCTGGCCTCCAGCGGTTTCCAGTCGGGATTCTCGACGCCAATACGCCGGTCAACGATGCCACCGTCCACGTGCGGGCGTTTTCGGTTGCCGGCAACACGCTGCAGTTGAAGAGCGAGTCTGACGCCCGCTTCAGGGGCGCGGGCCTCGAAGGGCGCGGGCTCTACGTGGCACAGCTGCGATTCGACGCCGCCGGCACCTGGGTTGCCGAGATCACAGCACAGCGGCCGAACGGCACCCAAAAGGTTCTGCGGTTACCTTTTAAGGTGGCCGACAAGCCCACGGTGCCGGCTCCTGGACAGCCAGCGCCACAAAGCCACAATCCCACGGTCCGCGATGTGCCGGACGTGAGCTACATCGATAGCGGACAACCCCCCGATGACATGCACCAGCTGTCGATCGCCGATGCTATCGCGCAACACCGTCTAACCCTGGTTGTGTTCGCCACGCCTGCCTTCTGCATGAGTCAGACGTGCGGCCCACAGGTCCATGCCGTGCAACAGCTCGAGCCGCGCTTTCGGGACCGTCTAACCTTCATCCACGTTGAGGTCTACCAGGACTTCAAGCCGGACCCGTCGAAACGACGCCTGACGGACACCTTCGTCGCGTGGCAGTTCCAGACGGAGCCCTGGGTCTTCCTCATCGACTCGAAGGGCACGATCCGAAACCGCTTCGAAGCGACGGCTGACACCGACGAGCTGGGCGCGGCCATCGATCAATTGCTGGCTTCGCCCTGAGACTGCGGCGACGGCCTGCTGCAAGCCGCGAGTGGTGACTGATACCCCCCTAGGGTATAATCTCGAGTCATGAAGCCGAGTTACACGAAGGACCGGGACGCGCTCCTCACCCGCCTGAGCCGCATCGAGGGCCAGGTCCGCGGCGTCAAACGGATGGTCGACGAGGAAACCTACTGCATCGATGTCCTCACCCAGATCAATGCCATCAAGGCCGCCATCGATCAGGTCGGCTTCCTGCTGCTGGAGGACCATATCCAGGGCTGCGTCACGACGGCCGTGCGCCAGGGGGATCAGTCAAAGGTCACTGAGCTGGTCAAGGCTGTCGAACGCTTTGCCAAGGCCTGAGTCGTACGGGATTCGAGCTGATGCAGATTCTGGCGCCCATCGCCGACAGCCTTCGGATGGCCTTCTTCATGTTCTGGGACACGCTATGGCCGCTGATCTTCGGGTTCGGCCTGTCGGGCGTCGTCCAGGCATTCGTCTCCCGCTCGGACATGCGGCGCGTGATGGACGATCACCGGCCGAAGACGCTCGGCATCGCCTCGATCTTGGGCGCCGCCTCGTCGTCCTGCTCCTACGCCGCCAGCGCGATGGCCAAATCGCTCTTTCAGAAAGGGGCCGACTTCACGACGGCAATGGTGTTCATGCTGGCGTCCACCAACCTGGTGATCGAACTGGGCCTCGTGCTCTGGGTCTTGATCGGCTGGCAGTTCGCGGTCAGTGAGTACGTCGGCGGAATCATCATGATTGGGCTGCTCGCCCTGGTGGCTCGCTTCTTCTTCCAGCCAGCGCTGGTGACGCGAGCCCGCCAGCATCTGGCCGAGCAGTCCTCAGCTGGCGCCCTGGACGAGCATGCTGGCGACCCGGGCGGGGCGCACGGGGCGCCACTCGCTCGGCGCTTTCGTTCACCAGCCGGCTGGGCCGACGCCGCCACCTATACGATGGCCGACCTGGTGATGCTCCGCAAGGAGATGATCGTCGGCTACCTGGTCGCCGGTTTCCTGGCCGTCCTGGTTCCGAACAGCCTCTGGAACACCATCTTCTTCCATGGGCACGGCTTCGCCACGTCGCTGGAGAACGTGATCGTTGGCCCGCTGATCGCCATCCTGAGCTTCGTTTGTTCGATCGGCAACGTCCCGCTGGCGGCCGCCCTCTGGAAAGGCGGGATCAGCTTTGGCGGGGTGGTCAGCTTCATCTTCGCGGACCTCATTACCTTTCCGCTGCTCTTGATCTACCGGAAGTTCTATGGGTGGGGATTGACGCTGCGGATCCTGGCGGCCTTCTGGCTCGTGATGGCGGCGGCCGGCCTCGCGACCCAATACCTTTTTGCGGGAGCCGGCCTCGTTCCGGTCGGTCGTCCGGCACAGGTCGTGCAGCCATCCTTCCAGTGGAACTACACCACCTATCTCAACCTCGTCTTCCTGGGCGTGTTCGCCGGGCTCTTCTGGCTGTACCGGAACCGCAAGCGGCTGGGCGGCGGCGCGGGGTACGCCATCGACCCGGTGTGCGGGATGCAGGTCGAGACGCAGCTGGCACCGGCGAGTGCGAGGAGCGGTGATCAGACCT
>WNEY01002345.1_pt1 | contig 15192 bp, 8 predicted proteins | sample 5400531 | NCBI WGS metagenome assembly WNEY01 (sample SAMN13153338, study PRJNA577476) | soil metagenome | isolation source: 200 cm saprolite under Douglas fir tree site 1 | place: USA:California | collected 2015-04-18
GCATCACAGCCTTGTACTCAGCGAGTGGACAGTAGCGCCCACTACCTGTGCGAGTCCAATGCATAATTCTTTTCGCGCCTATCACAAATACTTTTAAAAACTTAAATTTATGGAGGAGATAAGAGAAATCTATTGCGTCGTGGTGCGAATGGGATCAAGCAGCTTTGGAAGTGCAGTTAGAACCTTCAACAACCGGAAACCCGAGAGCAATTCTCTCCGCCGCGTGGGTCAGACTTTCCGGGTTCCCTCCGCGCTGGAAGCCGGAGATCGCAGATCAGGTTCGGAGGCTGGATGAGTTAGCAGGCTGCCGCACGAAAAGAGCGGCCTGCGCTAGCATGAAGGAATGGCTTCCGACATCCTTAACCCGTCAAGCTGCGGCAGGTCGTGGAATCGCCTTGAACACCTCACCGTGGGATGGAACATCTTAGAGGGCATCGTCGCCATTCTCAGTGGTGTGCTGGCCGGAAGCGTTGCCATAATGGGCTTCGCTATAGACTCGGGCGTCGAAAGCTGCGTCGGGCGGCGTATTGCTCTGGCGGCTGTACTCTGAGCTCCGCGGCCAAGATACTGAGGCAGTCGAGCGCAGAGCCCTGAAGCTTGTTGGCGTGAGCTTCATACTGCTGTTGGCGTACGTCGCCTTCGATGCTGCCAAGACTTTGATTTCTCACGAACGGCCAGAGCGCAGCATTATTGGCATCCTGCTCTCCGTTCTTTCGTTGATCGTCATGCCGCTGCTGGCCAGAGCGAAGCGGAGAACGACGGCTCGAGTCAACAGCCGGGCGCTACACGCCGATTCTCGACAAACTCCTATCTGCGCCTATTCGTCAGCAATCCTTCTCGGCGGACTACTTCTTAAACCGCTTCTTGGCTGGCGGTGGGCTGACCCAATCGCCGCTCTTATCATGGTTCCCATCATCGGGAAGGAGGGACGGGGAGGCGCTACGGGGGAACCCTGCGACGATTGCCACTAGAATTCGAACTAAGGCACTACTCTCTGAGCCTCAGCTTGCGTTCCGCATGTTACCTTGGTACACTGGTACCACATGACTGAGAGCAGCAGCTTCGTGGTTGAGCGCGTTCAAACCGGAGTGCGGATGGAAAAGCGTCTGCTCAAAGTGCTCAAGGGGTTTGCCGAGTACCACGATCTGACGCTGGGCGATCTGCTGGAGGGAATTGTTTTGCACGCTTTTGACGGTAAGACCCCTTTCAGCCAGGGGTCTCTCAATCAGATCAAAGAGCTCAAACATTTCTATGGCCTGGAGTTGGACTCGAGTGCCAGCCATCGCTTGAAGGAATCCAGGCGCCCGGAATCGCCACGCCAGCGGGAGGCTACGGCGCGCCGTTCTTGAGCATGGCATCTTGAGCTTGGCATGAGGACCCATGACAGATCAGAAATTGACCGATCACGAAATGACCGATCAGAAGCTGATGGAACAATTCGAGCAGGCTACGCTTCCCCTGGAGTGTTTTCATCACTCCGAACACGTCCGGGTAGCGTTCCTCTGGGAAGAATTCGCCGAAGACAACCCCGACCTTCTGACTTGGAAGGGTGGCGTCTTAGATCGATTCTATCGAGAGGAAACCCTCAGGTCAGACCTGGCAAGAGGAATCTTCATTTTCCCGGACAAATACGTCGAACGCGAGCCCTAGAGCCGGGTCGCCCTGTTTTTTCTCAATCGTGCCGCCTTAGGGCGTTTCCCACCGGCCCGATTCCGCCGAGCGGAAAATAGCTTCGATCACCGCCATGTTCTTAACGGCGTCCCCGAGTGGAACCGGGACTTCACCGCCATCGCGCACAGCCTTGGAGAAGAGGTCACCCTGAACGGTGTACTGGTTGCAGGTGGGAAAGCTCTCGGTGGTAATGCCACTGCCGAAGAGTTCGCCTCCATCGTCGATGAAGATCCGGCATGGCCGGTCATTGGGAGCATTGAACGGGATCTCGATCTCGATGCGGCCCTTCGTCCCTAAGAATTGCATCCGCTGGTAAGGCACAAGCTGGGTACTGCAAGTAAAGGTGGATTGCCCCGAAGGGAAGTCAAGGATGGCTGAGGTCAGCCGGTCCACCTTCATCACCGGATCTCGCTCGACCAACCCGAGAACCCGCGAAGGCTCTTCGCCGAACATGAACCGCGAGGTGGTGATGGGGTAGCATCCGACGTCCATCAGCGCGCCCCCACCACATTCAGGAATATTGCGGATGTTCGCGGGGTTGACGTTGAAATAGCTGAAGAAACCCACCATCGAACGGAGGGGACCAATCCGGCCCGACTTGACCAGCTCGCGGGCGCGCAACCACTGCGGATGGGTGCGGACCATGAAGGCCTCGCCCATCTTCAGTCCGGTGCGATCCTGCACCGCCAGGAGTGTTCTGGCTTCCGACACCGTGAGGCTCAGCGGCTTTTCGCACAAGACATGCTTACCCGCTTCCGCAGCCTTGATCGACCAGGGGACGTGCAGCTGGTTTGGGAGTGGATTGTAAATCGCCTCAATCTGGGGGTCGGCCAGAAGCTCTTCGTAGGATCCATAGGCCCTGGCAATGCCCAGCGCCTGCGCTACGGCTTCAGCCTTGTGGATGTCGCGCGAGGCAATCGCCGTGACCTCACTCCACTCGCCTTTCTGCATCGCCGGAATAACTTTCTTAACCCCGATGGCGGCCGTGCTCAGAACTCCCCAGCGGACTTTGGTAGACATGCCCGACATCATAGCCGTAACTCTGCGCCGGGTAAAACCGGGCACGATTCACTGGAGGTTGCAAAATCGATGGCCGCACGCGATATTGACAAGAATTGTCAATCGGGCTTGCTTGGGAGTGTCAGTCGTCCGCGGAATCCGCACCGAGCAAGTCCGCAACGTCCACCTAAATACCTGATTCTGCGAGGGGCATAGAATTTTTCGTCCGACGACTCAATGGCCCCTCAAATGCGGCTTGTCCGCAGGGCGACAATGAGCTCATCTAGCCGCACTTGGGGGACGCACGTGGGAAAAGGCATCGGACAGCGTCGACACAAACGCATCAAAGTAGTATTGCCGGTGCGAATTTCCGGGAAAGACGCCGCCAACAACCCGGTCAACGAATTGGTCCACACCCTGGACATTACTCCCAATGGCGCTCGCCTGGGCGCGATTCACCATGTATTGCAAACTGGAGATAAACTCACCCTGCAATATCGTCAGCGCAGGATTCAGTTCCGCGTCGTTTGGGTAAAGCCTCTCGACGGAACCAGTGAGTATCAGGTGGGCCTGGAAGGACTCAGTTCCGCGGGGGACAACTGGGGTCTCGAACTGCCAGACGGCGATCTGGTGGATGAATACCAGAATTCCGCCAGTTCATAGCGGGCCCGGCGCCAAATTATCCTCAGTTTCAAAGACTTCCTGAACGCCTACAACCGTCCGACTTTGTTTTTCTTCGTGGACTGGCGAGCGATTCGTATCAGGGCGTACCTTCTGGCGTACCCACAGCCACAAACCCTAAGGCGCTCTGCCTGCACCTCAAATTTTCACGCCGCAGTGCCGTCGAACTCACGCCGCGCGTTGGCTGCCGGTTTTTCGTGCAACAGGAGTTCCGTGGCCTGGACCCGCCGGTCGTTGTGAAACCAGCGTTGCACCACTCCATCGCGCAAAAAGTTGGCCATCGCCAGCAAACTCATACCCTGATGGTGGGCCATCCAGCAGCGTACCAATTCATGACGGTGGCGCCAGGAGTGGCGACCGGTGGAAGAATAATCGGCCGCCTCGTAGAACCCGTAGGAGCTCAACCATCCATCGGCGGCCATGCGACGCAGGTTACGCATCGCTCCCGTGGGATCAACATGAAGAGCCAGGAAAGTGGAGTACGGCGAGATGACTAGCGCTTCCGGTTCACCGTTACGCAGTGAGATCCGCGGGAGACCAAAAGCCTGGTACTGGTAGTTCCCCGCCTCATCCCTCTTGGCGTAGGCCGACTCAGAAATCCCCCATGGCACACCCTTTTCAGCTGCGTAAATCTGCTGCAGCCGCACCGCCGCAATGCGCGAATTATCCAGGAGCGTATTTGGATAGGTTCGCATCCAAAGCACCGGCATCAGATATTCGAACATGGTGCCGGTCCAGGAAAGCAGAACCGGAAGTCCGTGCTCGCGGGTGTGCGACCTCCCTAACTGAAACCAGACGTCCTGGGGTATGTCTTCCTTCGCGATCGCGACAAACACCGCGATGCGTGCCTCCGAAGCCAGCAAGTCGTAACACGCAGACGGGTGTTTCCCTGATTCGGTATCAAAACCGAGCGACAGCAACTTGCGCCGCGGATCCAGAAGGAACCTGAAGTCCATATTGTCGGCGAACTTCCCCGCCGTGCTGGCAACTTGTTTCAGATCTCTGATCAGCCCTAGTGCCCTTGAACGCGCCTCTGGCAACATGGCCTGCAGTCGTTGATACAGCGCCTTGCGGTCCCCCGAGCCGTTGGCGTGGTCCAGAGCAAAGCGCAGACGGGCGCTCAGCGCGTCCACGATTTCTGGCAATCTTTCGACCGTCAGGCTTCGCGAATCGAATTTGAAGTCAAGGGTGGAGTCATTCCACAGCGGAACAAACTCGGGCAGCATCCAGGGCACATAAACCTGCACTGCTTTCCTGAGATTTCTGAGCCGGGAAAGAGACTCGGCAGCGAACCAGCGAACCTCCGCCTCATGCTTCGAGTGCACCGTGGCGGAATGAATCTCCAGGAGTCCTTCTTCAGAAGGAGCCAGCAGGCGCTGAAGCCAGCTTCTCTTCTTCATCTGGGTTTCAAATATCCTGAAGCGCTTCTGGGGAAACGCATGCCGGTCGGCCAGAATTCGGAGATGATCCGCCAGGCCTTCGGCCAACTGTCGCTCCAGCAGCGGACGATGCAAAAGATCCACACAGCCCTGCTGCAAGGTCCACAGCGATGCAACCAGGTTGCCGCTGTCCACAGAAGAAACAAATCCCGGCTGAAGCGGTTGCAGTGTACGCGTGTCATACCAGTTGAGTAGGTGCCCGTGAGACCGCGCAAGCTTAGCCACGGTCGCCAACGTCCGCAGAGTCTGCTCGGCAAATTCAGGAACGGTTAGAAAGCCAAACTCGCAGGCCACCTGGCGGGCGTTGAGAAGAAAGCCCAGATTGGTGGGCGAGATGCGCGCTGCAATGGCGGCAGGCTCTTCCTGCACATTGTCTGGGATCAACCAGTTGTGCTCTGCCGTACTGAACTCAGCAAAATACCGCCAGGTGCGCAGGGCGGCGCTGCCGAGAAACCACTCGTCCTTGTCGGACGTTTCGTTGTGAGTTGCGATCGAAGGCAGGTTCAACCACATTGAAATCCATTTACTGCAACCCCACAGCAGCAAGATCGGCAGGGCGGCGTAAAAAGCGTGGCGGCGGGCGAAGAACACGAGAACGCCCAATCCAAGCGCCAGCACTGGCATCCAGTCGAGATAAGTATCCACTGGAGTCCGCTTGCGCGTGCTCAGTTCCGTCTCCGCCGCGGTCTCCCATTCGAGCAGCCGCCGGCGCGTCACCAACCGCCGGACCAGCGTTCGCACCACCGCGTCGAGCGAAAGCAACATCTGGTGTGGCAGGAAACACAAGGTGAAGAATATGCCGGCGTTTGCCGTAATCAGAGCGGAGCGGGCTTCTTTGACCATTTCAGGCTTGCGCTCGACCGCGGCTTTTATCAGGTTGAAGGCAAACTGAAACCACGCCGGCACAAACAGAATTCCGATCGTCGCCAGTGTCCAGTACAGCGGATTTCCCGGCAGCACCAGCCAGCCGAACACCAGCAGCAGAAAAGTTGCAGGCTCGACCAGGCTGCGACGCAGGTTATCCAGAATCTTCCACTGCGAAACCAGTGAGATGGGATTCGGAACCTTCCGCCCCGATTCATCCGGCACCCGTGATAAAAGCCATCCCGTGATTTGCCAGTCGCCCCGCAACCAGCGGTGTTTGCGGCGGTTGTAGGCGCTGTAATGCGACGGATAGTCTTCAATGATCTCGATGTCGGTGGCCAGGCCCGCGCGCGCATAGGCGCCTTCGATCAGGTCATGACTGAGCAACGCGTTGCGCGGAAAGCGGCGATCCAGTACACGTTGCACCGTATCCACTTCATAGATACCCTTCCCGGCAAAGATGCCCTCTCCGTAAAGGTCCTGGTATACGTCGGAGATGGCGCGAGTATAGATATCAAAGCCCGTCTCTCCTGAGTAGAGGCTAGCCAGCCGGGAACGGGAGGCGCTCTGCACACTCACTCCGACGCGGGGCTGCAGGATGCCATAGCCAGCAACCACGACATTTTTTTCTGGATCCGGATCGATGATCGCCTGGTTCAGAGGATGGGCCATCGCCCCGATCATGCGAACGGCCGATCCGCGAGGCAATTCCGTGTCCGAGTCCAGCGTGATCACGAAGCGGATCCGCGGCAAGATGGAAAGATCTCCCACCTTCACCGGAAAACTGTCGTGCTCATTCCGTAGCAGCTTGTTCAAATCCATCAGCTTGCCACGTTTTCGCTCCCAACCCATCCACACTCTTTCGCGCGGGTTGTAGACCCGGTGGCGATGGAAAAGCAGAAATGATCCCTTCCCCTGTCCGGCGTACTTTTCATTGAGTTCGCGTATCAACTGCCCACCGTAATCGATCAGCGGGTCTTCCTCACTCGAGGGTTCAGGGGAATCCGGCAGATCGGTGAGCAGCGCGAAATAAATATTGGGATCATGGTTGCCCAGAAACCGCACTTCCAGATCTTCCACCAGCCGGTTCACTTGCTCTCGGTTGAACAGCAGGCTGGGAATGGCCACCAGCGTCGTGCAAGTAGCCGGAACTCCTTCCGAGAAATCAAGCTTGGGCAGAATTTGCGGTTCCAGCAGGGACGTAACCAGGTAGTTCACCAACTGAATCGCGCCCTGTGAACACGGCAGAAGCAGCATGCCCATGGAGAAGAAAATGAGTTCGGGAGAGGTATAAGTGTTAGTCAGAAGCAGTACTATCGCTGACATGATGGCGAGCGTGAGCACTTCCGTCCCGGGAAGATAAAACTCGTTGGGATGCCGCCTCAGGAAGGACGCGATTCGCCGTCCCAGTGAAGGCTGAAAGCCCACCCTCTCTTCGAGAGCGGAGACTCCGTCCCCAACCAGATAGTAGCCCACGTGCCCATGACGCGCCTGTAGACGTGGGCTGGCGTGCTGCCCTGATTGCGCCGCCCGGGCCAGCGCGAGTGCCGTTGCCGCAATCTCCATCTCGGTCAAATCAGAGTGCGCGGCGATCTTTGCCAGCTCGGTCCGGTACAGATCGCGACTCTCAAAATCCATTCGGGGGTAGGCGCCGGCGGGATCTTCACGTAGAACGCGATCGAAAAGGATAAGCGGTTCAAGGACCTCCTTCCAGCCAGTCTGGGAAATCTCCCGCAGACTGCGCACACACACCCCGACTCCGTACGAGCTCTCCGGATCCGCCACAACTTTCGATCCGCGGGCCGCGATCTCTTCCAGCAGGACCAGTTTCAGCGCTGGAACCAACGCCCACAGTTCGTGCAGCTTTAGCGTCGTACTCTGCTGAAAAGCCTGCACATAACCGTTGAGTGACCTTTCGCTGAACTCGTAACCTGTGGCCGGCAGAAATCCCGCAGCCAGAGCCAGTACTCGCGGGGTCACCGCACCATCGGGAGTGCGGACATGAGGAAGCTTCCTAACTAACTTGAAACCTTCCTTCAGGCCTCGCAGGTCGGAATGCAAAAGGCGGAGGTTGTCGTACAGCCAGCGAAAGTCGTCCCCGATAGGCTTCTTCGGCAACGGCCCCCGAAACGCCGTCAACACCGACTTGAGAGCCTGGCGCAGCGCACGATGGCGCTCAGAGAAAAAACGGTAGGAGTGCGTTCCTGGCAGCCAGACAAGTCTGCGTCCCAGGTCGGCCGCGGCCGCGCCCAGTGCGTCCAAATCAGCTGCGGTCTCTTTGGGCAGCTCCGGCAGACGCTCAGCGTCAGCGGCCAACATCTCGATATGGGTATCTGGCGGCATGAGGTGTGAAATTCTTGCCCGCGAATACTTGTATGACCACGCGCGGAATTACTCGCACCGAGTTACTCGCACTGAATTACTACTGAATTACTAACGATAACTGGCAGCCTGCATTTCGAACATTTCCTTGTACCGTCCGCCCAGGCTTGCCAATTCATCGTGACTTCCCTCTTCGGCGATGCTTCCGCTCTCCAGCACTACGATGCGGTCAGCCATGCGCACGGTAGAGAATCTGTGCGAAATAAAGAGCGCCATTTTCCCCGCCGTGAGCTCGGCAAAGCGCTGGAAAACCTCGAACTCGCTGCGCGCGTCGAGCGCCGCGGTGGGCTCGTCCAGAATCAGAAGTTGCGCATCGCGCAGATAAGCGCGCGCCAGGGCAACTTTCTGCCACTCCCCGCCGGAAAGATCCAGGCCCGTCTCGAAGCGCCGGCCCAGCATCTGTTCATAGCCTCCTGGCAGCTTCGCAATCACCCCGTCGGCCAGACTTTTGCTGGCGGCTGCTTCGAGCATTTTCAGATCGTCAATTTCCTCAATCCGGCCCACGGCGATGTTCTCTCGCGCCGTCATCTCGTAACGCATAAAATCTTGAAAGATAACACCAATTTCACGATACAGGTCCTCCAGACGATACTCTCTAAGGTCGACACCGTCGAGCAGGACCTGTCCCTCGGTGGGATCGTAGAGCCGCGTAATTAGCTTCACAATCGTGGTCTTGCCCTCGCCGTTCTCTCCAATCAGCGCAACCCGTTCTCCGGGACGGAGATGGAAGTTCAGTCCATTCAAGACCAGCCGCGAGCTTCCCGGATAACGAAACGAGACACTCCGGAATTCAAATCCGCGAACGATCGGCCGGGGCGCGGGCAGCGCATCCGGCTTGGACCGGATGGTCGGCTGCATAGCAAAGAAGGCCAGCAAGTCGGTCAGGAAAAGAGCCTGGTCTGCGATGCCCGAAAGAGTGGAAAAAATCTGCTGAAGGTTGTTGCTAGCCTGCAGGATCGCGCCCGACAATAAGTACCAAACTCCGATGCTGTAGGCGCCCGTCAACGTCTTCCATATCACGAATACATAGGCCGAGTAGTAGCCCATATAGGCGATCACCGAGAGAAAACCCCCGGCAAGCAACTTCCGCCGCGAGAGGGCGACGTTCTCTTCATAAATCCGGTCGGAGAGCTGGGTAAAGCGTTGGGTGAGAAATCTACTGAGTCCAAATAACTTCAGTTCCTTGGCGGCTTCCTTGCTGCCACCCACCAACCGCAGATAATCCAACTGGCGCCGAACTGGGGTCTGGCGGAAATTCTTGGCGTATCCCAGAAAGGCAAAGTGGCTTTCGCCCAGGAACGCGGGAAGCACTCCCGCAATCAGCAACAACATCAACCACGGCGAATAGACAACGATGGTGACCGACAGCGTGATGGTTGTAATCACCAACTGGACTAGCCGCCCGATCTGCTGAATCATCCCCAGGCGATCGGTTGCCTGCACCCGCGCCCGCTCCAGCCGGTCATAGAAAACCGGGTCTTCGTAAGCGATCAGGTCCAGTTCGGCCGCGTGTTTCATTACCTGAATGCTTACGTGGCGGGTGTATTTGTCCGCCAGCAACGAGTCCGAGTAGTCAATGGCCCGGCCAAGGATACCGCCTAAGACGGCAAAGCCAAATTCTGCCGCAACCAGCCACCATAGCCGGGGTGACACCGGCTGATCTGCGGCCCTGGCATGGATGATGGCGTCAACGATCAGTTTCGGAATCCACAGCAGAACCAGCGGCAATAACGAGGCGAAGAGACGGGAAACCAGTCCGAAAATTACAACCCCGGGTCCGGACTGCCAAACGATTTTAAGAACAGGTGGAGTATTGCGCAGCGCCGTAAGACGCTCCTGCCAACTGCTCCAGAAACCCTGGTGCTCCGCCATGCAAGAATCCTAATCAACTTCGACAGTTTCTTGTAGTCATCCCTGCAAAGTATGTGATAAATCGCCCATCCGAACGGACTTGAGCCGGCCGAGTCGATCCGCCAACTATGCCGGTTGTAGATGCCTCTTAACGCTGTAAGGTTTGTCCTGCCATAGAGTTACGCCCAGTCTATGGCGTTGGCTTCCCGATGGCCCTGCATCCTGCGCAAACCGCCTCAAGCTACCTGATCGCAATCACCGCCAAACCATTCGCCGGCAGGGTCAGACTCAGTTCTCCGTCTTTTAGTGGTTGGACCTCCGGCGAACCCGGCAAAGCGGGTTCACGCAGCTTCTGCAATTGCGCTTGCGTGGGATAAATAGGCGACCCCATCTTTTCGTAAACCGGACGCGGGTCGCCATGCTCCCCATCGGCTCTGGAAATATACGCCTGGCGCACTCCGCCCAGATTCTTGATCTTTATTACTACGGTCTTCGCCGATCCCGACTGGTTTGAAGAAAGCTGATCAGGAGGAACAAGATTCCACACTGCCACAACCAGGGAGCCGTCCGAGGCGCGGGTCGCTAGCGCGGAGTCGGAATCGAGCGTAATGCGTTCACGACCCAGTTGATGCAGCACCCTGAACGCTGTGAACGACAGTTTCGGAATACTACCTGCAGCGATCAGGCCATAGCCTCCGTAAAAGGGCTTCTTCACCACTCCCTGCTCTTCAAAGACGTCGGAAAAAGTCCAGTGCGACATCTCATCCACCAGCCCGTCGCACTGGCGAATGGTGTCGGCCATCCACGGGCCCATATATGTCGAGTCGGTGATCTCAGGCTCGTTCTTGTAACTGGCATTGAACTCGCTCCAAATCAGCGGAAGGCTGGGACGCGGCGAGGCCTTGATCTGGTCATGCACTTTCTTCACCGCCCGGCACACCATGCGGTCACGCGGGATACTTTCGTGGGTGCCGAACACGTCGGGTGCGCTATCGTTCCCGTACACATGACTGGAAACAAAATCAACCGGCACGTGCTTCTCAACACAGTGCTGAATGAAGGCGTCGGCCCACGCGGCCTGGGCTGTGGCCGGACCTCCCACGCGCAGACGCGGGCTCACTCGCTTCACTGCGGCCGCGCTGTGATCGTAAAGTTCCCAGTAGGTCGCCTGCTTCGGTTCCCCAACCCAGAAATCAATATTGGGCTCGTTCCAGACTTCGAAGTACCACTTCTGGACTTCGTCCACGCCGTACCGCTCCACCAGATGTTTCGTAAACTGGTAAATCAGAGCGTCCCATTTAGCCCAATCTTTCGGAGGCGCTACGTTTTGCTTGTACCAGAACGCATGGGGCGCATCCTTGGACGCCAGCTTCTTGGGCATAAAGCTAAGCTCGACGAAAGGACGCACTCGGTTCTGCAAAAGACCGTCGTAGACCTGGTCAACATAAGAGAAGTTGTAAACCGGCCGGCCCGCGCTGTCCTCGTCGTACACGCCCATTTCGTCGAGAAAAATAGCGTGGAAGCGGACGTACTCCACCTCCGTCACTTGCTTCACCTGGCGCAGGTCCTGGCGATAGCTTTCCCGCAGGCTCAGGCTGGCCCGGCCCGATCCAAACATGTGCTCCCAGAAATGAGGAAAAGGATGAGCCGGCGCCGCGGCATCAACCACCAGGACTTCCGGCTGGGCCGCGGCTGTTTGAGCAACTGCCGCATGAGAGAACGCCATGGCAGACAGGACCAGCAAGAGCAGGTTACGGTGGCACCCGATCACGAGTTGCTCCTCATCTCCGGCTTTGAAGTTCAGAAGAGATGACTATACGCGAACCTTGGAGCCTCAGGATGACCTCTGCGGGTGGCAGCCGGCTAACTGCCCGGCTATTGCACCACTCCCTTTGGGGCGCGACAACCCTGATGAAATGACGATTCACGCCGGCGGCTGGAAGTCGCTGAGGAAACGACCGTAGGATTTTTCCGCAACCTGAACTGAGACCTGGGTCAGCGTGAGCTGGGTCAGCACAGGGCCCTTGGCAGGTCAGTCAGCATTTTCACTCGACCGCGGATGCAGGCTCTCGGCGCGTTCTTTCAACTCGCGATTTAACAGCTCGATCAACTGCCTGAGCTTCGTGGGATCCTGTTCATCGCGTGCCGCTTCTGCCAGTTGTCTCCAATCATCAGAAACCATTGCAGGCATGCAGTCCTCCTGGAAAGGGTTAGGCGCATCAGGTGACTGCAGTTGATTTGCCAAAACTGGAGGCTACGTATTTTGTGAGAGTTACGAATAGTTTACGTTTTCGCCTGCGACAAATTGTCCGGTGCCTTGCGCAATTCGTTCATACCCGGCTCACCTTCCAGAAGACTCGCAATTCACGCGATGCCGGCGCTTGCCTCATCTTTGAATCGTGATTTGCATCCGTCCGATACACAATTTCGATTGGACTTGGTTCGAATCCGGCTTCTAGAGTTATTTCTTGGGGACTTCCCAATCTGAAATCCTGACCACGCTGGAACTTTGCCTTTGGCGTGAGTGCCGAATCACGCTCTCTCACGTCGGCGCGGGGCTCGCTGCCCGGTTTCTTTTGTTGTTGTCAGAGTTGCAGCCTGCAGGGCAGAACCCTGCGCGCCGGCGAGGAAGCACAGTCGTAACCTAGTCGCCCTTTGGCTCAGCGGGTACACTGAAGAGGTGCGCACCAGCAGCGCCTGATGCCAAATTGAACCCCGACCACGAGAGAATTCAAAACATGAGCCAAATTGCTCCTGCGCATGATGACAGTTACGTCTTGACCCTGGAGGAGATCGGCAATCTGGCGGCCGAGGGCGGCAAACCTGCCGAGACTCTCATGAATGTAGTCGCCCTGATTGCCAAGCGTTTTCAGACCGACGTCTGTTCGGTGTATCTGCTGGAGCCCGACCGCGCCAACCTGGTGCTGGCGGCGACCGTCGGACTTCGTCCGCAATGCATTGGCACGCTTCGCATGGCCATCCACGAAGGTCTCGCCGGCCTGGTGGCCGAGCAGGTGCGTCCGGTGGCCGAAGAGCACGCCAACCAGCACCCGCGCTTCAAATATTTCAGTGAGGCGGGGGAAGACGGCTATCATTCTTTCCTCGGAGTTCCATTGATCGATCGCGGCGTTCTGCAGGGAGTCTTAGTAGTTCAAACCAGCGCTCCCCGGGCCTTTCGCGAAGACGAAGTCCGTATGCTCACCCAGGCCGCGGCTCAGGTTGCGCCCGCGGTAAGTGAGGCTCGCACTCTGGATCGCTTCATCGCGCCTGCCCAGGAAAGGCTTTGGGCGCTGGCCCGCAACTTGTGGTGGTGCTGGGACCACGACACCAGCAGCCTGTTCCGGGATCTCGATCCAATACGCTGGAGACAGCTCAATCACAATCCGGTCTCGCTATTATCGGAAATTCCCCTGGCGGTGCTGGAGCGTCGTGCCCAAGAACTCGTGCTTCATAGCCGGATTAACTATGCCTACCGCCGCCAGCGCGAATATCTGGCCGCGGACCGGACTTGGGGGGCAAGGCACGCCGGGGTCCTGCGGCCTCGTCCGGTCGCGTACTTCTCTGCCGAATTCGGTTTGCACGTTTCCATCCCGGAATATTCCGGCGGACTCGGTGTGCTGGCTGGCGACCACATCAAGAGCGCCTCTGACCTGGGAATTCCACTCATCGGTATCGGCTTGTTTTATGGCCAGGGATATTTCCGACAGCGCCTCGATCGCACCGGTTGGCAGCAAGAAGAATATATTCAGACCGACATCAGCAAATTGCCCATGGAAGCCGCCATCGGCTCGAACGGCGAACCAGTCACTGTGCAAGTCGAAACCCGCGGCGGACCGATCCGCGCCAAAGTCTGGCGCATGAAGGTGGGACGCTGCGATTTGCTGCTCATCGATTCCAACATTGAAGGGAACCATCCCGAGGACCGCGAGCTCACTTCGCGCCTGTATGGCGGGGACTCGCGCATCCGGATCCGGCAGGAATTGTTGCTGGGCGTTGGCGGCTTCCGCGCGCTCCGCGCCATGGGCATCACACCCGGCGTTCTGCACCTCAACGAAGGCCACAGCGGGTTTGCCGTGCTGGAAGCGATCCGCGGCCGCATGCAGGATGAGGGACTGAGCTTTGACCAGGCCGTACCCAGGGTTTCCCGGGAGGTGGTTTTCACGACCCACACTCCCGTGCCCGCCGGCCACGACCGGTTTTACCCGGACCTGATGGAAGAGCACCTGGGCCCGCTGCGCGAGGCGCTGGGTATTTCCCAGAACAGGCTTATGGAGTTGGGTCGCGAGAATCCTGGTAACACGAATGAGGATTTCTGCATGACCGTCCTAGGCCTGAAACTCTCACGGCGCGCCAACGCGGTTTCCGCTCTGCACGGCGAGGTGTCCCGCGCTATGTGGACCGGCCTCTATCCCGGCAAGCCTGAGGACGAAGTCCCCATCGGACACATCACCAATGGCGTCCATGTTCCTTCCTGGCTGGCGCCGCAAATGTTTCGCCTTTATGACCGGCATTTCGGAACCGGTTGGCAGGAGAATAGCGCCGACCCCGGCATCTGGGAAGGAGTTGAGAATGTAGATGACGCGGAACTCTGGGAAACGCATCTCCACCTGAAATCCCGGCTTCTGGATTTTGTGCGGCACCGGGTCGTGGAGCAGGGACAGCGCCGTGGCGAATCTCCGGAAATGCTGCAAAGACTGGGCCGGGTGCTCAGTCCGGATGCGCTTACCATCGGCTTTGCGCGCCGTTTTGCCACCTACAAGCGCGCCGACCTGATTCTGGCCGACATCGAAAAACTCACTTCCATGGTCAACGATGCCAAGCGCCCGGTGCAGTTTATTTTCGCCGGCAAGGCGCATCCTCGCGACGAACCCGGCAAAAAAATGCTGCAGCAGATTGCCAAACTGATGCGCCACCTCGAGTTCGCCGACAAGTTCGTCTTTGTCGAAGACTACGACATCAACGTGGGGCGTCACTTCGTCCAGGGCGCGGATGTTTGGCTGAACAATCCCCGGCGCCCGCTGGAAGCCTCGGGCACCAGCGGTCAGAAAGTGGTCTTAAACGGCGGCCTCAACTTGTCGGTCCTGGATGGCTGGTGGGCGGAAGCCTATGACGGGCTGAACGGTTTCGCCATCGGAACCGGCAGAACTCACTCCAACATGAGCGTGCACGACACGCGCGACGGAGAAGATTTGTACCGGGTGCTTCGCGAAGAAGTAATTCCGCTTTACTATGAGCGCGACCGCGACGGGCTGCCACGAGGCTGGATCAAGCGCATGAAGCGCACCATCCGCACTCTGGGCTGGCG
>WNEY01002470.1_pt1 | contig 15192 bp, 10 predicted proteins | sample 5400531 | NCBI WGS metagenome assembly WNEY01 (sample SAMN13153338, study PRJNA577476) | soil metagenome | isolation source: 200 cm saprolite under Douglas fir tree site 1 | place: USA:California | collected 2015-04-18
GACCCCATGAAGCCCCTCGGGCTGTCCTTCTGGCAGATGACGACCCCCGCGCCCATGGCCGAGGCCGGCGGCCGCCTGTTCGTCGACGTCACCCAAAGGCTGGCCTCGCCGGCGAGCCGCGCCGGCCTCCTGGAGGCCCCGGGGAGATCCGATCCGCTGACCGGGGACGCGCTGCAGACCATCCTCGAGCGCGACGGCTTCATCCGGCCGCCCCCGGACGAGGGTCCCCCCGGGCCACTGGCTGGCGGCGCGCCAGCCCCGATCGAGACCGATCCGGCCATCGTCACCGAGCTGACCGGGCGCAGCCAGGCATCCATCGCCGCCTCGGAACGCGACATCCGGACGAAGTCCGGAGAGGCGCTGCCCGACTTCATCCGGGCGGACATCCAGGAGCTGAAGCGGATCTTGTTCGATCCGCGGGGCCATCAGGTGTTCATGCCGGCGATGGAGGCCGCGTGGTGGCTCAACGATCGGCTGCGGGCGTGGCTGGGCGAGAAGGACGCGGCGGACACGCTCACGCAGCCCGTTCCCCGTAACGTCACGTCGGAGATGGGGCTGGCGCTGCCCGACGTCGCGGACGTGATCCGCCCGCATCCGGACGTGGCGGCGTTTGCGCACCACGTCGAGGACGAGGGTTTCCCGGGCGAGCTGGCCAGGCTCTCGGGCGGGCGGGAAGCGCGGGACGCCATCGAGGCGTGGCCCGGCAAGTACGGCATGCGCCGCGCCGGCGAGATCGACATCACGCGGCCGCGCTGGGGCGAGCGCCCCGCCACGCTCGTGCCCGTGATCCTCGGCAACATCAAGAACTTCGAGCCGGGCGCCGGCGCGCGGCGCTTCGAGCAAGGCCGGCCGAAGGCATGGGCGAAGGAACAGGACGTGCTGGAGCGCTTGCGGGCCCTGCCGGACGGGGAGCGGAAGTCCGAAGAGGCCAGGCGGATGATCGACCGGATCCGGACCTTCATCGGCTACCGGGAGTACCCGAAGCACGGCATGGCCAGCCGCTACTTCGTGTACAAGCAGGCCCTGCCGAAAGAGGCCGAGCGCCTCGTGCAGGCCCACGTGCCTGGAGAGAAGGAAGACATCTTCTACCTCACGTCCCAGGAACTCCACGACGTCGCGCGCACGAACCACGCGGATGACCAGCTCACCGGCCGGCGCAAGGACGCGTTCAGGTCGTACCGGGCGCTCACGCCCCCCCGGGTGCTCACCTCCGACGGCGAGGTCATCACCGGGGCGTACCGACGCGACGACGGGCCGGCCGGTGCCCTGGCCGGCCCGCCGGTCTCCGCCGGGGTCATCGAAGGGCGGGCCCGCGTCCTCCCGGACATGGCGCAGGCCGATCTCGAACCGGGCGACATCCTGGTCACGGCCTGCACGGACCCCAGCCGGACGCCTGCGTTCGTCGCGATCACGGGCCTGGTCACGGAGGCGGGAGGCCCGATGACCCATGGCGCAGTGATCGCACGGGAATACGGCTTGCCGGCCGTCGTCGATGTGGTAGATGCCACCCGGCTGATCCCCGACGGGCAGCGGATCCGCGTGCACCGAACCGACGGGTACGCCGAGATCCCGCCTTGACTGACCACACCGAGAAGGCCCATCCGTAGCGTCCGGCCCAAGACAATGCTAAGCAGCTGATCCTTCTGGGCCAGCGGCCGACGGTAAGCCGGGCCCGGATATCACGGCGGCACACTCGACCGCGATGCACAGCGCAGCACCGGGCGTGACCTCACCATGTCGCTGGACGATCTCCTGCCTCCCGTCGCGGGCAACGCGAACCGCCAACAGCGACAGAAAATTCAAGATCGGATGCGCTCTTCTGCCGCCGACCGTGCGGTCGTGGGGGTCGCCGGGCGGGCGCGGCACTCTGGGTGATCGCCACCCGGTGGCTGCACGGTGGTGGCTGAGCTAAGCAGGGAACGTCTTGCGAACAGATCCGGGTCCGGGGCGAGGACTTTCGTGCCACCGGGCGGTCTGCGATGGTGAGTCCTTGGATCATCGCTTCGCCTGGAGGAAAGCCATGGAACTGGACCACGCCGCCCGGCGTGCCGCGATGGAGTGCCTGGAGGTGCTCATCGGCGAGTGGGCCATGGAAGCATCGTTTTCGGCTGCTCCGGCCGCGGTCGCCGGCCGCGGTCGCCGGCCGCGCCGTCTTCGAGTGGATGCTGGACCGGCAGTTCGTGATGGAGCGCACCGAAGTCCCCGAAGCTCCGGACAGCATCGCCATCATCGGCGCCGATCCCGGCCGCGAGGCATACCGTCAGCACTACTTCGACTCGCGAGGCATCGCCCGCATGTATGCGATGGAGTTCAGCGACGGCGTGTGGACGCTCGTGCAAGATTCTGCGGACTTCACCCCGCTGGAGTTCTCGCAGCGGTTCACGGGCACGTTCTCCAGCGATGGCCAGCGCATCAATGGCCGCTGGGAGACCTCCAGAGACGGCTCGAACTGGGAGCATGACTTTGACCTCACCTATACGAAGGTCAGGTAACCGGTGAGCCTGATCGACGGGGCTCACGGTCTGGCGCAGTAGCAGGGCCGAGGCTGCGAGCAGAAGCAAAACGCGGTAGCCACTGACATGTGCCAGGAGAACTCCAGGCATCTACCAGTTCTTTGATTACGTGCCAAAGAGCACACACGCTGCCCCGCCGATAGCCATGGCGGTGACCAGTCAGGTTAGTTCTGCCGTCATCTGAATGCACTCATTTGCCGCGATGATCGTTGTTCGATGACGCCGCAGTGATGGATGTTCGGTCCTGCGGTCCGCCCGCGAGTGGAGGGGCTTGGGTGAGCACGCCGGGTAACCCGGCCCGGATCATGTTCTCCCTGCAGTGACGCATGGTTGTCCGTACGCGGCGGCTGGAGCAATGACAGCAGCCCTGGGCGTGCATCCGGCAGGGGCTGTGGTATCTGAGGGGGCCGGGCCCGCTCTGTACCGGTGAAGGAGAACCGGCTCGTGGTGTGCCGCTGCGGGGTGCCCGCCGCCCGGGCATGGGGATGCATCCCCTTGCTTGCGGCCGGCTCCCGGGCCCGCCCTGTGCCCAGGACGCGGCCCGTCGCGGGCGCCGGGCGGGTTCTCATCCATCTAGTCAGCTCCACAGAGCCGGGCGATGGCCCGGCAAGGGAAGGCGCGGAGGCTTGCCATGGCCCGGCTGAATGTCAACGACGCCAGGTGCGAGGCGCTGTTCGCATCAGGGCTGCAGCGATCGGACGCCCCTACTGCCGAGGCAGCGGCGCAGGCGATCAGCCGCATCGTGCGGCAGCTCGGCACCCGCGGCTGCGCCGGCCAGATGGCACAAGAGTTCGGCGACCACCCTGAGGCGGCCCGGGACCGTATGCGCTGGGTCCGGCAGCTTGCCGGCGAGATGTCCGCCTCCCCCGCCCCGCGGCGGACCAGGCGCGGCGGGCCTGCGCCCGCCCGTTCTTCCCCGCGTGCCGCTTCCTCCCCGCATGCCGCCCGGCCAGCAACCGGCAGCCCCCGGCGCGCCGCCTGACCACATGAGTCCCCCGCGGCTAGCCTGGATTGCCCGGCGGCCGCGCCAGGGACCGCCGGCGGTCCCTGGCGCGGCAGGCCGCTCTCTAGCGCAGCGCAGCAGCTGGCACGCCTTCGACGAGTTCACCTGATAGCCGCATTGCGTGAGCTCCTCGTCGTGACGAGCGGGCGGGCTGGGATGCTGCAGGGGCAGCGTGCGGTTGCCGGTGGCCACGGTGGGCGAGGTGCCTGGCGGAGGCCTGGCTCGCAGATATCCGGTCCGCATCGGCGGCCGGGGATGAGACGGTGCCGGTATGCGCATGGAGCCGGTCACCCGAGACGAGCTACGCACTATCGCGGAGGACGTCGGCGAGCTCAGCGGCTGGGACTTCTCGGCGGTGCGGCACGAGCGCGATCCGGTGCCGTGGGACTACCAGGACGTGGCCGGCCGCTACCTGCGGCCCGGCAGTCGCGTGCTCGACATCGGCACCGGTGGCGGCGAGCAGTTCCTGAAGCTTGTGCCGCTGATCGGCGCGGGCACCGGCATCGATGCGAGCACTGACATGGTGGCGACGGCCCGGGCCAGCACGCCGGCGGAGCTTGCGGGCAAGGTCTCCTTCGCGGTCATGGATGCCGGGCGGCTCGAGCTTCCCGGCGCCAGCTTCGACCTGGTGCTGAACCGGCACGCCCCGGTCTACGCGGCCGAGATCGTCCGGGTGCTGCGCCCCGGCGGAGTCTTCATCACCGAGCAGGCCGGCGGGCGGAACACTCAGTCGATCTTCTCCGCGTTCGGCTGGGACTCCAATGCCGCGCTGTGGGAGAGCTACTACTCAGCCGCTGACGCGCCTCCCATGCCCGACGAAATCCATGGCCTGGCGGCCCTGGAGGCGGCATTCGGCAGGCTCGCCTGCACGACGCGAGCGCGGGCTGAGTACGACGTGCGCTACTGGCTTAGCGACCTTGACTCGTTCGTCTTCTTCATCAAGGCGATCCCGCTGCCTGAGCAATTCGACCCGGACGTTCACTGCAGCGCAGTCAACCGCGCGATCTCGGCCTGCGGCTCTTCGCGCGGCATCGAGACCAACGAACACCGCCACCTCCTTATTGCGGAGAAGCCGGCCACCTGACCGTCAGCCAGACCGCTATGTCCTGCAAGCCCGAAGGACTCGGGTCCTCTATGACGCGCGGACCACAGGAACCTCACCGTCACACCAGCTAAGACGTCCTCTTCTGCCGCGCAGCGGATAGTGCCAGGAACTCTCAGTATCGCTCCACGAGATGGGCGCGGCTGGCTCGCCTATTGCGCATCTTCGGTGGCGCCGGCAGTGGATGAGCGCATGCGCAGCGGCGGCAATCTGTACAAGCTGTCTATGCTGAGCTGCTGTGCATCCGCGAGCACAGAGCCCTGCTGTCCCTGTGCTTTCTCAGCAGTTTGCTTTGCCAGTTCTGACGCCAGGCCACCCAGCTGCCGCACGCCGGTGTCATCTACGAGCACATGGCTCGTGGAGAGAATCGCGATGCCCTCCACCCGCCGCTGTGCCTGCCCGGGCGGCGAAAGAGCCGCCCCGACTTTCGCCGCCTCAAATGGGTTCGCTGGATGAACCGTAAGCTTATCGCGCTCCCCGATGACCCATTTATGATATTTCATCACCTCACCCTGAAGAGGAAGGGTTCGTACATCTTCAGTCGCCAGCCCGAATCGCTTGCCCTTGCCAAAGCAGCGAGCGTAGGCAACCAGCGCCGCCGACCAGAGCGCCTGCGGCACAACCGCATCCCGGTCTTCCTCAGGTTTAGCCAGCTCGGTAAGCAGCCGCTTGCAACATTCCATCACGAATTGAAGATCGGCGATGATCGACGCCTGATCGGCGAGAATTTGCGCCGATGGCACATCAAGAGCGACAGTCAGCATCGGGGCCTCCGGCGATGCCGCGCTCGTCCCGCCCATACCTCCTCGTCCCGGTTTGCTGACCCTATGACTACCTGGCCCAGATTCTCCCACAGGGACAGCTCGCTTCTGGTCTCACATAGTGACAAGTCACTGCCGGCGATGTGCCTGATTCCGGCACTGCACCCGGCCACCGTGGGCAACCAGCGCGCACGCGCCAGCCATGTCCCGCCCGGTTCAGGTGCCAGAGTCCCCGGCGACCCCGGAGACGGCCAGCATCCGCTCATGTTGATATGGAGGTGATCGGGCGTTCCTGCCAGCCTGGGTGCGTGTGGACGGTCATCGGGGATCAGGCCCACTGACGCTCATGCTGACCGATGGCGCTCTGGCGACCGCCATCGGGAGCGCCCGGCGCTGACGTCACGCTCTGTGGCCGACCCTGCTGCCAGCTGATGATCCGTATCCGCCGATCTGCGCGTGATCAGCCGGCTGGAATGTCGCCTGGAGCGGTACCGAACGGATGATCTGTAGGGCTGCCTTCCACACTTGCGGCTGCGCTGGCATCTGCTGCACGCGCCCGGCAGGGGGAGCTGGTCTTCATGCCTTTCGCTACCCGGCGCCTCGGTGAGGACGGGGAAGGGGCCAGTGACTGAGCCCAGGTCTCGGCCCTCGATCGGCCGCATGTCCGGGAGTCGTGACGTAAGGAAATTTATACAGGTGCTCGGGACGTCCATGGTCTTGGCTAGCTGAAGAGCCTATTTGCGCCGGCATGTTACTCCTCGGGAAAGCATCAGCCGTTTGTGGAAGACCTGCCGTTGCCGGCCGACCGCGTACGTGGACCTTCCGCAAGGCGACAGATCTTCTGGTTGTCGGCGCTGGAAGGGCCCCATCGCCCGAACCTAAGTCAAGAACTTAAGCACAACTATATCGATCGCCGTAGCCGCCAAGAGGCCCAGGTACAATATGTATATGTGTGGTCGGCCGCGCAGTGCTAATAGTACGCCTTTTGGCTCGAACCGGCCCTTAAACCCTTGGCTGATGCCAAACCTGTAGTCGTCCATCGCCAGAGGACCGTCAGTGCGCATTGTCGAATCCAGTAGCTCCTCGACGCGGTTGCAGCGCGCAATAACATGATCCTGTATATATATGTAAAGCACTTCAAGATAGGCGAAAACTGCCACGGTGACAAGCCCCAGGAGGGCAAGGCCGGAACTATCAGCGGTAACGCTGAGCACCAGAAGTGCGCCAGTTGTCGTGACAGCCCAGTTCTTTATCGTAAATCTTGAAACATCAAACTTGTCATTGGCTTTCTGAAGGTATTCAAATTCCAGCTCCAGAAGATGCATCATTCTCGCCCGACCTGATTCGTTTGACACGGTGAACGCTTCCCTAGGAAGTGAACCAGCTACGGATCTTCGACACGCTGCCGTTCGACGGAAGGCAGCCGCTTCAGCTGAACGCCTGCCGGGCAAGGCCAAGGACGCCACGATCGCTCCGGCGAAAGTCCTCAGCTGCCGCGAGCCGTCCAGGATGTCCCGGCACGCAAATGTCAGCCTGACGGCCTCAGTACATTGGCTGTCACCCGGCCGGGGCTCGAGCCGAGGTGCAGGCTGGCTGCCCGCGAACGTCACGGTCTGCATCCGGGCCTCCATCCCCATGATCGCCGATCCGACGGCACAAGCAAAGCGACGCACGGCCGCGCATAGCGTGCGCTTGTGGGCCAGTCAGCCTGCGGCCAGTGGCAGTTCGGCCACCGTACGCCAGCTGCCCGCCGCGGTACTGCCGGTCATCAGCCATACGCGGCTGACCCGCGCCTGGATAGGCAGCGCGCGCAGCACGTCCGCCTCCGCCGCCCGCAGTTCCGCGCTGCCGCCGACGGCACGGTCACCGACCGTCAGATGAGGAACAAGATCGTCATATGCGCCGCCGTACGGCAGGTATCCGGGAAAGCCTGCCGACACCGCGCGTGTCAATGCCCGGAAAGGCTCATCTGGACGCGGCGCGAGCCAGATGACCTCCTCGCCGAACCACCCCGTCGCGGGGAACTCACAATCGAAAGCGCTCACTGACCCCACCGCGTCCGCAAGGACTTCAATCGTGGCGGCGGTGATCGCAGACGGCGCCACGAAGGGGTAAAGGACAGTCACATGTGCTGGAACACCCCACGCAGCAGCGCGGTCCAGCCCGGCACGAAGGCGGTTGACAACCCGCTCGGCCTCCGGCACCGGAACCAAGACAGCGCTGTCCGACGCCAGCAAGGCAGCCGCCACCGAGTCCATGTGCCTATCATCGACCAGCCCGGCGATATCCATCGTCGCCCTCTAGCCGCGATGATGGCCCTCTACATGCTGGTCACCGAACGTGGCGGGGCCTGCTGTGGTGCACGCACGCGGAACCGATCTGGTCGGCAGTCAGGGGCCCCGCTTGGCCCTCCGTGCAGTGCCCGAACGGGTCAATCTGGCGTGCCGCCGGTGAGCCGATCGCCATTTTGATCCCGCGGATGGGTGTCCCGCGGATGTGAGCCCTCCGGAGGTTGGGGCCGCTGGACAGGCATGTCGTTCGTGGGCCTGTCGGAGAACCCGGCCGAAATGCTTGAGGTCCCGGCCCGTGCGAGACCGGATACCGGGCTTACCCGGAGGCTGTCGGTACCCGGCGGTGCATCCGGCCGCCGGCGTCGATTCCCACGACCGCGCCGCTGTCGTCGCGGGTGAAGAAGCCGCGCATTCCCGTCATGCCGCCGCTGGTGATGATGTACTCGTCCCCGTCGCCGGGCAGCAGGCCGATTTCTTCCCGCGGGTAGCCTGGGGGCAGCTCCTCGTTCGCCGCCGCCCGGATCTCCGGCTTGATGTCGGCCGCGAGCGTCATTACTGCCCCGTCGGTAGCGATGTTGAGGTCCATGGCATCGTTCTCGTAGTGCCCTACGACCTCCCGGGCCCGCGCCTCGTCGTAGGGGAGGGGCTCGGGGTCCCGGTCAGTCACCCTCAGGTAGGTCTGCAGCGCCCAGCGGACGACCGCCTGGTTGAACGGGATGCCCTCCGGGCCGGCGTTGGACAGCGCGACGACGGCGAAGCCCCGTTCGGGCACCGTGAGCAGCTCGGCGAACTGGCCGTTGGCCGACCCGCCGTGCCCGACGGTGCGGACGCCGTCCACGTCGCGTAGGAACCAGCAGATGCCGAAGGCGTCACCGAGTGTGCTGCCTCGCAACGCGACCGTCGGCTCCTTCATCCGGTGCAGCACCTCGGCCGGCAGGACACGCTCACCGCTTTCCCCGTGGCCGTCACCGAGATGGAACCGGGCCCAGCGAAGCTGGTCCGCCACCGAGGACGCGAGGCCCCCGCCGGGGTTACGACAGCGCGGGCCTCTCCACAGCCGCCCGATGGACAGCGTCCCGTCCTCCCCGCGGTTGTGCCCCACGGCGAACCGCCGGGTCATGACGTCATCGGGCGCGAAGAAGCTGTGCGACAGCCCCAGCGGCTCGAAGACGAGCGAGGCAATGGCCTTTTCGTACGGCATGCCGGCGACCTTCTCGATGACCCGCCCCAGCAGGCTGTACCCTGCCTGGCTGTAGGAGGCCCGGGCGCCAAGCGGTGCGATCAGCTCCAACTCGGCCAGCTTCGCCACAAAGCTGGCCAGGGCGTCATCCCCCTCACCGGTGTCGAGGAGAAGGTCCCAACCGAGGCCAGAGGTGTGGTTGAGGAGGTTCAACACGGTGACCTGCGCCGCAGTCTGCTCGTCCGCGAGCCTGAGCTCGGGGACATACCTGCGCACCGGCGCGTCCAGCTCGACCCGGCCCTCCGCGACCAGGCGCATCAGCGCGGTCGCCGTGTAGGTCTTCGTGACCGAGCCCAGTACGAACAGCGTGTCCTGGTCGACGGGCAGCGGGTTGTCGATGCTCGTCGCTCCGTGGCACGCGTAAACCTCCCGACCGTCCGCCCACACCCCGACGGCGACGCCGGGAATGCCGGACTTTGCGGCCGCCGCCTCGACGAAACCGGACAGCGCCTCATGTGACATCCCATTCGCCTTTCCGCTTCTCTTCGCGTCTCGGCGCCGGGGTGACCGCGGGCGGCCTCCGCAGCGACTTGCACATCGTTCAAGTAGAACGTTAGGGCATGACTTGAACGATGTGCAAGTCATTTCTTGAACTATGTTCAAGTCAAACGTCCGGTGCCCTACTCTGGGCGCATGCCGCGCGACACGCTGACCCGCGAACAGATCGTCAAGGCCGCCATTGACCTGCTGGACACCGAAGGCCTGGACGGCCTGAACATGCGCGCCCTGGGCAAGCGGCTGGGCTCCGCGGCCACCGCGGTCTACTGGCACGTGGGCAGCAAGGACAACCTCATCGCCCTCGCCGCCGACCAGGCGTGGCACGAGATCGCGCTGCCCGACCTGACCGCGACCGGCTGGCGGGCAGCGGCCACCGCGATGTCCGCCGGCCTGCACGCGATGCTCACCCGCCACCCCTGGCTGGTGCAGGCCTTCGGCTCCCAGGTACTTTTCGGCACCGGCAAGGCCCGCCACGATGACCACACCCTCGCCATTTATGAGGCGGCCGGATTCACCGGCGAGCAGGCCGACCAGGCAGCGGCCAGCGTCTTCACCTTCGTGCTCGGCAACGCCCTCGGCCCAGCCGCGGCGGCCTCGCTCACCCGGAAGCTCAGCCGCGATGGCGGTGACGCCGAAGAGCTGATACGCGACAGCATGGCCAAAGCCAGCGAGATCGCCGCGCAGTTCCCCCGGCTGCGCGCCCGCCTCCAAACAGCCGCCGCCGGCTACGGCGCGGCGCCCGACAACACCTTCGAGTTCGGCCTCCAAGCCATCCTCGACGGCCTGCAAGCCCAGCTCACCGCCCGCCGCACGCCCGCCGGCCAGAACGCGCGCAAGCCACCCAGCCAGGGCCACGAACCACTCGGCGGACCTGAGCTGGCCTCATGAACAGCGAAACCACCTCGCCAGAGCCGGTGCCATAACCGGCTGATCTGCGCGCCGCCGCGCATCCTGCCGACCCAGCTGCCCGCCGCGCATACTCGGCGTTATACGGGTGATCGAAGATCACCAAGCCCTTCGGGCCGTATAACGCCTGATACACGGGTGATCATTACTCAACCTCTGGAATGGAAAGCGGCAATGATCACCCGTGTATCACCTCGTTCGGCGCGCAGCACACGCCCGCGGCCGCCTGGCGGAAACTCACCCAGCGTGACAGCCGTCGCGTCGGCTGCGCGGCTGACGCCGGGCGGGTCCCGCCGGCCGCCCGGCACGCAGGCCTGGTCGCGCCGGGCACGGGCAGCAGCGACGCCAGCACGCCAGCAGCTGGTCACTAGCCCCCAGCGACATGCCCCGGAGCCCGGCTCGGCCGGCCCAGTGCCGGCCGCCGGCAGCGTACCTGCCGCGCCTGAAGCAGCCGACCCGGGCCGCCAGCATCTGAAACTTATCTGGTCTGCGGACGCTGTGGCTAACGGCAAGAGAACCTGGCCGCGCCATAACAGCACGTCAGCAGACATGCACCGAACTGCCATCGCCTAGCGGGCAGGCCATCTCCTTGCGGGCAACCGGGGCAATCACCGCGGCCTTGAAACGAGTGAAGAAGGACAAAACCCCAGGTCAACGTGACTGCTTCGAGCCCCCTGGCGGGATCGAACCGTAGACCTTCTCCTTACCATCACCACCATCAGCCAGCCCACAGACCGCTGTATAGGCTCTGAGCAGGCCCGAACGCTAGCTCACGCTAGCGGAGGCCAGCGCAGGCCAGCCCTCGCTGGCGGCATTCTGCCCCCCGAACTGCCCCCCAGAATGATCTTCAGCTCACGGCCGGCGCCCAGGAAACACACAGCCGAGCACAGATTCGATTCTGGTTTCCTGAGAAGCACGGCTAAGCCCAGGCCCGTCCGCCCTCGCGAAGCCCGATCTTCGGTAGAGCTGATCTCGCCGAGATAGCGCATGATCAGCCACGGCAGCAATTCCGCGAGCATGGCGGCCACTAGGGCCGCCTGCCACCAAGCCGGACAGTGACTATCACGGAACGTATGCGTTCGCGACGCGCGTTCGTCCAGATCGCCGACTCGGCGCGCTCGGCCGGCCTTTCAATGACTGCCGTGAGCATGCGCAGATTATCCGGTTCTGCCTGCGCGGTGCCGAGCGGGCCAAGACGTTCACAGCGGCGGCAGGGCAGGCAGCGTAGATGGCCGCCGGCGGCGGCGGTACTTCGTTGCTGAATCTGCCCGCATAGAAGATCGAGGCGGCGCGCTGCGCGCGCCGCGGCCGGCGCCTGTGTCGGCCTCCGGCCTTGGGCAGGCCCCGGCCGCCGCGCGCCGGGCCACCAGTAGGACGCCACAGATCAGCCAGGCTCACCCGGTCACGCAACGGTGCGGTGCGCTGCGTCCTGATCGGTTGCCTATCGTCACGCTCGCGGCCGCCGCGACAATGGGCGCTCCCTGGCGGTCGCGTCGCAAGACGATCTGGCTGCACCGGCCATTGACCAGCGGCCGTCCGCCAGGCTTCGGCGCCTGCGAGCAGGACGGAGAAGAGCAGCATGCAGGCAGTTCCACCCGGCGCGGTTCGCATGTTTGCCCGGTCTAGCCGAAGGTGAAGCAGTAGGCCTGAGCGCCGGGGTCGGGGAAGGTGATCTCGAAGGTGCGCTCGGTGATGGGGCCGGGCTGGCGGATGAGCTGGTACACCCGCTGCTGCGTGAGGGTGCCGTTGCCGTTGGCATCGGTGTCGGTCCCGTGGGCCTCGCCGGGGGCCTGTCCGTCGATACCGACGCGGAACGGTAGCGACGTTCCTGGTGCTGCCGGCCCCATGACGAGGTTGAGGTCGCGGGCGTGGAAGCGGCAGGCGATCTGCCCGTTCGCCGTGTTCAGCGTGGTGGCCTCCTCCTCCATGGTCGCCTCCCCCGACAGGGCCCACTGGTTGAGCCCCAGCCGCGCCGGGACGGTGTAGACGTGCGGCTTGCCCGGCACCGGGCCGCCGGGGGAGGCGAAGCCCTCGGTCCGCTGATAGCCGGTGTAGTTTTCTGGCGATCTCAGGCTGGCCCAGTCGGCCGGGACTTCCAGGCCGCTGGGATGGACCGAGACCATGTCAGTGCCGGCGCCGGTGGATCCGGCCTCGGCCAGCAGCTGCTGGATGACCATTTCCGACTGGGCGTATTCGCCCTCGCCGAAGTGGTGATGCCGGATGCGCCCCTGCACGTCGGCGAAGTAGAGGGCGGGCCAGTAGTGGTTGCCGAAGGCAAGCCATACCGCATAGTTGTTATCGGTGGCGACCGGGTAGCTGATCTGCATGTCCTGCACGGCCCGGCGGACGTTGTCGGCGTTGTGCTCGAACGAGAACTCCGGTGTGTGGACGCCGATCACCACCAGCCCGTGGCCGGAGTACTTCTCGGCCCAGGCGCGCAAGTAGGGAAGCTGGCGTAGCCAGTTGATGCAGGTGTAGGTCCAGAAGCCGGCCAGGACGACCTTCCCGCGCAGACCTGCCGACGTCAATGGCGGCGAGTTGAGCCACCCGGCCGCGCCGTCGAAAGACGGCAGCTCACCCTCATCGGGCAGCCGGGCCGAGGCCACGTGCAGCCCGGCGGGCGCGCGCCAGAATGCTGTCATGACAATGTCCTCCCTGTGGCTCGGTGCGCCGGCCCGGGGCCCCGGCCGGTGCCTCGCGGGTGCCGGGCGGCGCGCGGCTGGTGCGCGCCGCCCGCCGGTGGTCTGGTTAGCGCAGTGTCTTGAACGCCGCCCGCATCTCGGAGGAGAACAGGTCTGGCTGTTCCCAGGCGGCGAAGTGGCCGCCCCGGTCGAGCCTGTTGTAGTGGATGAGGTTGTTGGGGTATGCGCGCTCGGCCCAGCTCCGCGGGGCCTGGTAGAGCTCGTCGGGGAAGACGCTGATGGCAAACGGGATCGTGATGTTCTTGGCGTCGAAGAAGTCCGCCTTGTTCTCCCAGTACAGGCGGGCCGAGGAAACCCCGGTGTTGGTCAGCCAGTACAGCGTGATGTTGTCGAGGATGTCGTCTCTTGTCAGGGCGCTCTGCAGCTGTCCCTGCAGGGCCTTTTCCACGAGCCCGGGCTGGCCGGTGCCGTCGCCGTGGTCCAGCATGAACGCGGCCAGGTCGACGGGTGAGTCGGCCAGCCCGTACAGCGTTTGCGGGCGCGTCGTCATGATCTGTGCGTAGCCCACGTGCTTCGCATAGAAGGTGCTCAGCTGCTGGTACGCGCGTTTCTCCTCGGCGGACAGATCCGGTGGCGGCGGGTCGCCGCGCTGGACCGCGGTGTTGATCTCGGCTGGGGCGGTACCGGGCATGTTGGAGTGAATGCCGGCCAGCTCCGGCGCCGCCTGTTCCCCCATCGCCTGCGTGACGGCCGCACCCCAGTCGCCGCCCTGGGCCACAAACCGGGTGTATCCGAGGCGCTTCATCAGCACGACCCAGGCGCGTGCGGTGCGGGCGGGATCCCACCCGGTGGTGGCCGGCTTGGCGGAGAACCCGTGGCCCGGCAGCGACGGGATCACCAGATGGAACGCGTCCGCCCCGCCCGCGCCATGCGCCGTGGGGTTGGCGAGCGGCTCGATGATCTTCAGCTGCTCGATGACCGAGCCCGGCCACCCGTGCGTGACGATCAGCGGCAGCGCGTCCTCGTGGCCGGAGCGGACGTGGATGAAGTGAATGTCCAGCCCGTCGATCTCGGTGATGAAGTGCGGCAGGGCGTTCAGTTTCTCCTCAAACGTGCGCCAGTCGTAGTCTGTCCCCCAGTAGCGCGCGAGCTCCTGCATCGTCGCGAGCGGCACGCCCTGCGAGTCGTCGGTGACCGTCTCGCGCTCGGGCCACCGGGTCGCGTTGACGCGCCTGCGCAGCTCGGCGACCTCCTCGTCCGGAAAACCGACCTGAAACGGGCGGATGGTGTTGTCTTCGGCGGGCATCTTCGTCTCCTAACGGTTGCGATTCGCGCGGCCGGGGTCAGCGCTCCCTAGGCTGCACGCACATCCGCGATCGCGCCCGGGGCGCTGGCGGCGTGATCTTCATCGGTCGGTAGCGGTCGACGTCGACGACGGCTTCGGCGAAGGCCTGCGGGGCCTCTTGCGGCAGGTTATGCCCGACGCCGCCCGAGATGGCCCGATGCGCGGACTTGCCTGTGAACTTTGCCGCATAGGCGCCGGGATCGGGATGGGGCGCGCCATTGGCATCGCCTTCGAAGGTGATTGTTGGCACGATGATGTCGGGGCTGCCGGCGAGCTGCCTTTCCAGATCGTCGTATCGTGCCTCGCCGTCGGCCAGGCCGATCCGCCAGCGGTAGTTGTGGATCACGATGCTGACGTGATCGGCGTTGTCAAAGGACGGGGCGCTCCGGTTGAACGTCGCGTCGTCGAAGTTCCACTTCGGCGAGGCAGTCTGCCAGATGAGCCTGGCGAACTCGCGCCGGTATTTGTCGTAGCCGGCCCGGCCGCGTTCGGTGGCGAAGTAAAACTGATACCACCAGGCCAGCTCGGCCGACGGCGGCAGTGGCGCCTGGTTGGCGGCCTGGCTGCCGATCAGGTAGCCGCTGACCGACACCATGGCCTTGCACCGGCCCGGCCACAGCGCGGCCACCACGTTGGCCGTCCGCGCTCCCCAGTCGAACCCGCCGATGCCGAGAGCGTCCATGAGCGCGACGACGTCGGCCCCCAGGGCCGATTGCTGGCCATTCCGCAGCGTCGCCTCGGACAGGAACCGGGTCGTGCCATAGCCGCGCAGGTAGGGAACGATCACCCGGTACCCCCGCGCTGCCAGCAGCGGAGTGACGTCGGCGTAGCTGTGGATGTCGTAGGGCCACCCGTGCAGGAGAATGACCGCCCGGCCATCAGGAGGGCCTG
>WNEY01001856.1_pt1 | contig 15187 bp, 15 predicted proteins | sample 5400531 | NCBI WGS metagenome assembly WNEY01 (sample SAMN13153338, study PRJNA577476) | soil metagenome | isolation source: 200 cm saprolite under Douglas fir tree site 1 | place: USA:California | collected 2015-04-18
TTGTTGAACCACTTGTCGTAGCCGGGAACGAAATGGCTCCACTGCAGAATTTTGAGCGTCTTGGCGGCGCGCGCCGGGTTGACGTGGAAGAACGGCCCGGCGCTCGCCGCGAGGCCTGCGCTCGTGGCGGCCTTGATTATGTCGCGACGCGTCAGCCCGCGGCGGCGGATCTTCCGGACCGGCATGGATTTCCCCCCATGGTGCCCGGAGTTTTTCCGTCCGGGTCTTTCATTCTTGCTCGGAATCGCTTCCGAGACGGCAGGCTGGATTATTAGGCGCCCCGCTCACGCTGACAACACCGATGCCGCGGAATTTCATCCCGATTCCGTGTTGCAGCATGAAAGCAGCGTGAAGCCATATCGGTCGCGAACGATAGCTTCGATTGCCCGACAGGAACGAATTGACAAGCGATCAGTCCGCCCTGCGGTCCATGAGCAGCGCCTCGGTAGCGTTGCGCGCCCGCGTCGTTATTTCGTCGGTTGTTGGCGCATCGCGCACGCGCAAAAGCAGCCGGATCAGCAAATCCCCCCACAGCACGGCGAAATAGCGCGTGGCCATGGCCGCCGGGTCGCCGGGACCGATGAGGCCTTGCCTTTGGGCCTTCGCTAACAATGCGCTGAGCGCCGCATGGTTGGGCTCGCGGCCGCCGCTTTCCAGCGCCCGGCCGATCTCGCGCGCGCGCTCCGATTCGGCGATCGCCAGCCGATAGATCGCCAGCACATCGGGGTGACACACGCCGCGTAAGATCGAGACGCCGAACTCGACCAGGACCGCGGCGAGCGCTTTGCGGTTTTGCGGCACGGACGCCGCCAAATCCAACGGCTGGCGCATGCGCCGCGCGCGCTCCTTGATGGCGGCCGCGAGCATCGCGTTCTTGTCGTCGAACAGCGCATAGAGATCGCGTTTCGACACCTGCGCGCAGGTCGCAATCTCCAGGGTGCTGGCGCCCGGAAATCCGTGTTTGCGGAACACCGCAAACGCCGCCTCGAGCACGCGCTCGCGGATCGACCGCTCGGAATCCTTGCGCCCCGCGCGGGCGGGGGCGGCGTCGGCCTTGGCGTTTTTCATTCCGAAAAATACCTGTTGCCTTGGTACCGTTAAGTACCGTATACCGGCCTATAGGTACCAATTAGTACCAGAATGGCCGGGAAATGCCAGCACTTGCCGGTCGATGTGGAAAGGTCCGATCGCATGACGCTCGCGCTCATCCAAACCATGGTGCAATCAATTTCGACGACGCTAGCATGGCTCGGCTTTTATATCGGCATCCGCTCGCTGCCGGGCGGGAAATCCCGTCGGCGGCGTTGGACCGTCGGCTCGGCGCTGATATTTGCGGCGTGGTTCTTCGCGGTCGTGCTTCTCGCCTCCGATAATTTTTTCCGCAACGATGTTCTGCCCCCGCGCATTCCCGCAGCCCTGTTCGGGACGCTCATCGTCGGATACCTTCTTCTCCTTTCGACGACATTCCGCGGCATCATCGCCGGCATTCCGCAGCACTGGCTGATCGGCATTCAGACGTTCCGGATTCTCGGCGGCGTTTTCCTGCTTCGTTATTTCCAGGGGGAGCTGGCGGGACTGTTTGCGATTCCCGCCGGTGTCGGCGACATATTGACCGGAATCTTCGCGCCGCTTGTCGCCTATTGGTGGTATGCCGGAAAGCCCTATGCGCGCGGCGCGGCGATCGCGTGGAATCTCTTCGGCATGGCCGATCTCGTCGTCGCCTTCACGATGGGGATAATCGTTACGCGCGCCGGCGCCGGCGGTGGAATTATGTTTCCCATCGTGCTGATACCGATCTACGCCGTACCGCGGGCATTCCTCATCCACTCCTATTCGCTCATCGGATTGCTCAACAAAACTTCGCGGCAGCCGCGGCCCGACGAGTCGCTGCACTACGGAGTAGAAGCCCGTCGCGCTTGAGGGGCGATGAAATTCGCAATCTCTGGCATGGGCGCCGTTGGCGAGATGTCGGATGCCTCTGCAGCTACGCCGCCTTGCGGCTCGCCAGAAACTCGCCCATGCGCTCGAGCGCCTTCACGATATTGGCGGTGGAGTTGGCGTAGGACACGCGCACATAGCCTTCGCCCAATACGCCGAAATCCGGCCCGCCGATAATGGCGACGCCGGCATCTTCCAGCAGTGCGGTGGCGAGCGCCTTCGCCTTCCACCGGGTCTGCTTGATGTTGGGAAAGGCATAGAAGGCGCCCTTCGGCGTCGCGCAGGAAGTGCCGGGGAGCTTGTTCAGGCCCTCGACCACGACCTTCCGCCGCTTGTCGAACTCGGCGACCATCTTCGCCACCGCGTCCTGCGGGCCGGTGAGCGCCGCGATGCCGGCGTATTGCGTCGGGGCGTTGACACAGGAGTGCAAGTTCACCGCGAGCTTGCGCGCATATTCGTAAAGCTTGCCGGGCCACACCGCGTAGCCGAGCCGCCAGCCGGTCATGGCGTAGGTCTTCGACCAGCCGTTCAACAGGATCAGCCGGTCGCGGATCGACGGATAGGAAAGCAGGCAAACATGCTGCTCGCCGTCATAGAGCATGTGATCGTAAATCTCGTCGGACATCATCGTGACGTTGGGATATTTCTCCAGCCCCGCCACCAGCTTGTCGACTTCGCTCTTCGGCGTGACGCCGCCGGTCGGGTTGGCGGGCGAATTCACGATCAGCAGCCGCGTCCTCGGCGTGATCAGCTTCAGCGTTTCCTCGGCCGAAAACGCGAAGCCGTTTTCCTCGCGCACCGGCACCGGAATGGGCTTGGCGCCGGTGAACTCGATCATCGACCGATAAATCGGAAAGCCGGGATCGGGATAGAGAATGTCGGCGCCGGGCTCCCCGAACATCAGGATCGACATGAACATCGTCGGCTTGCCGCCCGGCATGATCATCACTTCGTCGGGCGATACGTTCACCTTGAAGCGCTTGTGCAAGTCCGCCGCCACCGCCTCGCGCAAGGGCTTGATGCCGACCGCGGGGGTGTAGCCGTGATGGCCGTCCTTCAGCGCCTTGATCGCGGCCTCGACGATGTGCTTGGGGGTGGAGAAATCCGGCTGGCCGATGCCGAGATTGATGATATCGCGTCCCTTGGCCGCGAGCTCGGTCGCGCGCGCGAGCACGGCGAAGGCGTTTTCCTCGCCGATGCGGTCGAAGGCCGGCACGGTCTGCATGGCGTATTCCCCGGTTGTTCCGCCCGTTGATTTCGCGGGGACTTTAGGCGCATGAATTGGTGCAAAGCAAATTTCCCGGGAGGAGACGATGGCCGACACAAGCGCGAAAGTCGCGAAGCGCCGCCTGCGCTCGCAATTGTGGTTCGACAATCCGGAAAATCCGGGCATGACGGCGATCTACCTCGAGCGCTACCTCAATTTCGGGCTGACGCGCGCGGAATTGCAGTCGGGCAAGCCGATCATCGGCATCGCGCAGACGGGCTCGGATCTATCGCCGTGCAACCGCCACCATCTGCAGCTCGCGCACCGCGTCCGCGAGGGCATCCGCGCCGCCGGCGGCATCGCGCTCGAATTTCCGGTGCATCCGATCCAGGAGACCGGCAAGCGGCCGACCGCGGCGCTCGACCGCAACCTTGCCTATCTCGGCCTCGTCGAGTTGCTGTTCGGCTATCCGCTCGACGGCGTGGTGCTGACGACGGGCTGCGACAAGACGACGCCCGCCTGCATCATGGCGGCGGCGACGGTGAACCTGCCCGCCATCGTGCTCTCCGGCGGCCCGATGCTGAACGGCTGGTGGAAAGGCGAGCGCGCGGGCTCCGGCACGATCGCGTGGAAGGCGCGCGAGGAACTCGCCGCCGGCAAGATCGATTATGACGAGTTCATCGATCTCGTCGCCTCGTCGGCGCCGTCGGCCGGGCATTGCAACACCATGGGCACGGCCTCGACCATGAACGCGCTGGCGGAAGCGCTCGGCATGTCGTTGCCGGGCTGCGCGGCGATTCCGGCGCCCTATCGCGAGCGCGGACAGATCGCCTACGAGACCGGCTTGCGCGCGGTCGAGATGGTGCACGAAGACCTGAAGCCTTCCGATATTCTCACCCGCGAGGCGTTCGAGAACACGATCGTGGTGAATTCCGCGATCGGCGGCTCGACCAACGCGCCGATCCACATCAACGCGATCGCCCGCCATATCGGCGTGCCGCTCTCGGTCGAGGACTGGCAGCGGATCGGCCACAAGATTCCGCTCTTGGTCAACATGCAGCCGGCCGGAAAATATCTCGGCGAGGAATTCCACCGCGCCGGCGGCGTGCCGGCGGTGGTGGCCGAACTGATCGAGGCCGGAAAGATTCACGAGGGCGCGCGCACCGTGAACGGCAAGACGATGGGCGAGAATTGCCGGGGAAAACGCTCGTGGGACCGCGACGTGATCCGCGCCTATGACGCGCCGTTGGTGAAGGAGGCGGGATTCATCGTGCTCTCCGGCAATCTCTTCGACAACGCGGTGATGAAGACGAGCGTGATCTCGCCGGAATTCCGCGACCGCTACCTCTCGAACTCCAAGGACCCGGAGGCGTTCGAGGGCCGCGCCATCGTGTTCGACGGGCCGGAGGATTATCACCGCCGCATCGACGATCCGTCGCTGAAAATCGACGAGCATTGCATGCTGTTCATCCGCGGCACCGGGCCGATCGGCTATCCGGGCGGCGCCGAGGTCGTGAACATGCAGCCGCCCGCGGCGCTCATCCAGCGCGGGATCAAGTCGCTGCCCTGCATCGGCGACGGGCGGCAATCGGGTACCTCGGGATCGCCGTCGATCCTGAACGCGGTGCCGGAAGCCGCGGCCGGCGGCGGGCTCGCGCTCCTGAAAACCGGCGACCGCGTGCGCATCGACCTGAAAAAGGGCGAGGCCAATATTCTGATTTCGCCCGCCGAACTCGCCGAGCGGCGCGCGGCGCTGGAGAAGGCGGGCGGCTATCATTTCCCCAAGAGCCAGACGCCGTGGCAGGAAATCCAGCGCGGGATGATCGAGCAGTTCGACGAGGGCATGGTGTTGAAGCCCGCGGTCAAGTATCAGCGCGTCGCGCAGACGGGCGGCGTGCCGCGCGATAATCATTAAAGGATCGCCATGCCCACCGTCGCCGAAAAGCGGAAAACCTTTCACGCGCTGCATGCCAGCGGCTGCTTCGTCATTCCCAATCCGTGGGACATCGGCAGCGCGCGCTGGCTGCAGGGCCTCGGCTTCAAGGCGCTCGCCAGCACCTCATCGGGCTTTGCCTGGTCGCAGGGCTTTCCCGACAACCAGGTGACGCGCGAGATGGTGCTTTCGCACTTGCGGGCGTTGGTGGAGGCGACCAACGTGCCGATCAACGCCGATTTCGAAGGCGGCTTCGCGGCCGATCCCGCGGGCGTCGCCGAAAGCGTCGCGCTCGCGGTCGCGACCGGCGTCGCCGGGCTTTCGATCGAGGATTCCACCGGTGACCGGGAAAAGCCGCTCTACGATCTCGATGCCGCGACCGCGCGGATGCGCGCGGCGCGCACGGCCATCGACAAGGCGGGAGGTGAGACGCTGCTCGTCGGCCGCGCCGAGTGCTTCCTGGTCGGACGGCCCGATCTCGATGAGGTGATCACGCGGCTCAAGGCGTATGTCAATGCGGGCGCGGATTGCCTCTATTCGCCCGGGATCAGCAAGCCCGAGCAGATTTCGGCGGTGGTGAAGGCGGTGGCGCCGAAGCCGGTTAATCTTTTGATCGGCGGCCCGATGGGCATTACGCTGAAGGACGCCGCGGCGCTCGGCGTGCGGCGGATCAGCGTCGGCGGCGCGCTCGCGCGCTCGGCCTGGGGCGGCTTTATCCGCATGGCGAAACAGATCGCCGAGGAGGGCCGTTTCGACGGCTTCGCCGAGGCCGCTTCCGGCGGCGAGCTCAACAAATTCTTTTCCAAAGATCGCAAGCAGCGGGGCGGTTGAGTGCACGCGCTCACACCGAAATCCGCCGACCAGCCGGTCGGGCCCGTCGTCGACGCGGCGCCCGCGCAGAAGCCCGGCGCGGCCGTGCTCGAAGGCCGTTTCGGGCGCCTCGAGCGGCTCGATCCCGCGCGGCACGCGGCCGATCTGTGGCGGGCGTTCGGCGCCGACGATCGGCTGTGGACCTACATGTTCTACGGGCCGTTTGCGGACGCCGGCGCGTTCTCGAATTTTGTGGAACAGATCGCGGCGCTCAAGGAGCAGATCTATTACGTGGTCGTCGATCGCGATGGCCGCGCCGCCGGTTGGGCCGCGTTGATGGAAATGCGGCCGCAGGCGCGCGTGATCGAAGTCGGCAGCATCGTTTACGCCCCGGCGCTGCAACGCGCGGCGCTTGCCACCGAGGCGCAGTATTTGCTTGCGCGCTACATTTTTGAAACGCTCGGCTACCGCCGCTACGAATGGAAGTGCGATGCGCTGAATGCCGCTTCGCGCCGTGCGGCCTTGCGTTTCGGCTTTACCTTCGAGGGAATTTTTCGCCAGCATATGATCATCAAGGGCCGAAGCCGCGACACGGCCTGGTTCGCGATGCTTGATTCCGAATGGCCGCGCGCGCGGGCCGCGTTCGAGTGCTGGCTTCAGCCTGAAAATTTCGACGGCGGGCGGCAGCGGCGCTCGCTCGAAGCCATCCGCAACTCGCTATAGGAAACAGAGCCGTGACGGATCGTCTGAAGGGAAAAATCTGCCTCGTAACCGCCGCCGGCCAGGGAATCGGGCGGGCCATCGCGCAGGCCTTCGTGCGCGAAGGCGGCAAGGTCATCGCGACCGATCTCGATGCCGCCAAGGTAAAAGATCTGAAGGGCGCCGAGGGCCAGAAGCTCGACGTGCGCCACACGGCCGAGGTCGAGAAACTCGCCTCCGAAACCGGCGCCATCGATGTGCTCGCGAACTGCGCGGGCTACGTGCACCACGGCTCCGTGCTCGAATGCGCGGAGGCCGATTGGGACTTCTCCTTCGACCTCAACGTGAAATCGATGCACCGCACGATCCGCGCCTTTCTGCCGGGCATGATCGAGAAGGGCGGCGGCTCGATCATCAACATTTCCTCGATCGCCTCCTCGGTGAGCGGCTTGCCGCTCCGCTACGTCTACGGCGCGTCGAAAGCGGCGGTAATCGGCCTCACCAAGTCGGTCGCCGCCGATTTCATCAAAAAAGGCATTCGCGCCAACGCGATCTGCCCCGGCACGGTGCAGTCGCCCTCGCTCGACGAGCGCATCGCGACACTTGCCAAAAACACCGGACAAACGGAGGCCAAGGTCCGCCAAGCCTTCATCGATCGCCAGCCGATGGGCCGCCTCGGCACGCCGGAGGAGATCGCGCTGCTCGCGGTGTATCTCGCTTCCGACGAATCCAAATTCACCACCGGCGCGATCCACCTGATCGACGGCGGTTTCGCGATCTGACGAAAAAGGAGAGGCCCATGCATATTCTCGTCATCGGCGCCGCCGGCATGATCGGGCGGAAGCTCGTGGAGCGGCTGCTTCGCGAGAAGAAGCTCGGCGGCAAGGCGATCTCGAAGCTCTCGCTGCAAGACGTCGTGGCACCGGCGGAGCCGCGCGAAAAGCCGCTCGAAATCGCGACGCGCACGGGCGATCTGTCGGTGCCCGGCGAGGCGGCGGCGCTCGTCGCCGGCAACCCGGACGTGATCTTCCATCTCGCCGCGATCGTCTCGGGCGAGGCGGAGACCGACCTCGAAAAGGGCTATCGCATCAATCTCGACGGCACGCGCTTTCTGTTCGATGCGATCCGCGCGCGCGGCTATCTGCCGCGGGTCGTATTCACCAGTTCGGCCGCCGTCTACGGCGCGCCGTTCGACGGCCCGATCCGCGACGACTTTCACCTGACGCCGCTCACCTCCTACGGCACGCAGAAGGCGATCGGCGAATTGTTGCTTGCCGACTACACGCGGCGCGGTTTCTTCGACGGCATCGGGCTCAGGCTGCCGACGATTTGCGTGCGGCCGGGCAAGCCGAACAAGGCGGCGTCGGGGTTTTTCTCCGGTATCATCCGCGAGCCGCTCGCGGGCGAAGAGGCGATCCTGCCGGTTGCCGACACGGTGCGCCACGGCCACGCAAGCCCGCGCGCGGCGGTGGGATTTCTCGTTCACGCCGCCACGCTCGACACCGCCAGGATCGGTCCGCGCCGCAACCTCGCGATGCCCTCCGTTTCGGTCACGGTCGCCGAGCAAATCGAGGCGCTGAAACGCGTGGCGGGTGCGAAAGTCGCCGCCCGCATCAAGCGCAAGCCCGACGCTCTCGTCGAGCGCATCGTCTCCGGCTGGCCGCAGGAAATGGAAGCCAAGCGCGCGCGCGAGCTCGGCTTCCGCGCCGAGGCGAGTTTCGACGAAATCATCAAGGCGCACATCGAGGACGAACTCGGCGGCAAGATCGCGGCTTGAGCGCGATGCGATTTTCCGCTCCGCTCATTCCGGCGACGCTCAAGCGGCGCTACAAGCGCTTCCTCGCCGACGTGACGTTCGCGGACGGCAGTGAAACCACGGCCCACGTCGCCAATCCCGGCTCGATGCTCGGCTTGATGACGCCGGGCGCGCGCGTCTGGCTTTCCAAATCGGACAATCCGAAACGCAAGCTCGGCCATAGCTGGGAACTGGTGGAAGCCGATTTCGGCGGCGGGCCGGAACTGGTGGGCGTCAACACCGCGCACCCCAATCTTCTTGTCGCCGAGGCGCTCGCCGCAGGGCGGGTGCCGGGTGTGAGCGGCTACGCGCGTCATCGCCGCGAAGTCCACTATGGAAGCGCGAGCCGCGTGGACTTTGTGCTGGAAGCCGACGGAGAGCCGCCTTGCTACCTCGAAGTCAAGAACGTCCACATGATGCGCACGCCCGGCCGCGCCGAATTCCCCGATGCGGTCACCGCGCGCGGCACGCGGCACCTCGAGGAGCTTGCCACTGAGGCCGGCAAGGGCTCGCGTGCGGTCATGCTCTTTCTCGTGCAGATCGGCTCGGCCGAGGGGGTCGCGCTCGCGCGCGACATCGACCCGGCCTATGGCAAGGCCTTCGACCGGGCGCTGGCGGCGGGCGTCGAGGCCATTGCGCTCCGCTGCCAGATTTCGACCGATTGTATCGAGATCGTGGCGCCGATCCCGGTGCTGGGCTGATCCTTTCCTTGCGCGCCTCGTTCGATCCCCTACATTCGGGGGTTCGGAGCCTCATCATGAGCTATGTCGAAGCCGCCACCGCCCCCTTGCGCAAGACCGGGCAGATCAAGCTGCACGGGCCCGAGGGCTTCGCCGGCATGCGCCGGGCGGGCGGGCTCGTCGCCGAGGTGCTCGATCTCCTGGTCGACGAAGTGAGGCCGGGCGTCACCACCGAAAAACTCGACAAGCTCGTATTCGAATTCGCGCTCGATCGCGGCGCGTTGCCGGCGACGCTGATGTATCGCGGCTACGGCAAGTCGATCTGCACCTCGATCAACCACGTGGTCTGCCACGGCATTCCCAACGACAAGCCGTTGCGCGAGGGCGACATCGTCAACATCGACGTGACGCTCGTGCTCGACGGCTGGCACGGCGACTCGAGCCGCATGTACCCGGTGGGCGAGGTGCCGCGCCGCGCCGAGCGCCTGGTCGAGGTCACCTACGAGGCGATGATGGCTGGCATTTCCGCGATCCGCCCCGGCGGAATGATCGGCGACATCGGCGCCGCCATCCAGTCAGTGGTCGAGCCCAACCACATGAGCGTCGTCCGCGATTTTTGCGGCCACGGCGTCGGGCGGCTTTTTCACGACGAGCCGAACGTCGTTCACATCGGCCGCAAGGGCGAGGGCGCGGTGCTCAGGCCCGGCATGTTCTTCACCGTCGAGCCGATGATCAATCTCGGCCGCCCGCACGTGAAGGTGCTTTCCGACGGCTGGACGGCGGTGACGCGCGACCGCTCGCTCTCGGCGCAGTTCGAGCACTCGGTCGGCGTCACCGAAACCGGCGTCGAAATCTTTACGCTCTCGCCGAAAGGCCTGCACAAGCCGCCCTACCGCGCTTGAGACACGGGCCATGGGGCGCAAGCAGGATAAGGGTCTGGAAGAAGCGCCGCATTATCATTATCACGGCCATCGCGATCGCCTGCGCGCGCGCTTCCGCCAAGGCGGCCCCGGCGCGCTCGCCGATTACGAACTCCTGGAGCTCGTGCTCTTTCGCGCCCTGCCGCGGCGCGACGTGAAGCCGCTCGCCAAGGCCCTAATCGAAAAATTCGGCTCCTTCGTGGAAGTCGTTTCGGCCCCGTCGGCGCGGCTCGCCGAGGTCGACGGAGCGGGCGAGGCGGTCATCACCGAGCTCAAGATCGTCGAGGCGGCCGCGCACTATTTCGCGCGCGGCAAGGTGCGGGAGCGGCCGGTGCTGTCGTCATGGAGCGCGGTGCTGGAATATTGCCGCGCCGCGATGGCGTTCGCGGAAAAGGAACATTTTCGCGTTTTGTTTCTCGACAAGCGCAACCAGCTGATCGCCGACGAGGTGCAGCAGACCGGCACCGTCGATCACACGCCGGTCTATCCGCGCGAAGTGGTCAAGCGCGCGCTCGAGCTATCGGCCACCGCCGTCGTTCTCGTGCACAATCATCCCTCCGGCGATCCCACGCCCTCGCGCGCCGACATCGCGATGACGAAATCGATCGTCGAGGTGGCCCGCCCGCTCGGGATCGAGGTGCACGATCACATCATCGTCGGCAAGGACGGGCACGCCAGCCTGAAGGGGCTGAAGCTCATTCCCTGAATTCGGTATTCACGGCCGCGCCAACAGGAGCGGACGCGGCGTGTCGGGCACCTTGGCCCAGCCACCCTCCTGCTGGCGGCCGAAGCGGAGACGATCGCCCTTGGCGGAAATCAAAATAATATCGCCGCGGTCGAGCACCCAGGAAGCCGGTCCGAAGCGGGTGATCGACTGGTCGCAGCCGGCCTTCACGCTCACGACGAAGGTGTCCTCGCCGGTCGATTGATCAGTGAGCGTAACGGCGCAGATCGTGGGGCCGTTGGGGCGCACCACGTTCCATTCGCCCAGCAGGTCGGCAAATTGCGGCGCCTCACCGGGATCGACGAATTGCAGATTGGCGAGGAAATAGACGCCGTCGTTCTCGCGCAGCGCCTCGTATCGGCCGCCGACGCCCTCGGTGAATTCGGAGACGGTGCGCCTCCCCGCATTCACGAAACGGATCGCGCCCGCGATGCCGGGCAGCCAGGCGACGGTTTCGCTGAGGAATCCGAACAGCGGCCGGCAGAGCGTCTTGTCGTAGACGAGCGTAAAGCCGGGGCCGGCGGGTTTCGCGTCGAGCGTGACCGGACATTTGCGGTCGCCGAGCGCGCTCGAAAGCTCGTAATTGGCGGCGAGGGTCTTGGCATCGGGGATTACCGGCGCCTCGGTAGGAGCCGAATTAGGCGCTTGCGCGGCTGCCGGAGCGCCGAGCGTGAACAGCAGAATCAGCAAAATGCCGATCGGATGCATGGAAGAGTCTCGCGCGAGAATCCGGCAAGAATTCGATGCGACGCTAACATGCGAGGAGGGTCCGAATCACGCGCAAATCGCGGGCTATTTCCGCTTGGGCGGCCAAGGCGTTTCCGGCACCGGGGTGAGCGGCCCGGCACCCTTGGCCCACGAGGCGAGGTTATCGACGAGAAGCTGGCCCATCGCCCGCCGCGTGTGGTGCGAGGCCGAGCCGACATGCGGCAAGAGCACGACGTGATCCATCTCGATCAGCTCTTGCGGCACGCGCGGCTCCTCGGCGAAGACGTCGAGGCCGGCGGAGAGGATCGTTTTCGATTTCAGCGCCTCGATCAGCGCCGGCTCGTCCACCACCGAGCCGCGGGCGACATTGATGAGAATCCCGTTGGGGCCGAGCGCCTTCAGCACTTCGGCATTGATCATGTTCTTGGTGCTGGGGCCGCCGGGGACGATCACGATCAGAACATCGACGTCGCGTGCCATCGCGACGAGGTTGGAATAATGCTTGTAAGCGACGCCCGCCGCGGGCTTGCGGCTGTGATAGACGATCGGCACGCCGAAGGCCTCGATGCGGCGCGCAATCGCCTTGCCGATGCGGCCCATTCCGACGATGCCGATGGTGCGGTCGCGCAGCGTGGGCGAGAGCGGGAACGGCTTTTCCAGCCACTTGCCGGCGCGCAAATAGCGCTCGGATTGCGGTAGCTGGCGCACGGTTTGCAGGAGGAGCGCAAGCGTCGTGTCGGCGACCTCCTCGTTCAGAACATCGGGCGTATTGGTGACGATGATGCCGTGCTCGCCCGCCCATTTGGCGTCGACGGAATCGTAGCCGACGCCGAAATTGGCGACGATCTCGAGCTTGGGCAGCTTTTCCATCAGCGCGCCGTTGACCGGGAAGTGACCGGCGGTCGCGATCGCGCGAATGCGGGGGGCAATCTCGGAGATCAGCGCGTTGCGGTCCTTGGCCTTGGCAAGCCGGTGAACCCTGAAAAGCTGGGCCGCCTGTTCCTCGATCAGTGCCATCATCGGGCCGGTGAGGATCAGGTCGGGCTTATGGGTCGGGGTCATGAATTCCTTCCGTGAATTTCCTGCGCTGCAAAGGGTTTTATCGGGCGGAGGGCACCTTGGCCGGGCCTTTAGTCGCTTGATTTCGCACTGCGGGCCGTGCTGGCATACCTAACGAACTTGCCCCCAGGGGTAAATCGAAAACAAGAACGGCCCGCGCAAAAGCGGCCGAAATGGGCAGGAAACCCGGCAGAGAGAGACGCATGGCGTCGGTCGAAATTCGGGACGTGCGTAAGGCCTTCGGCGCCACCGAAGTCATTCACGGCGTCGATGTCGTGATCGAGGACGGCGCCTTCGTGGTGCTGGTGGGGCCGTCGGGCTGCGGCAAGTCGACGCTTTTGCGCATGATCGCGGGGCTCGAGAACATCACCGCAGGCCAGATCAAGATCGGCGAGCGCATTGTCAACGACCTGCCGCCGAAAGCGCGCGACGTGGCGATGGTGTTTCAGAATTACGCGCTCTATCCGCACATGACGGTGGCGGCAAATATGGGCTTTTCGCTGAGGCTGCGTCACGCGCCGCAGCAGGAAATCGACGTGCGGGTGAATCGCGCGGCGGCGATTCTCGGCCTGGAGCCGCTGCTTTTGCGCTATCCGCGCCAGCTTTCCGGCGGCCAGCGCCAGCGCGTGGCGATGGGCCGCGCCATCGTGCGCGACCCGCAAGTGTTTCTGTTCGACGAGCCGCTTTCCAACCTCGACGCGAAACTGCGCGTGCAGATGCGCACCGAAATCAAGGAGCTGCACCAGCAGCTCGGCACGACCACGGTCTACGTCACGCACGACCAAATCGAGGCGATGACCATGGCCGATAAGATCGTGGTGATGCATGACGGGCTCGTCGAGCAGGTCGGCGCGCCGCTCGAGCTCTACGACCGGCCGGCGAACCTCTTCGTCGCCGGCTTCATCGGCTCGCCGGCGATGAATTTCTTCAAGGGCCGCGTCGGCGCCAACGGCTCCGCCGCCTTCGAGACGGCCGACGGAATCAAGTTTCCGCTCGCCGGAAAGCCCGCCGGTTCGGACGGGCGACCCGCGGTCTACGGCATCCGGCCCGAACATTTCGCGCTCGCCGATGACGGCGCGCCGGGCGAGGTCGTCGTCATCGAGCCGACGGGACCCGAAATCCAGGTCGCGGCGAGGCTCGCCGGTCACGACATCGTCGCCGTCTTCCGCGAGCGCCACGATTTCAAGCCGGGCGACAAGATCCGGCTCAAACCCGATCCGAAGCTCGTCCACCTGTTCGACGAAGCGACGGGAAAAAGACTGAACGCATAACAAGGAGGAGGAAACGACCATGACGAACTTCACTCGCCGCACCGTGATCCAGGGCGGCACCGCGCTCGCCGCTGCGGGCGCGCTCACAGGACCGGCGCTCTTCGAATGGGCTCGCGCCTGGGCGCAGGCCGCGCCGTGGAAGCCCGAAAAGGGCGCCAAGCTTTCGATTCTGCGCTGGAAATATTTCGTGCAGTCGGAGGACGACGCGTTCGTGAAGCTGATCGAGGCGTTTACGCAGGCGACCGGTGTACCGGTCGACATCGCACGCGAGTCTTACGAGGACGTGCAGCCGAAGGCTTCGGTCGCGGCCAATACAGGGGCGGGGCCAGACCTATTCTGGGGTCTCTATTCATTGCCGCATCTCTTCCCGCAGAAATGCGTCGATGTCTCCGACGTCGCGGACTATCTCGGCAAGAAGTATGGCGGCTGGGTTGATTCCGCCGTCAAGTACGGAAAGTCAGACAATAAGTGGATCTGCGTGCCGGTCTGCTACGGCGGGAATTTGATGAACTATCGCGTCAAGGCGATGAACGCCGCCGGCTTCCAGAAATTTCCGGCGACGACCGACGAATTCCTGGAATACGCGAAGGCCACCAAGAAAAACAACACGCCCGGCGGCATGGCGTTCGGCCACGCCTCCGGCGACGCAAATACCTGGTTGCACTGGTGCTTGTGGACACATAACGGCCAGGTCGTCGACAAGGACGACAAGGTCATCATCAACTCGCCGGAGACCGCGAAGGCTCTCGAATACGCCAAGCAGCTATACGAGAACATGATCCCCGGCGTTGTTTCCTGGAACGACGCGTCCAACAACAAGGCGTTTCTCGCCAACGAGATCCATTGGACCAACAACGGCATCTCAATTTACGTCGCGGCGAAGAAGGATCCCACCAAAAAGGAAATCGCCGAGGACATGAACCACGCCTATTATCCGATTGGGCCGGCCGGCAAGCCGACCGAGCTGCATTTGATGTTTCCGATCCTGGCGATGACCTACACGAAGTATCCGCAGACCTGTAAGGCGCTGATCGCCTTCATGCTGGAGGCGGCCAACTTCAACAAGTGGATCGAGGCCTCGCTGGGATATCTGACGCACTGTCTCAATGCTTACGACGCCAATCCAGTCTGGACCGCGGATCCGAAAACGACGCCGTTTCGCGACGTCGGTAAGCGGACGTTGACGGCGGGAGGTCTCGGTTCGGTCGGCGAGAAGGCGGCGACGGCGATCGCCGATTTCGTCGTCGTCGACATGTTTGCGAACTACGTCACCGGCCGCGAGGACGTCAAGGGCGCGATCAAGATCGCCGAGCGGCAACTGGCGCGCATCTACCGCGCATAAAACGGGAGACCGGGCGGCAGTCGCCGCCCGGTCTCTTCCATTTTTTGACGATCCAAGGACAAGGTCTTGGCCGAAGCCGCGCTCGGAACGAGAACGAAAAG
>WNEY01001857.1_pt1 | contig 15180 bp, 17 predicted proteins | sample 5400531 | NCBI WGS metagenome assembly WNEY01 (sample SAMN13153338, study PRJNA577476) | soil metagenome | isolation source: 200 cm saprolite under Douglas fir tree site 1 | place: USA:California | collected 2015-04-18
GAGCGCGCGCATTCGTGTGCGCCCCGTTGCTGGCGATTGCGGTCATGCTGATATCCGATCAGGCTTTGGCCGATTTCCGACTTTGCAACAACACCAGCGGGCGGGTCGGGGTCGCGGTCGGCTACAAGGAGAATGAAGGGTGGAGCACCGAGGGCTGGTGGAATCTGGCCGCCCGCAGCTGTGAAACCGTGCTGCGCGGTTCGCTGGTGGCGCGCTTCTATTACATCTACGCGATCGACTACGATCGCGGCGGCGAATGGTCGGGGCAGGCCTTCATGTGCACGCGCGACAAGGAGTTCACCATCCGCGGCACCGACGATTGCCTGGCGCGCGGCTACGACCGCACCGGCTTCTTCGAGGTCGACACCGGCGACCAGCCGTCGTGGACGGTCCAGCTCACTGAATCGGCCGATGAGGTGCCGATGCAGCCCCTGCAATCGCGCGTACCGATGCTGCAGACACCGCCGGCCACGGGGCGGCCCGGCACGCCCGCGCCTCCCTCGCGAAGCAAGAACTGATGCGACGTCAGCGTCGGACCAAGATCGTCGCCACGCTCGGCCCTGCCTCCTCCGACCGAAACATGATCGCGAGCCTGTTTCGGGCCGGCACCGACGTCTTCCGCATCAATATGAGCCACACCACGCACGACCGCATGCGCGAGTTGGTGGCGTCGATCCGCGCGGTCGAAGCCGAGCACGGCCGCCCGATCGGAGTCCTGGTCGACCTGCAGGGACCGAAGCTGCGGGTCGGCAGCTTCGCCAATGGCCCGGCCATGTTGATCGCAGGCGAGACCTTCGTGCTCGACTCCAATCCGGCGCCCGGCGACACGCTGCGCGTTCACCTGCCGCACCCGGAAATCTTCGCCGCCATCGAGCCCGGGCACACGTTGCTGCTCGATGACGGCAAGCTGCGGCTCACCGTCGTGGAGACCGACAAGAGCCGCATCGTCACGCGCGTCGAAGTCGGCGGCAAGTTGTCGGACCGCAAGGGCGTGAGCCTGCCGCACACCACCATCCCCACCTCGGCGCTGGCGCCCAAGGACCGCTCCGATCTGGAAGCCGCGCTCGAGACCGGCATCGACTGGGTGGCGCTCTCGTTCGTGCAACGGCCGGAAGACATCGCCGAGGCGAAGAAGATCACCCGCGGCCGCGCCGCCGTGATGGCGAAGATCGAGAAGCCGCAGGCGGTGACCCGGCTCGACGACATCATGGATTTGACCGACGCCCTGATGGTGGCGCGCGGCGACCTCGGCGTCGAGATGCCGCTGGAAAAGGTGCCGGGGGTGCAGAAGCAGATGACGCGCAGGTCGCGGCGCGCCGGCAAGCCGGTGGTGGTCGCCACCCAGATGCTCGAGTCGATGATCTCGAGCCCGGTTCCCACCCGCGCCGAGGTCTCCGACGTCGCCACCGCGATCTTCGAAGGCGCCGACGCCGTGATGCTGTCGGCGGAGTCGGCAGCCGGGCAATATCCCGCCGAGGCGGTCGCCACGATGAATCGCATCGCCGAGGAAGTGGAGAGCGACCCGTTCTACTCGACCATCATCGACGCCCAGCGCGCCGACCCGGAAGCGACCGGCGCCGACGCGATCGCCGCCGCCGCCCGTCAGATCGCCGAGACGCTCAAGCTCTCCGCCGTCATCTGTTGGACCAGCTCGGGCTCGACCGCGTTGCGGGTCGCGCGCGAGCGGCCGAAATCACCGATCGTGGCGATCTCCCCCAATCTCTCGACCGGTCGGCGCCTGGCGCTGGTTTGGGGCGTGCACTCGATCGTGGCGGAGGACGCGCACGATCTCGACGACATGGTGGGGCGCGCCTGCCGGCTCGCCTTCAAGGACAGTTTCGCCAAGGCCGGCCAGCGCGTCATCGTGGTCGCGGGCGTGCCGCTGGGCACGCCGGGCGCCACCAACATGCTGCGGATCGCGTTCGTGGGCGCGGAGGCGGCGAGGGAGTAACCAGTCGTAGGGTGGGCAAAATCGTCTGCCGCCGCGCCGATGGTGGGCACGGCGCGTCTACGATTTTGCCCACGCGGACAGGTCCGTCAGCGCGCCTTTGCCCACCCTACGGAGAGGGTCAGATTTCGCGCCCGTCGATCTTGTCGCTGAGCTTCTTGACCAGATCGGGAATGCGCTCGAGATGCGGGTGGATCGCGAGCGCGCGACGGAACGCATCGAGCGCGCGCTTGTCGTCACCGAACTCCTGCAGGATGATGCCGAGCCCGGCGAGCGCGCCGAAGTGGCGCGGCTCGCGCGCCAGCACCTCGCGGATGTCCTCGATCGCGCGCGCGAAATCCTTTTTCATGTAATAGAGCGTGGCGCGCCGGTTCCAGGCCTCGAGGAAATCGGGCTTGATCTCGATGACGGCGTTGAGCAGCCTGATCGCCAGATCGACGTCCTTGCCGTCGATCGCAGTCTTGACCCGGCCCATCAGCAGATTGGCGGTGTCGCTGCCGGAGGCGAGCCAGATCGCCCAGATGCGGTTCTCGATGTATTTCGCGCTCTCGTCGTCGGGCGCGATCTTGAGCGCCTCGAACAGCCGGTCGAGATTTTGAGTTTTATCGCCCCGCTGCGCGCGCGGCAGATTGCTCGGCGGCTCGATCAAGCGGCCGGACTGCGCGGCGGCCGGTTGCACGCAAGCCGCGGCCGTGACCAATGCGACGCCTAGGACGGCGATGCGGAATCGCTTGCTCATGCGAGGGAATCTAATGCTCCACCGCGGCACAATAAAGACGATATTTGGTCAGCGGCCGCGCCTGGCACGAAGAGCTGGCATGCTCAGCCTTGGCGGGCCTTGAACCGGCGGTGGGTCTTGTTGATGACGTAGACCCGGCCCTTGCGGCGGACCAGCCGGTTGTCGCGGTGCCGGGAGCGCAGCGATTTCAGCGAATTGCGGACTTTCATTTTCTTAACTCTTGCTCGGCGGCACGGCCGCGCTGTTGGCCAAGTGTTTCAAAGTTGCGCGGAAATTACGGATGCGGCCGCCTGCCGTCAATCAATTGCGCGCGCGGCCCGCGGGTTTTTTGCCGATGTCCGAGCATCTGTCTAAATAGTTGATCTGTAATATCTTTTTCTCCTGGATCATGGCTTGAGCTGGGCGAGAAATTTCTCGACTGCGGGCTGCCAGAGCGCGCGGCCGTCGACTGCGGGGAAAACCCGGTGCCCGTCCGCGCCGAAGGCCGGGAGGGAAACGTATTCGGCGCGGCCGCCGGCGCCCACATAGGCGTCGAACATCGCCCGGCTCAGATCGGGGCCGAAGAAGCGATCGTTGGCCGAATAGAGCCAAGCGCTCGGAATGCGCGCGGTTGCGCCATAGCGACCCGCCGCGGCGACCAATCGCTCCGGCGTGCAATTGCCGGCGGCGGGATTGCCGCCGCGCCCGCCCGCCAAATTGACCACGGCAAACACGCTACGCGGATTTCGGCTGGCGGTCGCGATCGATCCCCAGCCGCCCGCCGACCAGCCGATCAGCAGAATGCGATCGCGCTCGAGGTCCGATCGATCGCGGAAAAAATCCAAGACCGACTGGATGTCGTCGGCGGTTGCCAAACCGGCGCGGTAGTAGTCGGGATTGCGGCACGATCCGTAGCCCTCGATCCAAGGACCTCCGGTCTGGCCGTAGCCACGCCGCAGCGGCAGCGCGACCGTGTAGCCGCGCGCCAGCAGCCAGTTCGAGGCGGTCGGGAAGGTCGGCAGCTCCATCGCGGGCCGTTGCGAGGCATCGACCGGCGAACCGTGATTGACGATGGCGAGCGGGAACGGTCCCTTGCCGGCAGGCCGGAACACGCGCACCCGCATCACCGCTCCGCTCGCGGTCGCGACCTCCACGATCTCCTGCGCGGCGGTCTCGACGGTGACTGCAGGCGCTGCGATGGCCGGAATGGCGACCGGCGCGAGCAGCAATGCGGAAACAAGCACCGCGAGGCGTCGACGACGAATTCCTGCTCGGCAGTAAAATGCGTTCGGCATTCGGATTACGTCCACACCGGCACCTTCAAAAATAGATGAACTTGCCTTCCGGCGCGAGCTGCTGGATCAGATCGAACCCGTCGCGGTCCGCGGTCAGAACCGGCACTCCCGCCTTTGCCGCCGTGAGATAGATCAGGGCATCGTTCAGGCATTCCTTCCGCTGGTGCCGCTGAAAACCCTGCGTGCGGGCGAGCGCACCCGCCACCATGCCGGCTTCCGTCCAGATCTGCGCATCGGGATTCAGCAGGCGAGTGGACGGAATGCTGTCGAACAGCTCGGCGTAGTGGTCCCGAATTGCCCGCCAGCCAGCCAATGACGGGTCGGCATTGGCGATGCCCGTCGCGAGTTCGCCCAGGCATACCGAACAATGAAACAAGAGCGCACGCTCGATGAGTGCCTGCGCCCCCGCCGGAAGCGTCCCCGCCGCCGCCATGATGTAGACGTTGGTATCAGGCACGAGCAGCGCGCGGCCGGATGAGGCGAGCGCTGCGGCGCTGACCAGTTCATCCCGAGGCCGAGGCGTCAGTCGCGTTCGCTGCCTTTCCGGTTTGCGACGGCGAAGGACGTCATGGAGATCAATAGTCAAGCGTATGGGCCTCGCCGAGCCGTCCGCGCGTGCGCTTCAGGAATGCGGCCGCCGGATCCGGCTGGGCGAGCGTGGCCAACGCCAGGATGCCGAGCTCGGTCGGCGAAGCCACGCCGCTCTCGCGCTTCGCGGCCTCGATCAAGGCAAGCGGCGCGCGGAAGCTGACGTGCTCGGTCTTATCGCCGTCCAGTAGCCCCGCTCGACGCGCATCCTCCAAGGCAACCGCCGCTCCGACCACGACCGACCGATCGCTGCTCGGCCCTCTGGATACGATCTTGCCACGCGGTGTAGTCCGCGCCGGCTTTGCCTTCGCTGCCCGCGCCGCTTTGCTTGCTGCCATTTCGGCCTCCATCCGATATGTGTGCAGGATATGGCTTCATGTCACACAAAGCAACCGGCCATAAAGCAGTGCGGGCAGCGGCGCAGCAGCCAGCGCACCACGAGCTTCTTGCGCCGCCATTCCCCGGTGCTGCTCACCAGATTGACGATTTGAACCGGCGACGACCCGCGAACGGGGCATCGTCGGGTACGCGGAGGCGTCGGCCGCTCAGCGCCTCGGACACGTGTGGACAGGTGGGTCTCGTCCAGGAGGACCAGGCAGTCGGAGCAATAGATTGCTTCATCGGCGAACGAAATGGTGGGCGCGACAGGGATCGAACCTGTGACCCCTTGGATGTCGACCAAGTGCTCTACCGCTGAGCTACGCGCCCGGGCCAGTCCGCGAGGATCGGTCCCTCATATCGGCTCCGCCCGATCGAGGCAAGCGGCCGCAGGGTGCCGGCGCCGCAAGCGACGCCGGTTGACGTCGGAAGCTTCAATTCGGCGGCAATCGGGCAATCGGCATAGATGTGGTCGCCCGAATGGATGAAGAAATCCGGGCGGCTTTGCGCCATCGTCGCGTAGGTGCGCATGCCGCCGCGCTCGACGTCGATGCCCCACGCTCCGGTGTCGCCCGACCACACGAACGACAGCGATCGCCGTTCGCTCGGCGCCGTGCGAAAGCGGCCGACCTGCGGCTCGCCGAGAATGGTCGGCGATGAATGGTCCTGGAAGCGGATGCGATAGAAAATGTCCTGCCCCGGCGGCAGGCCTTCGATCCGCGCCTTGGCGGTAAAGTCGGTCTCCGGCAGCGCGTCGACGTAGACCGCGCCGCGAATGGTCTTGAAGCCGTCGGTGGTCGCGACCTCGACCAGCATGCGCGCCGCGCGGTCGGCGCGCGCCCACACGATGCCGGAATCGACCGACACGTCGCCCGACTGGATGCCGTGGGTGATGATCGGCCGATCACTCGCGCGGCTGAGAGAGGGCTTGGCGATGCCGCCCAGCACGCTGACCGCGGCGGTCGCGCCAGCGGTCGACAAGAACCGGCGACGCGTCAGCGACGCGCCGTTGCGCATGGTGACGGCCATGGGGCCTCCGCCGTCGAATCACGCGGCGGACCATGCGTGCGTTGTCTGACAACGCCTCGACACTTGTGCGACGGCTATGTGAATCAGGGAACAGTAATCAGTAGTCAGTAATCAGAGGCCACCAACACCGCGGCTCCTCTGATTACCGATTACTGATTACCGACCCCTGGAGCTAAGCCGCCAGCATCTTCTGCACCTCGTTGACGAGGTCGCGCAGGTGGACCGGCTTGGAGAGGACCTTGGCGTTCTTGGGCGCGGCCGAATCGGAGTTGAGCGCCACCGCCGCGAAGCCGGTGATGAACATGATCTTGATGTCGGGATCGAGCTCGGACGCGCGGCGGGCGAGTTCGATGCCGTCCATCTCGGGCATCACGATATCGGTGAGCAGGAGCTCGAACGGCTCCTCGCGCAACCGCTGATAGGCGGAAAGCCCGTTGTCGTAGGAGATCACGTCGTAACCGGCGTTCTGCAGCGCCTTGACCAGAAAGCGCCGCATGTCGGTATCATCTTCAGCAAGGAGAATCTTCGCCATCTTCCAGCCCGCTGAGGCCGGCGAGCCACCGCCGCCGCCCCGTTTGTCCCGTCGACCCATAAGCGGGATGCCGGGTAAAGAACGGGTGAACCCGCCCGCATAACCTGGCATCCACCCAATGACCCATGGACAATAGCGCGTTTCCCGGGATAGTGGTGCCCTAAAGGCGAGGGTGCCCTTTCCTGCCAGGTCACATCAAGGCCAATCACTTGCCATGCGCGAACTCAAAGACGAGCTCGACCTTCCCTTCGAGATCATCGAGCCGGCCGAATGGCGTGGGCCGGTGGTATTCAACTCGCCCCACAGCGGCAACATCTACCCGCGGGCGTTCCTGACCGCCTCGCGGCTCGACACCGCGACCTTGCGCCGCTCGGAAGATTCGTTCGTCGACGAGCTCGCGCTCGGCGTCGTCCGCCGCGGCTATCCGCTGATGCGGGCGCACTTCCCGCGCTGCTACGTCGACGTCAACCGCGAGCCCTACGAACTCGACCCGCGCATGTTCGAGGGCCGGCTGCCCTCGTTCGCCAATACCCGGTCGATGCGGGTGGCTGGCGGGCTCGGCACCGTCGCGCGGGTGGTGGGCGATGCGCAGGAAATCTACGGCCAGCGAATCCCGGTCGACGACGCCATCCGGCGGATCGAGGGACTCTACAAGCCTTACCACCGGGCGCTGCGCCGGCTATTCACGCGTGTTCACCGTGATTTCGGGGCGGCGGTGCTGATCGACTGCCACTCCATGCCGTCGACCGCCGGCTCCAAGGACGAGCGCCCGCGCGCCGACGTGGTGCTCGGCGACCGTTATGGGACGAGTTGCGTCACGCCGGTCGCCGAAACGATCGAGCAGATCTTGCGCGGCCTGGGCTATTCGGTGAGCCGCAACAAGCCCTATGCGGGCGGCTTTATTACCGAGCACTACGGCAATCCGGCCGCCGGGCTGCATGCGATCCAGCTCGAGATCAATCGCGCCCTCTACATGGACGAGCGGCGCTTCGAACGCTCCCCGTCGTTTGCGGGCGTGGCGGCGGATTTGGAAACGCTTGCCGAGCATCTGGGCGCGCTTCCGATCCAGGAGCTGCACCCGTATCGGGCTGCTGCCGAATAAGCCGAATGCGCGTTATCGATTGGCTCAAAGAAAAGGGGCCGCTTGCGCGAGGCAAGCGGCCCAAGTCTAGGGAGGAAACGCCCAAGGAGGGCGGCGGTAACGCGAGGCGCTACCGCACCGCAATAAGGTACACCGCGGTGCACAAAACGCAAGGGTAAAGTAAGTGCTTATGACCTATTATTCTATGCGATCGGCGCAGGGCTGCCCTCCACGGGCGGGCTGAGGGCGGGGTCGCGGGACCCGAAATACACCAATGTGGCCAATAAGATAAATGCAGCCTGCAGGCCGAACACCAGGCGGTAGGCATCGAGCGCGTAGGCACCGTCGGGGCCTGTGGGAAAAAGCTCGATCAATAATCCGCTGATGATCTGCACCAGGAACGTGCCCCCCATCGATGCCATGTTGAGGACGCTCAGCCCCCGGCCGATCAGATGAAGCGGGAACAGCGCCCTGCCGTGCGCGATCAGCACCGGCCCGTAGGCACACAGGAAGCCGAAGGCGGCGAACCATACGATCAGCGCAGCCGGTGCCAGCGTTCCGACCACCGCCAGGTAGCCGAAGGCCGCGGCTGTGGTGGTGGCGCCCAACAGCACCGGCAGCTTGTAACCGCCCGCAACCCGGTCCATCGGGCCCCAGAGCAGCGAGCCTACGATCTGCCCCAGCACCGGAATCAGCAGGAAACTCCCGCGCGCCTCGAGATCGTAGCCGTAGACGTGCGTGAGGTAGGGCCCTCCCCATAGCCCGACGATCAACGCGAACGACGAATAGACCACCATGTTCATGAGAAACAGCCGCCCGAGCGACGGCGTGCGGATGACCGTGAGGATTCCGGACAGGCTCTCGGCCAGAGTTTCGTGTCGCCCGTGCGAAGCCGACGCGCCATCGTCCTTGACCACGAAGATCAGGACGACGCCGATCAGGCAGGTGATTGCCGCCACCAGCAGGAAGCTGCCCCGCCAGCCGATCGCCACGGTCGAGAAAGCGAGCGGTGCCGTTGCGATCAGCGTTCCAACAGTGCCGACGCCGACCTGCAGGCCGGCCAAAGTCGCAAACCGGTCCGGAGGAAATCTCCGCGCATAGATCGCGAGGGATGCGATCAAGGAGGCCGACGCGCCGAGTCCCTGCAAAGCACGCGCCAGAATGAGGCCGCCGGGCGATGTCGCCGATGCGAACAGGATGATGCCGCCGACGGTAATGCCGGCGCAGACTAGGAGACACAGGCGGGGGCCGAACCGGTCGAGCGCCATGCCCAACGGAATCTGAACGGCCGCGAATGCAAAGAAGAACGCGCTCGATAACGTGCCGAGCTCGGCCGGCGACAGGCCGAGCTCGGCCGCCAGATTGGGCGCGATGACGCCGACCGAATTGCGCAGGAACTGGCTGACGATGTAGATCGAGATGAGCGTGCCGACGAGCACGACGACGGCGGCGGCCGCCATGCCAGGCGGCGAAGCGCTGCGACTTTGGATGCTCATGAACCCGGCCTTGCACCGACCGAGCACTGGCCGGCAGCCTCTAGGTCGCACGGTGCCGCCAGGCCGACAAGCCAGGACGCCGGTTGCCCGCCATGCCGGTCTTCGATAGGTCCTTGCAGGGCATCGGGGGGAAGGCGCAGGGGCAATGACGGCGATCGATTTCTCGGCCTTCGTGAACGACCTCGCGACCGTCTCCGGCGAGACGATCCTGCCGTTCTTCCGCACCGCGCTGAGCATCGAGGACAAGGGCCGCCCCGGCAGCTTCGACCCGGTGACCGCCGCCGATCACGCGGCCGAAATGGCGATGCGCGCGCTCATCCGCCGCAGCTTTCCGGACCATGGCATCATCGGCGAGGAGTTCGGCGGCGAGCGCGCCGACGCGGAATATGTCTGGGTGCTCGACCCGATCGACGGCACCAAATCCTTCATCGCCGGCATGCCGGCCTGGGGGACCTTGATCGCCTTGCTGCGGTCGGGCGAGCCGGTGTTCGGGATGATGAACCAGCCGTTCACCCGCGAGCGCTTCAGCGGCGACGGCGGCGCGGCGCGCTACCGCGGCCCCGCCGGCGAGCGCGCATTGCGCGTGCGCGCATGCACTCGCCTGTCCGAGGCGGTCCTGTTCACGACCAGCCCGCGGCTGATGAACGGCGCCGACCGGGCGACGTTCGGGAGGGTCGAGGACGCGGTGCGGCTCTCGCGCTACGGCGGCGATTGCTACGCCTATTGCATGCTGGCGGCCGGCCACGTCGATCTCGTCATCGAAACCGAGCTCAAGCCCTATGACGTGCTGGCGCTCGTTCCGATCATCATGGGGGCGGGCGGCGTCATCACCACCTGGGAGGGCGACACGCCCAACGCCGGCGGCCGTATCATCGCGGCCGGCGACAAGCGCGTGCACGCGGCCGCGTTGGCGATGCTGCAGAAGTGACGTGGGTCGGCGCAGTCCGATGATCCCGATCCGTTGCGGCGGTGCCATCGCAGCTCCATTCGCCGGGACCTGTGCGTGCGGCTACTCGGCCGCCTGACGCGGCGTGAGCGCCTCTTCGGGAGTGGCTGCCGAGCTGCTTGAGCAGCACCGGCCAGAGCGGAAACTCGGCAGCTTACAGCAGCCGCCAGGCGCGCACGTCGACGCGCCGGGCCTTGCGCTCCGCGGTCGCGACCGCGATCGTCTTGTTGAGCCATGCGAGCTCGCTTGCACCGGTCTCGAACCGCATGGTGGTGCGGAAGAAATAACTCGCCGGATCGACCTCCTCGCCGCGCGAGAGCTTGGCCATCACGTCGGGCGGGCCATGGCGGTAGCCTTGACTGACGACCTTCACCACACCGCCGCCCTCGTCCCTGATCGCATAGCGCGCGTCGAGCTCGAGCGCGCCGTCGCTGCGCAGGATCTGCCAATCCGCTCCGCCCACGATCCGCCCGCGCATCGCCGGCCCCTCGAACGTGCCGCTGGTGATGTAGACCACGCGGCGCTCGCCCAGCGGACACGGTCCGAGCGACATGAGCTCGCCGACGTCGGCGCTCAATGTGAACAGAAACTCGAACTCGAGCATTCGATCTCCTGACCCGCGCGATGCTCGCCCACGGCGCAAGACCTCTCATCCATTCGTGTGCCGCAGCGGCCGCCGGCTAATACTTCACCGGCACGAACCGCGTGGTGAACATGGCGCTGTCGTCGGGCACCTGTTGCAGCAGACCCATCTCCACCAGCGATTGCCGCAGCACCACCAGCGCCTTGGGATCGAAACGGCCATCCGATGTGAAAATCCTGATCTGCTCGTCGTAGACGCGGCCGATCACCGTCTTGTCGAGATTGAGGACCTTGGCGGTGATCTCGACGGTGCGTTCCCGGTTGGCCCGCATGAAGGCGATGGTCTCGAACCATCCGCGCAAGAATTGCTCGACCAGTTGCGGCTTCTTGGCAATGAGCTCGTCGCGCGCGAAGATCACATGGGTGTGGAAGTCCGGTGCAAACGGCGCCAATGGGGCGAGCACGCGCCATTCCTTTACCGCTTCGAGCGCATAGCCCAATTCGAGCGCGATCACGACCCCATCGATCTGGCCGGTCTTGAGCGCCGCCTTGGTGGAGTCCATCCCGCCGACCGTCACGGCGGTCACCTCGGTGGGCGCCCATTTCTTGTCGGCCACCACCCGCTTGAGCAGCCAATCGGTGAGCGACCCGACCGTCGTGATCCCGATCTTCTTCCCCTTGATCTCGTCGAGCGTCTTGATCGGGGAATTGTACGGCACCACGATGCTCATGTTCATCGGCGCGCCCGCCATGGCGGCGACCGCCTTGGCGGGCGAGCCCTTGGCCGGGAAGGCCATTCCGGGGCCACTGCCCAGGCCGAAATCGATGCTGTCGGAGACGAGCCCTTGCTGCAGCCGGGCATCGCCGGCGAAGCCGGGCACCTCGAGCTCGAGCCCGTGCTTGGCGAAGATGCCGACCTCGATGCCGACGTCGAGGGGCGTGAACGTCCACGCAAACGGCACGGCCTTGCCCACGCGCACCTTGTCGGCGGCCATAACGCCGGACGCGAAGGCGGCCGCCAAGACCGGGGCGGCAGCCAGCACGAGTGCACGTACCAGGTGATGCCTCATGTCGTCCTCCCTGCCTTGCCTTTACGTGCGTGGGGCCTGAGCGCAGCTCGATGCCCGCCAGACAAAGCTTGTCGCAAAGGGTACGATTCCGGCAGGCTTGGCGCCAGTGCGTCCGATCCGTCGTCAGGAGAATGGCATGAACCGTCGAAAGAGCTTTCGCCAGGCGCTCAACCGGGCCGTTGCGGAGCGGCGGCTGCTCGTCATCCCGGGCGCCTATGATGCGTTGAGCGCGCTGCTGATCGAGCGGACCGGATTCGACACCATGTTCGTCGGCGGCTTTCCGGTCGCCGGCGCGCGCTACGGCGTGCCCGATATCGGCCTCAAAGGTTTCACCGACATCGCGGCGGCGGTGCGCGACATCATCGCGGCCTGCGATGTGCCGGTCTTGGTCGACATCGACGACGGCTATGGCGACGTCAAGAACGCCGTGCACACCGTGCAGGCCTACGAGCGGATGGGGGCGAGCGCGGTCTTTCTCGAGGACCAGGCGTGGCCCAAGCGCTGCGGACACATGGCCGGAAAGAAAGTGGTCCCGGCGGAGGTCATGGAGGCGAAGATCAGGGCCACCATGGCGGAGCGGCTCGATGCCGAGACGCTGATCTGCGTGCGCACCGACGCGCGCGCCGTGCTGGCGAGCGCAGCGAGCGGCCAGCGCGGCCACGCTATTAAGTGCGCGCGCCGGACACTCGCCCTGAAGCGGGCTCGTCGGCGCGCGCCGTGCTCGGCTTCGACGAGGCGCTGCGGCGCGCCGAGCGCTACGTTCGGGCCGGCGCGGAAGCGATCTTCGTCGAGGCGCCGGAGAGCGTGGCGGAGCTCGAGCGGCTGGCGAAGAGCTTCGACGTGCCGCAATTTGCCAATCCGCTTGTGGGCGGGCGCACGCCGATCCTGTCGCCCAAGGAATTCGAGCAGCTGGGATTCAACGCGATCTGCTTCGGCCTCGAGACCATCATGCATGCCGCCAAGGCAATGAAGGCCGTGCTCGAGGACATGCGCTCGGGCACCTTCGCGCTGCGCGACAAGGGCATGAGCTTCGAGGAATTCAAGGCGGTCGTGCACTACGACCGTTGGGACCGCATCGACAATCTCTACGGGCATGCTTAGAGCGCATTCCGATTGACACGGAATGCGCTCTAGATTCCTTTAGTGGTCGCATTTTCTACGGAAAACCGGTGTCCACTTTTCCGGAAAATGCTCTGAGAGATACGATCATGACCCGAGCCGACACCGAGAAATTCCGCCTGCGCCGCTTCGTCGAGAAGCTCGTGCAGGAAGGGGAATGCATCGTGCACGACGATCCGATCGACCTCATCGACGTGGCCGCGGTGCTCGACTGCAATCCCCAGGCGGTGTGGTTCCGCGCGGTCGGACCGGAGAAGACGCAGCTGGTCGGCAACGTGATGGCGGCACGGCACCGCCTCGCCGCCGCGCTCGACACCGATGCGGCGGGCTTCCCGGCCGTCCTGCGCGAGCGGCTGCGCCGTCCGGTTGCCCCGATCGAGGTGCCCTCGTCGGAAGCGCCGGTGCACGAGATCGTGCTGACCGGCGCCGACGCGGACCTCACCGCGCTGCCGGTCCACCTGCAGCATGGTCTCGACGGCGCGCCCTATATCTCGGCCAGCATCGACTTTGCGCACGACTCGAAGACCGGCTTCACCAATCTCGGTTGCCGCCGCCTGATGCTGCGCGGGCCGCGCGCCGCCGGCATCGACCTCAACGCTCCAAGCGACCTGCGCGCGCTCTATCAGGCCGCGGTCGCCAAGGGCGAGCGCCTCCCGGTCGCCTTTGCGGTCGGCAGCCATCCGGCTGATTTTCTGGCGGCGGTCGCGTCGACGCCGCCGATGGACGAGCTCGACGTGGTCGGCGCGGTGCGCGGCGCACCGGTGCCCGTCGTCAAATGCGTCACCGTCGACGTCCGGGTTCCGGCCGACGCCGAGCTCGTGCTCGAGGGCTATATCGACGAGCGCGGCCTGGTCGAGCCGGAGGGCCCCTATGGCGAATACATCGGCTACTACGGCTCGCTCAAGAACAACCCGGTGTTCCACCTGACCGCCATCACCAAACGCCGCGACGCGCTGTTCCAGACGGTGACTATCGGGGGCGCGCGGCTCAATTTCACCGACACGGCGCAGCTCGGGGCGGCCAAGACCGAGGCCGCGATCTGGAGCGTGCTGCAGCAGGCGATCCGCGAGCCGGTGGCGGTGTGCTGCACGGCATCCTCCGGCGGCATGTACAACGTGCGCGTCTCGCTTCGTCAGCGCAATCCCGGCGAGGCGCGCAATGCCATCGCGGCGGTGTTCTGCTCCTCGGGCGACGTCAAGCACGTGTTCGTGGTCGACGACGACATCGACGTGTTCTCCGACGAGCAGATCGATTGGGCGCTGGCCACCCGCTTCCAGGCCGACCGCGACTTCGTGGTCGCCTCCGGCTTCCGCTGCGTCCCGCTCGATCCTTCGCTGCAAGGCAGCCGCACCGGCGCCAAGGCCGGCTTCGACTGCACCAAGCCGTTCGGCAAGGGCGATAGCTTCGAGTTCACGGTGCCGAAATCGCCGCAATTGCCGCAGCGTCCGCGCCGGTCGGTCGAAGCAGCGTTGGCCGAAGGGCCCGCCACCTATCTCGACCTGATGGCGGCGCTCGGCACGCGCGACGGCCGCGAGGTGATCCGCGCCTTCGACAGGCTCTACCAGGAAGGCCGCCTCGAGCGCCTCAAGGACGGCCGCTACGCGCTCAACGGCGGACGGGCGTGAGCCGCGCGCCGACGAGCCCGGTTCAGGGCGAGTGTCATCAGCGCGGTCACGCGCGTCTTCCGACGCGCTATGCGCGCGCACGATAGAGCCGCCGCGCTGGCCGCTCGCTTCGCTCGCCAGCGCGGCCCGCGCCTCAACGCACGTCGTCGAGCACGCGCGCCAGGTAGGCGGCATAATCGGCGGTCGGTGCGCGCGCGATCAACTCCGTGAAGGCGGCGCGATCGATGAACCCCCGACGATAGGCAATTTCCTCGGGGCAGGCGACGCGCAGCCCGGTCCGGTCCTGGATGACCTTGACGAATTGCGCAGCCTCGTAGAGATGCTCGAATGTGCCGCCATCGAGCCAAGCCACGCCGCGGCCGAGATTGATCACCCGCAGGCGCTGTTGCTCGAGATAACGCCGATTGATGTCGGTAATCTCCAACTCGCCGCGGGCCGATGGAGCCAGGCACGCGGCAACATCCAGAACGTCGGAATCGTAGAAATAGAGTCCGGTGACGGCAATTCGTGATTTTGGATTGGTCGGCTTCTCCTCGATGGCGAAGGGACGAGCTTCGGCATCGAGCGAGACGACGCCGAAGGCCCTCGGATCGGCGACCTCGTATCCGAACACGGTCGCACCCGCGTTCTCCGACCGTGCCGCCGCGAGCACACGCGGCAGGCCGGCGCCGAAGAAGATATTGTCGCCGAGGATCAATGCGACGTTGTGGCCGCGCAGGTCGGCGGCGGCGGCCAGCAAACCGTCGGCGAGACCGCCGGGTTGGTCCTGGATG
>WNEY01001858.1_pt1 | contig 15177 bp, 14 predicted proteins | sample 5400531 | NCBI WGS metagenome assembly WNEY01 (sample SAMN13153338, study PRJNA577476) | soil metagenome | isolation source: 200 cm saprolite under Douglas fir tree site 1 | place: USA:California | collected 2015-04-18
GCGAGAGCCGGGACCCATATGTGGACGGCCCCCGGCTTGCAAGAGGTGGTGCAGCAGCGGATCGGATCGCTTGCGATCATATGTCCGGTCTGTTGATGGCGGTGCACATGACCGCCTGCCAAGATGGTTTTCGCGACGCGAGTTCCAAACAGGGTCGCGGTTTCAAGTAGTGCCGCTGGGTCCCGCGGAGTGTCTCGCGTCTCGGATCGATCGATCACACCATCTGCTCCGTCTCGAGCAAGCTTCCGGCCTCAGCGCAAGGCGAGGGTCGCTCTCACGCCGAACTCGTTATGCGTTGGTCATCGCGGTCGTCGCCCGAGATTTGGTGGCTGATGCGAGCGATCACCGCCGCGGCGCGCGCTGGATTGTAGCGTTCCCCGCTGACCATCAGCTTCCAGACGATGCGCGCAGTTTTGTTGGCCAGCGCCACCGCCGCGAGCTTGGGCGGCTTGCGCCTGACCAGCTCGACCAGCCAGGGCGAGGGATGGCCTTTTCCTCGCCGCACCTGTTGGATCACCGATGTGGCGCCGACGACCAGAACGCTGCGCAAGCTCTCATCGCCGGCGCGCGTGATCACGCCGAGCCGGGTCTTGCCGGCGGTGGAGTGATCCTTCGGGGTGAGCCCGATCCAGGCCGAGAAGTTGCGGCCGCAGCGGAAGGCGTGGGGATCGGTCACCTTCATCGCCATGAGCGAGGCGCCGATCGGGCCGATGCTGGGCACCTCGACAAGCCGCCGGCTCAGTTCATTGTCCTTGTGCCAGGCCATCAGCTTGGCTTCGATCTTCTGAATTTGCACCTTGAGTTGGGCATATTCTTTGCCGTATGCGGCAAACAACTCCTTGGCGAGCCTGGGCAGTGCCGTGGTCGCCGCGATGCGCACCAGCAGCGGCTCGATCTTGTCGAGCCCCTTGGCCGCGGTCAGCCCGAATTCGGCTGCATAGCCGCGGATCGCATTGGTCAGTTGCGTGCGGCGGCGGATCAGCGCGTCACGCGTGCCCGCCAACATCAGCGCGGCTTGCTGTTCGGGTGTCTTCACCGGCACGAACCGCATCGTCGGCCGGCTCATGGCTTCGCAAATCGCTTCGGCATCGGCTGCGTCGTTCTTGTTCCGCTTGACGTACGGCTTCACGTATTGCGGCGGCAGGAGAACCGCCTCGTGACCCAAAGCTGCGAGTTCGCGAGCCCAATAATGCGCCGCACCGCAGGCTTCCAGCCCGATCTTGGTCGGCTCCAACTTGGCAAAGAACTCAAGCACTTGCCGCCGCCGCAGCTTCTTGCGCAGCACCGGCTGCTCAGCTGCGTTTACCCCGTGCAGCACGAAAACACTCTTGGACGTGTCGACACCAATGCGGATAAACTTGTCCACGGACGGCTCCCTCGTTTGAGATCTCCAACGACCTCATTCTGGCACAACTGATGCCGTCGGGGGCCGTCCACCCCAACAGGGACCACACGACGGTAGCTCTTCGATATTGCGTTGCGCGATGATCGCGCTGGGTCCCGGGTCTCGTGGAGTTTACCCTCGGGCCGGGCGAAGCGCGGACCCGAGGGCTTGCGCAAGAGGCGTCGCTACACTCGCCGACACGATCGGGATGACGCCGCCGCCGGTTTGTGCAAGGTTTGCGAAAGCATTCGCCAGGAGAGGACAATGCCCTGCATCCGCGTGACCGACATGGCCTATGGGCGGCTGCGCTCGCCCGACCTCGACCTCCAGGAGGAATTCCTCACCCGCTTCGGGATGGTGCGCGTGGAGCGCACCGCGACCGCGCTCTACATGCGCGGCACCGATCCCGCCCACCACATCCACGTCACCGAGAAGGGCGAGCCGAAATTCGTGGGCTTTGCCTATTACGCCGCCAGCGAGGACGACCTCGAGCGCATCGCCCGGGCGCCCGGCGCCTCGGCGATCGAGACGATCGACGAGCCCGGCGGCGGCAGGCGGGTGCGGCTCACCGAGCCGAACGGCTACCAGATCGAGGTCGTGCACGGCATCGCGCGGCTGCCGCCGATCGCGGCCAAGCGCCAGAAGCTCAACAGCGGCGACGATCCGCTGTCGCGGGCGGGCGAGCTGATGCGGCTGCCCAGGGGCCCTTCGCACGTGAAGCGGATCGGGCACGGCGTGCTGATGACGCCGAAATTCGGCGAGACCGTCGCCTGGTTCCGCGAGATTCTGGGCTTCGTCTGCTCCGATGACGTCTATGTCGGCGAGCAGAGCAACCTGATCGGCTCGTTCAATCGCTGCGATCGCGGCGAGACCTACGTCGACCACCACGTGTTCTTCTGCCTCAACCACGAGAAGACCGGGCTCAACCACCTGTCGTTCGAGGTCGCCGACATCGACGACGTCGCCGTGGGTCACGATTATCTGGTGGAGTTCGGCAAATACGAGCACATGTGGGGGCTGGGACGCCACGTGCTCGGCAGCCAGGTCTACGATTATTGGGCCGATCCTTGGGGCCGCGTGCACGAGCATTGGGCCGACAGCGATCGCCTCAACCTCGCCAACGGCTCGAACCTGGTGCCGGCGGACGAGGCGCTGAGCTCGCAATGGGGCGAGCCGCCGCCGGCGAAATTCATCGATCACGCGAGCCCGTAGAGCATTTTCAGGAAAAGTGGGAACCGGTTCTCCGTCCGAAAATGCGACCGCTCAAAAACGACTGGAGCGCATCCAGTTTCCATCGAAACTGAATGCGCTCGAGAGGAGCGCCGCTCGGCGGCGTCGCGCGCCGCGGGCGGGAATCGAGGAGGTGACACCCGCGGCCGTTGCCGATATTCTCGCTCGCGACCGGGCTGAGGAGAACCATGACCATCTCCAAGATCATGTGCGCCGCCGCCGGCGCGGCCGCGTTCGGTTTCGCCGCCGCCGCCGACGAATGCGAAACCATGACCAAGAGCGTGCAGGTCCTGATCGACAAGACCGATCCCGCCGCCAAAGGCGGCGACAATTCCGCCCGGCTGTGCGCGGCCTACGGCGAGGGGCTCGGACTGATCAAGTCGTTCCGGATCGTCGCCGACGAATGCCTCGACGAGGGCGACGAGCGCACCAAGACCCTCGCCGGCCTCGACCGCTCGATCCGCCAGTTGCAGAGCCAGGTCGACCGGAATTGCGAATGAGGACGGCAATGAACGCGATGACGACGGCGCTGGCTGCGGCCGCATTCGCCGGCCTGTTCGCGGCGGGCACGCCGGCGGGCGCCGAGGAGGACTGCGATACCGTGGTCAAGAGCCTCGAGGACGCGCTCCTGATCGCGACCAGGAACGTCGACACGACCATGGACGAGATCAAGAAGGCGACGACCCAGGTCGCCGACGACAAGAAGAAGGCCTCGGTCAAGAACACGTTCTGCAGCGTGAGCGGCGAGTATCTCGGAACCTCGCGCGCCTTCCGCGCGATCGCCGCCGAATGCCTGACCGGAGACAAGCGCGGCACGACGCTCGCCTCGCTCGACAAGTCGATCAAGGAGATCGAGAGCGCCATCGACGCCACCTGCAAGTGACGTCGCAATCGGTCGGGCAATCATATTTTTGTCCGCCCCGCGGAAGCGCATAGGCGCTAACTTAAACTTAGATAGCGCTGACTCAAGGTCCCTCGGCTGTCATCGTCCGCGTAGGCGGACGATCCAGTAAACCACCGGACTTGAGTCATGGGAACCGCTTCCGCTCAAACGCTCACTGCGGGAGTTTCTGGATGCCCCGCCTACGCGGGGCATGACAGCGGAGAGATCGTATCCGCGCTTAGCTTGGCGCATATGTGCTGACACGGTGCTTGTTGTGCTCAGCCGCTCTTCACCAGGAGCGCCAGGCCGCTGACCATCAGCGCGAGGCTCACCAGCCGGCGGAAGGCGAGCTCGCTCAGCCCGGTGTGGATGCGATTGCCGAGGAAGATGCCGGCGAGCATCATCGGCAGCGCGGTGGCGACGGTCACGAGCACCTCGCGGCTGTATTCGCCGACTGCCCAATAGCCGAGCCCGCGGACGATGCCGAGCGCGACCAGGATCGCGCTCATGCTGGCGCGGAACCGATCCTTCGCCATGCGAACGACGTCGAAATAGATCGCGAAGAAAACGCTCGCCATGGTCCCGAAGGTCGTGCCGACGGCGCCGCCGAGCGCGCCCGCGACCGGCGCGATCGCGCGCGGGGGAGCCTGCCAGCTCTGCTGCGGCCGCGCGGTCAGCCAAAGCGACCACGCCCCGTAAAGCACGATCAGCGCGCCGAGCCCGCGCGCCAGCGCACGGGAATCGAGCATGCTGAAGGCGTAGAGCCCGATCGCGAAGCCGACGAGGCAGGACGGCAGCAGCCGCGCCATGTCGCCCCAGGCGATGTGGGCGCGGTCGCGGCCGAGCAGCGTGACGCCGGCGGCGAGCCCGATCAGGGTCCAGGCCGGGATCAGGACCTTGAGCGGAATGACCAGGGCCATCAGCGGCATGGCCGCCGCGGCGCCGAAGCCGGTCGAGCCGCGCAACGCATAGGACAGCACCATCACCACGCAGCAATAGGCGATCTCGAGCGGCGACAGGAATTGAATGGCGAGCCTCCGCTAGAGCATTTTAAGGAAAAGTGGGAACCGGTTTTCCGTCCGAAAATGCGACCACTCAAGAAAGCTAGAGCGCATTCAGCTTCCAGCAAAGCTGAATGCGCTCTAGTGTCTCTGCCGGCCATACCGAAGCGGCTTGCGGCGACGCCGCGGCGGCGCGATAACGGCGGCCGGAGGTACGCCCATGATCACCACCTTGGTCCAATTCCGTCTGCCTTCGCCGATCACGCTCGCCGAGGCGACGCGGCGCTTCGAGACGAGCGCGCCGAAGTACCGGAATATCCCCGGGCTGATCCGGAAATACTACATCCGCTCCGAGGATGGCTGCGTTGCGGGCGGCATCTATCTCTGGGAATCGCGGCAGGCGGCCGAGCGCGTCTACAATGGCGAATGGCGCGAGCGCGTGGCGAAGCTCTATGGCGCCGAGCCTGCCATCACCTGGTTCGACAGCCCGCTGATCGTCGACAATGCGACCGGGGGCACCATCACGAAGGCGGCATGATCATGCAATACGACGACACCACGAGGCGCACGGTCGTTGCGGCGGCCGCCGGCGGCGCTGCGGTGAGCAGTTCCGCGTTGGCGCAAGTTTCCCGCGCCAAGGGCCCGCGGGTCTGGCTCGACATGGACCAGCAGGAGCTCGACGACGCCTACGACCAGATCGTCTACGCACCCAACCGCGACCAGGTCGCCAAGCGCCGGATCGCCAACAGCGAGCGGGCGCGCGCCGCGATCGGCGCCCCCGCGCGCGTCGCCTACGGTCCGACCGAGATCGAGAAGCTAGACATCTACCGCACCACGAGCGCGCGGGGGAACGCGCCGATCAACATCTTCATCCATGGCGGCGCCTGGCGCGCCAACAAGGCGGCCGACTATGCGTTCCTGGCCGAGCCGTTCGTGAAGGCGGGCGCCCACTATGTCGTGCTCGACTTCACCAATGTCGACGAGGCCGGCGGCAGCCTCACTCCCATGGTCGAGCAGGTGCGCCGCGCGGTCGCCTGGGTCTACCGGAACGCCAAAAGCTTTGGCGGCGATCCCGATCGGCTCTATCTGAGCTCGCACTCCTCGGGCTCCCATCTCGGCGGCTGCGTGGTGGCCAACGATTGGAGGAAGGAGAACCTGCCGCTCGATATTCTCAAGGGCGCGATGCTCGGCAGCGGCATGTACGATCTTAAGCCGGTGCGGCTGTCGAAGCGCTCGAAATACGTCAAATTCACCGACGAGATGGAGGCGGCGCTGAGCGCGCAGCGCCATATCGACAAGCTCGCGACCCCGCTCATCCTGGCGCACGGCAGCTACGAGACTCCGGAGTTCCAGCGCCAGACGCGCGATTTCCACGCGGCGGTGAAGGCCGCCGGCAAGCCCGCCGAGCTTCTCGTTGGCGAGGGCTACAATCACTTCGAGATGCTGGAGACGCTGGCCAATCCCTATGGCCTGCTCGGCCGCGCGGTGCTGGCGCAGATGCGGCTCTCCGCCGCGGCATGACCGGCGGGGAAGGGGCCAATGCGGCGAGAAGAGGATTCCTTGGGCGTCAGCCGGCGCGCGCTTCTTGTCGGCGCGGCCGCGGTGATGGGGATGGACGGCGGCGCGTCGGCTGAGCCGTCGCCCGCGGTAGGGCAGGGCAAGGGGCCGCTCGTCTGGCTCGACATGGACCAGAAGGAGCTCGACGACGCCTACGACCAGAGCGTCTACGCGCCGAACATCCAGACCATATTGAAGCGCTGCGCCCGCAACAGCGAGCTCGCGCGCGAGCGGCTCGGCCCGCCGAAGCGCTTCGCCTACGGGCCGACGCCGATCGAGGCGCTCGACGTATTCACGACCAAGGCTGCGAACGCGCCGGTCAACGTGTTCGTCCACGGCGGCGCCTGGCGAGCCGGCCTCGCCGCGAATTACGCCTTTGCGGCCGAGATGGTGGTCAAGGCCGGCGCCCACCACGTCGTGCTCGATTTCAACAACGTGATCGAGGCCGGCGGCAATCTCATGGTTATGGCCGAGCAGGTGCGCCGCGCCGTCGCCTGGGTCTACCGCAACGCCAGAAGCTTCGGCGGCGATCCCGAGCGGCTCTACATCTGCGGGCATTCCTCCGGCGGCCATCTTGCGGGGGTGTTGTTGACCACCGACTGGGAGGGCGAGCTCGGCTTGCCGCCGACCCTGATCAAGGGCGGGGTGTGCGGCAGCGGCATGTACGATCTCAAGCCGGTGCGGCTGTCGAAGCGCTCGAGCTACGTCAAGTTCACCGACGAGATCGAGGACAAGCTCAGCGCGCAACGCCATCTCGATCGCTTGGCGGCGCCGGTGCGCGTGGTCTATGGCACGCTGGAGACGCCCGAGTTCCAGCGCCAGAGCCGGGAATTCGCCGCCGCCGTCAAGGCGGCGGGCAAGCCGGCCGCGCTGTCGGTCATGGAAGGCTACAACCATTTCGAGGTGATGGAATCGCTCGGCAATCCCTACAGCCTGTTCGGCCGCGCCGTGCTCGAGCAGATGCGCCTGGCGTGAAGACCGACTCGGGCCGGAAGTGCTGGCTGATCGCATCGGCCGAAAGCGCGAGACAGGAATCAAAGTCCCGGCCGGACAGCCACATCGCGGCCGGGACCTGATTATCGGTCCCCCCAACCACAAGGAAACCGACGCGCTCGAGCCTAGCCGGCGGGAGCTTGCCCGGCCGTCAATCCCGCCGCGCAAAACCGAATAACGGGTGTTAACGATGCTTGCGCCGCCAGCAATCAGGGTTCGGGCGGGCACCAATCAACGATCCGTCATCCTGAGGCGGCCGAGCGTAGCGAGGCCCTCGAAGGATGAACGGCCCCGATCCGGGCCGTCGCCCACCGATCTCGGGTTTACCCGAGATCGGCACCTCAAGTGGCGCAAGTCGGCTACCGCCGACTTGCGATGGCTCGCCCGAAGACGGGCTCGCACCTCAGGGTGACGGAAGCAGGCGAGTCCCCCGGTTTTGTGTGGCCAACAAGCCACACTCGATGCGCAATCTTCCCGTCGGGTCGATTTGTAGGTTGGCAACGGCGCTCGATTTGCTAACCTTAACGCCGCCTAATCATGGGCGTTTCCTCCCTTAGACTTAAGCCCCGCTTCGGCGGGGTTTTTCTTCGCCCGCTTCCAACAAAATCGCGAAGGCGCAAACGCGCGTAGGCGGCCCCGCGGGGGCGCGCGGGCCGGCATAGGCGCGCTCTCGACGGCGCGGTCAGTGATGGGTGGAATCGGACTTGCGGTGTCGCTTCGCCGGAATGCTCTGCGCGGCCAGGCTCTGGGTCTTGAACACCTCGGCGCACTGCAGCCAGCGCTCGGCCATCTGTGTCCAGGTCGCCCTGCTCGTCGGATCGCGGGTGAACTTCGCCATCTTTTGGCAATCGGCGGCGTGTCGCAGGAACTCCTCGGATGGATTCATGGGCGCCTTCTCCTAGCTGGGGGTCGGCCGCGCGATGGTTTCCGTCATCGCGAGTTTCGCCGCATGCCCGGAGAGCCGCAAACCGGCACGGGGCGAAGTCCTGCGCTCGGCGATCTCGGCTGATCGATCCGCAAATTGCAGGCATTCGCTCGCGCGCCGTCGATGGCCGTCCATGGCGCTTGCACCGACCTCATGCGCACCCCGCCCGTCCCGCAAGGGGACCCATTTCTAACTGAAATCGGCCGAAAAGGTTCCCGAAACGGGACTTTCGGCCCCCCGGGAGGCAGATCGGGCCGTTTGGGCCGAATGGGCGGCCATCTCCGATCGGAGCGGGCCATTGGCCGAATCCGCCAGAGGCCGATCAGGGCCATCGGCCCAGTCGAGGCGGGTGCCACCGGGCTACCGTCCGAATGAGGACATTCAAACGCAGAAATTACGACACGGTTGAGCCCTGTCGCAGTCAAGTCGTCTGGCTATCAGCGGGATGTTGAGCAGATCACTCTCTGCTTTCATCGAGGGGGGATTTACATGCGAGCGGTCGATTGGAAGGCATTTACTCTCAAGGTTGTGTTCGCGTGCTGCGCCGTCGTCGGTTTGACGGCACTCTTCGTCGGTACCGAAGCCCGGTTGCCCAACGGTCTTGCCCTCAGCAACGCTGAGGACGCGACCGACGCTGGGCAGCAGCAACCACCCCGTGTGGTCGTAGAGGCCCGCTGAAGTCCCACAAATCCTGGATCGTCATGCTTGCGCCGGTCGGCGAAAGTCGGTGCTACCCGACTTTCGCCGCGTAACGAAGTATTGGCGGATCCACGTCTTTGCGGCGTCGCGGCGCAACGAAGATGTGGATGGCAGCGGGCTCACCGAGTTGCGCCTCGCGGGCCGTAAATCGGCCTGGGCTTGCCCGTGCAAGCCGGGGCATGACGTTCCAATATGAGGAAGCGTGCGCCGGGGGCGCGGGCAAAGGGACCGCCCCCCGTCGGCGCCGATTTTTCGTGCTACGTATCGCCTACGGCCCCCGCTATTCGCGAGGCTGCTTGACATCGTGAACCGCGAGTCGCGTAGGGTGGGTAGAGGCGCCGGCTCGCCTGTCTCGGCCTCCGAGCTTGGATCGCTCGTGATTGTCCCAAAACGTTCGGGGCACCGCAGGGGGGTCCGCCCGTCGTCGCGAAGACCGCCTTGTCAGCGCAGGTTCCCCCACGGGTCGGCTTTCTTGGCCGGCTGTTCCCCGCTCGTGCGCTTGATCGTTTCCTTGTATGCCTTCTCGATCTCTGCGGCCTCTTTCTTCTTTTGCTGTTCGGCCTTGTTCGCCTCGGCCTTGCTGGGGTCCTCCTCGGCGTAAGCCGGCATGGTCAGCAACGCGATGATCGCAACCGCCGCAAAGATCCTCATTTCAGCCTCCCCGGCCAACAAGAAACCCGACGCGGACTAACACCCCAATTATGGCAGCACCAAATCCGGTCGAAACCGGCCGAAACCTCGGTACTGGCCACGGAAACCCGGCCATCGCCCGCCCCCCGGTACTGGCCGAACCCGCCAGCGCCCAAAAAGAACATATTGCCAACCGAGAACAAATCATGTACAGTGCTTGCTCACCGGACCGTTCATTGTCGGTCTTCCGATTCCCGGTCATAAGGAGTGGGTCCAATGGCCACCGCTGCGCTGCGTCTCGTCGAAGGTTCCTCCATGGATAAAGCCAAGGCCCTCGATGCCGCGCTCTCCCAGATCGAGCGCAATTTCGGCAAGGGCTCGATCATGCGGCTGGGCAAGAACGACAAGTCGATGGACGTGGAGACCGTCTCCACCGGCTCGCTCGGCCTCGATATCGCGCTCGGCATCGGCGGCCTGCCGCGCGGCCGGGTGGTCGAGATCTACGGGCCGGAATCCTCGGGCAAAACCACGCTGGCGCTGCATTGCGTGGCCGAAGCCCAGAAGAAGGGCGGCATCTGCGCCTTCGTCGACGCCGAGCACGCGCTCGATCCGATCTATGCGCGCAAGCTCGGGCTCAACGTCGACGACCTCCTGATCTCCCAGCCCGATACCGGCGAGCAGGCGCTCGAGATCGCCGACACGCTGGTGCGCTCGGGCGCGGTCGACGTGCTGGTGATCGATTCGGTCGCCGCGCTGGTGCCGCGCGCCGAGCTCGAAGGCGAGATGGGGGACAGCCAGCCCGGCCTGCAGGCGCGGCTGATGAGCCAAGCGCTGCGCAAGCTCACCGCCTCGATCAACCGCTCCAACACGATGGTGATCTTCATCAACCAGATCCGCATGAAGATCGGCGTGATGTACGGCTCGCCGGAGACCACGAGCGGCGGCCACGCGCTCAAGTTCTACGCCTCCGTGCGGCTCGATATCCGCCGCATCGGCGCGATCAAGGAGCGCGACGAGGTGGTCGGCAACCAGACCCGGGTCAAGGTGGTCAAGAACAAGCTCGCGCCGCCGTTCAAGCAGGTCGAGTTCGACATCATGTACGGCGAAGGCGTGTCGAAGGCGGGCGAGCTCGTCGACCTCGGCGTCAAGGCCGGGGTGATCGAGAAGTCGGGCGCCTGGTTCTCCTACGACAGCCAGCGCATCGGCCAGGGCCGCGAGAACGCCAAGGCCTTCCTCAAGGCCAATCCCGACATCGCCGCCAAGGTCGAGGCCGCGATCCGGCAGAATGCCGGCCTCATCGCCGAGAAAATCCTCGCCGGCGAAGAGGCCGGCAGCGAGGACGCGGCCGAGGGCTGAAGCTCCTCGTGCTCCCCGACCGTCGTTGCCGTCTTTGAAGCCGGCAATCCATCGCCCTGCGCAAGATGTGCCTGAGTTCTTGGCGCAGGCGATGGACCCGCGGGCTTGACCCAGGGTCAAGCCCGCGGGTGACGGCGGAGCAGGGGCGTAGGATGGGTCGAGCCTAAAGCGCGTTGACGCGCGTTTTCGCGGGCGTCAACACATCCTACCGGCTATGGCCGCGGCAGCCGCCGGCGCGCCTCGGCGATCACCGCCGGCACCGCGGCCTCGTTCGCCGGCGCCATCACGTGGACGCCGGCGATGCCGGGGATGGTCGCCAGTTGCTCGATCAACTCGATCGCGATGCGCTCGCCCTCGGCGGCGGGATTTGCGGCCGCCTCCAATCGCACGACCAACGCGTCCGGGATGATGGTCCCGAACAGGTGCTGCTTCATCCAGCGCGCCGACTTCGCCGAGCGCAGCGGCGCGATCCCGATGAGCACGGCGAGCTCGCGCGTCGCCGCGTGCTCGGAAAGCCGCGTGGCGTAGCGCGCGACGATTCCGCAATCCATGCAGAACTGGGTCTGCACGAACTCGGCGCCGGCCGCGACCTTGGCGGCGAGCTTGTCCGGCCGCCACAGCGGCGGCGGATCGATCGGGACGTCGGCGGCGCCGAGAAAGAACGCCGCGTGGCCGGAAACCTTGCGCCCGGAGGGGAGCGCGCCGGCGTCGCGCAGGTCGCGCGCGATTTTCGTCAGCGTCGTCGAATCGACGTCGAACACCGCCTTCGCTTCCGGCTGGTCGCCGGCCTTCGGATCGTCGCCAGTGAGGCACAGCAGGTTGTGCACCCCGCAGGCGGCGGCGCCCATCAGATCGGCCTCGAGCGCGATCCGGTTGCGGTCGCGGCAGGTGAGCTGGAGGATCGGCTCGATCCCTTCGCGCACGAGCAGAGCGGCCGCGATCGGCGCCGACAGATGCGCGCGGGCGCTGGCGCCGTCGGTGACGTTGACCGCATCGGCGAGGCCGCGCAGCGGCGCGGCCTTGCGCAGGAGGTCGTCGGCGTCGCACGAGGCCGGCGGCGCGATCTCCGCGGTGATGGCGAATCGCCGCGATCGCAGCAGCTGTTCGAGGCGCGAGGCCGGTGGGCGCGGCGTCATCGGTGATCCGGCGATGCCGGCGACGCGGGCGCGGCGCCGTGCGGGGATGGGCGCGGCCGTTATATCATCGATGGGGCGCGCGCGCAGGCCAAGGCGGTCGCCGCCGACTTGCGCGCCTTGCAGTGTCGGCGTCGGGCAGCCCCGACGTCGGTCGGCCGCAGGCATGGCGGGGCTTCCTGGACAGGGCGGGGGGCCGCCGCTAAAAGCTGCCGAAACCAAAAGCTTGCCGGATGCGATCTGGAAATGAGCGGCGTCAACGAGATCAGATCGAGCTTTCTCGATTTTTTCGCCCGGAACGGCCACGCGGTCGTGCCGTCCTCCCCGCTCGTGCCGCGCAACGACCCGACCCTGATGTTCACCAATGCCGGCATGGTGCAGTTCAAGAACGTCTTCACCGGCCTCGAGAAGCGGCCCTATCTGCGCGCGGTCACGGCGCAGAAATGCGTGCGCGCCGGCGGCAAGCACAACGATCTCGACAATGTCGGCTACACCGCCCGCCACCACACCTTCTTCGAGATGCTCGGCAACTTCTCGTTCGGCGACTATTTCAAGGACCGCGCCATCGAGCTTTCCTGGAACCTGGTGACGAAGGAGTTCGGGCTGCCGCCCGACCGGCTGATGGTCACCGTCTTCGTCGACGACGATGAGGCCTACGCGCTCTGGAAGAAGATCGCCGGGCTGCCCGAGGACAAGATCGTCCGCATCGCCGGCGCCGACAATTTCTGGCAGATGGGCGACCTCGGGCCGTGCGGGCCCTGCTCGGAAATCTTCTACGACCACGGGCCGCAGATTGCCGGCGGCCCGCCCGGCTCGCCCGACGCCGAGGGCGACCGCTTCATCGAGATCTGGAACCTGGTGTTCATGCAGTTCGAGCAGCTCGCCGGCGGCAAGCGGGTCGACTTGCCGCGGCCGTCGATCGATACCGGCATGGGGCTCGAGCGCATCGCCGCCGTGCTGCAGGGCACCCACGACAACTACAAGATCGATCTGTTCGGCGCGATCATCTCCCACGTCGCCGATCTCACCGGGGTCGAGGCGGAAGGGCCGCGCGCGGTGTCGCACCGCGTGATCGCCGATCATCTGCGGGCCTCCGCGTTCCTGATCGCCGACGGCGTGCTGCCGTCGAACGAGGGCCGCGGCTACGTGCTGCGCCGGATCATGCGCCGCGCCATGCGCCATGCCGAGCTCCTCGGCGCGCGCGAGCCGCTGATGTGGCGGCTCGTGCCGACCTTGGTGCGCGAGATGGGCCAGGCCTATCCCGAGCTCGCGCGCGCCGAGCCGCTGATCGGCGAGACGCTCAAGCTCGAGGAGAGCCGCTTCCGCCGGACGCTCGAGCGCGGCCTCGCCATTCTCGAGGAGGAGAGCCGCGGCCTTGAGCGCGGCGACCGGCTCAAGGGCGAGACCGCCTTCACGCTCTACGACACCTACGGCTTTCCGCTCGATCTCACCCAGGACGCGCTCAAGCCGCGCGGGATCTCCGTCGACACCGACGCCTTCAACGCCGCCATGGAGCGGCAGCGGGAAAAGGCGCGGGCGTCCTGGGCCGGCTCCGGCGACGCCGCGACCGAGGCGGTGTGGTTTTCGTTGCGCGACAAGGCCGGCGCGACCGAGTTCCTCGGCTACGAGACCGAGCGCGCCGAAGGCGTCGTCGCGGCGCTGGTGAAGGACGGCAAGGACGTGGCTGCGCTCAAGGCCGGCGAGAGCGGCGCCGTCATCCTCAATCAGACGCCGTTCTACGCCGAGTCCGGCGGCCAGGTCGGCGACACCGGCGTCATGACCGCCGACGGGCTGCGCTTCCGGGTGACCGACACCCAGAGGAAGGCGGGCGACGTGTTCGTGCATGCCGGGATGGTCGAAGCCGGCACGCTGAAGGTGGGCGCGGCGCTCGCGCTCGAGGTCGACCATTCGCGCCGCGGCGCCATCCGCCGCAACCATTCGGCGACCCACCTCCTGCACGAGGCGCTGCGCCAGGTGCTGGGCGAGCACGTGGCGCAGAAGGGCTCGCTGGTCGCGCCCGACCGGCTGCGCTTCGATTTCTCCCACCCCAAGCCGATGACGGCGCAGGAGATCGAGCGGGTCGAGGACATCGCCAACGACGTCGTGCTGCAGAATTCACAGGTCAGCACGCGCTTGATGGCGGTCGACGACGCGATTGCGTCGGGCGCGCGGGCGCTGTTCGGCGAAAAATACGGTGACGAGGTGCGGGTGGTCGCGATGGGCGAGACCGCCGGCAACGCCATGGGCTGGTCGGTCGAGCTGTGCGGCGGCACGCATGTGCGGCGCACCGGCGACATCGGATTGATCTCGATGGTGGGCGAGAGCGCGGTCGCCGCCGGCGTGCGCCGGATCGAGGCGCTGACCGGCACGGCCGCCCGCAAGCACGCCAATGCCATCATCGCGATCGCCAACTCGACCGCCGGACTGCTGCATTCGCCGGTCCCCGAGATGCCCGATCGGGCGTCGAGCCTGCTCGAGGACAAAAAGCGTCTCGAGCGCGAGCTGTCGGACGCCAGGAGGAAGCTCGCCATGGGCGGCGGCGCCAAGGCCGACGGTGCCGATGGCGTGCGCCTCGTCGGCGACGTGAAGCTCATGGCCCGCGCCGTCGCGGGGATCGACCTCAAGGATCTGCGCAGCCTCGCCGACGAGGGCAAGAAGCGCCTCGGCTCCGGCGTCGTCGCCATCGTCGGCGTGACGGAGGAGGGCAAGGCGGGCGTCGTCGTCGGCGTCACCGAGGATCTCACGCCGCGGTTTTCCGCGATCGATCTGGTGCGCAAGGGCGCCGAGGCGCTCGGCGGCAAGGGCGGCGGCGGCCGCCCCGACATGGCGCAGGCCGGGGGTCCCGACGGCTCGAAGGCCGAGGCCGCCCTCAAGGCGATCGAGGGCGCCCTCGGCGGTTCGTAGCCCGCATGGAGGCAGAACCGTAGGGTGGGCAAAGGCGCGGAAAACGCGCGTCGATCTCTCCGCTGCGACGCAAGCAGCGCCGTGCCCACGCGGAAATCATCGCCCCGCGCTTGGCCAAGACCGCGCCAACACGCTTGGCAGGAAGGCGCGTGGGCACGGCGCCGCATGGTTGCGAAGGATGGAGGTCGCGTCCGGCGCCTTTGCCCACCCTACGTTCTGGCGCGCCGCCTCACGCCCCCTTCTTCAGGAACACGTATTCGGCCGAGTAGGGCGCGCTGTAAAAGGTGCCGGCCTTGTCGCAGGCGCCGGCGTGGACGCCGCCCTGGGTGTTGATCCGCTGCACGGTGGTGACGCCCGAGAGCGTGCCGCTGCCCCGATGCGCCGTCACTTCGAGCTTGAGCCAGGGGATGTCGCCGGCGGTCTTGCCCGGCGCGTTGCCCGCGGCCTTGGCGGTCACCACGCTGCCGTCGATGTGCTCCCAG
>WNEY01001859.1_pt1 | contig 15174 bp, 13 predicted proteins | sample 5400531 | NCBI WGS metagenome assembly WNEY01 (sample SAMN13153338, study PRJNA577476) | soil metagenome | isolation source: 200 cm saprolite under Douglas fir tree site 1 | place: USA:California | collected 2015-04-18
GCGCAGCTCGCCGCGCACCACGTTGCCGAGCGCCGCATCGCCGAGCTCTGCGCGCGGCGCGGTCGCGACGCCGTGATCGAAGCGATGGACGAGCTGTACGCATATTCGGAGCGGCGGATGCGTGCCGGCATCGCCGCGCTTCCGGACGGCCGGTACGACGCGGACGAGCTGCTCGAGGCGGCCGACGGCGACCTCGAGCTGCACGTGGCGGTGACGATTGCCGGTGATGCGGTCGACATCGATTTCGACGGCACGGCGCCGCAGCACGACGGCAACCTGAATTGCCCGCTCGCGGTCGCGCGGTCGGCGTGTTACTTCGTCGTCCGCGCGCTGGTCGATCCCGACCTCCCTGCATCCGGCGGAGCGTTCGCGCCGGTGACCGTGCGCGCGCCCGAAGGATGTCTCGTCAACGCGCGCCGGCCGGCAGCCGTCGCTGCAGGCAACGTCGAGACCTCGTCACGTATCGTCGACGTCGTCATGCGCGCGTTCGGCGGTGCGACCGACGTCCCGGCACAGGGGCAGGGGACGATGAACAACGTCACGCTCGGCAACGAGCAGTTCACGTACTACGAGACGATCGGCGGCGGGCAAGGGGCATGCCCGCATGCGGATGGCCCGAGCGGCGTGCACGTCGCCATGTCGAACACGCTCTCGACTCCGGTCGAGGCCCTGGAGCTGCAGTACCCGCTGCGCGTCGAGCGTTACGGCCTCCGGCTCGGATCGGGCGGGGTAGGACGGCATCGCGGCGGCGACGGCGTCGTTCGCGAGCTGCGCGCGCTCGCGCGGTCGCGCTTGTCGATCATCTCCGAGCGCAGACGTCACGCGCCCCAAGGTGAGCGCGGCGGGTCGCCCGGAACGCCGGGCCGCAATCTCTTGAACGGCGAAGAGCTTCCTGCGAAGGTCACCGTCACGCTCGCGGAAGGCGACGTCGTGACGATCGAGACGCCGGGAGGCGGAGGTTTCGGATGAGAACAGCGCTCTGTGACCTGCTCGGGATCGACCTACCGATCGTGCAGGCGCCGATCGGCGGCGCTGCGGTTCCGGAGCTCGCCGCTGCAGTGTCGAATGCGGGAGCGCTCGGAATGGTGGCGCTGTCCGGCGGGACTCCCGAGGAGATCGCCGACGCGTTGCGGGAGACACGCGCGCGCACGGACCGACCGTTCGGCGGCAACTTCATCGTCGAGCTTTCGCAAGGGGAGTCGATCGAGGCGGCGCTTGACGAAGGGCTGGGAATCGTCTCGCTCTTCTGGGGCGATGGCGACGAGTACGTGGAGAGCATCCACGCGGCCGGTGCACGGCTGCTGGTGACGGTCGGCAGCGTTGACGAGGCAAGGCGCGCCGCGAGCGCAGGCGCCGACGTCATCGTCGCTCAAGGCTGGGAGGCCGGCGGCCACGTGCGTGGACTGATCTCGACGCTGGCGCTCATCCCGCGCGTCGTCGACGCCGTCGCGCCGGTCCCGGTGATTGCCGCCGGCGGGATCGCCGACGGGCGCGGCATCGCAGGTGCGCTCGCGCTGGGAGCCGACGGTGTCTGGATGGGCACGCGTTTCGTCGTGGCGGCGGAGGCGCCGACGCATCCCGTCTACCGGGAGGGTGTGCTCGCCGCTTCGGAGGACGACACCGTCTGGCTCGCCGACCTCTTCAGCGGGGGCTGGGAGAACGCACCGCATCGTGTCATTCGCAACTCCACGGTCGAGCGGTGGGAAGCCGCGGGCCGACCCGGCTGGGACACGATCACCGACAAGGACGAGGTGATCGCGCGCGGCCCGCGCGGCGACATCCATCGCTACGACTCGCGCGTTGCGACGAAGTGGGCGGAAGGGCAGATCGAGGCGATGCCGCTCTGGGCCGGGCAAGGCGTTGGTCTCGTCACGCGCGAGCAGCCGGCAGCGGAGATCGTGCGGGAGCTCGTGGACGAAACCCGCCGTGAGCTCAGGCGCGTCTCGAGCCTCGGCTAGATTTGGCACATGAGCGCCGGACAGGTCGTCGGGATCTTCCTCACCTCCGAGCACGGCGAGCTGCCGGCGAACGTCGAGCGCGTGCGTGCGCTGGCGGGCAAGGGCTTGGAGGGGAATCGCTACTTCTACGCCGACGGCGATGCGCCCGACGGCCGCGCGCTGACGCTGATCGCCGCAGAAGCGCTCGAGGCGCTCGAACAGGAAGACGGAATCGCGCTGCACGCAGCGGCCACGCGCCGCAACGTGCTCACTCGTGGAATCGACGTCAACGCGCTCGTCGGCAAGCGCTTTCGAGTCGGCGACGTCGAGTGCCTCGGCGTCGAGCTGTGCGAGCCGTGCGCCCATCTCCAGTCGCTCACGCAGACGGGCGTGATCAAAGGCCTCGTGCACCGTGGGGGACTGAACGCGGACATCCTCAGCGACGGCGACATCGCCGTCGGCGACGCGGTCACGCCCGAGGAGTAGAGCGCGAGGCGTAACCTTTCCGCCGTCTCGCGCAACGGAACGGGCGTGAGAAGCGAGCAAGAGCTCGTCGCGGCGGCCCTCGCGGGAGACCCGGAGGCGTTCGCCTCACTGGTGGCACGGCATCGCGACCGCGTCGAAGCGGTCGTCGCGAGGATGCTGCCCGGCGACGAGGCGGAGGAAGTCGTGCAGGAGGCGCTGCTGCGCGCATATCTCAGCTTGTCGCAACTGCGCGTTCCCGACCGATTCGCGGGCTGGTTGTACGGGATAGCGGTCAATCTCGCGAAGATGCGGCTCCGCCGCGGCGCGGTCCACCGGCGTGCGCTCGCACTTGCCGGAGCGGATGCAGTCGCCGAATCCGACGGCGATCGAGAGCTGTTGGAGATCGTGCGCGATGCAGTTGCGCTCCTTCCGCCGGGCCAGCGCGATGTCGTGTTGATGCACTACGTCGATGACCTCTCCTGCGAGGAGATCGCACGCCTGCTCGGAATGACGGCCGGCGCGGTCCGCGTCCGCCTGCATCGCGCCCGTGCGTCGCTGCGCCGGGAACTCGCTCCGCTCGCTCCCGCACCCATCACCCAGGTCAGAAAGGAAGCCCTCATGATCGAGATGACGGTCGCAGACGTGCTCGTGCGGGTCGCACCTGACGACGAGTCGAAGCTCGTCGCTGATCAGCGCATCGTGCTCCTGAAGGAGGAGAGCGGCGAGCGAATCGTGCCGATCTGGATCGGCGCCGCGGAAGGGAATGCGCTCGCATCCCGGCTCACAGGCGATGCGCCGCCGCGTCCGATGAGTCCGGACCTGATGGTTGAGCTGCTGCGCGTCGCCGGTAGCCGCGTCGACCGTGTGTCGATCACGTCCCTGCGGGAGAAGACGTTTTACGCGTCGATCGCGGTCACGGTCGACGGCCGCGAGGAGGAGCTCGACGCGCGTCCGAGCGATGCGATGAATCTCGCCGTGCGCATCGGCTCGCCGATCCTGATGGCCGAGAACGTGGTCGACGAGTCTGCTCTGACCGAGGAAGGCTTGCCGGCCAAGCTGGACTCACTCGCTGCGGCGGCCGGCGTCGAACCTCCGGCGGGGACCTGGACGTCGCTGTCGGCCGAGATGCTCCACTCGCTGCACGCGGGACCGCTGAAGCCGTAGCGTCCGCCCTCGTGGTGGGCCGAGCCTTCATCGTCGGCGGGACTGGGAACGTCGGCGGCGCGATCGCACGCCGGCTCCGCGACACAGGTTGGGACGTCACCGTCGCGAGTCGCAGCGGCGGTCGGCCGGACGAGCTCCATGGCTTGCGCGCCGTCCAGCTCGATCGTGACGACGAGGGCGCGCTCGCGATGGCTCACGGCTCGGACGTCATCGTCGACGTCGTCCCGTATGAGCGACGCCACGCCGAGCAGCTCCTCGAGCTCGACGTCGGCGCGATCGTTGCGATCTCGAGTGCGTCCGTGTATGCGGACGAGCAGGGGCGCACGCTCGACGAGGCGCAGGGAGTCGACGACTTTCCGGATTTTCCCGTCCCGATCCCGGAGACGCAGCCGACGGTCGCGCCAGGCGACGCCACGTACTCGACGAAGAAGGTCGCGCTCGAGCTGGCGTTGCTCGAGAACGGACGTGTCCCCGCGACGATCCTCCGCCCGTGCGCGATCTACGGGCGCGGCGATCGGCTGGCGCGGGAGTTCTTCTTCGTCAAGCGCGCACTCGATCGCCGGCCGTACGTCGTGCTGACGGGGCGCGGCGAGAGCGTCTTCCACACCACGGCGGCGGAGAACATCGGCGAGCTCGTGCGGCTCGCCTGTGAGCGGCCGGGCACGCGCGTCTTCAACTGCGGCGATCCGGATCCGCCGACGGTGCTGCAGATCTCGCGCCGAATCGCAGAGGCGGTCGGCCACGAACGCGCGGAAGTCCTCCTGTCGGAGCCGGCGGCACGCGGCGAGACGGGTCAAACGCCGTGGTCCGGACCGAAGCCCCTGATCGTCGACATGCGCGCCGCCGAGCGCGAGCTCGGCTACCAGCCGGCCGTCTTGTGGCAGACCGCGATCGTCGAGCAGGCGCACTGGCTCGTCGAGGCGACGCGCGACCACGACTGGAAAGAGGTGCTGCCACGCGGCGCCGAATATCTGCGCTTCGACTACGAGGCCGAGGACGCGCTCGTCCAGGAGCTCGTGTCAAGCGAGAAAGGGTCAGACCCCGTCGGAGTCTGACCCTTGGATGCTTCGGGAGGGGCGGTCTCCGCTTACGAGCCGGCGATGCGAACCACAAGGTTCGCGACGGGGAATCCGCGCAGCTTGCGCTTGAGTGAAGCCGCAGACATGTGATGCCGCCTTTCCGCAGTTGAGGACAGAAACGCCGGGCTCAGCTTGATCCCGAATCGCCGTCGGCGCCATCCCTCGTTCGGGGAGCGTGCGACGACGAGTACACGTCCTTGCGCTTGATCAGGCCGTCCTCGAACGGGAACACGTCGATGCCGTCCCACTCGAGCGCCTTGCCGTCGCGCTCGGCGCGCGCAGTCCACTCGCTGACGACGAGGCCGTCGCGCGCGTAGAGTCGCCGGCTTGTGAACCGGAGGCTCGGCGTGTTGCGGAAGATGCGGGCGATGTGGTCGCGCACGGCGTCACCCTCGACGCACTCGTTCACCGTCCAGTTGTGGAAGACGAAGTCCGGCGCGTGCACGGAGACGATGGTGTCGACGTCCTGTCGGTTCCAGGCGTCGTTGTAGCGCTCGATCGTCGCGCGCAGCGTCTCGGCGTCGTCGCTCATCGGCCGATCTCCGGCCGATGAGCCGGGGAAGGGGCGTCAGCGGAAACCGGGAGGTTTCCCCTCTTGTTCTCCTTAGCGCAACCGGCGACCTGCGCGCCGGGTGGGGTGAGGCGCACCCTGAAGAAGGGGGCTCGTGAGGGAAACATGGTTTCCCCCACGGGAGCGAGCTGAAGGCGAGCGACGTTCACTCGGGCGATCTTACGGCGGTGCGGCGCAGGACGCGCTCGTCGCCGTTCCGCCGCGTGATCCCGTCCGCGTCGAAGCGCTCGAGCAGAAGCTGTGCCGTCTTGCGCGAGGTTTGCAGCAGATCGCGGAAGCGCGCGAGCGTGATCTTGTCGTCGGACTCGCACTCCGCGACCAGCGTCGCCCGCGCACGCTCATACGCCTCGCGCGAGATCGCGAGGCCGTCGCCGACGCGCACGAGTCGTCCTTGCTCCTCGAGGAAGCGCGCGAGTTGCTTGTCCTCGACCTTGACGGGATCGAGCCCCAGTCGCGACTCGAGCTCCTGCGCTTCTCGCTCGCGTGCCCCCAGTGTCGGCGTCGCGCCGGGGCGGTAGAGCTTCGCGCCGCGCCGCTCGTAGCCGAGCCGTGCAACGATCTGCGGCGCCCACGGATCCGTCGGCGTCGGGATCCCCGGGTCGAGCGGATCGGCCGCGTCGAGACGCGCCTCGAGTCGCGCACGCAGCTCGCCGAGCCACTCGTCGGAATAGACCCACTCGCCGTCGTCGTCGAGGACCGGCGCGTGCACGATCCGCTCGCCGCGCGCGACGCGCTCGAAGCGCTCGGCATCGGCGTGCCGTGGCGGCGCCGGATCGAGGATGCGTCCCCCACCGACCGTCGTTCCCGTACGGAGAACGACGCGGTCGCCGCGCGCCGCCACGATCGGCGCGGCGACCCGCAGCTGCGCGAAGCGGCCGACGCGCAGGACGCGAGCGAGCGCGCTGCCGGTGCCGTGGTGGACGAGCGCGCGCTCGGGAATCGGCGCGAGCTCCTCGAGCTCGACGTCGAGCCGGTAACTCGCGGGATAGGCGCCGGGCTCAACCAACGCGTCGCCGCGTCGCAGGCGGTGCCGTTCGATTCCCGAAAGGGCGACCGCGACGCGTTGCCCGGCCTCGGCAACGTCGACGGTTTGATCGTGCACCTGGACGCTGCGCACGCGGACGTCGAGCCCCGCCGGCTCCGCGCGCAGGCGATCTCCGGCGGCGATGCGTCCCGACCAGAGCGTGCCGGTGGCGACGGTGCCGATCCCGCGCAACGTGAACACGCGGTCGACGTAGAGCCGCGTCGCCCCATCCCTTGTAACAGTCTGTTGCAAGGAATCGGCAGCTCGCGTGAGCGCGGTTCGGAGCTCGTCCAGGCCGCTGCCCGTCTTGGCGCTGACGGCGACGACCTCCGTGCCAGGGACGAGCTCGCGCGCTTCATCCACCGCGAGCGAGAGCGTCTCGTCGTCGACCGCGTCGGCCTTCGTGACTGCGACGACGCCACGCTCGACGCCGAGCAGGCGTAGCACCGCGAGATGCTCGTGCGTCTGCGGCCGGGCGCCTTCGGCCGCGTCGATCACGAGCAGGAAGAGGTCGACCCCCGTCGCGCCCGCGACCATCGTCCGGACGAACCGCTCGTGCCCGGGAACGTCGATCAGCGACAAACGTCGCCCGTCCGGAAGCTCGAGCGGCGCGTAACCGAGGTCGATGGAAATGCCGCGGTCCTTCTCCTCGGGCAGCCGGTCCGTGTCCTTCCCAGTGAGCGCGCGCACAAGCCACGTCTTGCCGTGGTCGATGTGTCCTGCCGTTCCGATCGTCAGTGGAGGATGTGGCATCGGGCCTCGATGAGTCCGTCCTCGATCCGCTCCACACGGAAACCGGTCGAATCGAACAGCTCGCCCCACTCGGGTTCAGTCCGTTCACGCCCGGCGGAGAGCACCAGCATCAGCAGATCGAGCCACTTTGCTCCGTGGGGCTCATTGCCGGGCGGAACGATCGATTCGGTCACGAGCAGGCGCGCGTGCTGAGGTGCCGCCGAACGGATGACTCGAAGGATCGCCGCGGCGCGCTCGTTATCCCAATCGTGCACGATCCCCGAGAGGACATACACGTCGCCTGCGGGCACGTGTTCGAAGAAGCTGCCTTCCACGAACTCGATGCGGTCGCCGAGTTTGGACTCGTCGCGTTCGGTCTCGGGAAGATCGAGGACGATTCCGCGTAGCTCAGGTCGGCGGCGCAGCAGTCCGACGAGCAACGCGCCGTTGCCGCCGCCTACGTCGACCACGACCTCTTCTTCCTGCCACTCCAGCGCGGCCAGCCGATCCGCGATCTCGTCCTTGCCGCCGGCCATCGCGCGATCGAACGCCGCACGCTCGTCCGGGTGAGCGGCGAGCCACGGCCAGAAGTCAGAGCCGAACGAATCCGCGAACGTCGCTTGGCCGGACTGCACCGCGCGGTCGAGGTCGACGACTGCACGGTAGAACACGCCTCCGAACAGGTGCGCGAAGTCGTGCCAACCTTCCCCGAGCAGCCGCTCCGACGCGGTGGTGTGTCGAAACATGCCGGGCTCGTCCTCCGCGAAGACACCGTCGCTCGCGAGCGCGCGCAGCACCCGTTGGAGCGTATCCGCGTCGACGCCTGCTGCTCGTGCAAGGTCCTTCACCGACTGCGGTTGATCCGCAAGCCGCTCCGCGATGCCCAGGTCGGCCGCGATCCCGAGCGCCCGCGCCATCATCGCTCCGCGCAGAAAGTCCCAAAGAACCGCTTCGGGCGGGCGCTCGCTCATGCCCTGACCGCGAAGATAGCCGCGGCGATCTCATCCACCTCTGCGTCCGCGATCGTCCTGCAGTCGAGCAAGGTGCGGCCGTCTCGCACGACCGCGATCACGGGCGGATCCGCGGCTCGGAGCTTCGCTGCGAGCTCCTCCTCGACCGCGCAGGCATAGCTGGGAAGCTCGGCGAGCGGAAGCGCTCCGCCGCCCGCACGTGCAATCGTCCCTTCGACCTCACCGCCGACGAGCTGCGCCAGGCGTTCCGCCCGCGCTCGCACGGACGCGCCGTCGTCTCTGAGCATCCGCAGCACCGGAATCTTCTCTGGCGCATCGAGGTACAGCGCAAGCGTTCCTTCCAGCGCCGCAAGCGTGAGCTTGTCTGCGCGCAGCGCCCGCTGCAGGGGATGTCGACGCAGTCGCTCCACCAGGTCCGCGCGACCAAGGACGATCCCCGCCTGCGGTCCCCCAAGCAGCTTGTCGCCTGAAAAACAGACTAGGTCGGCCCCCGCGGCGAGACTCTCTCGCGCGGTTGGCTCATCGCCGATGTCGACAAGCGCTCCCGAGCCGAGGTCGTCGACGAGCGGGAGGTCGTGCAGGTGCGCGGCCGCCGCGAGCTCCTCCAGCCTCGGCTGCTCCGTGAAGCCGACGACGCGGAAGTTCGACTGGTGCACACGCAACACCAACGCCGTCTCCGGTCCGATCGCGCGCTCGTAATCGGCGGTGCGCGTGCGGTTCGTCGTTCCCACCTCGCGCAAGCGAGCGCCGGAGCGTGCGAGCACGTCCGGGATCCGGAAGCCGTCGCCGATCTCGATCAGCTCGCCGCGGGAAACGAGCACCTCGCGGCCTTCGGCGAGCGCCGCCAGCGCGAGCATCACCGCCGCCGCGTTGTTGTTGACGACGAGCGCGGCCTCGGCACCGGTCAGCCGCCGCAGGATCGGCGCCACGTGATCCTGCCGCGAGCCACGTGCGCCGGCGCTGAGGTCGTACTCGAGATTCGAGTAGCCCCGCGTCGCCTCGCGCACACGCGCGAGCGCTTCCTCTGCGAGCGGCGCACGTCCCAGGTTCGTGTGGACGATCACGCCGGTGGCGTTGATGACGCGCCGCAGTCGTGGTGCCCGAGTAGCCGCGAGCTCGTCCTGCAAGCGCGCTGCGAGATCCCCCGGATCAGCTCCGGTCTGTATTTCTTCACGCGCGCGCGCGACAACACGACGCGCGGCTTCGACGGCGAGCGGATCGTCGCTTCCGCGCGCCAACTCGTCCACCGACGGCAGGTCGCGAAGCTCCATGCGGGAAAGGCTACTGCGCGTCGGCCTTGACCGGCTCGGCCGGAACGTGCGCGCAGCGGCGCTCGTAGCACTCGAGCACGCGAGCGACCGCGTCCTCGGGATCATCCGTGACGTGCAGGAGCTCCACGTCGTCCGGCGAGATCATCCCGTCCCGAAGGAGGTCGTCCCGGAACCAGTCGAGCAGCTCGTCCCAGTACGCGGAGTCGAAGAGCACGACCGGGAAGTGCAGCACCTTGCCAGTCTGGATCAACGTCAGCGCCTCGAATAGCTCGTCCGCGGTGCCGAAGCCGCCGGGGAAGACGACGAATCCCTCAGCGGCCTTCACGAACATGGTCTTGCGCGCGTAGAAGTGCCGGAAGGTGAGGGCGATGTCGAGGTACGGATTGCCGCGCTGCTCGTGCGGCAGCTCGATGTTGAAGCCGACGGAGAGGCCGCCGCCTTCCTTCGCGCCGCGATTCGCGGCCTCCATCACGCCCGGCCCGCCACCCGTGACGACGGCCCAGCCGCGCCCGGCAAACCGCCGCGCGACGTCGCGCGCCTGCTCGTAGGGAGGGTCGCCCTCGTGTACGCGCGCGGAGCCGAAGATCGTCACAGCAGGGCGGTCGATCTTGGCGACGGCTTCGAAGCCCAGGCGAAACTCGTGCGCGATGAGGGCCACGTGCCGCTCGATGTCGGCCGCGGGCTCGTCCGCGGAGAGAATGCGCTGGTCTTCCACGAACTAGAAGTGGTGCGGCACGTGGGTCGCGTGCATGCCGAACACGAGCAACGCTGCGAGGCCGAAGTACAGCAGTCCCATGATCAGCCGACGGTGCGGCGCGACGCGGTAGTACTCCTGCATCTGTGGATGGCGACGCAGCTGCCACCGCCGCCAGAGCTCCGAGCCGGCGAGTAGCAGGATGATGAGCAGGATCGGATTCGGCCGATAGAACACGAGCGCGAGCAGTGCGGCGAAACCGACGAACCACATCGCCGGATGCAGCGCGCTCGCGATCCGTCCGCCGTCGAGTGGGACGATCGGAATGAGGTTGAACAGGTTGATGAAGAAGCCGATGAATGCGACCGCGGCGAGCCGGCGTGAGTCGGTGACCTCGGCGACGATGTAGATCGCGAGCGCGCCGAGCGAGCCGAGGATCGGCCCGGCGATCGCGAGTCGCGCCTCCTTCCAGGCGTTGTGCGGCATCTGCTTCATCGTGATCATCGCGCCGAGCAGGGGGATGAAGACGGGCACCGAGACCGGCAGGCCCTGACGCTTCGCTTCGAGCACGTGCCCCATCTCGTGCACGAAGAGCAGCGCGATCAGTCCGACGCCGAACCACCAGCCGCCGAGCCAGACGTAGAACGCGAGCGAGACGAACATCGAGAAGAGGAACTTGAACTTGAGCAGCACGACCCCGAACTTCGCGAGGAAGGCACCGATCGCGGCAATGGGAGCCCAGAGCTTGCGCAGCAAGCCGCGCCAATCGGTGCCGCGCGGCTGAATCGGCTCGTACTGGCGCCACTCCTCTGGGTATTGCTCCATCCCCGCCATTGTGCCTGGAGGTATCGGTTGTGAATCGCCGGCTCAGGAGCCGCGCCCGAAGGACGTCGCTCGAAGCGCGTCTTGTAGGGCGGGCGGGCCGAGTTGAAGATCGGCGCTGGTGGAGGCAGAGCCGCTGATCAATCGCCAAGACGTGGTGGCTATGCTGTTCGAGATCGCGGACGTCAACGCGAACGTCGAACGGATTCTCCAGCTACTCGAGGACGAGTTGGGTGGCGACCAAGGGTTACCGGAAGAGGACAACTGAAGAGCGCGCGCGCTGGCGCGAGAACCAGTCCCGGCTCGAGAAGGTCATCGAGCGCGCCCTTGCAGACCTCGGTACGACCCGTGAGGAGATTCGGCGCCGCCTCGGCCTTCCGGACGCGCGCCGCCCTGGCGCGTAGTTAAGAGCCGCGCCCGATCCACTCCTCCCCGCCCTCGTAGATCTCCTTCTTCCAGAGCGGGACGCGCTCCTTGAGTGTGTCGATCGCGTCCTTGCAAGCGGCGAGGGCGTGGTGGCGATGCGGCGCCGAGACAGCGATCACCACCGACGCTTCGCCGATCTCGACTCGGCCGGTCCGGTGGTGGATCGCGATCTCGCAGATGCCGTAACGCCCGCGGAGCTCGTCCGCGATCTCCGCCATGACCTGCTCGGCCATCCCTGCATACGCCTCGTACTCGAGGTGCGTCACGATGCGGCCGCGCGAGCGCACACGCGTCGTGCCGATGAACGTCGCGATCGCGCCGGCCTGGTCGCGCGCCACCTCGGCGACCACGCCGTCGAGGGAAAGCGGCTCGTCGCTCAACCGGAATCCTCCGCCGCTGACGGGCGGGATGACCGCGACCTCGTCTCCCTCCTCGAGCCGCCGGTCGCGCTGCGCGTACTCCTTGTTGACGGCGTAGAGCAGACCGGCGGGCTCTACGCCGAGGCCGAGTGCGGGCCACACGTCCTCGACGTGAGTGACGCCGTCCACTTCTTGACGCGACCAGCCGGCACGCTCGCGCAGCCCTGCGAACAGTCGCACGGTCACGGTCACCTGCCTCAGCGTCGCAGCTTTGCGACCGGTCTGCTCGGTGTCATGCTTCGTTCATGGGCACTGATGTGGCTGCCGGCGCCCGCAGGGGTGGACCCGGTCGGTCTCCGGGGAATCGGGACGGCGCTCCGAGCCGCGGCTGGTCACGGGCCGGCTGGCTCTTTCTGGTGCTCGTCGTATCGCTTTTCGGGCTCAACTATTGGGCAGCTCACAGAGTGACCCAGGCACAACCGCGCGTCCGAGTCCCATACAGCCCGTTCTTCCTGCAGCAGGTGCGAGCGAACAACGTCGCCGATATCCGCTCGAAAGGCACGGCTCTCCAAGGCACTTTCGCGAAGGCCGTGCCCTTCCCGGCTTCGAGCAGCCACATGTCGCGATTGTTCGTGACGGAGATCCCGTCCTTCGCCGATACGAACGCGCTGTCGCAACTGCTCGAGAGCCATCGCGTCGTTATCAACGCCGAACCGCTCGATACGGGCGCGCCGTGGTGGGAAAACCTCCTGTTCGGGTTCGGGCCGACACTGCTTTTACTCCTCCTCCTGTTCGCGCTTCTGCGCCGCGCAGGACGGGGCGCGAGCGTCCTTGGATCATTCGGGCGTTCGCGCGCGCGCCGATACCAGCCGACGGCCGGTCGCGTGACGTTCGCGGACGTCGCCGGGATCGACGAGGCGAAGGCGGAGCTCGCGGAAATCGTGGATTTCCTCCGCCACCCCGAGCGCTACCGCCGACTCGGTGGTCGCATTCCGCGAGGCGTGCTGCTCAGCGGGTCGCCCGGCACGGGAAAGACGTTGCTCGCGCGCGCTGTCGCGGGTGAGGCGGACGCGCCGTTCTTCTCGATGTCGGCGTCCGAGTTCATCGAGGCGATCGTCGGCGTCGGCGCATCACGTGTCCGCGATCTGTTCGCGCAGGCGAAGCGTGCCGCTCCCGCGATCATCTTCATCGACGAGCTCGACGCCATCGGTCGATCGCGCGCCGGAAACATCAGCGGTTTCGGTGCAGGCGACGAGCGGGAGCAGACCTTGAACCAGATCCTGACGGAGATGGACGGCTTCGACATGTCCACCGGGGTGATCGTGATCGGGGCGACCAACCGGCCCGACGTCCTGGATCAGGCGCTGCTTCGGCCTGGGCGCTTCGACCGTCGAGTCGCCGTGCTGCCGCCGGATCGGGCGGGCCGACGCGCGATTCTCGAAGTGCACACGCGCGGCGTGCTGCTTGCCGCAGACGTGGACCTCGACCGCATTGCGCGCAGCACTCCAGGCATGGTTGGTGCCGACCTCGCGAATCTCGTTAACGAAGCGGCGCTATTGGCCGCGTCGCGCGGACACGAGGACGTCGACGCCGAAGACTTCGGTGACGCGCTGGAGAAGATCGTCCTCGGCGCCGAACGGAAGATCATGATGAGCGACGCCGATCGACGGAACACGGCCTACCACGAGGCGGGGCACGCGATCGCGGGGATGCTGACGCGGGGCGCAGATCCGGTCCGGAAGGTGTCGATCATTCCGCGCGGCATGGCGCTCGGCGTGACGTTCTCCGCGCCGGACGCGGATCGTTTCAATTACGAGCAGTACGAGTTGGTGGCGAGAATCAAGGTCATGCTCGGCGGGCGCGTCGCCGAGGAGCTCGTGTTCGGCGAGGCAACCACCGGTGCCGAGTCGGACATCGTGCAACTGACGGACCTCGCTCGACACATGGTGGGCCGGTGGGGGATGAGCCCCGCGATCGGGCCGGTCGCCGTCATCTCGATCGACGGCCGTAGTCCGTTCGTGCCCGGCGGGTCCGAGGTCTCTACCCGCACGCAGGAGCTGGTCGACCAGGAAGTGCGGCGCATCGTCGACGAGGCCCAGGCCGAGGTCACCACACTTCTGACCGAGCACCGCGACAAGCTCGACGCGCTCGCCGAGGCTCTCCTCGAGCGGGAGACGCTCGACGAGGAGGAGGCATACGCGGCGGCAGGAGTGGTCCGGCGCGGGCCGGAGCGCGAGGACTACGGCGCGACGGCGATCCGCCACGGCCAGCCGTAGTGGCCGTAGGAGTTCGCGTCGTAGCCGAGCGGCGTCAGGACGTTCACGGTGAAGGACACGTCGGCGACGTCGCTCAGCCTTCCGCGCGCGAGCAGCTTCAGTTGCCCCAGCTCGGTCGCGTACCAATCGCCGTTACGCTTGCGCGAAGTCTGATGCGTGCGGACGAAGAGCACCGAGCCGTCGCGGAGCACGTGCGGGTTCTCGTCCGTCCAGCCGGCCGGCGGGTGCGTGAGCTGCGCGTCGGCCGGAGCCGCCAGATCGCGCGATGCTCTCGACCGATCAGGCTCTCCTCCCAGCTTCGGCCGGCGGCGGCGACGAGCGTCGAGCCGTTCTTGCTGCACGCCGGCGACACCCACGACCGTGACGGATCGTGCGAGACGTCGCGCCCGTCGAGGACGATCCGCTTCCCGTGCGTCGTGTAGCGATCGCCGCCGGCGGCGAGGGTGAGGTGACTCCTGCAGCGCACGACGTAGTCGGGGAAGACGAGCGTCCCGGCGATGCGCGTCCGGTTCGCGTAGAGGAAGAGCCCATCGGCGGCGATGGACGCAGAATCCTGGGGGTCGCTCCACCAGAGCACACGGCCTTCGGCCGTCCAGCCCGCGATCAACGGCCTCTGCACACCGCGCAGCGGTCCCGCGACGAGCTTCAGCTTGCCGGCATCCCAGATCCAGACCTCTTGGTGGCGCGGGACGCCGCATGGCACACGGCAGACCGAACGGCCGAGCGCGAGCCGGCCGTTCGGTCCCCACACGAACGACGTCGCACCCCACGCTGCCGGCAGGATCGTGCGGCTGCCGCGGCCGGGCGCCCAAAGCTCGACCGCTCCTGCCTTCGTCTTGTACGCGGCGGTCTCGCCGTTCTGGGCCCAGGCAAGATCGGCGGTCGGGAGCGAGGGGCCGCCCACGATTCGCCCGCCGGCCGACACGAGCTTGCCGTCGCCGCTCCAGTGGACGGGGCCGCTACCGGCGTGTTTGAGGACGACCCGCTGCGTCCCCGTCGCGAGATCGAGGACGATCAAGTTGCCGCCGTGCAGGAACGCGACTCGTCCCTGCACGTTCGCGCGTCCGCCCGCGGCCGGGACGGCCATCGCCAGCGCCGCGAACGCGACGGCCAGGGCACGCACCAGGCGAGCATACTTCGCCCCGATGGCCACGACTGACCGACGCACGACGGACTCCGGGATCGAGATCAAGCCGGTCTACACCGCCGACGATGCGCCGGAGGAGCTCGAGCTTCCCGGCGAGTTTCCCTTCACGCGCGGGCCGTACCGGGACATGTATCGCGGAAGGCCGTGGACGATCCGCCAGTACGCGGGCTTCGCCTCCGCCGAGGAGACGAACGAGCGGTTTCGCTACCTGCTCGAACGCGGGCAGATGGGACTCT
>WNEY01001860.1_pt1 | contig 15171 bp, 17 predicted proteins | sample 5400531 | NCBI WGS metagenome assembly WNEY01 (sample SAMN13153338, study PRJNA577476) | soil metagenome | isolation source: 200 cm saprolite under Douglas fir tree site 1 | place: USA:California | collected 2015-04-18
CTGTCCGGACGCGCCAGCCGCGGTCTCGCCGATCCGGCCGCTGCGGTCGCGGCCGCGCGCGACGGCGATGCTCGCGCGCTGGCCAGGCTGATCTCGCTGGTGGAGAACGGATCACCGCAGCTGCGCGCGGTCATGAAGGCGATCGCGCCGCTCACCGGCCGGGCGCACGTCATCGGCCTGACCGGCTCGCCAGGGGTCGGGAAGTCGACCGTCACCGGCGCGCTGATCAGGGCCTACCGGGGCCGGGAGCGGGGCCTGCGGGTCGGTGTCCTGGCGGTCGATCCCACATCGCCGTTCAGCGGCGGGGCGCTGCTCGGGGACCGGGTCAGGATGCAGGAGCACGCGACCGACGACGGGGTATTCATCAGGTCGATGGCCAGCCGGGGGCACCTTGGCGGGCTTTCCTGGACGGCCCCGCAGGCCATCCGGATCCTGGACGCGGCCGGGTTCGACGTGATCCTGGTCGAGACCGTGGGGGCCGGCCAGGCCGAGGTCAAGATCGCGTCGCTGGCCGACTCGACGCTGGTGATCGTCGCGCCGGGAATGGGCGACTCGATCCAGGCGGCGAAGGCGGGCATCCTGGAGATCGCCGACATCTTCGCGGTGAACAAGAGCGACCGGCCAGGCGCGCAGGAAGCAGTCAGGGACCTGCGGACGATGCTGGCGATGGCGCGCTACGGCGAGTCGGACTGGAAGCCGCCGATCGTCAGCGTGAGTGCCGCGGCCGGCGAGGGGATCGACGACCTCGCCGCCCGGCTGGACGCCCACTGGTCCTGGCTGGCCGAGTCGGGAGAGCTTGACCGCCGGCGCCGTGCCATGGCACGCGAGGAGATCTCCGCGATCGCCGTTACCGAACTTCGCCGGCGGCTGGGCGCCCTGCCGGGGGAGTCCCGGCTGGATGACCTGGCCAGGCGGGTGGCCGACGGTGAGATCGACCCCTATGCCGCGGCCGACGATCTCATCGGCGGCTAGGGGACTGCGTCCGATGCCGCCCGCGCCGGCGTGCCCGGCGGAGCGTTGGCGGCCTGCCTGGCAGGGGGGGAGTCGGCGGCCGGCGTGGCCGGCGGGGCGTCGGCGGGCGGCTCCGCGGCGTCCGCATCCTGGCGGGCTGCGGCCCGAGCGGCGGCCGCGGCGTTGACTGCCTCTTCCATGACGGACTGGCTGCGCAGCCTGGCCTCGTAGGCGCGCTTGCCGCCGCGGACGCCAAGCAGCCGCTTGGTGATCACCAGGTACAGCACCAGGGCCAGGTTGATGGCGAACAGCGCCAGCCGGGTCACGGTGAACTTCGAGGTCATGTCGTAGATCTCGTAGGGCAGGCCGAGCGAGGTGACCACCATCGCGAAGTACTCGCCCCAGCGCTTGGCGAGCCACAGGCCGAGGGCCTCGATCAGCTCCACCACCGCGTAGACGGCCAGGCCGCCGACCAGCAGCGAGATGGTCCGGGGGCTGAGCGTCAGTGCGTGCTGGATGAGGCCGACCAGCTTGGAGTGGTCGACGTTGTAGCCCAGCTGGCGGAACAGGGTGCGCACGATCGGGAGCTCGCGCTGGAAAGTCTGCTCGATCGACACCTGGGCGTTCTTGAAGCGCCACACCACGTAGGCGGCCGCGCCGAAGAACAGCGCCCGCAGCACGCGCTCGACGGCGAAGATCCGGAGGATGAGCGTGCTGCGGATCTCGACGCCGCGGCGCACCATGGGGGCCTGCGCGGCCGGGCCGGTGCCCTGTGGCATCCCGATGATGAACGCGGCGCAGCGCAGGCACTGCCAGGCCTCGCCCCATGTCGTCTGGGCACTCAGCTGCTCGCGCAGCTCAGGTTCTGCGGGGGCGAAGGTGATATGCCCGGCGCGTGCGCACCCGTGCAGGCTCCAGTCCACGGTCGAAGCCTACGGCAGCCGCCGGGTGCGCCGTCCGGAATGTGGAGCTGTCAGGCCAGACCCGGCCCGCCGTCAGCCGCTGATCAGGATGCCGTCGGCGAGAGTGAGAATCTCGTCGCAGGCCAGTGCGAGCGCCCGGCTATTGCGTCCGGTCGCGACGATCGCCGTATCCTTGCCCAGGTCGCGGATGCCGTCCGCCAGCGCGACGGCGTCGCGCTGGGCGAGATCGTCGAGCAGCCCGTCGATCAGCAGCAGGCCAGGCTCATGTACGGCGGCCGCGGCGAGCCGCGCACGCCGGCAGATCGTGTCGGGCGCCGCCCGGAGCGGTACCTCCGCCCAGGGCGTGAGCGCGAGCCTGTCCAGGATCGCGGCGGCCAGCAGATCACGATCGCGGCCGGGCAGGCGGGCCAGCCGGGCCGCGTGCTCGACCAGGCCGCGGACCCGGAATGCAGGCAGCGGCCGCTGGTTCCGGCGGGCGATCCCGACTCGCCTGCGGACGGCGGCCCGGCCGCGTGCGGTGCTCAGGTCCTCGCCCAGGACGCGCAGTTCGCCGTAGCTGGGCCGGGTCAGCCCGGCCAGCAGATCAACTAAAGCGGTTGCGGTATCGGCGCGGCCGATCGCGATGCCGAGCGCCAGTCCGCCCAGAGCTGGCGCGTCGATCCGGAAGCTCGCCGAGCGAAGCGCCCAGGCCCGCCCGTGCCGCACGCCCACTCCGGCGGCAAGAACGGGGGCCGTCGGCATCGCCCTGTGACCGGACCGCACATCATCCCCCGATTTTGCTCGGTCACCTGATCCCTGGCAGGAAAGATAACGCATAGTAATTGAGAATGTCCATAGTGTTACTGATGGTGCCGGGCCGAGGCGCTCGGGACGGAGCCGAGCCGGCTCGACCGGTACGTTAAGGCTGTGCGCGCGCCGATGGACCTGCCGTTCGACCCCATTGCCCGCGCGGCGGCGATCTGGGAGCGCAGGTTCGGCGACTCCCGCGCAATGGCCGCCGTGACGTCCATCATGCGCGTGCAGCAGATCCTCCTAGCCGAACTCGACGCCCGGCTGCGCCCGCATGGCCTGACGTTCGCCAGGTACGAGGCGCTCGTGCTGCTCACCTTCAGCAGGCAGGGCGCGCTGCCGCTGCGGCTGATCGGCCAGCGGCTGATGGTGCACCCGACCAGCGTGACCAACACGATCAGCCGGCTGGAGCGGCAGGAACTTGTCGTCCGCAGGCCCAATCCGCTGGACGGGCGCGGGATCCTGGCCGAGATCACGCCGGCCGGCCGGGACGTGGTCGTGCGCGCGACGGCGGATCTGACGGCCGCGGATTTCGGCATGGGCGGCTACAGCGAGGATCAGCTCGAGGAGATGTTCGGCATGCTGAGGGGGCTGCGGGTGATGGCGGGTGACTTCCAGGACGAGGGCGAGGGCGGCACCGCCCGGCCAGATCAGCCCGCCGAGATGCGCGACGCGTGCCACGTCCTCCCGCCGTCGGCCGTGATGAACACCTCGCCGAGGCCCGACTCGGCGGGTACGGCCACGCCGTGAGCCGGAGTCGTCATGCCGACATAGCTGAAGCCGCCAGCCGGCGCCGTGGTGGTGAAGCTCGCGGGCTGCCATTGCGTCCCGCCATCGGTCGAGTAATCGATGCCCGCGCTGGTCGCGAGCACGACCAGCCCGCCGCTTGAGGCGGCGAGCGCCGTCGCCGTCCCTGGCGCCGGCGCCGTTCCGACCCCCTGCCAGATCACGCCGTCGGCTGAGGAATAGATGGTCTTGGTCTGCGGACCGCCGCCCGCGCCGGGCGGCCCGTCACAGCTCAGCACCAGCTGAGGCACGGCGGCGGACCCTGAGGCGAGCTGGGTGCCGGCTGGCTGGCCGTTTGGCTGCGCCGTTCCCGCCTGACATGAGTTCGGGATGTGGCCGATCGCTTTCCACGGCCCTCCGGTCAGCGGGCCGCTGAGCAATTCGCCGGAGGGCGCGAGCACGTAGCCGGTGCCGGCGTCGGGATTGGCCACCGTGCCGGAGGCGAGCACGAGGCTGGCGGAAGCTGGCTGCCCGGCCTGGCTGCCGGTCATGGCGCGGTAGGCCCGCGGGACGGCCACCGGCTTCCAGGTGGCGCCGCCCGCGGCCGAGGAGTACAGCGAGAAGCTGGTGCAGCTGGCCGCGTACTGGCGGCCGTCGCCGGTGCAGCTGGCGAACAGCGCGAAGGCGCGCTGGCCGGCTGTCTCCAGGGCGGTGACGCGCAGCCCGGCGGGGCTCTGGCTGGTCCAGTGCGCCCCGCCGTCTGTGGTCGCGAACAGCGACGGTCCGAATGCCCAGCCGTACTGAAGATTGAGGTAGCGCAGCTGGCTGGCGCCCGTCGGTCCGGCCGGGACGCCGACGGCCGGCGCGGAGATCCTGTACCAGCTCGTGCCGTAGTTAAAAGTACCGGCGATGGAGGTGCAGTCATCGGGAACGACCGGACAGCGGCCGGCGACGCCGGCCTGGCCGATGACGGCCCCGATGCCATTGCCAATCTGGGTGATCGAGGTGGGCCTGAAGTGCCGCGGCGGCGGCACGGTGCCGGCGGCCGTGGGTGACAGTGAGGTGCGGGGTTGTGGCACCGGCGTCGAGGAACGCGAGGCCGGCGTCCCGCCGCCCGTGCTCCTGCTGACAGTCGGCGCCGGGGGAGAAACCGGCTCGACTGGCACCGACCGCCGGCTCGCGGCGGTGCTGCCTGGCTGCTGCAGGTGGGGTAGCACCCGCGGCAGGGATACGAAGGCAGCGATCACGACAGCGGCCCCGGCCGCCGATGCGATCGCGCGGGTCGCCTTCCGCCGCCGCGCCCGCTTCCTGATCCGTCCGAAGCTCCCTGGCGGCGGCGCGAGCGGCTCGATATCGGCGTCCAGCCAGGCATCGATCTCGTCGCGTGGATTACTCACCGGCATCTCCCAGTGCGGCTCGCAGGCGCGCGCGCGCGTGATAAAGGTCCGCCTTGACCGTTCCTTCCGGCCGTCCGAGCATCGCGGCTACCTCGCGGACTCCCAGGTCGGCGTAGTAGTGCAGCAGGAATGGGCTGCGCAGCCGCTGCGGCAGCGCCTCGATCAGGGCACGTACGTCCACATCCTGGGCCGGGAAGTAGGCCGGGTCAGCCGGGGCGGCGGCCGTCAGGGTCCTGATGGCCCGCCGCTCGCGGCCCGCCTTGCGCCAGTGATCCCTGACCAGGTTCGTGGCGATCATGTAGAGATAGCTCTGCGGGCTGTCCAGCCCTGACCACCTGGCGAGTAGCCGGGTGAATGCCTCAGAGGCGATTTCATGCGCCGTGTCGTCATCGTCCACCAGGCGGCGGACCCAGCCCGCGAGCCTCGGATAACAGGCGTTGAAGAGATCCTCGGCTGCCTCGCGGTCGGCAGTGCGGAGCCTGGCCACAGAGCTCCCTTGCCTGGCCGTGGGCACCGGTAGCGCAGCCCACGAGGCCGACCCGGTCCCGGCGTCACCGAGGATCGCGGTATGGCCCGCGTTACTTGCGCGATAACCCATTCGTTCTACCACACATTCGGTGCGTCACGGAGCTGATGCCGGGTCCCGGCCAGGGCCCCGGCATCTCCTGAGACGACGCATGGCCGCCGATGGTTGGGCCTGATCCGCAGTCTGCCCGCGCGGGCCCGGCGCATAGACTAAGGACGGCATTTAGTAGGACGTCCTACTAACTGGCCAGCGCGGCATGCGCGGGAGGAAAAATCATGAGAGCTGAGGGCACGGCCGGAGCAGCAGATCCCCGGCCTGAGCCAGATCACGGGCCTGAGCCAGATCACGGGCCTGAGCCAGATCACGGGCCTGAGCCAGATCACGGGCGCGAGCGCTGGCAGCGCCGGTATGCGGCGGCGCGGATCAGGAAAGCGGACTTCACCACGCTGTCCGGCATCGCGGTCGATCCGGTGTACGGTCCGCCGGCCGGCGGCGTTGTTCCCGGCTTCGACCGCATCGGCTGGCCGGGCGAGTATCCGTTCACCCGCGGGCTGTATCCGGCCGGTTACCGAGGCAGAGCCTGGACCATCCGCCAGTTCTCTGGCTTCGGCAACGCGGTGCAGACCAACGAGCGCTACAAGATGCTGCTGCGCGGCGGTGGCGGGGGCCTTTCGGTGGCGTTCGACATGCCGACGCTGATGGGCCGCGACTCCGACGATCCCCGCTCGCTCGGGGAGGTCGGCCACTGCGGGGTGGCCATTGACTCGGCGGCCGACATGGACGTCCTGTTCTCCGGCATCCCGCTGGCCGATACCACCACGTCCATGACGATCAGCGGTCCCGCGATCCCGGTCTTCTGCATGTACCTGGCCGCCGCGCGGCGGCAGGGCGCGGACATCGGATCCCTGAATGGCACCCTGCAGACCGACATCTTCAAGGAGTACATCGCCCAGAAGGAGTGGATCTTCCCGCCCGAGCCGCACCTGCGGCTGATCGGCGACCTGATGGAGTACTGCGCGAGCCACATCCCTGACTACAAGCCGCTGTCGGTCTCCGGCTATCACATCAGGGAGGCCGGGTCCACGGCAGCGCAGGAGCTTGCGTTCACGCTCGCGGACGGCTTCGGATACGTGGAGCTCGGCCTGTCCCGCGGCCTGGACATCGAGGTCTTCGCGCCAGGCCTGTCGTTCTTCTTCGACGCGCACATCGATTTCTTCGAGGAGATAGCCAAATTCCGTGCCGCCCGCAGGATCTGGGCCCGCTGGATGCGGGACACCTACGGCGCCAAGACCGAGCGGGCCCAATGGCTGCGGTTCCACACCCAGACGGCCGGTGTCTCCCTCACGGCCCAGCAGCCGGACAACAACGTCGTGCGCACGGCGATCGAGGCACTGGCCGCCGTGCTCGGCGGCACCAACTCGCTGCACACCAACGCGCTGGATGAGGTGCTGGCGCTGCCGAGCGAGAAGGCGGCCGAGATCGCGCAGCGGACCCAGCAGGTGATCATGGAGGAAACTGGCGTGGTGAACGTCGCCGACCCGCTCGGCGGCTCATGGTACGTGGAGGCGCTCACCGACGCTCTGGAGGCCGAGGCGGAGGAGATCTTCGCCAAGATCCGCGATATGAGCGCGGACGGCTCGATGACCTCGGGAATCCTGCGCGGCATCGAGGAGGGCTGGTTCATGGCGGAGACCGCCGAAGCGGCCTTCGTCTACCAGCAGAAGCTGGAGAAGGGCGACAAGAAGGTCGTCGGCGTGAACTGCCACACCGACTCGGTCGAGAAGCCGATGGAGATCCTGCGTGTCAGTCACGAGGTAGAGGTCGTCCAGGCGCGCGAGCTAGCCGAGCGCCGGAGGGCACGCGATCAGCGAGCGGTCGACGCGGCCCTGGACGCGATGCTGGCGGCGGCGAGATCGGGCGCTAACATGATCCCGCCCATGATCGATGCGGCCAGCGCGGAGGCGACGCTGGGCGAGATCTGCGGCGCGCTGCGCGACGAGTGGGGCGGGTACTCGGAGGCACCGGCGTTCTGAGCGGGCGCGAGCCCCATCCGCGCGCTCTGGCCCGGCCGTGTCTGGGCGGTGCCCGGGATGCGGCAGGATGGTGTCATGCAGCAGGCGCGGGATTTCTCCCTTCACGGCGCCGTTGACCTGGGCGCCCGGCAGACAGCGGCGCAGCGCAGGCAGCAGGCGTCCAAGGCGACGGCGGCCGGTGAGCAGGCCGGCCCGGCGGGAAACGTTATCGAGGTCACGGACGAGAACTTCAACACCGAGGTGGCCGCGCGGTCGCGCAGCGTGCCGGTAATCCTCGACCTGTGGGCCGAGTGGTGCGAGCCGTGCAAGCAACTCGGGCCGGTGCTCGAGAAGCTCGCCGCCGAGGCGGACGGCGCATGGGTCCTTGGCAAGGTGGATGTGGACGCCAACCCGCAGCTGAGCGCCGCACTTCAGGTACAGAGCATCCCGATGGTAGTGGCCGTGGTCGGCGGGCAGATCGTCGACGGCTTCATGGGAGCGATGCCCGAGTCGCAGGTCAGGGAGTGGATCGGCCAGATCATGCAGGCGGCCGAGCAGCTCGGCCTGGCGGCGCGCCCGCCGGGTCCTGAATCCGCCAGCGCCCAGGGAGCCGACGGGATCGGCGAGCAGGCCGCCGACCTGCCGGCGCCCGGTAGCCAGCCTCAAGGCCGGGCTGCGCCTGGCCGGCCAGGGCCCGACGATCTGCTCGCCGATCCCGGATTCAGCCGGGCGCAGGACGCCATGGAGCGAGGCGATCTTGATGGCGCGGCCGCCGCCTTTGAGGAGATACTCGCGACGTCCCCCGGCCATCCGGTCGCCACGATGGGACTCGCCCAGGTCGAGCTGATCCGGCGGGTGAACTCCTACGATCAGGCGAAGGTGCGTCAGGACGCGCGGGAGAACCCCGACGACGCCGAGGCGCAGGCACGGGCCGCCGACATCGACCTTGCCGTGGGCAGGATCGACGCGGGCTTCGACCGGCTGCTCGAGACCGTGCGGCGAACCTCGGGGGAGGAGCGGAACAAGGCCAGGCTCCACCTGCTGAGCCTGTTCGAGGCCTTCCCGCCCAGGGACTCACGGGTGACCAAGGCCCGGTCCAGGCTATCCAGCCTGCTGTTCTGAGCCCGCGCTATCCAGCCTGCTGTCGCTATCCAGCCTGCTGTTCTGAGCCCGGGGCGGCCAACGCATGGCACCGCGCGCCGTCCGTCCCTGCTGTCGCGCGCCGCCCGCCCCCGCTGTCGCGCACGGCCCCGGTCCTGTGCGGCGCCTGCCGGGCGAGCCAGGGCCGCCTGGCCCAGCCGACGGTCAGCTGCTCCGCGGATGGCCAGGATCGGCATCAGCCAGATGCTCGAGCGCTGGCAGCGCAGCCGCTAGCGCAGCTAGCTGATCTGGGGGCAGCATCAGCAGGCTCTCCCTGAGCTGGCTGGTGGTCTCCTGGCGGATCCGCTCAATCGCCGCATGCCCGAGGTCAGTGACGGCCAGGGTGCTGGCGCGGGCGTCACCGGGGACCGCGCAGCGCCGCACGTAGCCGCATTCCTCGAGGGCGCTCACCAGCCGGGTAAGGGTGGACGGCGCGATCCGCTCGGCGGCGGCGAGATCGCCAAGCCGCACCGGGCCCGCGTGATCGATGGTCGCAAGCGCAGATAGCTGGGTCGGCGTCAGCCCCGCCAGCTCGTGCTTGCGGAGTCGGCGCGACAAGCGCGCGATGGCCACCCGAAGCCGTGCGACATCGACTCCCGCGCCGGGCAAGCCAGAGTCCGAGCCCTGCTCGGCCGCACCGGCATCCGCAGCCTGTGGCGCCGGCCCGGACATGACGGCATCCGCAGCGTGCGAGGTCTGACCGGCCTGCTCGGTGGTCGTTGCGCTGGACACACTTGCAGGGTACGTGGCGCTGGCGGCCTGCGTGACTCCTGCCGTGCTACCCGCGGCCTCTTGGCTGATGTTCAGTCTTCTGGCGCATGATAGATACATGCAGGACGCATCCCTCAGCGGCAGGCTGCTCGCGGCGACCCCGCTGCTCGGCGATCCCAACTTCCGGCGGACCGTCGTCCTGATCGTGGAGGACGACCCGGAGGAAGGGACTCTCGGCGTCGTCCTGAACCGGCCGACCGAGGTTCCCGTAGGCCAGGTGCTCGAGCCATGGACAGAGCTGGTCACCGGGCCGTCGGTGGTATTCAGGGGCGGCCCGGTGTCGCCGAACAGCGCTCTCGCCCTGGCCCTGGCCCACGGTGAGGAGGAGCCCGTCGGCTGGCGCTCGCTGGACGGGTCGCCGGTGATGTCGAAGATCGGGCTGGTCGATCTCGATGCGCCGCCCGAGCTCCTGGCGGGGGGAATCACGTCGCTTCGGGTATTCGCCGGCTACGCCGGGTGGGGCGCCGGCCAGCTGCGGGCCGAGATAGACGAGGGCGCCTGGTACGTGCTCAGCGGCGAGCCGGCCGATGCCTTCTTCGCCGAGCCGGAGCGGCTGTGGCCGTCGGTGCTGCGGCGCCAGGGCGGCGAGCTCGCATTCGTCGCCACCTACCCGGACGATCCGGTCATGAACTGATGATGATCCGGTGAGTCACGCGTAGACTCTCGTTCGTGAGTACAGAAGTCCTGCCCGGCAGTGATACCCGCCAGGAGACCGATGTCCGGCCGGACCTGTCGCACGGCGACGGCGACCATGAGCGGTTCGCGCACTATGTCGTGAAGGACAAGATCGTCGACAGCGCGGTGACCGGCACCCCGGTGGTCGCCCTGTGCGGCAAGGTCTGGGTGCCGAGCCGGGATCCCAAGCGCTATCCGGTCTGCCCGGAGTGCAAGGAAATCTACGAGTCGCTGCCCGAGGGCGGCGACTAGGTCCCCGGATCGGCGAGTTCCACGCCGGCCTGGCGCAGCTCGGCGAGCGCGGCCCGGGTAGTGGCGGCGGCAACCCCGGCGGTCAGGCCGACCAGCACCCTGGTGGCGAACCCCGCGATCACGGCGTCCGCAGCGGTGGCGCGCACGCAGTAGTCAGTGGCAATCCCGACCACATCGACGCTGGTCACGCCCCGATCGCGGAGCCAGGTCGCCAGTGACTCGCCGTCGGGGGCGGTGCCCTCGAACCCGCTGTAGGCGGCCGCGTGCGCGCCCTTGCGGAACACTTGCTCGACCCGGCTGGTGTCCAGATCTGGATGAAACTCCGCGCCTGGCGTCCCGGCCACGCAGTGCGGCGGCCAGCTGGCGACGAAGTCGGGCTGAGCCGAGAAATGCGCTCCAGGATCAACGTGATGGTCCTGGGTCGCCACCACGTGGCCGTAGCCGTCGCCATCGGCGCTGGCCAGGCGGGCGCTGATCGCCCGCGCCACGCCGCCGCCGCCGGTGACGGCCAGCGAGCCGCCCTCGCAGAAATCGTTCTGTACGTCCACGATGACCAGCGCGCGCATGCATTGACCCTATCTGCGCTGGATGGGCCTACCCTCCGATCTCGGCGGGGGTTCCGCCGGTTATCCGGATCAGCTCGGCGACCTGGCCGGGGACGCCGAGCGCCAGCAGGGCGCTGGCGACGTTCATCGCGCTGGGGTGCACTGGCTTCTCCTAGTCGTTCTCCGGGCCGAACACCGTCGGGATGGCAGGGTATCCGCGCGACAGTCGCAGGGCATGGACGGGCAGCTCCGCCTTCACCTGAAGGTGCCGGGCACGGGCGGCGTCGACCGGCTCGCTGCCGACCATCTCACCGCCGCGCACGAGCCGGCGCAGCAGGGGACGGTGGCCGGATCCCGGCTCGGGCGGCGCGTCAATGACGAGCTCCGCGACGGCGGCTCCGTCCGGATCGAGCTGCCGCACCGCCCACTTGCGGCCGCCGCGGCCCGGCTTGCCCACCGAGCGCTTCGCGACCGGTCGCAGCGGGCCGCCGCGGCTGCCGTCCGCCCGCGCGACCAGCTTGTAGACCAGCGCGGCGGTCGGCACCCCCGACCCGGTCACCAGGGATGTTCCCACTCCGTACCCGTCGACCGGCGTCGCGGCCAGTGCCGCGATGGAGTACTCGTCCAGGTCACCAGTGAGCACGATCCTGGTCTGGCGCGCGCCGAGTGAGTCCAGCAGTGCGCGGACCTGGCGCGCGACCACCGGCAGGTCGCCGCTGTCGATACGGACCGCGCCAAGGCCGGGGCCCGCCAGCTCGACCGCGGTCCGGACGGCGGCGGCGACATCGTAGGTGTCGGCCAGCAGCGTCGTGCCTGTGCCGAGCGCGGTCAGCTGCGCGGCGAACGCGTTCCGCTCGCTGTCGTGCAGCAGCGTGAAGGAGTGCGCGCTCGTGCCTCTCGTCGGCACCCCGTAATCGTGCCCGGCCCGCAGATTCGACGTGGCGGCGAAGCCGGTGATGTAGGCGGCGCGCGCGCTGGCCACGGCCGCGACCTCGTGCGTGCGCCGCGAGCCCATCTCGATCAGCGGCCGGTCGCCGGCCGCGGTCACCATCCGCGATGCGGCCGAGGCGATGGCGCAGTCATGGTTGAGTACCGACAGGATCAGCGTCTCGAGCACGACCGCCTCGGCGAACGTGCCCTCTACCACCAGGATCGGCGAGCCGGGGAAATAGCAGTCGCCCTCGGCGTAACCCCAGATGTCGCCGCCGAAGGAGTACGCCGCCAGGTACCCGAGCGTGACGTCGTCGGCGATGCCGGTCTCGCGCAGGAAGTCAAGCTCGGCCGGTCCGAAGCGGAAGCTCCGGAGCGCGTCAAGGAGCCGCCCGGCGCCCGCGACCACGCCGTACCGCCGGCCGTTGGGCAGGTGCCGGGCGAATACCTCGAACACGGCCCGTCGCTCGGCAACGCCGCTGGATAGCGCGCTGCGCAGCATGGTCAGCTCGTAGTGGTCAGTGAGAAGGCCTGTTCCGCCGGGAGAAAGACTCGTCGGTGCCAGCCGGATAGCGGTCGGCTGGCTCCCGTCATCGGGTTCACTGGTCACGGGACAAGCCTACGGACCACCCGCCGTTCCCGAGCGGGAGTAGGGCCGGTCACGATTCGGTAATCTTTGCAGGAGAGATCCGAATCCGGAGGAGGTGACAGCTAGTGAGCGTGGCACCGGCTGAGGTAGAACGCGTGGCACCGGCGGAGGCGGAACGGCCGCAGACCGGGCAGGACGCGGTGGCCGACACGCCATGGATCACCATCGTGTGGAACGACCCGGTCAACCTCATGACCTATGTGACTTATGTATTCCAGTCCGTGTTCGGGTACGCCAAGCCCAAGGCGGAGAAGCTCATGCTCGACGTTCACCACAAGGGCAGGGCGGTAGTCTCCTCCGGCGCGCGCGAGGCGATGGAGCACGATACCGAGGTTCTGCACGGCTACGGTCTGTGGGCCACGGTGAGCCACGACTCGTGACCGACGAGGCGGGGGAGCAGTTGGCGGGATTTCGCTCCACATCACGGGGCGCTACGGCTCGCTTCGCCGCGGCCCAGGCCGCCATCATCCGCAGCCTGGTGGAGCAGCTGGCGGAGCTTGTCGGCGGCGAGATGGACCTCGGCGAGGAGGCTGGGCCGCAGCCCGGCAGCCCGGATGACCTGGTCGCACAGCTCGGTCTGAGCCGCAGCGTCGAGCTTCCCGACGATCCCGTGCTCGCCCGGCTGCTGCCCGATGCCTACCGCGACGATCCAGAGGCATCAGGGGAGTTCCGCAGGTATACCGAGCAGGATCTGCGCTCGGGCAAGGTAGCCGCCGCCAGGACCGTGCTCGCGACGCTGCCGCCGGCCGGCGGGCGGGTCCGGCTGTCGGAGCCGGAAGCCCAGGCGTGGCTGCGCGCGCTGAACGATGTCCGGCTGGCGCTGAGCGTGCGCCTCGGAGTGACTGAGGAATTCGATGAGGAGGTGGCGGAGATTGCCGCGGACGATCCTCGTTCTGCGTATGTCTGGGTATACCAGTGGCTGGCGTATCTCCAGGACAGCCTCATCGACGCGCTGTCCTGACCGCTCACGGCTACGCTCCCATCCATGCTGACCATCAGCCACGCCCTGCGCGCGCAGATCATCGCCCATGCCAGGAGAGACCATCCGGACGAGGCCTGCGGGGTGATCGCGGGTCCGGCCGGAACTGACCGGCCTGAGCGGTTCATCCCGATGCTGAACGCAGAGCGATCGCCGACGTTCTACCGGTTCGACTCGATGGAGCAGTTCAAGGTGTGGCGCGAGATGGACGAGCGGGACGAGGAGCCGGTCGTCATCTACCACTCCCACACCTCCACCGAGGCGTTCCCGTCACGTACCGACGTCTCGTATGCCAGCGAGCCTGGCGCGCACTACGTGCTGGTGTCCACGCGTGACGAGGGCGATCCGGAGTTCCGCTCGTTCCGTATCGTGGACGGCTCCGTCACGGAGGAGGAGGTCATGACCGGCGCGCCGGGAGCCGCGGCGGATGCCTCCGACAGTGCCGTCCGGGCGGTGGATGCGACGCTCGCGGAGCCGGAATGATCCGGCCGGGCAGCGGGTTGGACCGCATGAACCTTGCCGTGTCCCCACACCTGGAGCGTTACTAATGGCCATCGAGGTCCGCATCCCGACGATCCTGCGCAGCTACACCGGCGGGGCAAAGTCAGTCGAGGGCGCCGGCGACACGCTCGCCGGGCTGTTCAGCGACCTGGAATCGCGGCACGGCGGGCTGTGTGACAGGCTGGTGGATGAGGCGGGCCTGCGCAGGTTCATCAACGTGTACCTCAACGACGAGGACGTGCGCTTCCTCGGCGGGCTTGAGGCCCCGGTCAAGGACGGCGACACCGTTACCGTGCTGCCGGCGGTGGCCGGCGGGATGGGCTGACCCCGCAGGCGCCGGGCGGGGAGCAGGCAGGAGCCTGATGCGTTACGACTCGCTGCTCGACTCCGTCGGGGGCACCCCGCTGGTCGGGCTGCCGCGGCTGTCGCCCAGCCCCGACGTGCGGCTGTGGGCCAAGCTGGAGGACAGGAACCCGACCGGATCGGTGAAGGACAGGGCCGCGTTCTGCATGGTGGCCAGCGCCGAGAAGGACGGGCTGCTCAGCCCGGGAGCGACCATCCTGGAGCCCACCTCGGGCAATACCGGGATCTCGCTGGCTCTGGTGGCCAGGCTGCGCGGCTACCGGCTGATCTGCGTGATGCCGGAGAACACCTCGGCCGAGCGCAGGCAGCTGCTGGAACTGTACGGCGCCTCGATCATCTCGTCCCCGGCGGCCGGCGGCTCCAACGAGGCGGTGCGGGTGGCCAAGGAGCTGGCCGCCGCCCATCCCGACTGGGTGATGCTCTACCAGTACGGCAACGAGGCCAACTCGCGGGCGCACTACGAGACCACCGGGCCCGAGCTGCTGGCCGACCTGCCTCAGATCACGCACTTCGTGGCCGGGCTCGGCACCTCGGGGACGCTGATGGGCACCGGCAGGTACCTGCGCGAGCAGGTGCCGGGGGTACAGGTGGTGGCGGCGGAACCGCGCTACGGCGAGCTTGTCTACGGGCTGCGGAACATGGACGAGGGGTTCGTGCCCGAGCTGTACGACGAGTCCGTGCTGACCAGGAGGTTCTCGGTGTCGTCGGCTGACGCCCTGCGCCGGACCAGGGAGCTGCTGGAGGTCGAGGGCCTGTTCGCGGGCATCTCGTCCGGCTGCGTGCTGCACGCCGGGCTGGCGCTGGCGGGGCGGGCCCAGGCGGACGGCCAGCGCGCCGACATCGCGCTCCTGATCGCCGACGGGGGCTGGAAGTACCTGTCGACCGGCGCGTACGGTGGCTCCCTCGCGGAAGCCGAGTCGCGGCTGGAGGGCCAGCTTTGGGCATGACGATCTTCGATGAGGCCACCGCGGTGCACGGCCGCGGTGGCGGGCTGTACGACATCCGGCCCGACCAGCGGTTCGCCGTGGTGGTGGCGGGCAAC
>WNEY01002113.1_pt1 | contig 15165 bp, 11 predicted proteins | sample 5400531 | NCBI WGS metagenome assembly WNEY01 (sample SAMN13153338, study PRJNA577476) | soil metagenome | isolation source: 200 cm saprolite under Douglas fir tree site 1 | place: USA:California | collected 2015-04-18
TGCGCCGAAAGCAAGGGGACGCTGAAAAGAGCCAACAGTGACGCAGCCAGGAAGCGAATTACAGAACGAACGCGGTCGTTGCTCACACGGTCCCGCCTATCCTGCCGAAGACATGCCAGTTGTGCGTGGCACTTCACTTTGTGCTCCCGAAACCTTGCCATTTCCTCTGAGGATGAAGCAAGCGAGCTTCGGGACTACTTTACAATGCCGGCGGGAAAAAAGAAAAAAGCCTGGGGGAGTGCCACCCAGGCCTCAAAATAAACGGTGTGCGTTTAGCGCGCGACTCGGGGCATTGGTTCGGGCGGTGCAGTTGACGCAGGCGCTTCTGCGGATTTGCCGTTATGCGCCTTCGCAAGCCGTGGGGGCTGCACTGGTTCGAGGCGGCGAGCTGGCATGGCCAAGTTTTCGCCCTCGCGAATAAAGTTCAGGTTGTCCCGGTCGCGGTCCCAATCAATGCAGACCAGGTCGCCCAGGTGGATTTGTTCGGTAGCCAACAGATTGGCCAGCGGATACACAACGTGCCGCTCGATCGCGCGTTTCAAGTGCCGTGCGCCATAGCGCTGGTCCGTGCCTTCCTGCAAGAGGAACTCTTTGCCGGCGCCGGTCACGCGGAACAAGAACTGGCCTTTGGCCGTTTCCAGCACCCTCTGCTGGACTTGCCCCAATTCAATGTCCAGGACCTCCTCAAGCTGTTCTTTCCTAAGTGGATGAAAAACCACTACCTTGTCGAGGCGATTCATGAATTCGGGGGAAAACTTGCGGCGGGCAGCTTCGACGGCGGTGCGCTCTACCTTCTGGTCCAGTCCGTCGGCGGGGATGTCTTTAGGCTGAATGAAGCCCATGCCACCGTTCATCAGTTCGGTGATCTCGCCGCCACCCAAGTTTGAGGTGAGGTAGATGACAGTCTGTGACAGATCGACTCGACGGTTGTCGCCAAGGGTCAAAGTGGCTTTATCTAGCATCCCCAAAAGGAGCTGCCAAAGAGCATCAGAAGCCTTCTCAATTTCGTCAAAAAGCAAGAACGACAACTTCAACTTCTCGGTGTGGCTCTTTGCCAATTCCTCTTGAGTGATCAGGGGATGCGTCTCGCGGTGGCCCAAATAGCCTGGCGGTGAGCCGATTAGCTTGGCGATTTCATGAGAATGCTGGAATTCCGCGCAATCCACCTTTATAACCGCTCGCGAATCCCCAAACAGGATCTCCGCCGCCGCTTCCACAATGCGCGTCTTTCCCGAGCCCGTGGGCCCCAGGAACAACAAATTGCCAACCGGCCGCCCGGGCGAGTTTAGCCCGGCGCAGAAAACCTGATACAAATCCACAAGGGCCTGGACGCCTTCTTCTTGGCCAACGATCTTGGACCTCAAGGCTCCCTGAAAGTCCTTGGTATCGCTGCTCCGGATGGTTGGATCCAATTGATGTCTTACGGCGGGTCTCATGGATTCTTCCTCGGTGCCTCCAGGCTCCCTCGAATGCAAGCGCATGTCAGGAAATTGCGACAAATGGATAGTGCATGGCAAGTGCCACTCCGCAGTGGTCAGGAGCTTGGCGGAAACGTCTTAGAGTCAAGGAGATACGTAATTTGGGATTCTGAAAACTGTCTCATCTGCTGAGACAGCGTTTCATTGCCGCAAAAACTGAAAAACCTGAAACAGTTCGCGTCACCGTGCGAGCGACAAAAAGGGGCGTTCCGAGCCGCCCCAGCCACCGTTTCAACTCTTGCCGGAAACTAGCGTTCTGGCTTCTTGCGAGCTTGGGGAGCGGCGGCAGGGCCCGCTGCCGCCGGAGCTACGCGCGGCTTCTTTCCTTCCGTAACAGCCTCCGTCGGTGCATCCGCCTTGCGCCCGTCCTTCGCTTCGGCACCTGCGGCGACTTGCTCGGTATCGGGTGACGGATTTTGTACCAGCGCCCCTTCCCCCTCGCGGACAAAGGTCAGCCTGCCGTGCTCACCATCCCAATCGACGCAAACGAGGTCCCCGAGGTGAACTTGCTCGGTCGCTAGCAGGTTTGCCAGCGGGTATACGACATGGCGCTCGATGGCTCGCTTGAGGTGACGCGCGCCATACCGCTGGTCCGTTCCCTCTTTGAGAAGGAAATTCCTTCCGGCATCAGTGACCCGAAACAAGAACTGCCCCTTGGCGGTCTCAAGTACGCGGTGCTGCACTTGCCCAAGCTCAATGTCCAAGACTTCCTGTAGCTGCTCTCTTCTAAGTGGATGAAAAACGACAACCTTGTCCAGCCGGTTCATGAACTCGGGCGAGAATTTGCGCCGCGCGGCCTCCACGGCCGTACGTTCCACTTTTTGATCCAGCGCGTCTGCCGGCTTGTCAGCGGGCTGTATGAACCCCATCCCGCCGTTCATTAGTTCCGAGATTTCTCCGCTACCCAGATTCGAGGTCAGGAAAATCACGGTCTGCGACAAATCTACGCGACGATTGTCGCCGAGCGTCAGGGTCGCCTTATCCAAAATTCCCAGCAGCAACTGCCACAAGGCATCCGAAGCCTTCTCAATTTCGTCAAACAACAAGAACGAAAGCTTGAGGTCGTCGCGATGGCTCTTCGCCAACTCCTCTTGCGTAATTAGGGGATGGGTCTCACGATGCCCTAGATACCCCGGAGGAGAGCCAATCAGCTTGGCGATCTCATGAGAATGCTGGAATTCCGCGCAATCCACCTTAATTAACGCTCGGGAGTCGCCGAACAGAATCTCTGCCCCGGCTTCCACGATGCGTGTCTTGCCCGATCCTGTGGGTCCCAAGAACAACAGATTCCCCACCGGGCGCCCTGGCGAATTCAGTCCGGCACAAAAGACCTGGTACAGATCGACCAGGGCCTGCACACCTTCCTCCTGGCCGACAATCTTCGAGCGCAGCGCGGTCTGAAACTCCAGCGTGTCCGTGCTGCGCTGGCTTGGATCGAGTGGAAGTATGTGGTCCGCCATAGCCGCCTCCTAACGCCGCCGCAACTGCGGCGACGCGGTCCCAAATCGACCTCGCCCCTGGTTAAACTGGGCGAGTTTAACCTGGAGCGTGGACTGCAGGAGCCGCAGTTGCACGAGCAACTCCCGCGCCACCATCGGTGATTCAGAAATTCGGAGAATCGGCGGGAACAGGTCCGCAAGATCGAAGTTGAGAAGGCGAAGGTCGGCAATCAATTTCTGGACCGCCGGAGAATTGGGGTTCGCCAAGTCCAGCTGGGTATTGAGTTGTTCACGCAGAGCTCGCCAGTTGAGCTCCACAAACGGATGCTTTCTGGAAACTTCGCGGACCACGCGATCGGTAATCCGGGCACGGTCGCCGAGGCGCGCGAGGTGAAGTTGCTGCACTTTTCCGCCGCGGCGCACGTTGTGCACCAGATAGAACGCGTTTCCTTTGCGGCGAATGAAAGCCATGAACTTATCCCCAAACTGCGACCTCGTCTGTAGTGTACTGCACTTCCACTACAGGGTTCAACGCGGCAAATGTACCGTCGGCGCAAATGATTCTAAAGCGTTACCCCTAGACGATACGCAATTCGAGTTTGCAGCGCTTATCACTTTTCTTGCTCGGTTGCATTCGCGAAACGCATAACTGTTTCTGCGAATCTTCTACTCCTATTCACTTAGATGCCGCACGCTACCGGCTCGCTTCTTTTTCTAAGCTACGGCTTCTTCTGCAATTTGTCCCAGGTTTGTAATCTATTCCCATGGCACTTTGTACTTCACTCCGTTAAACACGCACGATGGATTTTTGTTCCTGAGAGGAACCCGGGCTGCGGCTGGAGCTTGGATACACAACGGCATGAAACCACAGCAGCCGAAGATTAGCGATGTTTTGTTTGGTAGGGTTTATTCGTGACGCAGAGCGATCACGGGGTCAACCTTCGTGGCGCGCAAAGCCGGGATATAACTGGCTACGAAAGCGACCGTTAGGAGCAACGCCGAGACAATCCCGAAGGTCGGGAAATCCGTAAAGCCAACGCCGTAGAGAACAGCGCGCAAGCCGCGCAGTAGAAGAAACGCCAGAATGAGTCCGATGGTCATGCCAATCAGGGACAGAGACATTCCCTGACGCAGAACCATGGCAATGACACTCCCTCGCTGCGCTCCAAGAGCGGTGCGGATACCAATCTCTTGTGTGCGCTGGTTCACGGAGTAGGAAATCAGTCCGTACACGCCCACGGAAGCAAGCGCCAACCCCAGAAGGCCAAAAGCGCCCACCAGCATCGCGCCCAAACGTGCGGGTAGCAGCGGCTTGCCATAACGGACGTGCGCCCCCATGGTGGTGACGTCGTAAAGCGGAAGGGTGGCGTCCAGCGCGCGCACTTCTTCACGAACGGGCCCGACGAGTCGCAGCGGATCGCCTTCCGAGTACACAAAAAGCACCGCTGACGAGTGATAGCTCTGGGACATCGGGAAATACACGTATGGAATCGCGGGTTCGTAAAGAAACAGATATTTCCCCGTGCGCGTCATGCCTACGACCTGGATCGTGGGACCGCTCTTTTCGGTCTGAAAGGTCTTGCGGATCGGATCTTGTCCTGGCCATATTTTTTTGGCGAACGCTTCGTTCACGATAGCAACGCGTGGCGACGCCGCAGTATCCGTAATGCTGAATTCCCTGCCCTGAATGACCGGGACACCCGCGGTTTGGAAGTATTGCGGTTGCACGGAGTTGGAGAAAACATTCTCCGCCTGCAATTTATCCGCGGAAATTTGCCCCTGCGGAAAAACGCTTATCGACGAGTTTTCGAAGCCCATAGGAATAAAAGAAGAGATCACGGCGTTGCGCACACCCGACCGGGCTTTGACGCGATCACGAAGCTGTTCATAGAACTGTTGCCCCCGCTGCTCGGTGTAGCCTTGGAGGCGAAGATCCATGGAAACCATCAAAGTGTTCGAGGTCCGGAAGCCCATGTCGACATGAGCGGAATTTTGAAAGCTGCGGATAAAGAAACCTGCTCCCGCAAGAAGCAAGAGCGAAACGGCCACTTGCCCGATGACCAGCATGTTGCGCAAGCGATTGTGCGTGGCGGAGGCGCCACTCGAGCGTCCACCTTCCTTCAGCATTTCGGCCAGGTCGGTACGCGAGGTCCGCAATGCCGGAATGATTCCCGCGAAAATACCTGTCAGCAGCGCGACCGCGAAACAAAAACCAAAAACTCGGTAGTCCATTCGCAAATCAAATAAGCGTAGTGGAATATCCGTGGGAACGTGAACGGACATCAATCCCAAGGCTGCCCATCGGGCCAGCAGCAACCCGGCGATCCCGCCAGCGAGCGCCAGAAGGACGCTTTCGGTAAGGAGTTGGAGAATCATCCGCCGGGGGCTCGCGCCTAGAGCGGTACGCGTGGCGATCTCTTTTCTGCGCGCGTTCGTTCGGGCCAGGATGAGATTCGCGACGTTGGCGCATGCGATGAGCAGAACCAACGCGACCAAAGACATAAACACGACGACGACTTTGGACATGAACTCGCCCAAGCCGGGTTCGGGCCGCGCCTTAAGTTCGGGAGCAACGTAAAGAGAAAAATCTTTGTGCGAATCGGGGTATTCCTGTGCGAGACGCTGGTCGGTCGGAGCGGCGGCGGCCTTAGCCCGCTCTGGAGTGACGCCCGGTTGCAGCCGCGCGAGAATGCGAAAATCAGCGTCGTTTCGATTTTCCAAAATGCCACCACTGTCGAGGGCCATAACGGGAATCATCGTGGCCGGCAGATAGAAATCCGGATCGATGAAGTAATAGGTGCCGTGGAATTCTCTGGGTGCAACACCGATGATCGTGAAAGGGTGATTGTTGACTTGCACGGAATGCCCAACCACACCCGAGTCGCCGCCAAAGCGCTGCAGCCAGAATTTGTAGCTCAGTACCATTAGAGGATCTTTGCCCTTGACCCAGCCCTCGTCCGGAGCAAACGTGCGGCCACGCACCGCCTGCAGCCCAAGCATGGCAAAGAAATTGCCACTGACGAATTCGGTCCAGGCACGCTCGGCACGCCCGTCTACGCTAAGATTCACCGGACTGGGCACCTCGGCAGTGACGTCGGCGAACGCCTGCTTCAAATTGCGGTAATCGAGGAAGTCTGGGTAGGACAGGTTGATGGGGAATTCAAATCCTTTCGTCTTGGCAGCAAGGACGACAAGTTCGTTGGGGTTCTTGGCGGGCAGGGGACGCCACAGCATGCCATCGAAGACACTAAAGATGGCAGTGTTGGCGCCAATGCCAAGCGCCAGGGCCAGCACCGCAACAATGGTGAACCCCGGAGTTTTTGTCAGCATGCGGAATGCGTAGCGCAGGTCTTTCCAGAGCGCGTCCATGCGAGGCAACCTTTCTGTCCGTCAGTCTATGTAAACATACGAGATAAGGTCGCTAAATGTTTCGGACTTTGCGTCACGCGCGAATCGGGCGGTAATGTAATACGCTGGTGCGGCCTGGGATGCGAATTCAGGCGAGGAAGAAACCCTCATGTACATTCACACCTTCTTGTTTCAGTGGCAGCCCGGAGTAACCGCTGCCATGCAAGAACACGCCGCCAAGGAAATCCGCGCCTTGCAGGGGCAGATTCCCGGTCTGCTGGAAACCAGCTATAACAAAAATATCTCCCCACGCTCGCAGCGTTTTACGCATGGCGGAGTAATGAAGTTCAGAGATGCGGCGACACTGGAGGCCTACTCAACCCATCCCGTCCACCAGAAGCTGATTGATTGGCTCATGCCGCTGCTGAAGGTGGCCGCCGAACTGGACTATGAGATGTAGTCAGTGGGCTGCCCGGACGCCTCCGCCGCCCAGCGCAGGTGTTGGACTAGAAGCACTAAACGTCGCAAAGGTCGACAGCCTCGCGTAGCGATGTCAGTGGCTCGCGGGTGGGCACAAACTCGTGCGCCACATAGCCGCGGTAGTTGGTAGCGGCGATGCCCCGCATGACGCCATCCCACTGCACTTCTTGGGTGCCGTCCAGCTCATGCCGATGCGGAACGCCTCCCGTATGGAAGTGTCCCATCCACTCAATGTTTTTCTGGATGGTGCTGACCAGGTCCCCTTCCATGATTTGCATGTGGTAGATGTCGTACAGCAACTTCACGCGCGGTGAATTCACCGCCTGCACCACCTGCAAGCCCCAGGCGCTGTGGTCGCACATGTAATCCTTGTGATCGACCTTGCTGTTGAGCAACTCGATGCAGATGGTGACGCCGTGGTCCTCGCCAATTTTTTTCAAGCGGTTTAGTCCGGCGATCGTGTTTTTCGCACCCTCTTCATCGGACATGCCCGCGCGGTTCCCCGAAAAGGTGATGACGTTGGGCACTCCGGCCTTGGCCGCCAGCGGGATGTTCTTGCGGAAGGCATCTTCGATCTTGGCGTGATTCTCGATGCGATTCAGTGCGCTGCCGATCTCGCCGCCTCCCGCATACCCCATGCTGCAAATCAAGCCGTAACGCGGCGGCACTTCCCATTCGTCGGGATTCAGCAGGTCGATTGCTTTCAAGCCGATTTCGGCTCCATACGCGCAGAGTCTCTCGAGCGGAATTTTTTGATAACACCAACGCGAGGCAGACTGGCGGATTTGACCCTTGCGGCGCACGGGCGCGCTTTGGTGGGACGACGAAAACGATGGAAGCGAAGCCATAGTGGCTCCTGAGATTACCGTCTTGAGCAAACTGCGTCGCGACAGGGGAGACATAAGTGGACAGAGTGTACCGAAGAAGCGGCCTTGTTTGTAGTGTTTCGTAGGCCGGGATCCAGAATTCCTGCACACGTGAACGACCACGAGTTCCGGCGGGCGACACGGTCACTGGAGTGCTCGCGATGGCAAAATTCTCTGACCGGGGCGAAGCAGCCCGGCCAGCCATGTTACGCGGCGGAGTTAAGACGCTCCGCGTGAAACCTGCGTCGGCAATGCGCGCAGTGCGGCAGTTGGCCGCGCCATGCCACGCTTAGCGGTTGAATGCAAAACGGGCAATTGGGCGACCATCCTGACCCGCATTCCGGGCACTCGCTGAGAACAGCTCGCGACCGGCGGAGCGGTTTTCTAAATCCCTGGAGGTCCAGGACGAAACGACAACTCGGATTGCCACAGATCAAGAAGCGGTGCATAGGGGGAAGGGCTCCTTTGCGAGCGGGATGGTTGTCGAGGCGCCCATAATCGGTCAATACCGTTAATTACGTCCGTAATACTACATAGAGATAGAATCTGGACGGGCGTACCGGTAGGACAGGTCAAGGCCGGACGGCATACCGAACGAGATCGCTGACCGAGTGCAGATCGAGCTTTAGCATGATTCTGGACCAGTGGGTTTCTACGGTTCTGATGCTGTTTGCAAACGGCAAAGCGCATCTTCGAGGTCTTGGCGTTTGATCAACTCAAGTATGACGGCGCGGACCTGTTGAACCTTGCCGGACTGATCCGTAACTGGGAAATAGTTCTCGCTCCAACCACCCTCTCCAGCTCTCGTTAAAGCAGAGCAATTCCTCTTTCAATACAAACAGATAGTATCGCTGGCACCGGGTGGAGCGTTCGGACGATCGGCTCACAACTGGAGCACAGCGGCCCGCTAGAGCGCGCACGCCACGATGGTTGCGGGCCAAACATTTGCAAAACGGGCGGTGTTCGCGCATTATTACTGGCTTGCTTGCCGCAGCATCGCGGAGCATTAGAGAGCAACCGCTAGTCCTCGCCCTCAATTAGGTTAAGACCTTTTTTTGTTGGCCGTAAGATGCAGCCGACACGGCGAGTGTGAACTCAGATTCGAACTCAACAAGGAGCGGAATGGAAAAGCCAGGGAAAATAGCGCCGGCAAAAGGCAGGCTTGGCGTACTGTTGCCGGGGATGGGCGCGGTCAGCACCACGTTTATGGCTGGCGTCGAACTTGTGCGGAAAGGTAAAGCGCAGCCGGTTGGTTCTTTGACGCAACTGGGTACGATCCGACTGGGGAAACGCACGGAAGGCCTCTCGCCGCAGATCAAGAAGTTTGTTCCCTTGGGCGACCTGAAGGATTTGGTTTTCGGCAGCTGGGACATTTTCAAAGACAATGCCTACCAGGCGGCCTCCAAGGCCGGCGTACTTAGCCCGCAGGACCTCGACAAAGTCAAACCGTTTCTATCTAAAATCGCTCCCATGAAAGCGGCTTTCGACCGTGAATACGTGAAGAAGCTCGACGGCACGCACGTCAAGAGGGGCAAGAGCAAGTACGACCTGGCACTGCAAATCAAGGAAGATATCGAGAATTTTCGCAAGGCCAGGCGCGTTTCGCGAATGGTGACTTGCTGGTGCGGCTCGACCGAGATATTTATCACTCCGGAGGAGGTGCACTCCACGCCGGAGAAATTCGTCGAGGCCATGAAGGCGAATCACCCGGCTATTGCGCCCTCGATGCTCTATGCCTGGGCTTCGGTGACCAGCGGCGTGCCCTTTGCAAACGGCGCGCCTAACCTGACCGTGGATATCCCGGCCATCCAGCAGCTTGCGCTCGAACACAACGTGGCCATTTGCGGCAAAGACTTCAAGACTGGCCAAACGCTGATGAAAACGATCCTTGCGCCGGGCTTCAAGGCGCGCATGCTTGGTTTGCTGGGATGGTATTCCACGAACATTCTGGGGAATCGCGACGGCGAAGTGTTGGACGATCCGGGGTCCTTCAAGACCAAGGAGGAATCCAAGCTGGGCGCGCTCGAATATATTTTGCAGCCGCAACTGTATCCTATGCTGTATGGCAAGATTCACCACAAAGTCCGCATCAATTACTATCCACCGCGCGGCGACAACAAAGAGGGGTGGGATAACATCGACATCTTCGGGTGGCTTGGGTACCCCATGCAGATTAAGGTGGACTTTTTGTGCCGCGATTCCATTTTGGCGGCGCCGATCGTGCTCGACCTCGTTCTATTCTTGGACTTGGCGCAGCGTGCCGGTATGCGCGGGATTCAAGAGTGGCTCAGCTTTTACTTCAAGTCTCCCATGACGGCACCAAATCTGTATCCTGAGCACGATCTGTTCATTCAGTTGATGAAGTTGAAGAACACGTTGCGCTGGATGATGGGCGAGGGCCTAATCACGCACTTGGGGCAGGAGTATTACGACTGAGGGTGCCAAAGGGACGCCGACACCGAAGAGGCAGGCCTCGCCGCGGTTTACGTGCTTTAAGAAAAGTGATTGTTCGAATTGGTTTTTCTGCTGCATGAGGTGGTTTTTTCGATTTGACGCTTGGAAACGCAGCGCGATACCCTAGCGGCTACATGGCTGGGCATTTTCCGCTTAAAGTTTTTCCGCCGAATTTGTTTTCAATTCCATTTGAGGAGACTCATGTCGAACGAACTGCGTAATTTTCTGGCGCTGCCCTATGACGAGCTGGAAGAACTGAACCTCAAGGCCAAAAAACAACGCCTGGATCGCGTCGCCCCACACAAAGTGCAGGAAGAACGCCTCAAGTATTTGACCGACGAGAAGCGCATCAAGGCCGTGACCGTGCTCTTCAGCGACCTGGAAGGCCGCCTGCACATGCTGGACTACGATAAGAAGTTCCTGATCAAAAGCTGGGACAACTTGACATTCGACGGCTCCTCCATCCGCGGTTTCACCGCGCAGCGCGAGAGCGACTTGCGCCTGGCTATGGATTGGGGCGCTTTCTATTGGGCGCCCGCAGATGTGTTTGGCTCCGGAAAAATTCTCCTTTTCGGACAAGTCATCGACAAAGACGGCACACCGTACTCCGCGGACATTCGCGGACTCCTGAAAGGCTATGCCGATGACCTCTACGACAAAAAAGGATATACGCTGAACGCCGCCAACGAAATCGAAGGCTTCTTGTTCAAGGGGCCCAACGCCGAACGGCACTACCATGAAACGCTCAAATTTGAATATGTGAACACCGGCGGTTACTACCATTCCCTGCCGGGCGATCCGTTGCGCACGTTCATCGACACCACCGCCGAAGTGCAACGCGCCATGGGTTTTCAGAACGAAAAAGATCATCCGGAGGTCGCGCCGTCACAATTCGAGATCAACTACGGCTACGGCGAAGTGGTGGCCGCTGCCGACCAGATTCAGCTCTACAAGCTGGTGTGCCGCCAGGTGGCCACGAACATGGGGCTCTCAGCATGTTTTCTTCCCAAGCCCGTCGTGGGGGTGAACGGCAGCGGCATGCACACCAACGTTTCAGTCAGTAAGGACGGCAAGAATCTTTTCTGGGACCCGAAAGGAGAGGAGAAGCTCAGCAAATTAGGCTGGGAGTTCCTGGACCGCATCCTGACCCACGGCAATGATATTTGCCTCATATTCAACTCCAGCGTCAATGCGTATCGCCGGCTTGATCCACATTTCGAGGCGCCAAACCAGCTGAGGGCTTCGCCGGTTGACCGCGGCGCAATGGTGCGTATCCCCATCGGTAACGAGCGCAGCATGCGTACCGAGGTCCGCGCTGTCGCTCCCGATGCCAATCCTTATATGGTGATGTATTCCATCTTTAAGACCGGCCTGGACGGGGAAACCGCCAAGATCAAGAATCTCCGGGAGGCGCAACGCTACTTGCCGGATAACATTTATACGGCGATCGACAACTTCGAGAAAGCCGATTGGGCGACGAAACTCTTCGGTGCCGATGTGAAGGAGCGATACGCTGAGCTGAAGCGCGCATCTGCCGACCGATGCGCGCGGCAGTTGGGCACGGTCGTCAAAGCGCCCGAGGTTCAGTTCCACCACGAAGTCTACAACCAGTTCTTGTGGAACCTGTTCTAAGACGCTTTCGTGTAGCGGCGCAGCTTGCAGCGCCACTACAACGGGGCTTACGCGGTGCGGGATTGGGCGGCTTTGACGCTGACGGCATCGAGCACGCGCGTGGAATAAATGAGCGCAGCTCCGGCATTCATGGCAACCGCGACGCCCAACGCCTCTGCAATCTCTTCTTTTGTGGCGCCAGCCTTCAGTGCGGCTTCGCTGTGCACCACGATGCAGCCGTCGCACCGCGTGGTCACCGCGCACGCGAGCGAGATCAACTGCCGAGTTTTCTCATCGAGCTTGCCCGTTTTGGAATTGGCGGCGCTGAGCGTTTGATAACCGCGAACCGTGTCCGGGCTGAGCTTCATCAGCTCGCCTAACCTCGCTCCGATCTCCTTGTGGTATTCATTCCAATCGATCATCATAGAACTTTCTCCTTCCGGTTGGCGCTGCTACGTGATTGCCCCGCGAGTATACCCTGGTGATCCTCCTCGCGACGCGTGGGATTTATTGGTTTATGGTATCTTCTTTGATTCGCGTTGGAATCTGATCGGTTCTGCCGAGCATCCACTGCACTCAGCGACAGTATTTGCAAGGGGCACGCACTATGAAGAATTCATACAGCGGGCGGGCCATTCCTGCCGGCGGCAAAGCTATCGGTTACGCCGGCGGCGAATTGCAAGTGCCGGACACGCCGGTCATTCCCTTTATCGAAGGCGACGGCACCGGGCGCGACATCTGGAAGGCTTCGCGGCGCGTGTTTGACGCCGCGGTAGAGCACGCCTACAGCAGGAAGAGGCGCATTGCCTGGTTTGAAGTGTTTGCCGGCGAAAAGGCTTTCAATATGTTTAAGGAATGGCTGCCGAACGACACCGTGGAGGCCATTCGCGACTTCCGCGTAGCCATCAAGGGCCCGTTGACCACGCCGGTAGGTGGCGGCATTCGTTCCCTCAACGTGGCCTTGCGACAACTTCTCGACTTGTACTCCTGCGAGCGGCCAGTCCGCTATTACGAGGGAGTTCCCTCCCCTGTACGGCATCCGGAGAAGATGGATATCGTGATCTTCCGGGAGAATACCGAAGACGTTTATATCGGAATCGAGTGGAAATCAGGCACGCCGGAAGCAAAAAAGCTACTGGAATTCCTCAATAAAGAGATGCTTAAGGATGGCAAGAAGCAGATACGCGGGGACTCCGGGGTGGGCATCAAGCCAATCTCGCCGTTCGGCACCAAGCGGCTCGTTCGGCGCGCCATTAAATACGCGCTGGCGCACGCACGCAAGAGCGTAACCCTGGTGCACAAGGGCAACATTCAAAAGTTTACAGAAGGCGCGTTTCGCGATTGGGGCTATGAGCTGGCGGGCGAGGAGTTCCGCGCGCAGACGGTCACCGAGCGTGAGAGTTGGATCCTCGATAATCTGGACAACAATTCCAGCCTCAGCGTCGAGCAGAATGCCGCGATGATCGAGCCGGGGCTGGAGCAGGCCACGTCCGCCTTCAAGAAAGGCATCTATGACGAAGTAAGGCAAACCATCGACGCCATCTATTCGACGCACGGCAAAGGCCAGTGGAAGAAAAAGCTTATGATCAATGACCGCATCGCAGACTCCGTGTTTCAGCAGGTGCTGCTGCGCGCGGATGAGTACAGCGTCCTGGCCACACCGAACTTGAACGGCGATTATCTTTCCGACGCTTGCGCAGCACAGGTCGGCGGGCTAGGGATGGCTCCGGGCTCGAATATTGGCGACGGATACGGTGTGTTTGAAGCCACGCATGGAACGGCACCGAAATATGCGGACAAGGATGTCATCAATCCGAGCTCGGTGATGCTCTCGGGCGCGATGATGTTCGAATTTCTGGGATGGAAGGAAGCGGCGCAGCTCATCGAAGACGGAATCGCGCGCACGATTCAGCAAAAGCGTGTGACCTACGACCTGGAGCGACTGATGACAGGAGCGATCAAGGTTGGCACGTCGGCGTTCGCATCCGCGATTATCGAGAACATGGCGGCTCAGGCCGTCGCGCGGTAGCTTGCAGTAGCGATTAGATTCGTTTCATAAGGAGATTGGCCGGATGCGTAAGAAGGTCACGGTGGTGGGCGGCGGCTTTGTGGGGTCGACCACGGCGCAGCGCATTGTGGACATGGAACTCGCCGATGTCGTGTTGACGGACATCCTGGATGGCCCGCCGGCCGGTAAGGCGTTGGACATGATGGAGTCCGGGCCCATCACCAGAACCGATGCACGCGCGACGGGAATTTCCACCAGCAACGGCGACTACAGCGCCACCGCAGGCAGCGACGTCGTGGTCATCACCGCGGGGTTTCCGCGCAAGCCAGGCATGAGCCGCGACGATCTGCTGAAAGCCAACTACGACGTGGTGAAGGCCGTCGTCGAGCAAATTGTCCGGCACTCCCCGAACTGCATCATCATCGTGGTGACCAATCCGCTGGATGCCATGGCGCAGGCCGCCTTCAAAGTGAGCGGCTTCCCCAAGAATCGCGTGTTAGGGATGGCTGGCGTGCTGGATTCCGCACGCATGAGCACCTTTGTGGCGATGGAATGCAAGGTTAGTGTGGAGAACGTGCACTCGTTCGTGCTGGGTGGCCACGGCGACGACATGGTCCCGCTGCCCCGCTATTCGACCGTAGCGGGCATTCCTTTGCCCGATTTGCTGCCGAAGGACCGCATCGACGCCATCGTCGAACGCACTCGCAAGGGCGGCGCGGAGATTGTGAATCTTCTCAAAACGGGTTCGGCATACTACGCGCCTTCGGCGGCTGCCGTCGAAATGGTGTCGAAGCCATCCTAAAGGACAAGAAGAAAATCTTGCCGTGCGCGGTTTACCTCGATGGAGAGTACGGAATCAAGGGATTGTTCGTCGGCGTTCCGGTCAAATTGGGAGCGAAGGGCGTCGAAGAAATTATTCAGATTAAGTTGACACCCGAGGAGAATTCGGCTCTTCAGAAGTCAGCGGGATCGGTAAAAGAATTGGTAAGCGTCTTAGGACTCTAGAAGAATAAGGTCCGAGCGGCGAGATCCCAGAGAAAGCCTATGAAACGTTGGATGGTGGTGCCGGTGTGGTTGGCGTTGCTTCCCGCTGCCTCTTTCGCGCAAGCACATAACGCCAGTGCGGTCCGCGTGGCGCTCGTCAAAATGCCCTACGTCGGCGAGCGCAATATTCCCGAACTCTCCGGCGGCCCCGATTACCTGCAGCAAGGCGGCATCCAGAAGCTGCTGGAAGAACACGGTTTTCAAGCAAAGCAAGTTTCCGGCGTCACCCTGAATCCGGACGAAGACAAAGCCTACGGCTCTTGGAACCGCCTCGCGCTCGCCAACGGCGACCTCGCCAAGCTGGTCTCCGACGAACGCAGAGGTGGCAGCTTCCCGGTGGGGCTGCTCGCAAACTGCAGCTCGATTCTGGGCATGCTGAGCGGCTTGCAGCACTCCGGACCCAACGCGAAACCTCTGCGCGTAGGCTTGGTCTTCAT
>WNEY01001861.1_pt1 | contig 15161 bp, 17 predicted proteins | sample 5400531 | NCBI WGS metagenome assembly WNEY01 (sample SAMN13153338, study PRJNA577476) | soil metagenome | isolation source: 200 cm saprolite under Douglas fir tree site 1 | place: USA:California | collected 2015-04-18
CCTGTCAGACCGCCGTGGCAACGCTGTCTTAGCGACGAAATTCGGGCTCGTGCCGGCAGGCGGCCCGGATCGCGCACCCGGGGGTGTCGACGGCAGACCCGCGCATGTCCGCGAGGCGATCGACGCGTCGCTGCGCAATCTGGGCACCGATCATGTCGACCTGTGGTACCTGCACCGGGTAGACAAGCAAGTGCCAATCGAGGAAACGGTGGGCGCGATGGCTGAGGCGGTGGTACAGGGAAAGGTCGTTTACCTCGGGCTGTCCGAGGCATCGGCAGCAACGATACGGCGCGCCTACGCCACGCATCCCATCGCAGCCGTACAGAGTGAGTGGTCGCTGTGGACTCGCGACCCGGAGCCATCGGTTTTACCGACTTGCCGCGAGCTCGGCATCGGCTTCGTGCCATTTAGCCCGCTCGGCCGTGGGTTTCTCTCCGGCGGCCTGCGCACCTCCGAAGACTTCGCGCCTGGCGACATGCGGCGCGGGCTGCCGCGGTTTCAAGGTGAAAACATCCAGCACAACCTCGCGCTCGCGGCGAGGGTGCGACAACTGGCAACCACGAAGGGCTGCACGGCGTCGCAACTAGCACTCGCCTGGCTGCTCGCACACGGCAATGACGTGGCACCGATACCCGGGACCAAGCGCCGCGCTCGGCTCGAAGAGAACCTCGGTGGCGCCGATGTCCAGCTGTCCACAGACGATGTAGCGGCCATCGAATCCGGGTTCCCGCCCGGCGTTGCCGCTGGCGACCGCTATGCGGATTCGGACATGAGCAAAATCGATCGGTAGGACACCGTTGGTTTGAGGAGGCGACCGCCACGAACTATGACCTGATCGTTAGGAACGGAACTGTCATCGATCCATCTATGGGACTCCACGATGTCCGCGACATTGCTGTTGTCGGTGGGCGAGTCGCGGCCGTCGAGCCTACCCTGTCCGCCGATGCCGACCGAGTCATTGACGCCGCAGGCTTATTGGTAACGCCCGGCCTCGTCGACCTCCACGCGCACGTTTGGACTGGCGTGGCCAGTCTTGCCATTGATGCCGATTCGCATTCACTCGCTCGGGGAGTCACAACAGTCGTCGACGCCGGGTCAGCTGGGGCTAATACGTTCCCCGGGTTCCGCCGCTATGTTATCGACCAGGTTCGGACCCGAACGCTAGCCCTGCTGAATATCTCTATCATGGGCCAGATTGATGCCGATCTCGGCGAGCTCACCGATATTCGATGGGCTATGGTCGATCGCACGGTTGAAATCGCACGAGCCAATCGCGACACTATTGTGGGCATCAAGGTACGTCTTAGCCAGAAGCTGGTGGGGGCCAACGGCGTCGCTGCCCTGGATCTGGCACTACAAGCGGCGCAGGAGATTGGCCGACCTTTGATGGTCCATATCGGTGGCACCGAGCAGTCGCTCGAAGATATCGTGAGCCGGCTCCGGCCAGGCGACATTTTGACCCACAGCTATACCGGCTGGAGGCCAGGGATCATCGCCGACAACGGGCACGTCATACCCGAGGCAGTTGCGGCCCGCGAGCGCGGGGTACTGTTCGATGTTGGGCATGGTCAGGGGAGCTTCACGTTTGCCGCGGCTGAGCGCGCGGTCGAGGACGGCTTCCCACCGGACACCATCAGCAGTGATCTTCATCGTTGGAATGTTGACGGCCCGGTGTTCGACCTCGTAACGACCCTTTCGAAGTTTCTCTACCTCGGTATATCGATCGATGATGTCATTGCCATGGCGACGCTGCGGCCGGCGACAGCGATAGGGCGGACGACGGAGTGCGGTTCCCTCCAACCAGGAATGCCGGCCGACCTATCAATCCTTCGCTTGGAAGAAGGGGCGACGACCTTTGTCGACGCCGCTGCGGAGCGACGCACCGGTGACCGCCGAATCGTTTCGGTGGCCACGTTGCGTGAGGGCCGGCCGTACCAAACGGCGCCGGACCAAGCTCATGTGGCCATGGTGGCTACGACAGGCTGACTCCCCAAGTTCCCTCACCCTTTGGTGGGGGGGTCGATTGCGTCGATTGGATGACGGCGCGTCATCGGTTGGTCATCCGCCCTCTCTAGCCTTCCCGACATCTCGAATCCGGAGGAGGAATCATGCGATATCTGATTCGACTGTTGACCATGGCCAGCGCGATGGCCACTGCCTTGGTGGGCACGCCCGCCGTGGTGGCTCCCGCGACCGAGCAAGGCGAGGCGACGAGCGGCCGTGTGGGCGCCGAATCGCAGGCGGGCGTGACACGATTCTGGTTCAGCCTTCCGGCGTAGTGCCGCGCACCCGAACCGGTGGGAAATCATAAGCTGGGCAGATGGGCGAGGTGACCTACGTCTCAAGGGTGCGCATCGAACGGGTCAAGGGCTCGCTACGGAGGGCGTTTGTGCCGGCCGAGTCGGCGCCCATCCTTTTCGGGGTGCACGACGAGGTGGCAGAGCACTATAAGGCAGCGCCCGGATCGTTCGAGCCGCACGCCACCACCCTTGACTACGTGGTAGCGGCCGCCGCCGGTTGACTGACCGGGACCCTGGGTGGCGCGCTGGAGGCGCGCGGGATCGATGCGAGCGGCGGCAAATTGGTCTCAACCGCCGAAAGCGAGATCGAAGTCGAAAACGGGGTGCTCGTGATCAGGCGCATCCGAGTGCATTACACGCTGGCGGGCTGCCCGGCCGACAAGCGCGATGCCGCCGAGCGGGCTCACGCGCATCACGCGTCGAAGTGCCCAGTACATCAGAGCATTGGCAACTGCATCGCAATGAGCACCGAGCTGCGCTTCATCTAAGCCAGAAATAACATCTCCCCCTCCCCCCTTTCGGGGGAGGGCAGGGTGGGGCTTTTGTGTCGATTGGATGTCGGCCCGTCATCGGCCGGTCATCCGTCCGCGTCGACCTACAACGTCAACGGCAACGGCAGCCTCTCGCTCGTCAGCGCCGGCGCCTCGGACGGGCAGCGGGCCGCGTGCTAGGTCACGGCGGTTGATGGCAACTTCTACGCGGCCAATGCGGGCAGTGCGAATTTGAGTCGGTACACCATCGATGAGAACGGAACGGTGGCGCTGGTGAACCCGCTTGCCGCAACAGCCATCCCGGGAGCTGTCGACATGGCGGCGTCCCGCGACGGACACTTCCTGTACGCGCAGAGCGGCGCCAGCGGAACGGTGAAAGCGTTCGCAGTCAACGAGGACGGATCCCTTTCGCCGATCGGTTCATGGACGGTCCCCGATGGCGGCAGCCAGGAGGGCATCGCCGCGGCGTAGCCGAACGCCCCCCGCCCTGCCCTCCCCCAAAGGGCGAGGGATAAACGCCCAAACCCCCGGCTCCCCGTTCCCCGGAGCCGCGGGTCTTTTGCGCGCGGCCATCAGGTAAGAGCCCGGTTCAGGCCTTGGACTCCTTGAAAAAAGTCCTTGACAGAGCCCACCTGCAGCATATGATTTGCAGTATTCAGAATGGCGCGAAGGGATTTCAAATGATGAATTTACGGGGGCCGACTGACATCGTTCAGTCAGTGATCCGGGGGTTATCGATCCTCGAGCTCGTAGCTGGCCACGAGACCCCCCTGAAGGCCCAGGACGTGGCCGCTTTCAGTGGCCTACACGTTGCGACGACGTACCACTTACTGAATACGCTCGTCCACGCCGGCTACCTCAGAAAAGAAGATGGCGCTTTCGCCCTATCCTCAAAGGTGGCGGAGCTCTACTCCCAATACGACAGGCAGCTAAGACCCAGCCCAGCAAGCCTTGCCGCAATCCATCGACTTGCGGCCGAGTCCGAGGAAACCGCGTACGTCAGCCGTTGGCACCAGGGCGACGTCACCATCGCCGGGGTGGCGGAAGGCCGGCGAGCAGTCCGCGTGACCGGCCTCCACGTCGGGGTTCGGGGTCATGCCCATGCACGTGCGTCTGGAAAAGTTCTTCTGGCGTTTGGCCCCCCGGACCGTCTCGCACAATACCTGGCCCGGACCCCGCTTGAGCCGCGTACCAGTCGAACCATCGTCGAACCACAAGCTCTTAGAAAAGAGCTGGAGTCAATTCGACAGCGGGGCTACTCAATTGACCGGGAAGAGTTTGTCGAAGGCGTGTGTTGCCTAGCCGCGCCGATTTTGGATGAGATGGGATCGGCTTCCGTCGCCCTCACCATAACCATCCCGGCGACTCGGTTCGAGGAAGTTCATAAAACCGCGTGTTTGTTGTTGATTCGCGAAGCTGACGCCGTGACAAGGGATCTCGTTAGCAGCGCTTAATCGATTGGAGAAGCAGATGACAGAGGGAGGGTCGGGAGCCGGTACAGAAACGCTCGAGCTTGCGCTCTACCGCAAGATGGTCGAGATTCGCCTCTTCGAAAATGAAGTCCAGCGCCTCTTCCTTGAGGGAGTAGTGCGCGGAACCACCCACCTATGTCAGGGGCAGGAAGCTGTCGCCGTTGGGAGCTGCAGCGTCCTCCGACCTGGCGATACCGTGACGTGCACCTATCGCGGTCACGGAGTCGTTCTTGCCATGGGGGCGCCAATGGATCGCACGATGGCAGAAATCATGGGCCGTTCCGGGGGCCTCTGCCATGGCAAAGGCGGCTCCATGCACCTCACCGACGTCTCCCATGGCGTACTTGGCTCGTTTGCCATTGTCGGTGCCGGCTTGCCCGTTGCCAATGGAGCCGCATGGTCGGCACAGTACCTAAAGACTAATGCCGTAACGTTGGCGTTCTTCGGAGACGGTGCGACGAACATCGGCTCCTTTCATGAATCGCTGAATCTTGCCGGTGCTTGGGCCCTGCCCGTGGTATTTATCTGCGAGAACAACCTCTACGGCGAGTACTCGCCACTGAGGCTGACAACCCCGATCGATGATCTATCCATAAGGGCTTCCTCATATGGGATGCCTGGCGTCCGGGTCGATGGAAATGACGTCATGGCTGTGCGACAGGTGGTCAGCGACGCTGTGGATCATGCTCGTGCAGGAAATGGCCCCACATTTGTCGAAGCGCTGACCTATCGACACCGCGGCCACTCGCGAACTGATCCCGCTAAGTACCGACCTCAAGAAGAAGTCGATCAGTGGCTCGCCCGGGATCCCATCCCTAGATTCGAGGCTCTATTGAAGGAGCGGTTCGGGATCGCGGACGACGCCCTTCTGGCCGTGCGCGTTAGTTCCGAGAAGGCGGTAGAAGAGGCCATCAAATGGGCGAGCGCCTCACCCGACCCCACCGAAGAGGCATTACTCACGGACGTGTTCGTCTAAAGGGACAGCATGACTGAAATGACATATCGTCAAGCGGCTGCTCGCGCCATAGCGGAGGAGATGGCTCGCGACCGTCGAGTGGTCCTCCTGGGTGAAGACGTCGCTGCCGCCGGTGGCGTCTTCAAGGCGACCGAAGGACTCCTGGCGACGTTTGGGCCGGAGCGAGTCCGGGACACGCCAATCTCGGAACAGGCGATCATCGGCGCTGCTATTGGCGCGTCGATGAGTGGACTCCGCCCGGTCGCAGAGCTCATGTTTGCGGACTTCGCCGCGGTGGCATTCGATCAGATCGCGAATCAGCTGGCCAAGTATCGCTACATGACAGGTGGGCAGGTCAAGGTCCCGGTCACCATCCGCCTGGTCGGCGGTGCCGGCCTCGGTTTCGGAGCCCAGCATTCTCAAGCCACCGAGAACTGGTTTTTGAACGTTCCGGGGTTGCAGATCGCCACCCCAGGGACGCCAGCCGACCTTCTTGGTGTGCTGAAAACAGCGATTCGCTCCGACGACCCTGTTTTGGTTTTCGAACACAAGGCGCTTTACTCGGTGAAGGGCGACGTGCCCGACGGTGAGGTCCTGGTCCCACTTGGTTCCGCGGCGATCGTTACAGAAGGGAACGATCTGACCATCCTTGCCACTCAGGTGATGCGACAACGCGCGCAAAAGGCAGCCGAGACGCTTAAGGCGAGAGACGTTTCCGTCGAGCTCATCGACCCGCGTAGCCTTGTGCCCTTTGACTTCGACACGGTGAAGAAGAGCGTTAAGAAGACGGGGCGGATCCTGGTGGCGCATGAATCGCCTTTTGCCGGGAGTTGGGCGGCCGCGATTATCGGCCGGCTCGTGACGGAATGCTTCGGCTGGCTTGATGCGGCCCCGGTGGTCGTTTCTGCTCCCAATACGCCGATCCCATTCGCCGAGAGTTTGGAGAGGAGGTGGATTCCAACAGAGCACGACATTGTTGAAGCGGCCATGCAACTCCATGCAGGCGAAAGGGCAGCCATGGCCACCTGAACCCAGCTCACACATCCGCACGGGGGGAAAACACGTGCTCAACCAATCACGGAGGAGGAAGATTCATGCGTGGGATTGCTACTAGCCGTTACCGGTTGGGGTTCGCGGCCACGGTCATTGCGTTGGTCGCGACGGCCTGCGGGGGCACCTCGACTGCCCAGACGGGAGGGACTTTGGACCTGGCTCCCTTCAAAACTGCGGCGACAGCGGCCGAGCAGTTGACGACCTTCGAAGGCCCCCCGAGCAGCCCCCCGATCGCGAAGTCAAAGACGATCGCGGCGATTCTTTGTGCGGCCGCAGCCGAGGGCTGCCAGCGAATCGGTAACGGGGTAAAGGACGCCGCGGCAGCTCTTGGGTGGACCGTCAAAATGATCGACGGCCAAGGGCAGGCCGCCATTTACAACAGCGCCATGTTGCAAGCGGTTACGCAGAAGGTCGATGGCATTATTTTGATCGCCATCGACACAAAGATTGTTGGGGAGGGAATGGCAAAAGCGAAAGCTGCAAACATTCCCGTCGTCAGCGTGGTCGGCGGCAACACCGCAGGCCCCACAGATGTTTTCGCTGAACCCGATGCGCGTGCCGTTCTTGCCGGTCAACAACTTGGCAACTGGCTCGTCGCCGATAGTGGCGGGAAGGCGGTGATCGCCATGTTCCACGCCCCCGAGTTCACCGATGCGCGACGTCGCTATGACGGCAGCAAGTCCATCTTCGACAAGTGCACCACCTGCAAGATCGTGAGCGACACCAACTACGTGGCTTCGTCGGCGGCTCAGCAGATCCCCCTGCAGACGAAGTCAATCCTTCAGGCACACCCGGACATCAACTATGTCTGGATCGATATCGGTGGTTACGGTCAACTCCAGGTCCAGGCCATAAATGAGCTCGGGCTCAAGGCGAAGATCAAGCTGGTCTCGTTCGACTGCAACCCTCCGGACCTTGCGAATCTGCGTCAGGGCAATGTCCAGGCGGCCTGCGAGGGGCTTGGGCTTGAACCCGGCGGTTGGGGCGGCATCGATGAGCTCAACCGTGCCTTCAACAGCGCACCCCCGGCGAGCGACTTTGTTCCGATTCGCGTTGTGACAAAGAAGAGCATCCCCGCTCAGGACATCTGGCGCGGCGACTTCGACTATGCCGCTGCCTACAAGAAGCTATGGGGTGTCTCCTGACACTCATTGGACTAGCGCCGCGGGCCCATCGTGGGCCCGTAGCGCTCGTCTAGCATCTGCTGAGCTTCAGTGATCACCGAGCCGTTGCTCAGCATTCGACACCTGACCAAATCTTTCAATGGCGTCACCGTCGTTGACAACGCTGATCTGGAGATTCGGGCCGGGGAGATCCACGCGTTGGTGGGTCCCAACGGTTGCGGTAAGTCCACGATTATCAAGATCATGTCGGGGTTTCACCGTCCCGACCCGGGTGCTGACATCTACCTCTTCGGAGCCCGGCTCCACTACGCTGAGCGCAGCCTCACCCAGCGGCTCGGCCTCGGCTTTGTGCACCAGGACCTGGCCCTCGTGCCGACGCTATCCGTCACGGAGAACCTGGCGCTTGGCGCAGGCTATCCCACCGGAGGTCTTTGGCGGATCGACTGGAGGACGGTGCGCCGGCGCGCGGCAGACGTCCTCGATCAATACTCGATCCGAGCCACGCCGGAAACACCGGTCAGAGAGCTCGGGGCGGCGGATCTGACGCTGCTCGCGATCGCGCGTGCCCTATCCAGCTTGCCTCCCGACCGCGCTGCCTTACTTGTTCTAGATGAGCCGACGTCCAGCTTGGCCGAGTCCGAAGTCGGACGAGTGCTCGGCACCGTCCGCGACGTCGCCCAGAGGGGCAATGGAGTGCTTTTCGTCTCGCACCGCCTCGGAGAGGTACTCAGCGTCGCGGACAGGGTAAGCGTCATGCGTGACGGACGGATCGTAGCTAAGCCGTCGACCATCGGGCTGACTGAGGAAGTGCTGGTGGAATTGATGTTGGGTCGCCCTCTCGAGCGCCTGGTTCCCGAATCCACGTCCGCTGCGGCAATGCAACCGGTGCTCTCGGTCCGCGATCTCTGCGGCGGCCGCCTCCGAGACTTCAGCTGTGAGCTGACTCCCGGAGAGATCGTTGGCGTAACTGGGCTCCTTGGTTCAGGTAAGACAGAACTCGGCCGGCTATTGTCCGGAGCGCAGCCGCGGCGGAGTGGGGACATAAGGATCCATGGACGGCCCGTTCGTCTGGACGCACCGCGCGATGCTGTGAGAGCCGGTATCGCATACCTCCCGCCCGATCGGCGGGCTCAAAGCGGCATCGGGGAACTCACGGCCAAGGAAAACCTCACGCTGCCCGGACTCAAGGCGTTCTGGCAAGGAGGCCGACTTCAGCACGGCCGAGAGCAAGCCGAAACTCTTAAATGGATGCGTCGCACTTCGATCGTGCCCGTAGAACCAAATCGTAGGTTGTCTACCTTTAGCGGCGGGAACCAGCAAAAGTTGCTGTTCAGCAAGTGGTTTCGCCTCAATCCGCTCATCCTTATTCTCGATGAACCAACCCAGGGAGTAGACGTGGGGGCGGTCCATGACCTCTATCAGCTGATACGCCATGGAGCTGAGGATGGCGCGGCGGTCCTGTTGCTGTCCTCTGAGTGGGATGACCTGGCGCGCATCTGTCACAGAGTGCTCATCCTTGACAGGGGCCGAAACGTGAAAGAACTGCGTGGGCGCGAGCTCACCGCCGACAACATCGCCAAGGCGGTCTTGAGCCGGAACACCGCGCGGTCCGCGTGAGGAGGTGACAGCACCGTGAGCGACTTGCCCGCTCCGGAGGCGGCAAGAGTCCAGCGTAAGGTGCCCGCGTCCGTCCGCCCGCGGCAATTGCTCGAGCGGTTCGGAGCCCTGCTCGTACTCGTAGCCTTGATCTTCTTCTTCTCGATCCTGCTGCCGGCGACCTTTCCCACCTACGAGAACCTGACCACAATCCTCACCACCCAGGACGTTCTGGCGATCCTGGCCATCGGGTTGCTGGTACCCCTCGCCGCGGGGGAGTTCGACCTGTCGATCGGTTTCGTTCTCGGGTTTACTGGAATGGAAGTAGCCGTGTTGACGGGGGTGCTTCATTGGCACCCCGTTCCGGCTATCGTCCTGACACTCGCGACCGCCGTACTCATCGGGCTTATCAATGGACTGCTAGTCGTCAGGGTCGGCATCAACGCCTTTATTGCCACGCTTGGGGTGGGGACGGTACTCTCCGGCCTGACGATCTGGATGTCGAACGGCACGGTAGTTTATCAAGGAATCCCTGATCTTCTGCTCGCGATCGGCCGGACGCAGCTTCTTCTCCTGCCCTTGCCCGTCTTCTACATGATCATCGTGATCATCGTTTTTTCGTACATCATGGGCCACACCCCGTTCGGCCGGTACATCTATGCCGTCGGCGGGGGACGCGAAGTTGCCAGGCTCGCGGGAATCAACACGGATCTCCTAACAGTGCTGGCGTTCACGGTGTCCGGCTTCATGGCGGGAATCGCCGGGGTACTCGAGACCGCGACCGTTGGGGCCGCTCACCCGGACGTTGGTCCGCAGTTTCTCCTCCCCGCCTTTGCCGCCGCGTTCCTCGGCGCCACGACGATCCAGCCGGGACGATTCAACGTTCTGGGCACCGTCGTGGCTTTGTTCCTTCTCGCCGTCGGAATCGCTGGATTCCAACAACTCGGGGCTCCCTTCTGGGTATCGCCCGTATTCAACGGGACGGCCCTACTCATTGCGGTCGGCTTGGCGGTCAGACGCGGTTCGGGGAGAGTGCATTAGGAGGTTGGGAAAATGGCTGCGGTGCAAGTTGAGACGGTGAAGGTATTCGAAATGCCTCGGGTGAAGCGCGTGCTTCAGGGAGTTGGGTCCCGCCACCGGCTGGCCGAGGAAATCAGATCTGCGGGCGGGTCCAGAGCGATGCTTGTCACTGGACACTCTCTTGGGTCAACGACAATCTTTCGCGAGCTGGTCGGTGAACTCGGCCCGCTCGCGGTTGGCGTGTTCACGCAAGTCAAGGCTCACAACCCGGTAGAGATCGTCGCTGCGTTGATCCATCAGGCACGTGAGCTCAAGGCGGACATCTTCGTCGGCGTGGGTGGCGGTTCGCCGATCGATGCCGCGAAACTGGCCTCACTGGGAGTTGTCGAGGGTGTCACCAATCCAAAGGAGCTGGCTGCCTACGCCGTACAGTTCGAGTACCCGGACAAGGAGTATGTGAAGCCGCTCCGTGGCTCACCGGCATCGGTCGTGGCCATACCTACAACTTTGTCGGCTGCCGAGTGGGACGGGTTCGCCGGAAGTGTCGACTCGGAGCGAGGAGTCAAGGACGTTGCCCGCTACCTCGAGCTGACGCCGGCGATTGTATTTCTGGATCCAGAGTTGTGCGCAGCCACCCCTCGTGAGCTATGGGCAACGACCGGGGTCCGTGCGGTCGACCATGCTGTCGAGACGATCTACGCACGCAACGCGCATCCCGTTACGACCTACCTTTCTCTCGGGGCGCTTGAACTCCTTGCGCGATACCTGCCGTCGTCCGTCGGCAACGCCCAGGACTTTCACGCGGCTATGCAGTGCCAGGTAGCAGAATGGATGTCAATTGTCGGAGTTCATAACGTCTCGCTTGGACTCTCGCACGCCATCGGGCACCAACTAGGCGCGCTTGGAGTTCCGCACGGCGTCACCTCATGCATCATGTTGCCCCACGTGATGCGCTTTCTTGCTCCAGCGACGAGAGAGGAGCAGGAACGCATCGCCGCCGTATTGAGGAAGGGTTTGGGTGTCCAGGAGGGCTCGGCGGCCGACCTGATTGATGTGTTGTTCAATCAACTCGCAGTTCCACGGCGGATCAGCCAGTTCAACGTATCGCGGGATAAAATGAGCTTGATCGCCGACGCGACGATGGCCGATGTCGTCGCTCGGGAATCGCCGGTTCCCATCAATAGGGAGACGATTGTCAGCCTCCTAGAGACGGCTTGGTGATTGTGCCGAAGCCGTGGCAACTCGACGAACTGGGCTTTGCGCGAACCTTCGATCAGGTTGGTATCGTCGTGTCCAACCTCGACCAGGCGCTCGACGCGTACACGCACGGCCTCGGCATCGAGCCATGGGTCGGCTGGATGTATGACCAGCACCTGCTGGCCCGCCGATCCCTTCGAGGAGAAGAAGGTCGGTACACGATGCGGCTCGCTGTCCACGGTGCCAATCCGCAGTTAGAACTGCTCGAGCCTATTGACGGACCGAGTATCTTCCACGAATTCCTGGATACTCGCGGCCCAGGGCTCCACCACGTCGCCTACTTCGTCCCGTCGTTTAGCGCGGCCGAGGCCCGGCTCTCGAAGCTGGGCTTTCCCCTGGTGCAGAGCGGCGGGGGCCATGGCCTCGGAGGTGACGGCGCGTTCGGGTATTTCGATGCGAGCGCCGCACTCGGCATCTATATCGAGTGCATCGAACCCCCTAAAGCACGGCGACCGCCTCACTTCGTTTACCCGGAGCCGCGGCCGCAGGAAGCCCTCAAATGACCGGTTCTGGGTCGGCGCAGGTGACCCGTCGATCGGCGTCGGCAGTGGAGATACGGCAGCTGCCACATCGGACCGTACAGATGCTTACGACGCCCGACGATGGCTCGGGTCCCCTTTCCGTTGTTATCGCGCGATTTGCCCCGGGCCTAGCGCAGGGCCATGTCCATTGGCCCGGGGGTGAGGCCCTCTACGTCGTTGGCGGAAATGGCCGTCTGCGAGTGGAGGGACTGCCTTTCCCGCTGGAACCGGGGATCGGGGCCTTTACGCCACCCTGCATCGAACACCACGTCGAGAACGACCTGGACACCGACATGGTGCTTGTGGGCGCCTTTTGCCCAGGGGCAATCCCTGGTAGCTACCCGGATCGCCCGCCTCGCTTGGAGCCCTCCGGAAAGTTTGCCTCAGTCGACCACATGTATCGGCGGGCTGACCCCGCGGCTCGCGTGGCACTCGGCCGCCCAAGTATCCAGGCGGTCGTGGAGGATAGGAGCCTCTCACCACACACCACCCTGCGGTTGGTGCGGCTGGCTCCTGAGGACACCATGTCCAGGGAGGTCGTTCCATTCACCAGGGCTTGGCTCATCATTGAAGGAACTGCCGACCTGGTTTCACCCCGGGCGGATGCCGGCCAGCTCCAACCCTGGGATGTGGTCGTGGCACCGCCCGGGATTCGTCTGGCGGCCCATGCTCGTGACGCTGTACTAGCACTCCTTGAAATCGATGCTCACCTTGACGCGGGCAAACTGCGGACAGAGCCCTGTTAACGACCTGGGGGAGCGCGCCGCCAGCTTCTTTCTCAATTCGCCTATTCGATCGAGAAGCGGCACCTCGATGTCTGGTATGAAGTTCACATGGCGGTCATCCCCGAACAGGTTCGCCAGCAGCTCAGAGACCGGTTCGAGACAGTGCTCACCGGCCCGGTGCATCTCACCCTGTACACCCGCCCCGGCTCGTCGCGCCTGATCCTCCCTGCCGGAGTCGGCTGCGCCACCTGCGAAGACGCCCGTCAGATGGCGGAGCTGCTGCGTGACGCCGCCCCCGAAAAGATCACGATGGAGGTGGTCGACGTCACTCGAGACGAGGAGCGAGCGCTCAACGATGGCGTCCCGGACGTTCCCACCATCGCCGTGGCATCCGATACCGAGCCCGGACGCATTCGGTTCCAGGGCCTGGCAACCGGCACGGAGTTCCCGGCCCTGATCGACGCCATCGAGCGGGTGTCGCGGGCGGAGCACGGGCTCAGTGAGGAGAGCGTGGCGGCACTGGCCAGGCTGACGGAGCCGGCCGAGGTCATGGTCTTTGCCACGCCGACTTGACCCTACTGTCCCCGGGCCGTGAGCCTGGCCAACCGGATGGCGCTGGCCTCGCCGCAGATACGGGCAGTCTGTGTCGAGGCGAACGAATTCCCCTACCTATCGAATCAGTTCCGCGTTCGCGGGGTTCCGCATACCGTCATCAATCGCCGAAGTTCTTTCGTCGGCGCCCTCCCTGAGCCGGACTTCGTCGCCGCCGTCCTCGAAGGCGCCGGCGTCCCAGTCGACGAGCCGCACGAAGCGCCGACTGGTCCTACGACCGAGATAGCAGCTAGCTAGACTCGACGACCATGCCGACCATCGACGGGCACGAGATCACCGTCACCCACCCGGACAAGGTCCTCTTCCCTGCCGACGGCATCACCAAGGGCGAGCTCGCCCAGTACTACCAGCAGATCGCGGAGCGGATGATCCCGCATGTACGTGACCGTCCGCTACATATGAATCGATTCCCCGGTGGAATCGCGTACAACCCCATTCAGCAGAAGCGCATACCCGACACGTTTCCGACCTGGATCGCGCGGGCGACGGTCAACCTCAGCAAAGGCGGCACCATCACCCACGCCATGATCAATGACGCGGCGACGCTCGTCTACCTGGCGAACTACAACATGGTCACAGCGCACGTCTGGCTCTCGTGTATCCAGGCGCCCAACCAGCCTGACCAGGTGATGTTCGACCTCGATCCAGCCGACGAGGACTTCGGCCTCGTTCGCACGACGGCCCTCACGCTGAAGGCGCTGCTCGAGGAGATGAAGCTCGTCCCCTTCGTCAAGACGACCGGCTCCCGGGGCCTACACGTGATCGCACCAATTTCCGTTGGTCCGACTTTCGAGGAAGTCCATCTGTTTGCCGACGCGCTCGCCCAGCGTCTGGCAGCGGCCGACCCGAAACACCTCACAACTGAGTTCACCAAACAAAAGCGCGAGGGCCGTCTGTTCCTCGACGTCAACCGCAACGCCTACGCGCAGACGGCCGTTGCGCCCTATGCCGTTCGAGCCCGCGCTGGAGCGCCAATCGCCATGCCGATTCCCTGGTCCGATGTCCAGAGTGATGGACTGCGGCCGGATGGCGTCGGTATCCGGAACGTCACTGAATGGCTCCGAGGCCGTGATGATCCCTGGAAATCGATGGAGCGCTCGCAGAAGCCGCTGCCTTCGCTCAAAGAGTCAGAGATGCCCGATCGATCTGGAAGGCGCAAAGGCGTCAGCCAGAAGAAGGTAACGTAGACGAGATGGAAGCACAGCCCAGCCGGCTCGCTCAGGCCCGGAGCTGGTACCTGCAGACGGTGGATGCGCTCCCCACCGGTGGCTGGACCAATCCGACGCTGTGCGAGGGATGGACCGCCGCCAATGTCGTTGCCCACGTCGTGACCGGCGATCAGCTGATACGCGGACTCGTGTGGGACGCCACCGGGAAGGGTCGCGGCGGCCAGGATCTGCCACTCGACTTCCCCGATCGCCAGCGACGCTTCGAGGTGCTGTCGACATCGGCGCCATCAAAGCTCAAAGAGATGGCCCACGCGGAGTCGGAGCAGACGGTGGCAGCCATCGCCAACGCGATCCAGACGGCGCCACAAGCGGTCGTTACGATGCCAATCGGCCCTGCGCCGATGCCCGTCCTGCGTGGTATGCGGCTGAACGAGTACATCATTCATGGGCATGACCTGATGCCCGCGATCGGGCGGTCGATCGCGAGCCCCGACTGGTTCTTCGACCGAGCGCTGGGCGATGCCGTCACCAGGATGGTGCGGCTCCATCCCCGGTCGCCGCACAAGGGCAAGTCGGCGAGCTTCCATCTGCACCGCACCGACGGCGAGGGTGAGTGGCTTCTGCGGGCCGATGGCGGCGAGGCGGTGGCCGAACCGGGTCATGCCAAGGCCGACGTCGCCATGCGCGGAACCGCGGAAGGCCTTTACTGGGTGATGATGGGTCGCGGCAAGCCGGAAGACTACGGCGTCGAGGTCCACGGCGATCCCGCGCTCGCCGCCGTCTTCAAGGAGTGGTTCCCGGGCCCTTAGGCTGTGGCCGGCGGCTCGTACTTCGTCCCGATCCCGGTGCTGAAGACGACGACATCT
>WNEY01003354.1_pt1 | contig 15161 bp, 9 predicted proteins | sample 5400531 | NCBI WGS metagenome assembly WNEY01 (sample SAMN13153338, study PRJNA577476) | soil metagenome | isolation source: 200 cm saprolite under Douglas fir tree site 1 | place: USA:California | collected 2015-04-18
GCTCTCCTACGTGGCCGGGATGCAGGAGCATGGAGTCCCGGTCACTTTCGCTTACATTTCCGACGCCCATGACAAACACCCATCTGGACCGGCCTATGGCCCCGGGGAGGCGGGCTACGTTGCCGCGCTCGCGGCCTACGATGACGCCTTCAACAAATTCTTCACGCGTCTGGCGCAGCACGGAATTACCCAGGACAACACACTCTTCATCGTGACCGCGGACGAAGGCGACCACTTTGTGGGAGGCGCGCCAACGCCGGCTAATTGTGATGGGATCCATACTCCATGCACCTACACGAAGATTGGCGAAATCAATACCAACCTGGCGGGCCTGCTGGCCACAGAACGATCGAATAGCACTCCCTTCACGGTGCACTCCGACGATGCCCCCACGATCTACATCACCGGCAACCCGGCTCGCACCGACGCCGTGACCCGCACCTTCGCCAAAGACCTGGCGGCACTCACCGCGGTGAATCCGATCACGGGAAATACCGATTCGATATCGGAATTCCTGGCTGATCCGGTGGAGATGAAGCTTCTGCACATGCTCACCGCTGATCCCGCAAGAACCCCGACCCTCATCATGTTCGCGGACCCTAACTATTTTCTCTTCGCGGGAGCACCAAACTGCAGTTCGCCCTGCGTTACCGAACTTCCATCTTTTGCCTGGAACCACGGCGACGTTCAATCCGATATCTCCACCACCTGGCTGGGGATGGTTGGACCGGGGGTACAGGGCAGGGGAGTCGACCGCAAGACCTGGTCGGATCACACCGACATTCGGCCCACCATGATGCTCTTGCTGGGTCTGCAAGATGACTACGCCCACGACGGCCGCGCCCTGGTGGAGGACCTTCGAGACAATGCGCTCCCCATCGCGGTGCGCCGCAGCGCTCTCGCCTTCACTCTACTGGCGGCGGAGTATAAGCAGATCACCGCACCGGTAGGCAAGCTTGGGTTGGCCAGTCTCACCGTGTCCACGGCGGCGCTGGCTGGAGATGAACCAACCTACGACAAGCTGGAAAACCGCCTGATTGCCATAAACAGCCAGCGCGACGCGCTGGCGGCGAAGATGATCAAGCAGCTGGAAGACGCGGAGTTCAACCACAAACCAGTCGATTTACTGTCCGCGCTGCAGCTGGTGTTTGAGGCTGAGTTGTTGCTGCATCGGGTGCATCCCTGATCTAAGAATCAAAAGCTATGCTCGACACCTTCGCCCGAACTGAACCTTACCGAAATCAACCTGCACTGAGTGCCGGAGTGAACGCTCCGCTCCGGCAATTCTTTATTCTTGCTCTATCTTGGCAATGGCTGCGGCATCGCCGCCAGCGCGTACCCCATCACCGCCATCGCCGTCGCGTTCTCGCGTAGCTCCTGGGGCACGATCTTGTCCAGGGTGTCAGCCGCGGTGTGATGATAGTTGAAGTAGATGCGGCCATCCTGCATCAGGCCGAAGGCAGGTACGCCCTGTTTGGCCAGCGGCTCGATATCGGTTTCCGGACTGTCGCTGCTCAGCTCAATCAGGTTTGCCCCAAAAACCTGGAGAATCTCCTGCACGGGCTGCAGCTGCGCGGCGGCCTCCGAGATAATCTTGGCCCGGAATCCCGTGGGATGAGAGGCTCCGAGGTCGCTTTCAATCGCGGCCACATGATTGTTGATTTCCGAGGCGTGGGCCTTGGCATACTCCACGTGGCCCCGCCCCAGGTTTTCTTCGTCAATCCAGGCGATCACTCGCAACGTGCGCTTGGGGCGCAAATGTAGTTGCTGGATCAGTTTTGCGGTTTCCATGGCCACAGCCACGCCCGCCGCATCGTCGATGGCTCCGGTTCCCAGATCCCAGGAATCCAGGTGTCCTGAGACGATCACAATCTGTTCTGGATGTTCCGAGCCTTTCAAGTCGCCCACCACGTTGTAGGTGGTCACCTCTGCCGCGGTTTGGGAGGTCAATATCACGTGCATGCGGACCTTGCCGTGAGCCGCGAGATGTGCGATCAGCTCCGCGTCTTCGCTGGTCACCGCTCCTGCCGGAATGTCTGCGGCCCTGCTGGTTCCTGTATGCGGCAAGCGATAGTCAGCCCCTCCCACTGATCTGATTAGGGAAGCCACAGCGCCCAATTCGGCTGCCCTGTTCGCCCCTAGAACTCGATAGGCCACCGCTTCCTCGTAAGCTTCCCCGGCAAGGCCGGCCTCCGCCTTTTGCTTGTCGAAGGCAACGTCGAACAAGACAATCTTCCCCGCTACCTTTTCCCGCCCTAGACGATCAAGATCGGCAAAACTATTCGCCACGATTACGTCCGCCGTGATTCCTTGCGGCGGTGTGGGATGATTTCCGCCCAAAGCAGTGAGCACGATCTTCTGCGTGGTCCCCGGGGCCTGTCCTGGATACTGCACCAGTTCGGCCGCCTCCGCGCCGCGTATCCAGCGGCGGGCCTGCACTCGCTCCAGACGAACCTCCAGGCCAAGCTGGCGCAGTTCGCCGGCAACATATTCGATCGCGGCTTGCGCCTGGGGCGATCCCACGGGGCGCGGTCCGATATTCTCGGTGATATGGGCCACTTGGCGATAGGCGTAGTCGTCGCTCAATCCGGCATCGCGAATCGCCGTGAGTTCGTGAATTAACGCGGGGGGCAACGAGGCTGCTGGGGCCGCTGGCTGTGGGCGTTCGTAATCGGAAGCGACAGGGGCATTCGGTTTCTGTGCAACGGCTGCTCCCGTGATTAGGGCTAGCAGTAAAAGCAAGTTTAGGTTTCGCATGCAGATCTAAAGACTACCTCAATCTGGAATCAAGAGTCTTTGCCTGGAACCGTACGAGCCGGAAGTCGCGCCTACATTCTACTTAACAATTCTGCCCTTGCCTGGGGCGCAAGCGACCCCGAGTTCATTTCACAGGAAGGAAGAGTCTGGGTGCGTATTGTGGAGGAACGCAGGCACCCAGCCCAGCCAATGCACCCATCGACATGATCGATGATCCGGTTCTAACGAACGATTGGCACGTCGTCGCCCGGTCTTCGGATACGGGAAAAGGAGAAGTCCGGGCGACGCGACTTCTGGGACGAGACCTTATGCTCTGGCGGGGCAACAGCAATCACACTAATGATGATAATGACAGCCTTTGCGCGTGGCAGGATCTTTGCGTCCATCCTGGCGCGAGGCTTTCCGGCGGCCGCGTGTGGGCCGCGGCCCTCGCGTGCGTGCTCTCGCCTCTTTTGGAGTCATCCATGCCTACGATTTGAGTTCTGCAGGAATCGTAAATAAGCTGGGAATCTTTGTCGCTCCGGAATTTGCCATCAGCTATGCTGCCGCTGCCTTGTTCCTGGCGGGTTCCATTTTTATAATCGGCGTTTCCCGTCGCCGAAGTCGGCATCCATCTGATTCGAGGCAAAAGAGCCCCGGCCAATGATCGCGTTTAAACAAGCGTTTATTGTCGGCTTTAGTCGTTGCTCTCGTTAGGTAATTTTCTGGATCGCCGAGCATTCGCGTAAGTGGCCGTTCGACTCACTGCGCTGCCTCTGGCGGCGGATAATCGGGCAGCTTTTGCTTGGCGGTATCGCCGCGTTTTACTTCCAGCTCATCGAACAGCAACGCGGGACTAACCACGCTCTGGGGGATGGGATCGAGCTGATCTTCAGAATCTATTTCCTTACCTGCGGCCACGATATTGTTGCGCAGAGCCCGCGTGTCCAGGTCGCCAAAAACCGCGCCCCGCACCAGTTCTTCATGGCCATCCTGGGTTGAGATGCGGTACAGCAGTCGCGGATTAAGGCGCGGGCCCAGGGTCTGCACGAAATAGCCGTAAGGCAAATTTCGCTGCTTGCAGGCTTCGATCAACTTCTTCTTGAGTTCATCACTACTGACTGGATCGGCAGTCTGGACAATCAGATTTCCCAGACTCGGCATGGGCGATCCGGTCACCGCCGCTCGGCCGTGGCCGTTGGAGCTGGGGAAATCGCGGATGGGTTCGCGGCCCAGCAGGTAATTTACCAATTGCCCTTTCTCAATCACCGAAACCCGGCTGGATTTGATGCCTTCGTCGTCCACCACATAACCACCCAGCAAGCTATGCCCCTCGAAACTGCCGACCGTCGGATCGTCTACGGCGGAGAGAAAATCGGGCAGCACCCGGCTCTTGTAGTTGTTCGCCCAGTCTCCGATGGTGCGCGCATTCTGGCCCAGCGTCGGACGCCTGCCCAGCACGTTCGGCCCCACCAGCTCGGACATGATGCCAGAAGCGGCGTCCGCGGAAAACAATACCGGGCCGCGATATTCCTCTTCGCTGACCGGCGCCTCGCGCAGCTGCTTCAAAGTTGCCAGCAGCTGCCGGGTGCGAGACAGCACCTCTTCCTTGGTTGGCAACTCTTTCGGCTGGCGCACCTGATATCCATGCGAGCGATCCAGACGCATGCCATCGGCGGCCTGGGTGTAGCCACCGACGTAGACCTGGTAGAAGCTGTCGCCGCTGCGTACCACCGTCCCTTCCGAACTTACGAAATACCGGTTCGTTGCGATAAACCGCAGTGAAGCATTCAGCGACTGTACTGCGGGATCGGTCTTGTACAGTGCAGACGCTTCTTCCAAGGTTGTGAGCCAGGGCTCAGGGGCAAAATCGAGGTGCGCCAGAGGCCCGGTGAACTGGACCGCAGATGCGTAGGCGAAGTCGTCCACGGGCAGATCCACGGTGTATTTCTTGAGTTCTGCCTGTTTCGCTGTCACGGCCTCAGCCGCCGCCTTGTACGCCCGGTCAGTCCCCAGCCAGAGTTGGTGCCGCAGTCCCGCCTCATCGTCATCCAGCGGACCGACCTCGACCACGCCTTGTCCCGGGCCGTAATAACTGTCGTGTTTGTAGTCACCCACTCGTACCACGATGCGCAACATGCGAATGCGCGTCCGCATGGAAGTGCGCAGAGCGCCGAAGGCAGCCTCGGCAAGGTATTGATCAACGTCCATTAGCCGGTAGTCGACGTAGTACGGAGGCTGGGTGTCCGCCAGCTTGAGTTGGGTCTTCGAGCGCTGCAACTCAGCCAGCATTGCGTGCAACACGGGATCTGGATTTCTGCCAGCCGCGGAGTTTTCGCTGGCAAGGTTTCCGGCCGCAACCTGCGCCGAGAGAATGGCACACGTCGTCAGCAGCAGTACGACCAGAAGTGTCAGCTGGTAAGCACAGCGGATCGTTGCTCTCCCGACCATTCCCCTCCGGATCATTGTCCCCCTCCGCTTTTGGAGGATGACTTCGCGTCCGGGCTGTCCCAAGCCGGCGGGGGGAGGATGGGCGGACGGTTCCGTGAATGCGCCCGCTTTTGCACTTCCATTTCGGAGAACAGCATGGCAGGGGCGGCGGCCGATACCGGCACACTGCCCGATTCCGCTCCGCAGACGCCATTGAATACTTCCGTCTTCTCGCCGGTGACCTCAATCCGGTTCAGCGCGGCCAGCGGCGTGCCAACGATATCCACCCCGCGCACCAGTTCGTCCGGGCGGCCATCGGGATAAACCTTCCACACCAGCACGGGCAAGACCTGGAACGACTGCGGGAGCGAGCGCGTGGTAAGCGTGAATCCGCCTTCGATGTCCTCGAAGTAAAGACCGTAGGGCTTGCCCTGCTTCTTGATTACGGCGATTAGTTGCTGGCGTAGCTCCGAATCCTTCACCGTGTACGAAGAACTGACGATCAGATTGCCTTGCCTGCCAGTGGCCATCAACCCAGCTTGCGCTCGGCCGTGTCCGTTCGACTGGGCGAAGCCTTTCACCGGCATGCGTGACATCAGGAAGTTCTTGAGAACGCCGTTCTTGATTACCTCCACGCGTTCGGCGGGCATGCCTTCGTCGTCGTATTGATACCAGCCGCCCAGGTCCATTCCGTTCAAGCTGTGCTGCGTGGGGTCATCAATCACGCTGAGGAATTCGGGCAGCACCTGCTGGTTGATCTTCTTGGTGAAGGTCTGCCCTTCCTGCTCGCCACGCTGCCGATGACCTTCCAGGCGGTGGCCGAGCACTTCATGAAAGAAGACCGCGGCAGCTCTGCCGGAAAGCAGCGCTGGGCCGTCGAACGGTTCAGCCAGAGGCGCCGCCCGCAAGGCCTTCAGGTCGGCAGCCATTTTTTTGATCTTATCGGCAATTTCCGTCTCGCTGGGGAGACGGTCGGGCGTCGCCGCCTGAAAAGTCTCCACTCGCAGCAGTTCCATTCCATCATCGGCGCGGGTCTCGGCCTCAATCATCAATCGTATGATCGTGCCTGGGGTCGCAAGCTGCCCGCCGTCGCTCGAGACAAAGCGCAGCTGCGTCTTTTCCCCCAGCACCATCACCGCCGATGAATAGATTTCGGGGTACCTCCGGAAGTAGCCGGAATAGCGCCGCACCCGATCTTCCCACTCTTTCTGGTCGAGATGGAACCCCGGCATGGCGTAATCCAGGTGCGTCTGCGGCTTTTCCTCGGCGAAGTCAGGCGAGGTGTCTTCTTCCTTGGAACGGACGGCCGTCGCTGTCTTTACGTTCAGGTAGCTCTGAGCCGCCCGGCCGTATTCCTCGTGGGTGAGCTGCCACAGCACCCGGGCGGCGGCATCGGGGTTGTCCTGCAAGGGGATAAGCCCGGAATTCATCCCCGAATAACGGTTTTCCTGGTGGGTGTTGTCGAGCGCGGCGCTGCCCACTCGCATAGTGACTTGGCCGGTGCGGCGGTGAAATTCGGTCGAATTCAGTAGGCTGCCCAGGCCACCCACAACGACGGTTCCATCCTGGTCATACACCGAGTAGCTTACAAAGTAGGGCGCGGGGTCCAGGCCCCCCAATTTCGTGGTGGCGCGCTGCAGCTCGTGCTGCATGGTCGAAAGCAGAACGTCGCCAGTCTTGTTTTCGGAGGTATGGCCGGGGGTACGGTCTGCACCCCGAACCATGGGATTACACCAGAGCGGCAACATCAGGCCCAAGGCCAGGCCGCGGAAGGGGGTTTTCATAAGAGAGGTAGACAAGTTTAACCAACTCATGGTTCCGGGGGTAATAACTTGTTAGACGCGTTCGAGGGTCGGACAGCGGGCGCCGGACGTCAGACCTCGCGCGTCGGGCATCAGGCGGGGAGCTCAGATTGAGGGACGCGGCGTGCCTGTCTGAAACCGCATGAATCGTGGGGAAAAAAATGGCCCCATTTCTGGGGCCACTATTAAAAGAGGCTAGTTGGAGGGTTGAGTCAGGAATGGCGACGCAGAGAGCCGCTCCGCCAACCGGAACGGCAAAAAGAGAGATGTCGAAAACAGCAAGTGAAGGTCATTTCTTGTCAGCGGCCTCTTTTGTTGCTTCTATAAGAAGCATTTGCGCAACCAAAGCAACCCGCGTTCCCACCGGCCATCGACACACTGGCAAGCCATTGCAAATAATGTACTTACCTAGGATTTAAGGAGATGTACAAGGGAATTACAGAAGGGTCCGCCCGACAATGAAATGCAGAATCCTGCACATTCGCTGCACTACGCCGGGCGTTGGAGGCAAACCAAGGCGTCGGACGTCGAGCGTCGGGACCTTAGCTTGGGGTCTAGACTCCGGGGCCCCAGACCTGATGGCGATTGCGGAGCGACAACGGAAAAGGACCTTCGAGGGTTAAGTCGAAGGTCCGATGCCTAACGCCCGAGGTCCGGTTTAAGAGTTGCCAGCCACCATGCGCAGTTTGCCGGGTAGGAAATGATACGGGGGCCAGGGTCCACTGATCGCCAATTCGCAGTTCTTCAACTGCTTGGCGGCGCTGCTATACCGGTTTTGATACTTTTCCACAGATTTGGAGTCAATCAGGTGAGCGATGTCGATCAGCATGCCGTTAGAGTCGACTCGCTTGCAGCTGATCTCTTCTTCCAGTGGATTGAACAACTTATGGACTTGCACGGAGAGCGCTCGCGCCTTGGTTCGCCGTTCGCGGTCCTGCGAAGCCTTTTCCCGCAGCTTGATGAGGTAATCGCCTCCGACCGTGTCCGGCAGAATCACGTCGGCCATGGCTTCGCGGAGGGAACCATCCCTGACCCGCAGCTTCAAGTGCATCTCAGCTTTGCCACGCAGTCGGGCAACGCTTTGACCAAAAGTCCGGCGATTAGTTCGGACTGCCTGGCGCAGCGCCTCGTCGGTATCGAAAATCGTCCCAAAGCGGAACGGCAACACTGTTCCACTGCGGAAACACGCGCTGACGACGCGCGCGTGCTCCAGGACGTTCTTCTCCCCGAACTGCGCGTCATCCCGCGCATATTCGCTGACAACTATGTTGAATTCTCCGCTGGGATAGGCCAGTACAGTGGCGCCGTTCACTCCTTGAACCCCTTCTAGCAAGGAAGGACGACGAGAACGCGTACCGTTAGCTAGGGTCTGTTGCTCAGTGATGCAATAAGCGTACCACGCCATAAGGTCTCTCCGAACCTGTTGCGAGGCGAGATTAGAGTCACCCCACGCATACTATTGGGCCACATTTTGAACCGTTTGGAAGAAAGGGCGTACAGCGACGAGTTGAACGCTTGCTGCTGCGTCCACTGTGCATATTACCTCGGGTACGTCCTAAAATGCAACCTTTTCGTGGCAGGTAGCATCGGGAGGCGATCAATACGTCCGGGGACCAATACCTCGCGGCAGGCCTACAGGCGGAGTAGGGCAACTGGTAATCGCAACTTGGCTTGTTCTCTTTCTAAATAACTCGTGGCATGCTGTCGCCACGCCGGACAAATCCGACCTGAAAGAAAACACCAAATGGGGAGACCGCTGCTGGCCATTCGCACATTCCGGCGAGCCCCCAGCCTAAACACAAACATACCGCACCGCTGTCCTTTTACAAAAAGTGGCGGAGGGAGAGGGATTCGAACCCCCGGTACCGTTTCCGGTACAGCGGTTTTCAAGACCGCCCGTTTCAACCGCTCACGCATCCCTCCGGTCTGCGTTGAATAATTATAGCTTGTGGTTTTGGCGGGCCGCCGATATTCGCCTGACGGTAGTCGCTTCCTCGGTTTGAGCCACCTCATGCGCGTGATGTATAAGACAAGCCTATGAAACGAGCTTGGCTGGTGCTTGCATTGGTTGTTTTGATAGGCGGCATTTTGACTCCCGCCAACACCCAGACTTCCGGGAAGCCGGCGGACGAGAAAGGCAGTCTGGCGACCCGTACCGCTGGGTTACAAAGGCGCGACGGCTTTCTGCCCTACTACTGGGACGAGAAAAAAAGCGAAATTCTGTTTGAACTGTCGCCGGCTGTGCTGGGCCGGGAATTTCTTTATTTCACCGGTCTGGGCAGCGGGATCGGGTCTACAGAGGCGTTCGCTGACCGGAGTTCATTCGGCGGCGTAGGGGTGTGCCGTTTCCGCCGGGCCGGCATGCGCGTGCTGGTGATCCAAGAGAATACCGGGTTTCGCGCTCCGAATGGCGCTCCGGAACTGCAGCATTCGGTGGAATACAGCTTTCCCACTTCTGTGCTGGCGTCGCTTCCGTTGGAAGCGGAGCAGGATGGAACCGTCCTGGTCAACGCCGATGCCTTGCTGGTTCGGGATGCCTTCGATCTGCTATCGCAACTGCGGCGACCGACTCGCGCCGTGGGCGGCGTGATGGTGCGGGAGCAATCGTCCAGGGCGGCGGACTGGCGGCTGGACAAGGATCGCAGCGTCATTGATCTGGAACACACCGGGAGCTTTCCTCTCAACACCGAAGTGGAAGCTCTACTGACCTTTGCTACGGATTCGGAAAGCGACCTGAACCAGCCCGATCCGCATGCGCTGAGTGTGCGTGCGCACCATTCGTTTGTCGCTGTGCCAAGTCCCGGATATGAGCCTCTGGAGCAGGATCTCCGCGTGGGGTTTATTACCATCAGTTTCCAGGATTTTTCCCAAACTTACGATCGCCCGCTTACGCAGTATCTGGTCCAGCGCTGGCGCTTGCAGAAAAAAGATCCGAATGCCGCGCTGAGTGAGCCGGTCAAGCCGATTGTTTTTTATCTCGACCCTGCCATCCCAGAGCCGGTGCGCTCAGCCGCCCGCACTGGAGCGTTGTGGTGGAATACGGCCTTTGAGCAGGCGGGATTCAAAAATGCGCTGCGCATCGAAGATTTGCCCGAAGGAGCCGATCCGATGGACATTCGCTACCCGACCATCCAGTGGACAAATCGTTCCGGCCGGGGATGGTCGGTGGGGCAGAGCCATGTCGATCCGCGCACCGGAGAGATTATTCACGCCGTGGTGCAGCTGGACTCCCACCGCATGAGGACCGTGAACAACTACTGGGAATCCACGATTCCTTCCGGGCGTGAATCTACCGAGCCGGCGTTGGATGTGTTCGCCGCGCTCGACAACCTCGATCCCCAGGCCAGCGAGCAGCGGGTGATGCTGAACCGGCTGGCTCTGCTCACCTGTCACGAAATGGGCCATGTGCTCGGGCTGGAACATAATTTTTTGGCCAGCACCTACGGACGCGGGTCGGTGATGGATTACTTCGCGCCGCGGGTGAGCATTCGCGCGGACGGAACGGCCGATCTTTCCGATGCCTACATGCAGGGCGTGGGCAGCTACGACCGCCATGCCATTGAGTGGGGCTACAGTCAGGGCAAACCCGGCAGCACGGTACCGCAGGAGCATGCGCGTCTGGACGCGATCGTGAGGGGAGCAATCGCGAAGGGTATTGTCTGGGGGAACACGGACGATCCGCGCTGGAATTCCTATGACGATGGGACTGATCCGGTGGCTTGGCTGGAGGAGGTTTTGCCCGTCCGCGACGCATTGCTGGCACATTATGGCCCAAGAATGCTGCGTCCGGGAGAACCGAATTCGATGCTGGCCTCGCGGCTGCCGCTGGTCTATCTGTTCCATCGCTACGCGCTAGCGGCTGCGATCAATGTGGTGGGCAGCGCCAAAGTGCCGCTGTCACTGGTTGGCGATGGCCAGGCGCCGGTAAGCATCTGGCCGGCGAAGAGCCAGAAGGATGCTCTGCGACTGACTCTGCAGGCACTGGGTCCTGCGAAACTCAATATTCCGGCCGAAGTCTGGCGGGCGCTGGCTCCGGTGGAAAATCGTGATGCTGATTCGGAGCGATTCACCTCGTCGGCGGGTTATCTTTTCAGTCCGCAGGATGGAGCGCGCGCCGTGGCTGAGGTCGTCGTGGGGGGATTGCTCAATCCCAAGCGCATGCAAAGGCTGGCCGTCATTTCGGGTCAGGATGCGCAGGCGCTCTCGCCGGGCAATGTCGTCTCCGCTCTGGTGACGACTGCATTTTCTGACGGCGCAAAGACACCGGCGGAACGGGATCTTGCTGGCGTGGTGCAAACAGAAGTGGCGGATCGGTTGATGGTGCTGGCGGTGAATTCCGATGCTACCGCGGAAGTGCGAGCGGTAGCGTTGGCGGGGGTGCGGGAAGTGCAGAGCGCGGTGAAAAAGGTCGCGGCGCGGGGTCCGGTGATCGAACAGCTCGATCACCAGATAACGCTGTTTCTGCAGAATCCGGAGCAGAATACGCCCAAGCTGAAATCGTCGGGGGCGCCGGCGGGGCCGCCGGTGTAGGCAGAGGGATGGTGGGCAAGAGTTCCTTAGAACTTCGCTCGGGACAGATCCACGCGAACTTTGGATTGTGTCTGGAGGCGATGACTAGGGGCAGATGGAGCAAGAATATTTCTTGACAGGAGGGTTAGCAATATAGGAATACTATACTGCAGTATAGGGAGTCTATATTCATCATGGTCAAACGCGTCCGGGCCAACATTGCACGCGGGAGCACCGAATTGGCTATCCTGGCGCTGCTGGCGGAACAGCCACTCTACGGCTTCGAAATTTCCAAGCGGATCGAGCAACGGACGAAGGGCGTACTCCGTTTTGAACTTGGTTCGCTATACCCAATGCTTTATGACCTCGAAAAGCGCGACTTGATCAAAGGGCGCTGGCAGCCTAACAGCACCGGCCGAGACCGCCGCTACTACGCCCTCACACCCGCAGGCAAGAAGGAACTTGCCCCGCTGCGGCGGGAGTGGCGCTCCTTTTTTCAGGCACTCGACCGGATCGCCGGAGTAAGTCATGCCTGATTGGAATGAACTGGTTCGGGAGCACCTAGGCGTGTCGGAGCCGTCGTCCGCCGAGCATGTGGAAGTCATCGCAGAGTTGTCCGGCCATCTCGAAGACCTCTATGCGGAGCTACGTAGAAAAGGTCTGGGCGAGCCCGAAGCCGTCAAACAGGCCCTGGGGGATAGGGCCAACTGGCGCGGGCTCGCTAAGAAAATTCGCCGCGCGAAGAGCAAGGAGGAAATTTTGAACCATCGAACAAAAACCCTGTGGTGGCCCGGCCTCGTCAGCTTGACGGCATCCATGAGTTGGCTGATGATCTTGCAGCGAGTCGGCCCGCAGCCACGCATGCCATGGTTGCACTCGGGACTCCCGCTGATGCCTTATCTGGTCTGGCTTGGTACCCAGCCCTTGTTGGGCGCGACCAGCGCTTACATGTCGCGTCGCGCGGGAGGCGACCGTCTGACTGAGCTCACGTCGACTTTGTTTCCCTCGATCGTGATGCTCGGATTGTGGTGTCTGGTGGTCGCGATAAGTATCCTGGTCGAGAAAAATCCGCATGTCTTACCGCAGTGGCCCTTGGTTCTGTTCGGGGCATTTGTCTGGGCTATTTTTCCCGGCTTGTTACTGCTGTTGGGCAGGCTCCTTTCCTTGAGGACTCACAGCTGGGCAAAGTCATAGCTGGGCTTCGGGTACAGGAAGAGGCGAAACCATGTCCGGTCATTCTGGTCCAGCCTCACCTTCGGGTTTTCAGAGGTTGATCTCGAAGGCTTTGGACCTCACACTCTAGGCGTCGCAACTGCTCACAACAGCGACCTTTCTGGTTTCCGCCAGCAAGTCTGATCTCGGCGGTGCCTTCTGGAGCGCGTTCCTGGGGAGGGTACTGCTTTGCCGAGCTTGGCCCGAACGGGTCATCGCCGGCTAGAATGCCCGCACTGCACGGTCCGTCTAGAATCCTTGCTTCATGCTTGGCGAGACTGGATGCTTGGACTCGTAGGCTGCGATTTCTGCTTGATGTTGCAGGGTGAGTCCAATGTCGTCCAAGCCCTCGAGCAGGCAATGGCGGGTGAACTCATCGATCTGGAAGGTGGCGGAAAATCGGCGATCGTCTTCGACCTTGCATTGCTCCAGGTCAACGACCACCTGGTAGTCGGGGAGGTCAGCTGCCCGACGGATGATTTCCGCGACCTGCTCCTCGCTCAGCACGACCGTGAGTACGCCGTTCTTCATGCAGTTATTGGCGAAGATGTCGGCGAACGACGGAGCGATCACTGCCCGGAAACCAAAGTCCGCCAAGGCCCAGACGGCGTGCTCGCGTGACGAGCCGCAGCCGAAATTCTTTCCCGTCACAAGGATGCTGGCCCCCGTGTAGCGCGGTTCATTGAGGGAAAAAGACGGGTCTTGCGAACCGTTCTTGCCGCGCCGCCAATCGTAAAACAAGAACTCGCCAAAGCCGGTGCGCTCAATTCTTTTGAGGAATTGCTTGGGAATGATCTGGTCGGTGTCAACGTTGGCGCGATCGAGCGGAGCGACTTGGCCTTTATGAATGCGGAACGGTTGCATGATCCTCCAGAATAGCGCTCGCCAGCCTGGTGACGGGTGCGCCGGACGCCGGTGCTACATTTTCGTGGCCGTTGCTAAGGTCATTGAAACTTCCAGTCACGGATATCCGTGAAGTGGCCGGCAATGGCGGCGGCCGCCGCCATCATGGGACTGACCAGATGGGTGCGTCCGCCTCGTCCCTGGCGGCCTTCGAAGTTGCGGTTGCTGGTGGAAGCGCATCGCTCGCCGGGTTGCAGGATGTCCGGGTTCATGCCCAGACACATGGAACAGCCCGACTCGCGCCACTCGAAACCGGCTTCCTGGAAAATCCGATCAAGACCCTCCCGCTCCGCCGCCTGCTTCACCGACTGTGAGCCCGGCACCACCATGGCTCGCACTTTCGGATTCACGTGATGGCCCCGGGCCACGCGGGCCGCGGCGCGCAAGTCTTCCAGACGAGAGTTGGTGCAGGACCCAATAAAAACCCGGTCTACGGAAATTTCTTCGACGCGGGTTCCAGGTCGGAGTCCCATGTATTCCAACATACGCTCGGCGGCACGACGGTCGGCTTCGGTTTTCAGATCGCTGAGCTCCGGCACCCGGCCGCTGACGGCGACAACCATGCCTGGGTTCGTCCCCCAAGTCACGAAGGGGGCGAGCCTGGAGGCGTCAATCTCTACCACTTTGTCGTACTCGGCACCTGCATCGGAAGGCAGACTGCGCCACCGAGCCAGCGTTTTTCCCCACTCACTGTTTTGTGGGGCGAAGCGGCGGCTCTTGATGTAGGTGAAGGTGATTTCATCTGGCGCCACCATGCCGGCGCGGGCTCCAGCCTCAATGCTCATGTTGCACAGGGTCATGCGGCCTTCCACGGAAAGCGCGCGGACGGCTTCGCCGGCGTACTCGATCACGTGTCCGGTGGCGCCGTCGGTGCCAATCTGCCCAATAATGCCCAGCGCTAGGTCTTTTGCCGTCACACCCTCAGGCAACGAACCACGCACGTCGATCAGCATGGTTTTCGGTTTGCGTTGGGTCAGACATTGGGTGGCCAGCACATGCTCGACTTCGGAGGTCCCGATGCCGAAGGCCAGCGCACCGAACGCGCCGTGGGTACTGGTGTGGCTGTCGCCGCAGACGATGGTCATGCCCGGTTGTGTCAGCCCCAGCTCGGGGCCGATCACGTGCACGATGCCCTGATTGGGCGAGTCCATGTCGAACAGCGGGACTCCAAACTCTTTGCAATTTTCTTGCAGCGCTTGGATCTGGCGGGCGGCAATGGGATCCGTGATGGGAGTGCCGCGAGGCTCGGTCGGAATATTGTGGTCGACCGTGGCGATGGTCCGGTTGGGCTGACGGACCTGGCGTCCGGCCACACGCAGGCCGTCGAACGCCTGGGGCGAGGTGACCTCGTGGACCAGGTGCAGGTCGATATAAAGAAGCGGCAGGCGTCCGGAAGGCGAACACACGACATGCTCGTTCCAGACTTTCTCGAAGAGAGTGCGCTTTTCGGGCATGGGGTTGGGGCTTGTCTGAAACGATATTTTATCAATAAATGGGGATCAGGGCGTGGGATGCCCGGCAGAGGGTTCAGATTCCAAGAATTTACAGAGCTTTGCTCCGCTGGACAGC
>WNEY01002080.1_pt1 | contig 15157 bp, 12 predicted proteins | sample 5400531 | NCBI WGS metagenome assembly WNEY01 (sample SAMN13153338, study PRJNA577476) | soil metagenome | isolation source: 200 cm saprolite under Douglas fir tree site 1 | place: USA:California | collected 2015-04-18
GACCGGCGAATATGCGACCGCGCAGATCGCCAGCGACGCGGCGATCACACTGACCGACGGCAGCCCGGTCAGGTGGCGAGCCAGGATCGCCGGCCCGACCGCGTAACAAATGGCGACGACCGCCATCTCCACGAGGGCCGGCCAGCCGGTGGCGTGAAGATCGAAGCCGACGATCGCAGCCACGCCGGCGACCCCGAGCAGCAATCCCGCCAGGTTGACGGGCCCGATTCGCTCACGGTTGCCGAAGATGGGCGCGACCACCACGCCGACGAGCGGCACCGCTGAGATCAGAAGGCCGGCAAGCGAGCTCGAGATGTGTTGCTCGGCGGTCGAGAGCGCGAGCCAGGGGATGCCGATCTCTATCGCAGCGAAGATGATGAGAGGACGCCACTTGCCGATGAGATCGCGCACGCCGCCCCGGCGAATCGCGATCGGCAGCAGCACGAGGGCCGCTACACCCGTGCGCAGGAACACGAGCGTCGCCGGGGTCAGCTCGCTCACGGCTATGCGGATGAACAGGTAAGGAATGCCCCAGATGAAGCACATGGCCGCGAAAAGCAGCAAGCCGCGGCGAGTCATCCCGCTCGAACCTTGATCAAGACTCGCCCTATTCCGCGGAGGTGGCGATGTAACGTGAGCGAGAGGAGGTGTTCATGAGCACACCAAAACCCGATGCCAAGACGGCATGGACGCAGTTCGAGGCGGATATGAAGGCTCTTCGCGATGAGTTGCGGCGCCACTACGAGCCGGCCCCGTCGGGAAGTCCCGATCTTCAATCAGGCCGCAGACGAGGTGTTCGATTCACTTGGGCGGGCCACACGCGACCCTGAGGTTCGCGACGGGACGCGCAAGGCGGCGCGCTCGTTCGGATCGGCGCTCGCCGAAACCTTCCGCGACGTGGCTGACGAGGTGGCGGCCGCGATCCGGCGGGGTGATGCCTCACACTCGTGACCCTGGGGTGATCCTTCGGTGCTCGTTTCCCGACCGATTCAGGAGGCTCTAGCCGTGGTGAAGAAGATCTTGCTCGGCGAGTCGGACATTCCGGAGCGCTGGTACAACATCCTGCCAGACCTCCCGGCGCCCCCTTTCCCGTACCTGCATCCGGGCACGCTGCAGCCGATGGGCCCGGCCGACCTGGCCCCCATCTTCCCGCAGGCCATCATCGCCCAGGAAGTGTCCGCGGAGCCGTGGATCGAGATCCCCGAGGAGGTCCGCGATGTCTACAAGATCTGGCGGCCGAGCCCGCTGTACCGGGCCGAGCGCCTGGAGAAGGCTCTCGACACTCCTGCGCACATCTACTTCAAATACGAAGGAGTCTCGCCTGCGGGCTCGCACAAGCCGAACACTGCAGTGCCGCAGGCTTACTACAACTCGAAGGAGGGCGTGAAGCGCCTGACGACCGAAACCGGGGCCGGTCAGTGGGGATCGGCGCTGGCCTTCGCCGGGGCGCTTTTCGGCCTCGAGGTCACGGTGTACATGGTCAAGGTCTCCTACGAGCAGAAGCCCTACCGCCGGGCAATGATGGAGACGTGGGGCGCGACGGTTTTCGCATCCCCCTCCAACCTCACCAACGCCGGGCGCGGAATCCTGGCCGATGATCCGGATTCGCCGGGCAGCCTCGGCATCGCGATCTCAGAAGCCGTCGAAGACGCGGCCACCCACGACGACGCGAAATATTCGCTCGGGTCGGTGGTCAACCACGTCCTGCTGCATCAAACCGTCATCGGCCTCGAGGCCAAAAAGCAGATGGAGATGGCGGGCGAGTATCCAGACGTGGTCATCGCCTGTGTCGGCGGTGGCTCCAACTTCGCCGGTCTCACCTACCCGTTCATCGGCGACAAGCTCAAGGGCCGCCAGCCCAAGACGCGGTTCATCGCCGCCGAACCTGCCGCCTGTCCGACGCTGACGCGTGGCGTTTACGCGTACGACTTCGGCGATGCGGTCGGCATGGGCCCAGTCGTGAAGATGTTCACGCTTGGCCACAGCTTCGTGCCCGATCGAATCCATTCCGGGGGCCTCCGATACCACGGCGACGCGCCGTCCTTGTGCCTGCTGGTCGACAAGGGCGTGGTCGAAGCTCGGGCTTACAAGCAGAACGAGTGCTTCGCCGAAGCGGTCCGCTTCGCGCGCTCCGAGGGCTTTCTACCCGCACCGGAATCCGCGCATGCGCTTATGGCGGTGGCCGAAGAGGCGGCGGCGGCTCGCGAGGCCGGAACCCCGCTGACGATTCTCTTTGGACTCTCCGGTCACGGGCACTTCGACATGTCCGCGTATGACGCCTACTTCGCCGGCAAGCTCGAGGACATCGAGCTCTCGCAGGCGAGAATCGACGCCGCCATCGAGGAGCTGCCAAGAGTCCCGGCCATGTCCTGACCGCACTTCCCATGTGACAGATGACGCGCGCGCGTGCCCAGCGTGTGCAAACATTTGTTCCATGGAGCTCGGCCTGAACAAAGCCGCGCCCGCGACCCTGGTGGTCGACTTGAACTGCGCCTTCGCCTCCATCGAGCAGCAGCACGACCCCACGCTGCGCGGCCGGCCCCTGGCGATCGCGGCCTATGCCACCGACGCCGCCACGATCGTTTCGGCATCGCGAGAGGCGCGCGACCTCGGCATCAGGACCGGGATGAAGGTGTTTGAGGCGAAGGCGATCTTTTCAGCCATCGCGATCAAGGAGCCGAACCCGCCCCTCTACCGCACGGTGTCCGACAAGCTCGTCGAGGTCATGAGGCGGCACAGCCCTGACGTCCTGCGGATGTCGATCGATGAGGCGTCGCTGAACCTGACAGGGACACCGGACCTGGATCGGCGCGGACCTGAGGGCGTCGGGCGCGCGATCAAGGCGGCCCTCCGCCGCGAGGCCGGCGAGTGCATCACGTGCTCGGTCGGCATCTCCACCTCCATCTGGATGGCGAAGCAGGCTTCGAACCTGAACAAGCGCGACGGCCTGGAACGGATCGACCACACGAATCTTGTGTCCGTCTTCGGGCGCCTGGGCCTCACCGACCTGTCGGGCATCGCCGAGGCGAGCGCGCGCCGTCTCCTGCGGGCCGGGATCCACACGCCGCTCGAATTCTTGAGCGCAAACACCGACCGGCTGCGCCTGGCGGGCATGCAGCGGGCGGTCGCTGACATGTGGCTGCGCCGGCTCCGCGGTTTCGAGGTCGGCGCGTTCGAGGGTCCGGCGCGGAAGAGCTACAGCCACTCGCATGTGCTCGCGCGATCGACCAGCTCGCAGCCCGATCTCGAGGAGCTGTTGATGCGCCTGTCCGAGATGGTCGGCCGCCGCCTTCGTGCCGCCGGCCGGCGCGGGAGGGTCGTTTCGATCAGCGTGGTCTACCGGCCCGACACCGATCGCTTCTCACGACAATCGACGCTGGGCACACCGATCGCCACCGGCGAGGAGATCTACCGCGCCGCTCTCGCTCTACTGGCGGGCCGCGACACCAGGCGCGCGGTCGGCACTCTCGGGGTCGGGCTGGCGGGATTGACGGATCCGAACGACGACCAGCTCGACTTGTTCACCTCGGTGGCCCGGCCGCGACCGGAGCGGCTGGAGGCGGCGATGGACGCGATCCGCGATCGATTCGGCGAGGACGCCGTGCAGCGCGCGCGCCTCCTCGGGCGAGCCCCGGTGGTGCGAGACCGCATCGCCTTCGGCAACACCGGCCACCCGGACGATGAATCAAGGCCTGACGGCTAGACCGCGCGAGCGCGCCCCGAGTTGTTGGAGCGCCTGCTCAGCGCCACCTTGGCGGCTTCCTTCCAGTGCTTGTTAGCGGTCCGAGAGCCGCCGCGCGCTTCCAACACCTCAGCGTATGAGGCATGACTCTCGGCCAAACGATCTGAGAGGCCTTCTCGTTGAAAGAGGCGAATTGCGGCAGCGAACTCCTTGTCAGCCAGTTGGCGACGGCCTGAGCGTTCGTACAGGAGAGCCAAGAGCTGGTGACCAGCACCCTGCGCGAGGCGCTCATCGAGCTGCTTCGCCAGCTCGATCGCTTGATGGACGATCGCGACCCCTTCTTCGTACCTCCTCGCGCTGAGCTGAAGCTCGCCGAGGCTGAGGAGCACATGACTCTTGGCTCGCTCGGTCCCAGCCTCTTCAAGATGTGCCAGAGCACTCCGAAAGACCTCCTCGGCTCGCGCAGACTGCCCTTCGTGCATGAGGAGGAGCCCGAGCTCGTTCTCCCCACGCGCCATTAGAGCCTTGTCGTCTTCCAGCGCATACAGCGCGAGCGCCTTATGCGTGAATTCGATTGCCCTGCCGAGGTCGCCCCGCTCCTGGTACGCAATGCTCAGCCCGTGATACGTCCTCCCGAGTCGGGGTAGGTCTCGCACCGCCCCCGCCGTTTGAAGTGCTTCCTCGTAGTAGGCGATGGCTCGATCGAACGTGTGATTCTTGACGTGGATGGTTGCGATGTGCTCGAGAATCCTCGCCTCCGTCCCGGGGAGGCGAGGCTTGGTGGCCCGACACAGTTTTAGAGCTCCTTCAGCCACCGCAAGCGCGCGGCTGTCCTCCTTCAGGTAGAGCGCACAGGCCTCCCAGTCGGCGCATTCAACAGCGAGCCACGGATCGGGCTCGGCTTCGAGCAGCATCTTAGCCCGGCGCAAATGTCCAAGCGCCTCGTCCGGTCGCGAAGAGCGCACCAGGGCCTGGCCGACGTAGTGATGCACGTAGGCCTCCGCCTTCGGGGGCATCGGCAGCTCCAACATCTGCAGGCCCAGAACCGTGGCCTCATCAAACCGTTGCTGGAGGCACAGCGCCTGCAACTGCCCGACGTGGGCGTCAGACGACACTGGTGCACCTGAAGGCGAGTCCTCGCGAGGCGCACGCAGGAAGGAATCGACCGGTCTCCCGGTGCGGCTCGCAAAGATCTCCAGGGTGTGCATCGACGGGCGCGCTTTTCCGGTCTCGATCAATGAGACCGCCTGCCGCGTCAAGTCGGACCCGGCCAGCTGGGCCATCGTGAGTCCAGCCTCAAGCCTCGCCCGACGAAGGTACGCGGGATCGACTTCGACCCCGGGAAGGCGCCTACGTGGCGTGGTCCGACGCTTTCTGATGGCGGCGAGTTTTATATCACGCCAGCCAGGCAAACGCCATGTCAAGTGCTGCCACGCAGGCTCCCCGACTTGACTAAATGCCTGGCCCGGTGCTGTCCGCCAGGACCGTGATGGCCGAGAGCACCAACATGGCGATGGTCAATACCGACGACATAGCGAACTTGCGCATGGCAACGCCTCCAAGAACGGGCCGGACGGGGCCGGCCGTTGGACGCGATATAACAGCCACACGGACGAACGGTCAAGCCACCTGTCCCGGCGTGCTTGATGGAAGATGACTTAACAACTTACTTGACAACACTTGTCAAAACAAGTATCAACACACTTACAGGGCTGTCAGGTCAGCCACAGTCGTCTGATCGGCGGATTGGGAGGGGCACCATGGCACCGACGGCTACCTATCGGCTTCGTGCTTTCAGGCTGGTCCTGGCGCTTGCCATCTGCGTCGGCCCGGCCCTCGCAAACGCTCCCGTCGCACTGGCGCTGCCCACCGGAAGCCAGAACGTCGCCTATGTCTACGACTTCGGCTTTGGGTCGCCCGGAAGTCAGACATGTGGGGCAAACGCCGGCGGCACCGGCGTCAACGACCTGAATCCGCCTGGCTGTGGCGGCAGCATCTTCAGAAACGCGGTGACTGGCGGCGCCATCGGAGCCGGCAACACTGGCACGTACGAGGGAGTCAGTTTCACCAACGTCACCGTTGCCGCCGTGGATGCCAATCCGGCGACCGCCCTGACTGGCTTCGACAGCGTGATGCTCTACCAGGTGTGCGACATCCATCTGCATCCGAACCTGATCACTGCGCTGAACAACTTCCTCAACGCCGGCGGGAAGGTCATGATCTTCGACGGCGACCGCTGCGCTCCTCCTCGAGGCGCCTTCACATTCGGTGGCCAGGCGGATTACACGGGATTCCTGTTCCCATTCGCTACCAACAGCCCGGGACCGACCGGATCGCCGGCGGGCAAGTACACGTCGATCGACTCCAGCACGCTGACAACCGGGCTGCCTCTGTACATGGATGGGCCAGTACAGGATGCGATGGCCGACGCCAACATATTCACGACGTCCAGCGGCGCCTGGTGCAAATCAATAACGGGCACGAACCTGGAAGGAGTCACCGGTTTCGTCGAGGCATATGCCACCACGGTCGCCGGCGGCCTGGTGGTCTATGAGGGGGAGGACACCTGGTTCACGTTCAACGACTCATCCGGCGTCAACCCCCACTATCAGCAGTTCTTCGATCTGGTACTGCATCAGAAGTGGAATCCAGACGGCCTCCCATGCACACATCCGGCTTCCGGGATCAAATTGGCGCCTCTGACCTCGACCCACTTTGTGGGCGAATCGCAGATCCTGACGGCAAGCGTGTTCGATGTCAACAACAACCCCAAGCCAGGGATCATGGTGAGCTTGAAGATCACCAGTGGGCCCGACGCTGCCCACGTCTTTCCACCGCAGACCACGGACCTGAGCGGCAACGCAGCTTTCACCCTGACCAACACCGGCGGCTCCGGCACCGACGTGGCGGTCGCCAGCTTCGTGGATATCAACGGTGTGACGCACACGAGTAACAACGCGACGGTCATCTTCAACCCTCGGCCGACCGCCTTGACGGTCAGTCCAGCGACGGCCGATTTCCACGACTCCGGCACGGTGTCGGCTGTCCTGATCGACACGACAACGTCGACGCCGGTGGCGTCGGAACCAATCACGTTCACGATGGGCGCCGAGACCTGCATAGGGACGACAGACCTTGCCGGCCTGGCGAGCTGCCCGATAACACCGAGCGAGGCGGCGGGGACGTACGTGCTCAATGCCAGCTTCGCGGGTGACACCAACCACGTGGCGACCACGGGCTCTAACAACTTCGTGGTCACGCTCGAGGAGACCACGCTCAGTTACACAGGGCCGATCAACTTCCCGAACGGATCAGCCGCCACACTGTCCGCGGTCCTCAATGAGGACGGCGTCACTCCAATCGGCGGGAGTCGCGCGGTCACATTCACGCTTGGTAGCGGTATCACGGCCCAGAGCTGCATCGGACACACCGATCCAGGCGGATCGGCCAGCTGTCTGATTCCCGTCGTCAATCAGCCGCTCGGGCCCGGGACCGTTTCAGCATCTTTCGCCGGTGACGCCTTCTACCTTCCGTCCTCCGACAGCCGGGCCACCCTGCAGTTCGGATTCCTCGCCAGCGGTTCCTTCGTCATCGGGGACGGCAACGCGGCCACTGGCAGCACCGTCACCTTCTGGGGCGCGCAGTGGGCGAAGCAGAACACTCTGAGCGGTGGCGCCGCGCCGAAGAGCTTCAAGGGCTTTGCCGACACCACGACCAGCCCGCCGGCTTGTCTTGCCGGCTGGAGCACCGACCCAGGCAACAGCTCGGGGCCGCCGGACACGATTCCACAATTCATGGCGGTCATCGTTTCCAGCTCGATCGATAAATCCGGCAGCACGATCTCAGGCGACACGGTGCACATCGTGGTCGTGCAAACCAACCCTGGATATGCTGCGAACCCGGGCCACGCAGGCACCGGGAAGGTCGTGGCTGTCATCTGCTGAATCCGTCTTCCCAACGTGGAGGGGGGCGGCGTGAGTCGCCTCCCTCTTCGGCCTCAATCCTCCTGATCAGCGGCGGGCTGACGTTGGTCGTCGGGGTCGGTGACCACGACTCGTATTCGTTGGACCGCGTTGTTCTGGACCCCTTCACGGTTCCAGTTCTCTGCGGTGGGCTGGACGTTGCCGGCGCCATCGGTCGCACGCACGCTCAGCTCGTAGTCACCCGGCTTGGTCGCATCCCATGCGTAGGTCCATGGGCGCCACGCGTAAGGCGAGATCGGATCGCCGAGCTCGGCGGCGGCCCATGACCGCCCGCTGTCGGCGCTGACCTCGACTCTTGTGATCGGCGCGTATCCAGACCAGGCCCTGCCGGTCAGGACCTGGCGTGACGGGGCCAGAAAACGGACGCGAGACATGAACTCCGGAATGCCGGGAGGCACCATCAGCGCTCGAGGAAGGATGCGCGTGACTGGAATGCCCGATTCGTCTTCTCCAAGGCGGTAGTGGTAGGCGGTCGCCTGCTGGTAGCCGCCGAAGCCGCCGGCCACGACGGTGATCCCGCGCAGCCATTTGACGTGAGCCATGCCGTACCAGCCGGGGACGATGAGCCGAAGCGGAAAACCATGCTGCGGAGGCAGCGGTTGCCCGTTGATCGCGTACGCGAGGAGGACTTCGTCGCGGCGGCACTCCGCGAGCGGGAGGCTTCGCTCGTACTGCTGCTCGATGTCGCCTTGAATGCCGCGATCCAGGCCCGTGAACGCCACGTCGCCGGCTGTGTCGAGGGGCTCGGCTTCGTCGAGCAGAGGTCTCAGAGGAGTGCCGGTCCATTCCGCCGTGCCCACCGCTTCCGTCAGCCAGGGCTGGCTCATCGGCCGCGGCGAAAGCCGCGCCCGGCCGTTGCCGGCGCATTCGAGCGTGACCGCGAGCGTCTTCGAGGGCCTGCACTTGATCGCGTCCAGGTCGAGTCGCATTGGATGCTTCACCTGCCCGCCGATGACAAGCGTCCAATCGGACGGCTCGACGGCCGGGATGTCGAAATGGATCAGCAAATAGTGCAGACCGACGGGAGTGATCGCGTAGCGAAGAGCCTCGATGGGCATCGAGTGGTTGCGAACGGCAAGCTGGAGCTCGCTGGGCGTGATGTCGGGTCCGTCGATCAGCGTCCCCGGGGCAGGCGAATCCGCGACCTTCCTCTGCATGGGCACCAAGAGTAAATCGATCCACCTCTAGGATTCCAGGGTCGTGACCGGCCTCATAGCCCGCCGCCTCCGAGCGCAGCGCCTCATCGGTAAGCCCTTCGCATCGCCCGTCGATGCGGTGCGCTGGCTGGGGGCGGTGCAGTCGCAGGACTACGCGGGGGCCAAGTGGGCGCTTGCGCAGCGCAGCCGGGCGACCACAGACGCAGCGCTCGACCGCCTTTTCGACCAGGGAGCAATCCTGCGCACGCACGTCATGCGACCGACCTGGCACTTCGTGGCCCCGGCGGACATCCGTTGGCTCCTCGACCTGACCGCGGCTAGGATTCGGCGCGGCCTTGCTTCGCGGTACCGCGAGCTGGGGATCGATGACAGGGTGGCTGCCCGCGCCGGCTCAGCGTTCGCGAAGGCACTCGCCGGAGGCCGGCACCTGACCCGCCCGGAGCTCGGCCGCGTGCTGACCGCCACGCGCATCTCCCCCGAGGGCCAGCGCCTCCCCCACCTCCTCCTCCGTGCCGAGCTGGACCAGCTCATCGTCAGCGGGCCCCGGCGCCGAAAGGAGTTCACTTATTCGCTGCTCGAGGAGCGGGCGCCGAAGGTACGCGTAATGGAGCGCTCAGAAGCGCTCTCCGAGCTCACACGCCGGTACTTTCGCAGCCACGGGCCGGCCCAAATCCATGACTTCACGTGGTGGTCTGGACTGACAGCCGCGGAAGCTCGGAGCGGGATCAAGCTTGCCGGCTCGGCCCTCGAGCATCGGGTCATCGAGGGCAAGGACTATTGGTATGACGGCGCAACCGGCGATGCAAGGACAGCCGGTGTCGTCGCCCATCTTCTGCCCAACTTCGACGAGTACACCGTCGGCTACCGTGACCGATCGGCGCTCGTGCCCGCGGACGAGCGATTCGATCCATCGCTCTTTTCGTTCGGAAGCATCCTTTCCAACGTCGTCACCATCGACGGCATCGTTCGCGGCGCCTGGCGTCGATCGTCCACGCGCGGCGGCGTGTTCATCGAAATGCGTACATCTGAAAGACTCGCCGCCCGCCAGGCGGCGGCGGTCATGGAAGCCGGCCGCCGGATGAGCCGATTTCTCGGCTGCCCTGTGGAGCTGGCGCTACCCCCCAGCTGATTGATTACGCCGGGCTGCCGACCGATTTCCCCATAGGAGCTCACTGTCGTTGGGCAGGTCAGCGGATGTCGGCGGCGCGATCTCCTCAATGATCGCGAGTAGATTGGCCAATGCGGGCGATGGGTTGTCGCGGGCGTACGCAACTCCATATTCCACGAACGGCGAGGGTATGAGCGGCCTGTAGTCAAGGCCTTCGGCCCGCGCGATGACGGCGCGGTGCATGCTCATGAACGAAATGGCGTTTCCGGACCGCCCTAGGGCTGCCGCGATCTGGTCTGGCGGTTCCTCTCGGATGATGTTCGGAGGCTCGCCGGTGTATTTCGTCAGCCAATCGACGGCGGCTGCGTTCAGTTTCGGGTTGATTCCCGGGATGACCGCGACGATCGGCTCGCCACGGAGGCTTTCGATCGGCACGCGCTCCAGTTGCGCGAACCGATGGGTCGGCGGGATGACCACCACGACTTCCTGGCGGTCCACCGGACGCAGCACGAGTCCGCTGCGCGGTGCAACGGCCGCGCCGACGAAAGCGAAATCGATCTCGCCTGACACCAGGCGGTCCATGTTCGACTGCGAGTATCCGGTGGTCATCTCGAGCTTGATGGTCGGGTAGCGCCGGCGATACTCGGCGATGAGGTCGGCCGGCAGACCCATGTCCCACAGGGTCAGGTACGAAATGCGCAAACGCCCCGCGATGCCGGCCAGGTGGTCCCGCAGCGCCGCCAGCGCGCGATCCTCGATCTGCACCAGGCTCCTGGCGTGCTCGATGAGGGCATCGCCTGCGGGAGTCAAATGAACCTCGCGTGCGTTGCGAGTGAAAAGCTGGACCCCCAGCTCGCGTTCGAGGACCTGGATCCGCTGCGTAATGGCGGGCTGAGTGAGCTTCAGGCTTGCTGCGGCCTGGCCGTAGTGGCCGGTGTCCGCGATCGCAACGAAGGCGCGTAGGTGGCGCAACTCCACTGCGACACCATACTGGGTTGCCGTGGCTATCAGATCGAACGGGCCATGCACGTTCATGAATCACGAATTCGAATCGGCAAATCACTTTCTTCGAGATTCACGCACACGGAGTTGGCGAAATGGATACTCTCGGGAGCCGGTGGCACAGTTGCGCGCGCGTGTGTTGATAGTTGATGACGAGCCGGCGAATCTCCTCCTGCTCGAAGAGTTCCTTGCCGACACCGCGACCGAGGTTTCCACCATCACGGACTCTCGTGAAGTCGAGAAGGCATTCAGCGACTTCCAGCCGGACATCGTCCTTCTCGACCTTCATATGCCGGAGATCGATGGCCGCGAGATTCTTCGGCGGCTCAGAGGCCCCCGTGCCAGTCTCGGCTTCCTTCCGGTCATAGTGCTGACCGGCGATACCAGTCGCGCCGCTCGCAACAGCGCTTTTCTGCTCGGCGCAAATGATTTCCTGACCAAGCCGCTGGACCGGACCGAGGTGGTTCTGCGCGTCCGCAACCTGCTACGGACGCGCGAGCTGTATGTCGAGTTGGCGGCGGCGAATGCGGCCCTGGAGGACGACCACCCCTAGCGGTTTCGCCGGCTTACCGAACCGCACTCGACAACGCTGAAGTAATCGGCATCATTTAAGAATGACGACCCCGCAGGGCGGGATATTCGCCCTGGGCACCGCTTCGCACGCCTACCTCGAGTTCGACGCCGCGAGCGCTGAGGCGGCCCCGAAGCTGGTGACCGCGATCGCCTCGCTGCGCGAGCCCCGGACGACGATGGGCGGCGTCAACCTCGTCGCCGGGTTCCGGCCCGAGCTCTGGCGGCAGGTGGTGCCGGACGACGCTCCCGCCAACGTCGAGGGGTTCAACCGCGACGTCACGGGCGCCGGTGGGTATGCGATGCCGGCGACGCAGCACGACGCCGTCATGTGGATCTCAGGCAGTGCGTATGACGTCGTCTTCGACATGGCCCGCGAGGTGATCGCCGCCCTGAACGCGCTGGCGACCGTCGCCGAAGAAACGTCGAGCTGGCCTTACCGGCACGACCGAGATCTCACGGGTTTCATCGACGGGACCGAGAACCCGACTCTGATCGACGCACCAGGGATCGCCCTGATCCCTGACGGCAATCCCGGAGCCGGTGGCTCGATCCTTCTGCTGCAGAAGTGGATGCATGACGTAACCGAGTGGGAGTCGCTGCCGGTGGATCGACAGGAGAAGGTGATCGGGCGAAAGAAGGACGACAGCACCGAGCTCGAGAACAAGCCGCCCGATTCGCATGTCGCGCGCACCGACCAGGACACGTTCGGCAAGGTGTTCAGGCGCAACATGCCGTACGGGACGGTGACAGCCCACGGCACGATGTTCGTCGGCTTCAGCGCCGATCAGCAGCACCTGGCGAAGATGCTCGCGAGCATGGCCGGCTCGACCGACGGCGTGAGAGACACGCTCACGATCTATACGCGAGCTCTCACCGGTGCGTACTACTTCATCCCGTCGACGGACGAGCTGCGCAAGCTCAGCGGGTCGTAACTCGCCGGATCAGGTGCTGCTCGCCGCGCCCGCCTTCAGCCCGGTCGCGGCGAGAATCTGCTCCTCCCCGAGAGAGTCCTCTTTCAGGAGGGCCTGCGCGAGCGATTCCAGCTGGGGGCGGTGCTCAGTAAGAAGCTGTATCGCTTCCACAAAGCATTCGTCGGCGATGCGCTTGACCTCGGTGTCGACGTCGCGCGCCGTCGCCTCACTGTAAGGCCGCGCCAGCCCGAGGCCGTCGCCGCCACCGTCTTCTCGAAACGCCAGGGGTCCGATCTTCGGGCTCATCCCCCAACGCACGACCATCTCGTGAGCAATCTGTGTGACCTGCTGCAGGTCGTTGGCGGCGCCCGTCGACACGGTGCCATATACCACCTGCTCGGCGGCCCTGCCACCAAGGGCGCCGACGATGCGACCTCTCACGTAGTCCTCGCCGTAGTTGAAACGGTCGTCGACGGGCCGCGAGATCGTGACCCCAAGAGCGCCCCCATGCGGAATGATCGTCACCTTGCGGACCGGGTCGGAGCCAGGGACCAGCAGGCCGATCAGCGCATGTCCCGACTCGTGGTAGGCGATGCGTTCGCGATCAGCGGACGACAGCATCAGATGGCGTTCCGTCCCGAGCAAGATCCGGTCGATGGCCTGATAAAAGTCCTCCGACGTCACGGTCGTCTCCCCCTTGCGAGCCGCACCCAACGCCGCTTCGTTGGCCAGGTTGGCCAGGTCGGCGCCAACCAACCCCGGGGTGGCGCCCGCGATAGCGTCGAGGTCGACGTCCGGGGCCAGCGGCACTTTCTTGGTGTGGATCTTCAGGATCTCCGCTCGGCCGCGCCGATCGGGCGGCTGGAGAGTCACGCGGCGGTCGAACCGGCCCGGCCGCAGCAGGGCCGCATCGAGAACGTCAGCGCGGTTCGTGGCGGCGAGCACGATCACTCCATTGCCGGGCTCGAACCCGTCCATCTCCGTGAGGATCTGGTTGAGCGTCTGCTCCTGCTCATCGTTGCCACCGATCCGAAAACCAGAGCTGCGGCTGCGTCCGATGGCGTCGAGCTCGTCGATGAAGATGATCGCGGGTGCCGCCTGACGCGCCTTGGTGAAGAGGTCGCGCACGCGCGACGCGCCGACTCCGACGATCGCCTCCACGAACTCCGATGCGGACTGGCTGAAGAACGGGACCTTCGCCTCCCCGGCCACGGCTCGCGCGAGCAAGGTCTTGCCCGTGCCCGGCGGCCCGATGAGGAGGACTCCTTTGGGAACGGTGCCCCCAAGCCGCGTGTATTTCTGCGGCTCGCGCAGGAAGTCGACCAGCTCTTCGAGCTCTTGCTTGACCTCATCGATCCCGGCGACGTCGGTGAACGTGGTCCCCGGCCGCTCCGGGTCGTAAAGCCTGGCACGGCTCTGGCCGAACGCGCCCAGCAAGCCGCCGGCGCCGCCGGCACTCGCGGCGCGTCGAAGCACGTAAAGCACGGCCACAACGATCAAGAGCGTCGGCCCGAAGCTCAGCAGCAGCGTCTCCCAGAAGGGCGGCGGCGGGTTCTCGGGCTTAGCGTTGATCGTCACCCCGTGCTGTTCGAGGAGGGGCTCGAGGCTGTCGTCGGCGAACGACGGTCGCTGGGTCGTGAAGTGAGTGGCGCTCACCGTGCTCGACGGTGACTCCTTGACCGGGGTCTTGGTGACGCCGGTGATCGAATCGCCGGTGGTGGTGACGCTGACGACGTTCCCCGCGGCCACCTGCTGCTTGAAGACGTCATAGGGCAACGTCACGGTGACGGGCTGGGCGGGCGCCAGCAGGACGTTGGTGATGAATATGTTGGCGAGCAGAAGGATGCCCAGGGTGATCCAGAACCGCGTCGAGCGAAACGGGCTCTGCGGGACCGGCCTGACGGGCGGCTTCTGGGCAGGCGGACTGGTAGGCGGCGGGCTGGACATCGATGCTGATGGTAAACGTCCCTGGGTTACGCGCAAGGACGCGGAGATCGCCGCGTTGGAAGGTTTGGCGTGACACCGCCAGGCGTACGTCTGGGCCGGTCTTGGCGAAAGCCCGCTGCCGTGGGCCTGGTCATCGCCAGCGCCGCCGTCATCGTCCTATTCAGCCCGATGACCGCCCAGGCCATGACCCCGGGGACGTCGAAGGCCAGCCGGCATGATGCCGGCCAGGACATCCCGGCGGCCGGTCACATCAAGGCGAGCCTCCTGGCGCCGCAGGGGAAGCATTCGCCCCCGCCCAAACAAGCGAAACCCCTGCGCAGCATGAATCCGGCCGCCCTTCGGGAGGCCAAGCGCAAGGCTGACGCCGAGGCCGCCCAAACTTCGTCCGGCACGCCGCCGAGAACTTCAACCACCGCCCCGGCGGCGGCGCTGTTCAACGGTTTGAACCAGCCGGGATTGTCCGCGTCGGACGAGGGTTCCGGGGCGACCCCGCCGGACTCCACCGGGGCGATCGGTCCAACGCGATACGTCGAGATGGTCAACCAGCTCGTGGGTGTGTATGACCGCAGCAACCTGGCGCTCATCAGCAGCCAGGACCTGGCGACGTTTGTCGGCGCCCCGGCCGGCATAGCCACCACCGACCCCCAGATCCAGTGGGACCCCCAGGCCAACCGCTGGCTGTATGCGGAGATCGGTTTCGCCACCGGCAACAACATGCTGGTGTTCGGATGGTCGAAGACCGCCGATCCGAGCGACCTGGCCAACGGGTGGTGCCACTACGGAGTGGGCACCGG
>WNEY01007088.1_pt1 | contig 15157 bp, 15 predicted proteins | sample 5400531 | NCBI WGS metagenome assembly WNEY01 (sample SAMN13153338, study PRJNA577476) | soil metagenome | isolation source: 200 cm saprolite under Douglas fir tree site 1 | place: USA:California | collected 2015-04-18
CCAAGACCATTTGTTTTTCGCGCCGCTTGCTCCCACCTCCCTCGCGACGCTCGCCACTCCTGCGCTCGCCTACGCTGGAAACCTATGGGCATGGACGCCGCAAGTGCGCATCGAGCATCGCATCGTCTTGTCCGACGCTTCGAGCATTACGCTCCAGGCCGGAATTCTCGATTCGCAGTCGGGCGACTTTCCGGACGATTCGTTTATTCGTTATATGACCTGGGGCGAAGAATCGGGCCAGCCCGCGTATGCCACTCGCGTTTCCTGGAGTCACCGTGCCTTCGGGCAGAATTTAACAGTTGGGCTCGCCGGATATTATGGCCGTCAGAACTGGGGATTCAACCGTATCGTGGATGGGTGGGCCGGAACCACGGATCTGACATTGCCGCTCGGCAAATTATTTGAATTTACCGGCGAGTTCTACCGAGGCCGCGCGGTGGGAGGTTTGGGTGGCGGCATTGGCCAAACGGTATTGGCGACGGGCACGTCCGACGACCCAACGACGGTTATCAAGGGACTCGATTCGATGGGCGGCTGGGCACAACTGAAATTCAAGCCTAGAGCAAATTTTGAAATCAATGGCGCGGTCGGATTGGACAATCCGTTTGCTGGCGAACTGCGCAGCTTCAATGCGAACAAGGTCTATCTCGGTTCCTATACACGAAATCTGAGCCCGCTTGTGAATTTCATCTACCAGGTGCGGTCTGACATTCTATTTTCGACGGAATACCAACGGCTGCAAACATCGGTACTCGACAGCACTACCAACAGTGGAAATCACATTGGTTTCAGTCTTGGATACATATTTTAATGCGCTCATCCGGCAAAATTCGACGGACGCATGGCTTCGGCTACCTCGTTGTTTTGTGTCTATTCGGTTATGCTTTGGTCGCTTGGTCTCAGCATGGACCTGTTAGCGTCCAGGTTGAGATTGTCAATCCGAAGGCGCCCAAGAAAACTGCATCCACCAGCGGCGGCGCCGATTCTTCAAATGTTGCTGTCTGGCTCGCGCCAATCGCCCCCGGCTCCGGATCTGCCGCCGCATCGCCCCCTGCCCATTCCTTGCCGCAAATAACGCAGATTGACAAGAGCTTCGATCCCCACGTGCTTGTGGTTCGAGAGGGCACGGCTGTTCAGTTTCCGAACAGGGATCCTTTCCTCCACAATGTTTTTTCGCTCTTCGATGGCAAGCGGTTTGACCTCGGATTTTACGAAGCGGGTTCAAGCAAATCGGTGCGCTTCGACCGGATCGGGGTGAGCTTCTTGTTCTGCAATATTCACCCGGAAATGAGCTCTGCTGTGGTTGTTGTTGACACTCCTTATTTTGGGTTGTCGAATCGGGCAGGACGCGTGACCATCCCCGAAGTGCCTGATGGGCGATATCAATTGAATGTCTGGTACGAACGGAGTCTGCCGGAGGACTTGAAGAGTGTCAGCCGCGTGGTTACCATCTCCGAAGCGGGGCGGACCTTGGAAACAATCAAAGTCATCGAAAATGCCAACTTCAGCCTCGAACACAAAAACAAGTACGGGCAGGAGTATATTCCTCCAGCAAACACCAGCCCCGTCTACGGCCGCCACTGAGGCTTCACAATAAGCCACGCAAAGGGATCTTTCGCGCCGCCGCAGCCGCATCACAATTCATTTTGCCGGTTAGGGGCGATACGAGGACTGCGGGGATTACGGCCCGGTTTCAACGGCGTGCCGCTTTTTTTCGCACGGGCAGCTTTCGTTTCTGCGGCTTCGTTTTTTGAGCGCCGCGAGCCGCCTCTTCCTCTCCGGTGATGCGGAACAGGCGGAGACGCGCGAGCCGTGCATTCTCCTTCACGCGCACCCGCGCGGCACCGACTTCCAACAAAAGCTGAACCGGAGCCACGCGTCCACGCACGTAAAACGGCACGTGCCACGCGCCTGCGCGCAATAGCCGCTCATCGGACTCAATCAGGGCGATTTCATCTTCCGCGAGGTCGAGGATTTCATTGCATTCGACGAAGTAGCTGCCGCGTCCAAGTTCCCACCATCGATACCGGTCTTCCGGCCGGAGATGTTGCGGCGGAATCTCCATGCGTCCGGCAGCTATGTACTCGCTTCCCCCGAAATCAATCTGGCCGGTTGGGTCCACCGAAAAAATCTTGCGAGCCGTCAAGTTAATGGAATAGCCGTGAACTTGATATTTCGGATGGAGGATTCCAGCAATGCGTGCCGCCGCCACTTTGCCCGTCAATAATTGCATTTGGGAACTATACCCAACGAGGGCGGGAGGCGTCTACCGCCCGAGGACGGATGATTCGAAAAAGGGAGTCGTCAGACCGTCTTGTCTCTCGCGTAGCAGAGGCGTTCGAGATTGCATTCCGCGCAACGCGGCTTGCGCGCCTGGCAGACCTTGCGCCCGTGCCAGATCAACTGGTGAGAAAACAGAATCCATTTTTCTCGCGGAATAACTTTCATCAAGTCTTGTTCGATTTTCTTGGGATCGGTATTTCGTGAAAGATCGAGGCGTTCAGAGAGACGCGTCACGTGCGTATCGACAACGATCCCGGAGGCGATGCCAAACGCCGTGCCCAGCACCACGTTCGCCGTTTTTCGCGCTACACCGGGAAGCGTCAGGAGCTGTTCCATCGTTTGCGGCACTTCTCCGCCAAATTCTTCAACGATCTTCTTGCTCGCGCCCATGATGGATTTTGTTTTGTTTCGAAAGAAGCCCGTCGGCCGGATGTCCTCCTCGAGATCCTTGGGGTCGGCATAGCTGAAATCCTTAGGCGTGGGATACTTCACGTACAACGTCTTCGTGACCTGGTTGACGCGAACGTCCGTGCACTGAGCGGAAAGGATCGTTGAAATCAGCAATTGAAAAGGCGTCTCGTGCTCGAGCGCACAGACTACGTCGGGATAGGCCTCGTCAAGCTTCTGGAGAATCGCGCGCACGCGCTGCGGATTCGTTCCCGCCCCTTTCGCCTGGGCTGCGCGCGAGGAGGAAACCTGCGCAGCTGGTTTACGAGAGGCTGATTTTCGTTTCGCGGCCTTGGGGACGCTTCTTTTGTTCTTGGCTTTTTGTTTTTTCATCGCGACTCGGCGCATGAATATACCACAAGGGAGGCATGTGAGAAGCGTCTCGCGCGGTTTCGTGGCGCCGTCTCGCCGGCGGTTTTACGCCGCAATGGAAATGCAGGAATCGTCCCGGCCTGGCTGGGACGCCACCAAACCCCACACTCCGCAGCAAAGTGTGGGACCGCAGGTTCACTTTCTCGGATCGTGGTGAGAAATCCAAGCTAAGAGCCAGATGCGAGGAAATCGAGCGCCTTGCGAAAGGCTTTTCCGCGGTGACTATACTGATTCTTTTCTTCGCGCGAAACTTCCGCGTATGTTTTCCCGAGAACGGGGAAGAAGAATATCGGGTCGTAGCCAAAGCCGCCCTCCCCGCGCGGCGCATCGAGCAGTTCTCCCTCGGCCGATGCCGAAAAAACGCCGCGTGGCTCGCCCCGCTCGGCCAGTGCGACAACGCACACGAACCGCGCGCGGCGCTCCCCGTCTTTTTTGCCGCGCATCGCGCCAAGCAATTTGCGTATGCGATCCGAGTCCGCCGCCCCCGGCCCTGCGTACCGGGCGGAATGCACACCCGGAGCGCCGCCGAGCGCCGGCACAACGAGCCCCGAATCATCGGCAATCACGAGTCCCTCGGAGAGACGGCTATAGTGCAGGGCTTTGCCCACGGCATTCTCCGCAAATGTCTCGGCTACCTCGTCGAATTTCGGCAATGCGTCGAAATTCGGGATCAATACAAGATCGAGGGATGCGCCGGCGGAACCAGCCAGCGCGCGATATTCGCGCAGCTTGCCTTCATTTGACGAAGCAACGCCCAAGCGGAGAGGTTTACTTTGCGCGGACACGGAAATTCGTCTGCACCAAAGTGGATTGATGCTCGGTAAGGCGGCGAATTCCGGCCGCTGCCAGCGCCAGCAGGTCCTGCAATTCGGCTCCGGCAAACGGCTGCCCCTCGGCCGTGGCCTGGACTTCGACGAACTTGCCGTTTCCAGTCATCACCACGTTCATGTCCACTTCAGCGCGGGAATCTTCGTCGTACGCGAGGTCAAGCAGCGCCGTGCCGTCCACCAGGCCGACGCTAGTTGCCGCCACGGAATCAGTCAGCGGAAGCGCTTTCAAGATCCCTGCCGCCACCATGCGCTCCATCGCGAGAACCAACGCGACGTACGCGCCGGTGATCGAAGCCGTCCGCGTGCCGCCATCGGCTTGGATCACGTCGCAATCGAGCCACACGGTTCTTTCGCCCAATTTCTGCTGGTCTGTGATGGCTCGCAAGGACCGCCCAATCAGCCGCTGAATTTCGAGCGTGCGCCCCGAAGGCCGCCCGCGCGTGGACTCGCGCGCCGTTCGCTGCTCGGTGGCGCGCGGGAGCATGCCATATTCGCCCGTCACCCAGCCCTTGCCCTGGCCTTTCAAGAACGACGGGACGCCGTCGTCTACAGTCGCGGTGCAGATCACGCGCGTGTTGCCGATCTCGATTAACACGCTCCCCTCGGCGCTCGGGATAAAGTCTGGCGTCAATTTCACAGGGCGCATCTGGTCATGCGCGCGTCCATCGCTTCGCAAGGTTCCTCCTCGGGACATGGATTCGAGTTTGACCGCGGCCTACAGCAGTGTCAACCGCACACAAGAAGCCGCGTGGCTCAATGCGCTGCTTGTTTTGCCGGCGCCGGAAGCACTGGACTCGACGCGGATGGCTTGGTTTGTCCAGTGCCAAGAGTCTGGGAGACCGGCACAGCTGCTGGAGCCGACGACGAAACCGGGAATAGGCCGGACAGATCGAGATGCCCGGCGAGCGTCTCCGCCTCTTGTCCATGAATGAGAATCTTCAATTGTCGAATCCCATTTACGTTCGCGCCAAGCGTCTGCGCGATGGAGTCCACGACCAGTTGTTCGCTCAGAATTCCTGACGGAGTCTCGGCTGAGAGGGCATCCGAAAAATCCGCGACGCCCGTGCCGTCAGGCTGAAGGTAGAACGCCAGCAATATCGCATCCGCCGGCAAGGTGCGTTGATTCGGTGTAGGAGCATCCGCAATCAGCGCGATTAGAAGTTGTTTCGAACGCTCGACGGGATCCGCCGAAAGCGGAAGCTCGATCATGGTTGCCTCCAGCGCCGCGGGTGAGGTCGCGGAGAGCCAGTACATCTGAGCCTTCACTTTCACATCGGTTGGGGTCGAGATCGGAATTTGCATCACATCCCGGCGCGCCTGTTCTTCGGTGCGTGGGTTGCCGGATATACGTTGGATTGCTTGGCGCAGGCTCGGTAGAGTAATCAGGCCGAATAAAACCATCACGGCAAGTACGGCAATCGTGGTTTTGAGTCCTCGCGACACGGGGCTACTTCACTCCTGCTTCGTAGACTAGCCGAAACGCTGCCACCGCGCGTGCCACGCCGTCGGCCAGGACCGGCGCTATCTTGTCAAGCGGCGCGCGGTCGCGCAGGCTCACGCTCGATACTTCGATCGCGACGGCCGGAGCCGCAACCGTCCGCAACTGCCGAACCGCAACTGCAATGGGGGTCTCCGGCGAGCCGCGAAAACGTTGCGCCATCTGAATCTGGATCAGTTCAGCCAGCCTCCGGCTCAGATCGAGATAGCCCTGTTGTGCGTGGTCCCAGCGAACCAGCCCAGGACGAGGCGCGATTGATGCCGCCGTCACAGCCGGGGCGCCCTCCTGCGGCAGGGAATATACCCGCACCGTTCCGGCCGGACCCGTGGAGGAAACGTGCAATGTGATGAAAATCGCTCCTCGCTGTGCATTCGCTGTTTTCGAACGCTCATCGAATGATGGATCTTCATTTGCCTGGCGCGTCAAGAGTACGTGAAGGCCCTGCGCCTCGAGAGAAATTCGCAGCAGGCGCGCGAAACTCAGGGCGACGTCACTCTCGGTGATGCCCGATGATCCGCGCGCACCCTGATCGGCGCCTCCGTGCGCGGGATCCAGAACGACCACGGTCAGCGTATTCCGCGATGTGGCAGCTGGAGGCGTGGTTGGTTGCGGGGCTTGCTGCGCGGATTGCGGCGCAGGTTGTGGCGTGGCCGGTTGAGGGGTTTGTTGCGCGGCGGGTTGCTGCGGCGTCTGCGCTGGCGCCGCGCCCTGCTGTGCCGGAACCCCCTGCGGCGACGCGTGCGGGGTCCGCGCGCTGACAAGAATCAGAACGAAGAGGAGGAAGAAAGTTCTGCGGCGCACAGCCACGAGGATACCAGAATCAACGCGTTGAGAGAGAGTTCGCCGGAAAATTTCAGATGGGACTTGCCTCAACGGCAATGGTTAGACCGGTGCGTTCTGGTATTGCGCCAACGCGGCCGCTCAGTTTTCCTTGCATTGCATGGAATGTCTGCTTAACTACGGAGGTGCTCGTTGTCCATCATTCTTGACTGACGTACTGAATCCGAAGTCCTTGGGGGAGTGGATGCCAATCCATCAAGCAGCAAATGTGAGACAGCTCCTTGATCTCACCGGACGCGTGGCGATAATTACAGGAGGCTCCGTTGGGCTGGGACGCCAGATGGCGGAAGGCCTTGCGGAAATGGGCGCAAACTTGGTGCTCTGTGCCCGCAAGAAAGAGCGCTGTGAGAGCGCCGCTGAAGAATTGAAGACACTCGGCGTAACAACTCTGGCCCTTGCATGTGATGTCACGAATCCTGCGAGCATCCTGGAGGCAGTGGAGGCCACAATCGCACGGTTTAAGCGAATCGATATCTTAATCAACAACGCGGGTACTTCCTGGGGCGCTCCCGCGGAAGAAATGCGCCTGGAGCAATGGAACAAGGTCCTGGAAACGAATCTGACGGGAACTTTCTTGTGCTCGCAGGCCGTAGGCAAGGTCATGATTGGGCAAAAGCGGGGAAAAATCATCAATATTGCTTCGGTTGCGGGAATGGGCGGCTCGCCGCCGGAGCTCCAGGCAATCGGATACAGCGCCAGCAAGGGCGGCGTGATCACTTTTACGCGCGACTTGGCGCGAAAGTGGGCCACTCACAATATTCACGTGAACGCCATCGCCCCCGGCTGGTTTCCCACACACATGTCTGGCGCCGTCATTGAGCGAAATAGAGAAACTTTTTTGAAGAGCATTCCATTGGGCCGCTTTGGGAGCGAAGACGATCTGAAGGGCGCCGCGGTTTTTCTGGCATCGAGCGCTTCTGACTTCGTAACAGGCCATGTCCTCGTAGTTGACGGAGGTCAGACCGCGTAGTTTGCATTTTTCACAAAGGATTCAGCATCGAGTCAGCATGTGGCTGAGTGCGATTTGGTGGCGCCGGCGTCTCGCCGGCCGTCTCTTGGCCGTCAACTCAGGGGAACAACGCCGGCGAGACGCCACAAGAAGCCCCTGTCTTGCGGCATACCTGATGATTTCGGTTTCACACGCATGCGTATAGCGAGAAATACGGGGTAGCGTTGTATCCCACAAGCAACTTGCAGTAATTTGAGCAGCACCCTTTGTGTTCTTTGTGACCTCTGTGTTGAAAGATTTTCTAGACCATCCAACCGCGATGAGAGCCGGGGAAGAGCTTCCTCTAGCGGCACTCGAGAAATTCTTGCTGCGCTATTTTCCCGCCAGCACAGGGCCGCTCACGGCCGAACAATTCCCCAGCGGTCATTCAAATCTCACTTACCTCGTTCGTTTCGGCCATCGGGAAATGATCCTGCGGCGCCCGCCTTTCGGAAGCAAGGTCAAGTCGGCTCACGATATGGGTCGTGAGTATCGCGTCTTGTCAAAACTGCATTCCGCATACCCGCAGGCGCCCAAAGTCCTGCTTTTCTGTGATGACGACTCCATTGTGGGCTCGCCCTTTTACCTCACGGAACCGATCCGGGGAATCATCCTGCGCAAAGACCCGCCTGATGGCTTGAACTTTTCTCCCGAGGTGGCACAACGCCTGAGCGAATCATTTGTTGACAACCTGGCGCACCTGCAAAGTTTGGACTACAGGGCGATCGGGCTAGGCGATCTCGGCAAGCCGCAAGGCTACCTGGAACGCCAGGTGCGTGGCTGGATCGATCGTTACCGCGGCTCGCAGACGCATGACTTGCCCGAAGTCGAGCGCATCGCCGCCTGGGTGATCGAGCACATGCCTCCGATGAGAGAAGCCACGTTGATCCATAACGACTACAAGTACGACAACATGGTCCTGGATCCAAATGACGTCACGAAGATCATCGGCCTGCTGGACTGGGAAATGTGCACGATTGGTGATCCGCTCTCTGATCTGGGCACAGCTCTGGCCTATTGGGTCGACGCGAAGGATTCGAACGACTTGCAACAAGTCCGCTGGTGCCCTTCGAATTATCCCGGCAGTCTGACGCGCGTGCAGCTCGTCGAGAAATACGCGCTGGCCACGGGCCGCGATGTTTCGCAAATGGCCTTCTATCTCGCCTTTGCTCGATTCAAAGTGGCCATCATCCTGCAGCAGATCTACTATCGCTATCATCAGGGGCTCACCCAGGATCACCGGTTCGCCTCACTGCCGCACAAGATCGAAACATTACTGCAGGCGTCCTTGCGTGCCGCCGAAACGGGCGAGATTTAAAGAGTCTGTGCGGGAAGTAGGCATCACTCTTTGTAGCACCCGTCCCGCACGCGGGACGGGCAAATGCTTGAATCGACGATGACCGAAACCTTTCCGTGCGCTACAAAAAAAGCTCACGCGTGTGTTGCCACACACACGCTGAAGTCTGCCAATTGAATTAGGAATAGTATCGAACAATCCATTCCGCCACGCAGCACGGCTTTGCGGCGTCCTTCCCCTCGATGGAAACGTCAAAAATAGCTTCGACGCTATCTGAATCGCCCGCTTCATGAAATAGCTGAGCAAAGATAGCGTCAGGAAGCCGTGCGCTATTGTCGCGCCGTACGGTGATTCACGCTCCGCGCGTTCGGGATCGACATGAATCCACTGGCGGTCTTCCGTTGCTTCGGCAAACTGCCGAATGCGGTCCTGCGTGACGAGGCACCAATCCGTCGTGGCGATTTCCCGGCCGACGAAACCTTTCAGTGATTGCAAAGTTTCCAGCACGATAGGAGGCATGGTGTTCAGTCTGAGGCTGGCAGCGCTGGCGGCTTCGGAAATTTTCTGAGTTCGAGTTTGGCGACGGTTTCCAGGTGTACTTCGTCCGGCCCGTCGGCGAGTCGCAGCGTACGCACATTCGCCCACGCCTCGGCGAGAAACGTGTCCTGAGAAACGCCGGCGCCTCCATGGGCCTGGATGGCTCGATCGAGCACTTGCAGAGCGACGTTCGGCGCAACGACTTTGACCATCGAGATCTCCGCCCGCGCTGCCTTGTTTCCTGCCGTGTCCATCTTATAGGCCGCCGCAAGCGTCAGCAGCCGTGCCTGGTCGATCTCGATGCGCGACTTGGCGATATCTGCGCGGATGGTGCCCTGTTCGGCGAGCGGCTTTCCAAATGCCACGCGCGATTGGACGCGTTTGCACATCGTTTCGAGCGCTCGCTCGGCCACGCCAATGCAGCGCATGCAGTGATGGATGCGTCCCGGCCCTAAACGCCCCTGTGCGATTTCGAATCCGCGGCCCTCGCCGAGCAAAAGATTCGACACCGGTACGCGAACATTTTCAAATGTGATTTCGCCATGGCCGTGCGGCGCGTGGTCGTAGCCGAACACGGTCAGCAGCCGGACGATCTTGACTCCCGGCGCGTTCATCGGCACCAGCACCATCGATTGTTGTTTGTGCGGCGCCGCCGAGGGATCGGTTTTCCCCATGAAGATCGCGATCTTGCAGCGCGGATCGCCCGCGCCGGAAGACCACCACTTGCGGCCATTGATTACATACTCGTATCCGTTTCGAATGATGCTGGCCTCGATATTCGTTGCGTCGGAGGATGCGACCGCGGGTTCGGTCATCGCGAAGCACGATCGAATCTCTCCGGCGAGGAGCGGCTTCAGCCAGCGCGCTTTCTGCTCCGGCGTGCCGTAGCGGGCGAGCACCTCCATATTGCCTGCGTCTGGCGCCGCGCAGTTGAACACCTCCGGGGCCATGGAGCTGCGGCCCATGCTCTCGCACAGTGGCGCGTACTCCAGATTCGTTAGCCCGGCACCGTGCTCGTCATTCGGTAAAAAGAGATTCCACAGACCAGCGGCACGCGCTTTCGGTTTCAGTTCTTCTACTATGCCCGCCGGGGACCATCGGTCGCGTGCAATTTCGTCGTGGAAGCGCCGTTCGTTTGGATAAATGTACTCCTCCATAAAGGCCTGCAAGCGCCCCTGGAGATCCTTCACTTTGCCGCTGAATTCGAAATCCATGTTTGGCACGAAGACGCGCCATTATATAGAATGCGAATGGCCTGAGCCACCAGTGCGCCGGCGCCACCATCAAATGAACCCGGAAATCCAAATTTTCCTCAAGCAGCTCGAAGAGCACGCTCGGATCCACGATGCGCAGGAGTCCGAGCACTCACGCAAACTCCTGAACCTCGAGCCAGAGACGGCGGCGATCGTAAGCATACTCGCCCGCAGCTCGCGTGCGCGGCGGCTATTGGAAATTGGCACCTCCAACGGATACAGCACTATTTGGCTCGCATCTTCGGTAGGACCGGAAGGCGGACACGTCGTCAGCATCGATCGCAGCCGCGATAAGCACAGGATGGCGCATGACAACCTCCTCGAAGCCGGGCTTTTGCAATATGTAGATCTGCGAGTGGGAGACGCCACTGAGGTCATCAAGACTCTTCCGGGGCCATTTGATTTTGTATTCTTTGATGCTGACAGAACAAGCGCGCCCGGCCAATTGGCTCTCCTCCTGCCTAAACTCGCCCCACAGGCGCTTGTCTTGGCTGATAACGCGTTGTCACATCCTGACGAAATTGCAGGCTATCTCACGATGGTCAAAAGCCTGGAGCAATTTCAGCATGTCTTGATTCCGGTGGGAAAAGGCTTGAGCGTGGCATTCGCCGAATCAATATAAAGAAATTCCGTATTTTGGCGCTGGACTCATCAAATTCGGTTTTCACGTCCACGCCTAAAGGAACACTTTAACGCTGGGTGCGGCGGGAAAGTCATTCGCGCCGCACGCGATCGGGTCTAATGATGGGCTTGGTTTCAGGGATGGAACGCAAATCACAACTTTTTGGAGGCTCCATGAAGCGGTTTTGCACGATTACTTTGCTTTCCCTGCTGGCAACTCCTGTATTCGCGCAGCAGGTTGTGCCTGACATTCCGTTCGAATCCGTGCCGTTCTTGAGAATTACCCCCGACAGGAACCTGGGAGAAGTGCTTGCCGTGGCGGTCAATTCCAAGGGGCACCTAGTAGTTCTGAATCATCCCGGGACGTCCGCGACCGGTGGCCCGGTTTACGGGAACGCCACAACGAACATATTCGAATACGACGAAAAGGGTAACTTCGTGCGCGAGGTCGCCCATGGAGTATACGGCCTGGCCTATGCGCACTCCGTCCGATTCGACAAATATGACAACTTGTGGATTGTCGACAAGGCCGCCATGTCCGTGGTGAAGTTGAACCCCGAAGGAATCGTAATGATGAACCTCGGGCGGCGCGACGAAGGGCCGGACGAACCTCGTTACCGGCACGCCAATCCGCCGCCCACTCCCGTGGACGCCATGTTCAACGGATCGACCGACGTCGCGTGGGACGCGAGCGACAATATCTACATCGGAGATGGCTACTTCAATTCGCGCCTCGCCAAGTTCGACAAACATGGAAACTGGATCAAACAATGGGGAGGGCCGGGCGAGGGAGGAGAACACGCCAACGAAAATCCGGGCAAGTTCCGGAATCCGCACAACGTTGGGATCGATCGCGAGGGGAACGTGTACGCAGCCGATCGCGGGAACCGCCGCATTCAGGTCTTCGACACGGATGGCAATTTCAAGAAATTTATTTTCCTCAATGCGGCTTACGACAAGACGCGCCACCCGGTTCTCGGCAACATGCCCGTCAGCCACCCCGATGAGACCGCGCCGTGGACCATTTGCATCACGAATGGCCCGACCCAGTATCTCTACGCCACTGACGCAGAACCCGGCAGAATCTACAAGCTCTCGCTGCCCGACGGCAAGATCCTCGGCAAATACGGTCTGTCCGGCCACGAGTTGGGCCAGTTCAACTGGGCTCATGGTCTCGCTTGCCCCGCGGAAGACGTGATTTACGTTGCCGATATGAACAACTGGCGCGTGCAGAAGCTTGTTCTGAAGGGAAAGAAGTAAGCTGCGGCGCGTGACATTGCGGCCTCCGTGTTGAGCTTTTCGGAATTTAACACAGAGAACGCAGAGAAAAGCCACAGAGGGCACTGAGGGATCTATGGAAAGGAAGGGGATTTGACGACGGAACGAGAAAGGCCGATTTTTCTGCGGTTCTCCGTGATTCTTTGTGGCCTCTGTGTTGCGCCTTTCGGAATTTAATACACAGCACGCGGGAAAGCTTCAGCGGGTACGTCCCACGAGTTCTTCTCCGTTGGGAAGCACAACCTTGCCGAGGCGGAGGCTCTTTGAGCCGTCTTTGGTAGGATTGCCGGTAATCGTGATTTCTTCCTGCGGTTTCAATGAATCCTTGTTCCATCCCGTTTTTGAGAGTCTGTTCGGGCCGGGGCATTCGGCCAACCACTTTTCGACGTTTCCCTTGTCGTCCTTCACGTCGAAATGAATTTGGACGTGGGGATTCGACCAATCGAAATCCTCGACCGTGGCCTTCAAAGTAATGGTTTGCGACATGTCATACATTGACATCGAGTGGTGCGCAAAGATCGGGCGTGAGACGAGAAGAAGGCAAGAAGCTACAGCGAAGCACGCAAAAAGTCTAGCCCTCATCGCATTACCTCCACATAGAACCTGCCGCACTGCATCAATTTTCGCGGCACACCGTCCACCTCAATCTTACTCCTAGACGCTCCCGGCCGTAATTGCGTTTCTTTCCTATGCTTTCGGTTGATCCGAAAGCCAAACTTTCGAAGCGTCCTTCGCCTTTGCCCATTTCGATGCCGATCACCGGCCGGGCCTCGCAGCGGCCGAGGCCGCTGGCGCCGAATCCTCCAGCACACGGTTTTGGACCTACATTTCCGGGATGAACTCTTATCAACGAACCTTCGGGTGATTTCTTTCCTCAGAATTAAATTTATCCGGTCTTAACGCAGTAAAGACGCCTCGGAGGTACACACCCCGTCGGTGAGAGACAAAATCAGCCTTTTCAGCAAAACGGACGGTTCGCGAACCGGTCCTATAAACTATAAATATGTCGCGGTGGCGCCTGCTTCGAGCCGCCGTTGTCCGGCCTTTTCTGCTATGCTCCGCCTGGCCCGCTATTCCCATCCAGTTCGAAAGGAGCACACCGTGAACTTATTAGCTAAAGTTCGCGTTCTTTGCGTCGTGTTCTGTTCTGTGATTTTTTTTGCGCTCACCACGGTTAGCTCGGCGCCCACCAGCGCCGCGCCGGCTGAACCGGCATCATGTCCCACGCTGACGTCGCTTGCCTTGCCGAATACTACGATTACGCAGACCCGATTGATCGGCGCTGGCGATTTTGCTCTTTCACCCGAAGAGCATTCGCAGGATTCGGTGAAGAGCGGATTCAAGGACCTGCCCGCCTTCTGCCGTGTGGCGGCGACTTTGCGGCCCACGAGCGACAGCGACATTAAGATTGAAGTGTGGATGCCGGCGTCGGGATGGAATGGAAAATTTCAGGCAGTCGGCAACGGCGGCTGGGCAGGCGCAATCAGCTACGGCGCGATGAGCCAGGCACTGAAGAGCGGATACGCAACCGCCTCGACTGACACGGGCCACACCGGCAATCGCGGCACGTTCGCCCTCGGACATCCTGAAAAGCTCACCGATTTCGGCTACCGCGCGGTCCACGAGATGACGGTGCAGGCCAAGTCGATTATCGAAGCGTTTTACGGCAAGGGCGCGCGCATCTCTTACTGGAACGGCTGCTCCACCGGCGGACGCGAAGGCCTCAAGGAAGTGCAGCGCTATCCCAAGGATTACGACGGCGTGATCGCGGGCGCTGCCGCAAATCCGAGGACGCATCTCTCCACCTGGCAGATCTGGATCGGCCAGGCCATGCTGAAGGAGCCCGCAAGTTTCATCCCCAAGACCAAGTACGTCATGATCCACAAAGCCGTGCTCGACGCTTGCGACGCGATCGACGGGGTGAAAGACGGCCTGATTAACGATCCCACGCGCTGCCACTTCAGCCCGAGCACGCTCTTGTGCAAAGGAGTAGACGCTCCAACGTGCCTCACGGCGCCCCAAGTGGAAGCCATGACCAAGATCATGACGCCGGTGACGAACCCGCGCACCGGAAAGGAAATTTTCCCCACCTATGAGCCGGGCACCGAGCTCGGTTGGGGCCTCCTGGCCGGAGGTACCGAGCCGTTCGTTTACGCGCTCGATCAATACCGCTATGTCGTGTTCAAGGACCCGAACTGGGACTGGCACACGCTGAATTTCGATAGCGACGTCGAGCTCGCGGACAAAGTGGACAATGACACGATCAATGCGGTCGATCCAAATCTGTCGGAATTCGTGGCGCACGGCGGAAAGCTCTTCATGTATCACGGTTGGGCCGATCCGAACGTCGCGCCGCGCGCGAGCGTCGAGTATTACAACAACGTTGTCGAAATGATGGGTGGCGCGGAGAAAATCGCGAGCTGGGTGCGTCTCTTCATGGTGCCGGGAATGGGGCATTGCGAAGGCGGCGAAGGACCCGACACCTTCAGCAAGATGGCGGTCATCGAAGACTGGGTCGAGAAAGGCAAAGCGCCGGAGCGTATCGTCGCCTCGCACCTGACGAATGGTGTAGCCGATCGCAGCCGGCCGCTCTGCCCGTACCCGCAAGTCGCCGACTACAAAGGCCGCGGCAACATCAACGACGAGGCCAATTTTGTTTGCAAAGCACCCTGATCGGTGGCGAGAAGCCGGCTTTCCTCAGCGCTGACGATTTTATGATTTACCGTAAAATATAGGTCTATATGATTATGTCTCTTTGAGTTCGATACAACTGGGTGGATCCGATTCCGGCTGAGTACGGGCGGTCGGCAGGTTTCTCCTCGAAGGCGATCACAATTCCTCCTATTTTCAAATCACGCCCTTCGATCGAAGCTCCGCGATCTCCTCCGAGCCGTGTCCCAATTCGCGCAACCA
>WNEY01001863.1_pt1 | contig 15152 bp, 8 predicted proteins | sample 5400531 | NCBI WGS metagenome assembly WNEY01 (sample SAMN13153338, study PRJNA577476) | soil metagenome | isolation source: 200 cm saprolite under Douglas fir tree site 1 | place: USA:California | collected 2015-04-18
GGTGCCGCCCGAGGGCGCGCCCGGCGGGGGTCGGTTGAGCGATTTGGGCGAATTAGTGGGTGCGCGGGAATCGTCGACGGGGCACGCTCATCGGTACGGAACGACAAGGAGAGTGACGGATGGGGACCAGCCGGCTCCCGGGCTTCTACAAGATGCGCATCGCCGAGCGGCTCCGGCGCGTGGCCGAGCAGCTCGAGGTGGAGAGCGACGAGCTGGACGGTCTGGGCGAGAGCGGCACCCTGCCCCTGGCGAACGCCGACGCGATGATCGAGAACGCGGTGGGCGTGCTCGGGCTCCCGGTCGGGGTCGGCCTGAATTTCCTGGTCAACGGCGAGGACGTGCTGATCCCGATGGCGGTGGAAGAGCCCTCGGTGATCGCGGCCGTCAGCCTGGCGGCCAAGATCGCGCGCGACGGCGGCGGCTTCCAGGCCGAGGCGGATCCGCCGCGCATGATCGGGCAGGTGCAGGTCTCGCACCTCGCCGACCCGCCGGCCGCCAAGGCGGCCCTGCTCCGCGAGAAGCGCCAGATCCTCGAGGCGGCGAACGCGCTCCAGCCAGCGATGAAGGCGCGCGGCGGCGGGGCGCAGGACCTCGAGGTGCGCCTGGTCCCGGTGCGCGAGGCCGAGAACGGCGCCTCCGAAGTGCACGCCGTCGTGCACCTCCTGGTGGACACGCAGGACGCGATGGGGGCGAACCTCATCAACACCATGTGCGAAGGCGTAGCGCCGCTGGTCGAGCGCATCAGCGGCGGGCGGGTGCGGCTGCGGATCCTTTCCAACCTGGCTGACCAGCGGCTCGCGCGCGCCACCTGCCGCATCCCCTTCGACGCGCTGGCGGACTTCGGCTTCTCCGGGGCCGAGGTGGCGCACGGCATCGCCGACGCGAGCCGGTTCGCCGACGCGGACCCGTACCGGGCCTGCACGCACAACAAGGGCGTGATGAACGGCGTCGACGCGGTGGCGCTGGCCACCGGCAACGACTGGCGCGCGATCGAGGCCGGAGCTCATGCCTGGGCCGCGCGAAACGGCCGCTACGAGCCGATGACGCGCTGGTGGATCCAGGACGGGCACCTGCTCGGCAAGGCGGAGCTGCCCATCCAGGTCGGCACGGTCGGCGGAGCGGTGAAGGCGAACCCGCTGGTCCCGGTGCTGCTGCGCCTGATGGGGAACCCGGGCGCGCAGAAGCTGGCGGGCATCATGGCGGCCGTCGGCCTGGCGCAGAACATGGCGGCGCTGCGCGCGCTGGGCAGCGTGGGGATCCAGAAGGGGCACATGGCGCTGCACGCCCGCTCGGTGGCCGTGTCGGCCGGCGCCAAGGGCTCCGCCGTGGAGGAAGTCGCTCGGGCGCTCATCGCCGCAGGCGAGATCAAGCTGCACCGGGCGCAGGAGATCCTCGCCAAGCTGGTCGCGCAGAAGCCGGCCGCCGAAGTGACGTGACGCCCGTCGGGCGGCAGCCCGGCGCAGGCGCGGCGCGCGCCGCGCCTCCGGCGATCCTCGCCGAATACGCCGCGCTGGCCGAGCCGCGCATCGCCGCGTTCCTCGACGCGCGCGCAGCCGATGCGGCGCGGTTGCCGGTCGATCTGCGGACGCCGTTCGCCGCCCTGCGCGAGTACGTGCTGCGCGGAGGGAAGCGGCTGCGCGGGGCCCTGGTCGTGCTGGGATGCGAGGCGGCGGGCGGCGATCGGGCGTGGGCGCTCGACGCCAGCATCGGGATGGAGCTCCTCCACGCATACCTGCTCGTGCACGACGACTTCATGGACCGCGACGAGGTGCGCCGGGGCGGCCCGACCGTGCACGCGGCGCTGGAGCGGGCGACCGGCTCCGCGCACCTGGGAGCGAGCCTCGCCGTGCTGCTGGGATCGCTCTGCCAGGCCTGGGCGCTGGAGCTGGTGCTCGGAGCAAAGGTCCCGGCGGAGCGCACGGCGGCGGCGGGACGGCTGCTCGCGCAGGCCCTGCAGGAGGTCACGGTCGGGCAGATGCAGGACGTGTCCGCTCCGCTCGGGCGCGACCTGGCCGCGCGCGAGGTGCTCGCCGTGCAGCAGATGAAGACGGGCGGCTACAGCTTCGAGCTGCCCCTGCGCCTCGGGGCGGTGCTCGCCGGCGGGAGCGAGGCGGTGCTCGGCGCGCTGGAGCGCTTCGCGCGCCCGCTCGGCCAGGCGTTCCAGATCGCCGACGACCTGCTCGGCACCTTCGGCGCGCCCGAGGTGACCGGCAAGCCCAACGCGAGCGACCTGCGCGAGGGCAAGCGCACGCTGCTGATCGCGCGCGCTTTCGAGGCGGCCGAACCGCGCGACGCGGCGCTCCTGCGCGCCGGCCTGGGGAAGCCGGACCTGGACGACGCGGAGGCGGACGCGCTGCGCGAGGTGCTGGTGCGCACGGGCGCCGCGCAGTCGTGCCGGGAAGAGGCGGAGCGGCTCTGCGCCGAAGCGCTGCGCGCGCTGGACGCGGCGCCCTTGCCTGCGCGCTCCGTGCAGGCGCTGCGGGACATCGCCGCGTACACCGTCCGACGCGCCGCGTAGGCCGCGCGGCCCTGCTCGCGCGCTCCGCCTCCAGCGTGAGGACGGCTGACCCTCTCCACAAATCGATTCGAATCAGGTAAACTGAAGAGTAGCTTTTGTTGTGCGGGGGGGGACGTAGGTGACGAAAGCAGTCCGCCGCGTCTCGCGCCGGAGGGCGCGGTGAAACCGACGTTGCCCTTGAAGCCGGACGACGCCGTCCGGACAGCGGCCGGGATGGCGCAGGCGGACCGGCTCGGCTCGGAAGGCCGCTGGCTCGACGTCCCCCGCCTCGCCCAGTACAACGGCCAGATCCAGAGCTGGCTGTGGTGCGGGCGCGCCGCGGCGGCGATGGTCTACGACTACTACTGCAAGGCGCTGGGCAAGACCTCGGACTACGTGGGCCACAAGACCGGCGAGGCCGGGCCGGGCCCGAACGGAAAGCTGAAGGACAACCTGCGGTTCCTGGGTGGCGCCCACGCCGGCGCCATCGCCGGGATCACCGACACCGGCCGCTGCGCGCCGGCGCAGATCTTCGAGCTCGCCGGCTGGAAGCACACCGAGGGCTACCTGCAGCGCACCCCGCAGGAGTCGATCGAGACCGACCGGGCCAGCGTGGAGAAGCGCTTCGCTCCGCTGCTGGACGCGATCCGGAGCAACAACCCCGTCGTGCTGTACAACCGCCTGTCGACCAGCAAGAACGGCGGCCACATCGTCTGCGTCTCCGGGTTCAAGAAGCTGGAAGGCGACCTGTGGCTGCGCATCAACGACCCCACCAGCCCCCACGACGATCTCTTGGGAAAGCGCAACTGGGCGCTGGTGCAGCGGCACCAGAGCTCGTTCTCGGAGTACTGGGTGCGCGCCTCGCGGCTGCTCGAGCCGCACCCCGACAAGCCCGGGAAGCGGCTCCTCAGCTACATGGAGCACGACAAGATCGGACGCTACCTGGTGGTCTCCGATCAGGCCGTGAAGGACGACGCCGAGGTCGTCCACCTGCTCGACGCGACGCCCCAGGACAAGGCGGACAAGGGGACCAAGCCGCCGCCCGCCGCGCCTGCCGCCGGGGGGACCTCGATGCCGTTCGAGGTGAACCGCTCCGCGGCCGTGTCCGCCGAATCGCTCGTCGCGCTGTACCATTCCTCGGAGCGGGGGGCCGGAGGCTACTTCCCTCTGGCGGACAGCGCCTCGTTCCACAGCGGCGCGCATTTCCTGGTCGACCACCGCACCAAGATCCGCGCCATCGCGCGTGGCGAGGTGGTGGCGGCCCGCATCTCGGTCGCGCCGGGCGAGCATCCGTGGGGCGACACCGGATTCGTCCTGCTGCGGCATCCGATCGAGGGGGGGAAGAGCCTCTACAGCCTCGTCCTGCACGTCGAGCGCGAGCCGCTCCATCCCGATCGCGCCTCGGGCTGGCTCCGCCGCCTCTTGATCGCCGCGATGGGCGGAGGCGACGCCGGCAAGCCCAAGTGGCGCGTGACCGAAGAGGCCGCCACCTGGAAGGACGCCGACAAGGGCCACTTCTCCCCGGTCAACGCCGATCCGAAGACGACGGTCAAGCCGGGCGTGTACGAGGAGAAGGACCGCCTCTCCGAGGACCACGCGCTGTACGTGAAGCTGGACGGAGGGTGGATCCGCGCCTCCCTGCAGGACGGAGACGGCGCGGCGCGCGAGCTGTCTCCCTGGGCCGACTTCGACCTCGAGGTCGCGGCGCGGAACAGCGCCCCGGTCAAGGCCCTGCGAGACGGCAAGGTGGCGGTGCTCGACGCCGACAAGCAGGACGGCAAGCATCGCTGGACGGTCGAATCGGGCGAGGTGGTGGGCATCGCCGGCGCCTACCTGGGGATGCCGCAGTTCCACTGGTCGGTGTTCTCCAAGGACCCGGTGCTGCCGGCGGGTTCCTTGCCGAAGGACGAGTATGGCGCGAAGGACGAGGTGAAGCTCGCGAGCCTCGACCTCACCGCGCACGAGGCCGGCACGCACGAGCAGACCCAGCAGCTCCTGCAGGCGCTCGACCCGGACAAGCAGCACCTGGCCAAGGTGCCGCAGGGCATCCTCGCCGCGGGGGATCTCACCTCGTTCTACCGGACGCCGACGAACTGCTGGCGCTCGCGCTACCAGGCGGCGAAGGGCCTCTGCGAGTTCAAGCTGGACGTGGACAAGATGGTCGCGCTGGAGCGGTACAAGTCCCACACCGACGCCGAGCGGAACGAATTCAAGAAGAACGTGAAGCCGTTCCTGTTCTGGGAGGAGCTCGCCTCGGCGGACGACTTCCCCAAGGACGGCGTGGCAGTCTTCGTGCACCCGATCACCGCGCTGCGCCTGATGGCGCACGTCGGGCTCACGCAGGACCACGACGATCCTCCGGCTGCCGCCGGCGAGGCGCCCCTGCAGCCGCAGAACGACCTGGTGCTGGTGCTGCGCGACTCCAAGGGGCCGCTGGCCGAGGTGGAGGTCACGGTCAAGGCGGACGGCCAGGAGCTGCTCAAGGAGCGGACCGACGCCCAGGGAGAGCTGCTGCTCCCCTTCCAGAAGGTGACCGGGAAGGACATCGAGATTTCCGTCGCCAAGGATGCGGTGGGCGACAAGGGACAGCTCGTCGCGGTGCTCAACGAGTCGGGAGCGGCGCGGACGCTGATGCCGGGCACCGCGCCGGCGGACCAGGCCTTCAACGGGACGGACCTGCTGCCGGAGGTGCGGCTGGGCCTCGCGATGCGCGTGCGGCAGGGCCAGGCGCCGGGCATCTTCCAGGTCTGGAACGAGCGCGGCTTCAAGCTGGACAAGAAGGTCCGCGCGCTGGAAGCGGGGACGCAGCTGACGGTCGAGCGGATCGTCTACCGCAAGGACGACGGCAAGCTGGAGGCCATCCAGACGCACGTCGGCGGACAGATCGTCTACCTCTGGTCGATCTGGGACGGCGAGCACAACCTGGAGCCCGATCCGGGAGCGCCAGGGGCCTCGGACGGGCAGCAAGGTCCGTCGGTTCGGGCGTCGTGGTCCTCGCGCGTCGCCCACCTCAACGATCACCCCGTCTTCGCCGGAAGGGTCTCCGGCATCGACGACGGCGCGGAGCTGGAGGTCCGATTCCTGGCCATCCTCTCGACGGGCGCGCCCGAGCACGACGTCGAGCTGCACACGGAGAAGGTCAAGGTCGCCAAGGGCGGGTTCTCCGTGGCCTTCGACCCGCACCAGCTCGTCTCCGACCACGACCTGCTCAACACCACCCGGCCCGTGTACGCCAAGGTGAAGGCGGGCGACCGCGAGCTCTCGCTCCGCGATCAGGCCATCGCCGTCTACCCGGAAGGGCGCATCCAGGACGCGCCGCCGGCGCCTCCGGAGCAGGTGCCCGAGAGCGCGCACGTCGTCTACGCCTTCACCGAGATCGACCGGAGCGGCACCGTCGACCGGCACCGCACCAAGGACGGCAAGGAGCCGCAGACGCGCAAGGTGGCGCAGCTGGCGGGCGAGGTGGCGCGGCGAGTCGTCTCGGACGGCGGCGACGAGATGTACGTGGGCGGCATCGTGCGGGAGATGCACCTCGCCACCGAGGCCCAGGAGCACCTGACCGCGGCCCAGGCGCTCGAGCAGCAGAAGGCCGCGCTGCTGGCGATCTACCCGGACGCTCCGGTCAAGGACCTCTTCTCCAAGCCCGAGGAGGCGTTCTTCCGGGACAACGGCATGACCGTCGGCGTTTGCGCGCAGGACTGCAAGAAGGAGGTCGCCCCGGCGGGCAAGAAGACCGGGTGCACGGAGGAGATCCGCACGGCGAACCTCCGTTCGTGCCAGAACGTCAAGCCCGATCCGAGCGTCGGAGCCGACAAGGGGCGCAACCTGTGCCGGACGGCGGTGCCCGAGCCCGCCAAACTCCCCATCGTCGCGGTGCACTGCTACTCGGCGCTGGGCGTCTGCAACGGCGTGCGACACGACAAGTCGAAGTGCTTCCTGCAGACTGTCGTGCGGGGGAAGGACGACGAGGAGCGCGAGCGCTGGTACGTCTCGATGACGATGCGCGCCAAGTCGGGAGACCAGACCGTCTACCCGTACCACGGCGGCCACTCCGGAGCGCCGGCGGCGGTCGCGCGCGGGGTGAACCTGCGCGTGGTGGTGATCAACCCGCAGAACGGAAACGCGGTGGTCTGCTCGATGGAGGACTACGGGCCGAGCGGCAACACCAAGGGCGGCAACGACGCCGTTCCCGAAGCGCAGGTCGACCGCGACGCGCTGGTCGGCTGGGGCCACGTCTGCGGCATGTCGTACGAGGCGCATTGGAAGCTCGACTTCAAGGGCCGCCACGGCGACCACGCCGTGCTGCTGGCCTTCGTCCCGGCCTCGACGCCGCTGGGGCCGCTGGGGCCCGACGCAGTGGTGAAGCTGCGCAAGCAGGCGACCTACGCGCAGATCATGGGCCTCGAGCCTCTCCCCGCGAAGGCCGCCTCATGAAGCTGCAGCTCCAGGTGGTGAACGATCGCTGGGCGAAGCGCGGCGCCTCGAGCGCCGAGCTGGACGACGGCGTCAGCTACGTCGCCGAGCAGTGGGAGATCCCCGGCGAGTCCCCGCTCACCGTGCGCTTCTGCACCCGCAAGGGCCACCCGATGAGCAGCTTCTGCCACATGCAGGAGACGCCCAAGCGCGCGGTGGTCCTGCACCACACCTCGGGGCTGGGCCACCTGGGGACGCTGATGGGCGACCGCGGGTTCATCAGCATCCACTTCATGATCGGGCGCGACGGGAACGTCTACCGGTTCGTCAACACCGAATACAAGGTGAACCACGCGCCCCCCTTCAGCACCCCGACCGTCGGCATCGAGGTCGACAACCTCGGCAAGCTCCTGCTCAAGGACGGCATCCTCCGCGGCGAGGCCGGCACGCCATACTGCAAAGTCGACGAGAAAGAGGCGTACGTCGAGAAGCAGTGGCGCTCGAAGAACGAGAAGTACTGGGCCACCTGGACCGAGGCCCAATACGTGGGCGTCGGGAAGCTGCTCAAGGCGATCTGTCACAAGCACCAGATCCCGAAGATGATCCTCCCCGAGGAGCATCGATTCGAGGCCTTCGACGAGCAGCGGGACATCCCGCGCTTCCGCGGCGTCTGCCACCACGTGAACATCAACTACGGCAACCGCGACGACCTGGGACCGTACGTCGACTGGGACAAGATCATCTCCTACGCGGGCCTCTCGGTCGGAGACTGCTTCAACAACCCCGCAGAGGGCGGCGCACCCGCGAAGAAGCCGGCGCAGAAGCCGGAGAAGAAGCCCGAGGCGCCGAAGAAGCAGGACGCGCCCAAGAAGCAGGAGCCGGCGAGGAAGGCCGAGCCGGCCGCTCCACCGGTGCGCGCCGAGGATCCGCCCGAGCCCTTGCCCGCGCCGGTGCAGGTCGACGCGCGCACGGTGCGGCTGCGCATCGGGCCCCGGCTCGGGCGGATCGCGTTCTCGGTGCGCAAGCAGGGCGAGCCCCTCCCGACCAGCCCCGCCACCTCGGCCCCGTCCTCGCCGACGGCGGACGGGAAGCGCGACGAGTTCCTGCGCGCTGCGATGTCCTTCCTGGCGGTCCCCTACAAGGCGGGGAGCAACAAGCCCGACCAGGGATTGGATGGGCCCGGGCTGATCGGCCTCTGCCTCAAGCGCGTCGGCGCGTTCAAGGCAGAGGATGAGGTGACGGCTGCGGTGCTCGCGGGTCTGTATCCGCCGTCCGGCTCGGACCCACAGAACCCGCCGGCGGAGATCGTGCCCGGGGACCTGGCCTGGTTCGGCTCGGGGGACCACGACCGCGCCAGCACGCAGCACCCGATGATCTCGCTGGGCGGCGGGCGGCTCCTGGGCCCCCTGGCGCAGGGAGGCAAGGACCACGGGGCCGTGCAGGTGGTCCACATCCAGGACGTGCCCGACCACTTCGCCGGCTGGTCGCACCTGGACGACCTGGGCATGGCGACCGCGCAGACGCAGCACCCCGGCGACCCGCCCGCGGCGGGGACGCAGCTCACCGCCGCGCTGCTGCCCTCCGAGCCGGCGGAGCGGTACGAGGCGCTGAAGAAGGTCGTCGGCGATCGCGGCGGCAAGTGGAAGAGCGGCAAGGGCGAGGTCAACCTGATCGGCATCCAGGACTTGCAGGACCTCTGCTACCGCTCGCCGAACCGCGGCGGGTGGAACGACACGCTCTTCGCCTGCTTCGTGGACCAGGATGGCAACAAGCTCTCGCTGGAGCTGCGCTCCTCGCTCAACCCGGGGCACGACGAGGACCCGAAGGGCGCCTGGAACCTGTGCAACGGCAGCTACTCATTCAAGCTCGCGGACGGCCAGGGCGGAAGCAAGCAGCTCGTCCCCGAGGGGAAGATCAAGGGCTGGTGCGATACGCCGGGGCGCGGGGCGCCGCCGCCGCAGGAGGGGCCGCCGCAGCCTGGAGATGCGCTGTGCACGCCGGCCCTGCGCATGCTGCCGCAGTGGGACGGCCGCTGGGACGACGAGATCCTGCACGACAGCAAGGCGTCGACCTGGCAGAACTCTGGCTGCCATCCCTGTTCCGTCGCCGAGGTCCTCCGCTGGATCGCCGAGGACAACCCAGCTACGGCGGGCAAGTTTGGCTTCCCCGCTGCGCCAGACTCGCGGATCTCCGCCGACAAGTATCCGCTGCGCATGTGCGAGGCGTTCTGGCCCGAGCTGCGCGGCGAGGTGAAGGCGACGAAGCCGGGCGATCCGAAGAATTCCAAGGTCGACCACACGGCCCTGGGCCAGGCCACGGAGCGGGTGCTGGGGATGGCCAAGGACGCCCGTAAAGTCTCCCTGGGGAAGGATCGCGTCGCCGGCGTGAAGAAAGCGCTGGCGCGCGGTCCCCTCGTGGTCTGCATGCCGGGGCACTTCGTCGTCATCCAGGGGATCGCCGACGGCAAGCTCCTCATCGTCGACCCCGGCAACGTCCTCTTGAACCACTGGGAGTACGCCGACGGCGGCGCCATCGAGAAGGGCAAGGGGATGCCCGCCAACGACCGGTGGGAAGGAGGCAAGCCGGCGGGCAACGAGCGCGATTCGCGCGGCTACGTGCAGGTCGCCATCGACCGGAAGATCAAGAAGAAGGCGCCCACCCAGAACAAGAAGGAGACCGACGAGGCCTTCCAGAAGCGCAAGGAGGAGTTCGACAAGAGCAACGATCCGATCAAGTTCCTCGACGGAATCAGCTCGCCGGAGAGCTACTGGTGGGCGGGGGGCGGGTAGACGATGGCGAACCAGGACGACGGCCACAAGATCGTCGAAGGAGACGGAACCGCCGTCCCGGTGCGGATCGCCCCGGGCGAGGCGTCGGATTCGCCGCGCCGGCCCGCCAAGGGGACGCAGCTGGTCTGGGGCGGGGGCGATCCGTCCTCGCCTTGGGGGCATCTGCAGTCGCTGATCGAGGCAGCCGGGGGGTCGGTGCAGTACACGCTGCTCCACTCGTCCGTGCTGGCGCAGCTGGCGAAGGGAAAGAAGCCCAAGCCGCCCGCCAACCAGGACCCCAAGCCGAAGCAGCAGGATGAGCCCGAGGACGACAAGCAGCACGAGAAGAACCTGTCCTACCAGGAAGGGGCTTCCACCGGCGGCGCGCTCGACATCTTCGACGAGGGCCACGAGTTCGAGTACGACAACAAGGGCAAGAAGGACGCGCGGCTCTGGGCCCACCCGGCTGCGCCGCTCGCCGGGAAGGTGCCGCTGCTCGTCTTCCTGCACGGGATCGCGCCGGGAAAGCTTCCCGAGATGGACTGCGACTACCCGCAGCTGCAGGACGACCTGCAACGGCTGCGGTTCGGGTGTCACCTCGGCCGGGTGGCGAAGGCGCTCATCGACGGTGGGAAAGCGAGGCCCCTCGCGGTGGCGGCGCCGACTGCGCACGACAACAAATCGTCGGACGCCCTCTGGCGCGTGTTCGACCTGGGGAAGCTCGTCCAGCGCGTCGCCGAGGAGCTCAAGAACCTGAGCGCGGGTTTCGAGATCGACCTCGACGAGGTGCTGCTGGCCGGCCACAGCGGAGCCGGCTGCGAGGGCAGCAACGGGCTGTACAAGGTGGCCAAGGAGCACGGCGAGTTCCGGGACAAGGACGGCGGGAAGCACCAGCTCCGCGTGCTCGGTTTCGCTGACACCTGTGCGTTCGAAGGCCTCGCCTCCATCGCCCGCATCGGCCTCAAGAACAACCCCAAGACGGCCATCTACACGATGTTCAAGGGCGGCGGCGGCGGCGGCCAAGCCGAGTCCGCTCAGCTCATCGAATCGTACGGCACGGGGTACGGGGCGACGCAGCTGCGCAAGGGCGGCGCAGGGGGCCCGGAGGATCCGGCGGAGTTCGACGACTTCCGCGACAACGGCGGCCAGCAGCCGGCGCGCATCAGCGTGCATTTCTCCGAGGCGAACGCGAACGTCGAGCACGCCATCTATGCGCACGAGAAGGAGTGGATCGCCGCGGGCGCCGTCGCCAAGGAGTGGCCCAAGAAGGGACAGCAGAGCTCCGGCTGGGCGACGCACTATGCGATGACGATGGTGTGGACGTGGTGGGCCCTGCAGCGATTCTGCCCGGCGCGGCCCGAGGATGGACCACTGCTGCGCAAGCAGCAGGAGCAGAAGGCCCGGGAGGGGGAGCAGCAGGGCGCCGAGGACCCCGCGCCGGACGCCGGACGGCCCCCCGGGCGCCCCGGGCCTGACTGGGAAAGTGTACCGGCCGGTCCGCCTGCCTGGAAGGCACCCGGGGCGCGGCCGCGGTCGAACGCTCCGGCCCGTTTCGCCGATCCGATCAGCGGGCGGTTCTGGCCGGTGCGCACGCGCAGCTCGTACGGGCGCGCCGTCGCCTTCATCGGGGAGGACGGGCACGGGTACGGAGGCGGCCCCGCATCGGATCCCACCGCGCAACGACACTTCCTCGCCACCCGGCAGGTCGACGACGAGCGCTGGTACAATGGCGGGGTCGATCTCTACGCCGATTTCGGCGACACGGTCGTGGCTACCGAGGAGGGCACCATCATTCGCTTCGAACCGCTCTACTCCGGCGTGCACAAGCTGCTCGTGCGCTGCACCAGCGGGCTCGTGGTGCATTACGGCGCGGTCGATCCGGACTCCCTCGAGTCGCTCGGTCTCAAGATCGGCGACCTGGTCCGCGCCGGGCGGCCGATCGCGCGCGTCGGCCGCATGGATGGCAGCCAGCCGATCCTGGAATTCGACACGTACCCGGCAGGCACCAAGGACATCGCCGCCTGCCTCGGCACCGGCAACCTGGCGAGCTTCCTCGATCCGACCGCATACCTCTTGAACCTCGCGGTGCACGGGCAGTGATCGCGCTCCTGGCGTTGCTCCTCGCGGCTGCGCCCGCGCTCACGCCGGAGCAGGAGCGGCAGATCCTCTCCGCGTTCGCGCCCGGCGACGCCCCGGCCGGGCTGAAGGTCCTCGCCTCGGTGGCGGACGGCAAGGCGACCGTCGTGTTCGCCTGTGGAACCGGAGGCAAGGCGCGGGCGTTGGTCGCGCGCTTCCAGGGCGGCGCGCTGCGCGGCGATCCGGTCGAGGTCGGCGAGCCGATGGCGAGCTGCGGCGCATTGACCGTCTCGCAGCCCTTCGGCGTGCGATCGCCCGGGCAGCCGATCCGGAACACGGTGGTGGCGAGCTGGTCCGAGGGCGGGAAGACCCTTCTGACGGCGGCGATCACCTTCGAGCCGCGGGTGCTGGCCTGGACCACCGCGGACGCTCCTCCCGGAGGGGCCGCCGTGGTGCCGCTCTCGCGCGGGCGCGCCGCCACCGCGCTGTGCGTGCGCCAGCCCGACGGGAGCTGGGACACCATCTCGTGGCAGGAAGCCGCCGGTGGATGGGAGTCCGGGGCGGGGCCCTGCAAGCCGCCGCGCTAGACGGCTCCTGGACCGGAACGATCAGGTCGGCTTTTCCGCAAATGACGGCAACGAACGCTTGGTGTAGCGTGCCGGCGCCGTCGGGAAGACGGGGGATTTCCACTCGAAGGGAGGGAATGAATGCGTCGAATACGGTGGGTGGTGGCTGCTTTGGTCCTGAGCGCAGGGGTTGCACACGCGGACGCGGAGAGTCCGGCTGCGCACGGGAAGTCGACGTACGGATTGGCTGGCTGTGGCCTCGGCTCGATGATCTTCGGCGATCAGAAGGGGGCGATCCAGATCCTGGCCGCGACCACGAACGGGACGTTCGGGTCCCAGACCTTCGGCATCAGCTCCGGCACCTCGAACTGCGTAGAGGCTGGGTCCAATAGGCAGGGAACCAGGACCTTCATCGAGGGCAACCGCGAGGCGCTGGCGAAGGACGCCGCCCGTGGCAGCGGTGAGACCATCACCACCCTGAGCGCCATGGCCGGCTGCAAGGACGCGAAGGCCGTCGGCGCCACGCTGCAGAAGCGCTTCGCCCAGCTCTTCCCCGGCGAGAAGACCCCCGTGGAGCAGGTCTCGCAGAACGTGATCAAGGAGCTGCGCGCGGACAGTTCGCTCGCGTGCCAGAAGATCGGTTAGGCTCGTGTCCCGGTCGAAGGGAGTCCCCAAAGGCTCCCTTCGACCTTCGTGCATGCGCCCCGCCCGCGCCGCCCTTCTCGCCCTCGCTTTTTCCGCGCCTGCCTTCGCCCTTGCCGGAGAGGCCGAGCCCGATCCCACGTACCTGCCCGAGCTGCTGGCCGCAGCCAGGAGCAAGTCGCTGTCAGAGGACCGGGCGTGGCTCCGCCTCGGGCATTGGCGCAAACGGCTCCTGGGCGGCTGGGAGAGCGAGGCGGGTGGGCCGGGCCTGTTTCTCTCGCCGCAGGGGAAACGCGATCCCGCCGCGGAGCTCGAAGCAACGCTGACCGGGTTCTTCGCTCCCGGACATGGCGCGCCCGAAGGCGTGAAGCTCGCCGATCCATCGCTCGAGCATCCGCAATGCCGCTTCCCGGCGCGATTCGCCTGGCTCGCGGCTGCCGTCCCCATCGATCTCGCACGGCTGCCGCCGCGATCCTGCCCGCGGTTCGAGGCCTTCTGGAGGAGGGTCAGCGCCAGATCTGCCACGCTGATCTTCTCCTCGTACTACCTCAACAACCCCGCCTCCGCGTTCGGCCACACCTTCCTGCGGCTCGGGAAGGAGGAAGTGGCGAAGGGCGGCGAGCGCCTCGACCTCATCGACCAGGCCGTCGACTTCGCGGCGGTCACCGACACCTCGAACGCCGTCCTGTATGCGTTCGAGGGCCTCTTCGGACTCTTTCGGGGCGAGTTCAGCGCGCGGCCCTACTTCTACAAGGTGCGCGAGTACGCCGACTACGAGTCGCGCGACCTCTGGGAGTACGAGCTTTCCTTGGACCAGCGCCAGCTGGCGATGCTGGTCGGCCACCTCTGGGAGCTCGGGCAGACCTGGTTCGACTACTACTACGTGACCGAGAACTGCTCGTACTACGTTCTGGCCGCGCTCGAGGCCGCCGATTCCAAGCTCGAGCTCCTCTCCCACCTCGGCCCGGCAACGCTTCCTGCCGACAGCGTGAAAGCGCTGTTCAGAAACCCTGGCCTGGTGCGAGCGGTCCGCTTCCGAGCCTCGGCGCGGACGCAGCTCGGAGCCCGGACGGCCGGGCTCAGCGGAGCCGAGCTCGACGCCGTGCAACGGCTCGCGGAGGGAGGCGACCCGCCAGGGCTCGATGCGATGTCCACCGACGAACGCGTGCGCGTCATCGACGCTGCCCTCGACCTGGTGGACGTGCGTCACGGCCGCGACATCGTCACCGGCGCGGACCCGGCGGCCGACGTCCTCCGCCAGAGCCTCCTCGAGAGGCGAAGCGCGATCGCGGTGGCGAGCCCCCCGCTGGCCATTCCGCCGCCCTCGGCCGGCGGGCCGGAGCGAGGGCATGGCTCGGTGCGAATCGGACTGGGCGCCGCGACTTCTCGCGAGGACGGATCCGTCCTCCTGGCCGAGGGGCGTCTGGCGCTCCACGACCTGGCCGATCCCCCCGCCGGCTTCTCGCCGCGAACCCAGATCGAGTTCTTCAAGCTGCGACTGAGCCTGGCGGACCGCCGTCGGGCGCTCCGGCTGGAGGAGGCCTCGCTGGTCGAGGTGACGAGCTTGAACCGGATCGATCGTTTCGAGCGACGCATCTCCTGGAAGATGCGCGTGGGCGCCACGCGCGTGGTCGACGACGGGTGCAACGGGTGCGTCGCCGGCATGTTCGCGGTGGGCGGCGGACCGGGCTTCGTCTCCGACGGCGGTGCGCTCTCGGCGGCGCTCACGGCGGACGTGGACCTGCTCGCCGCGCCGGACCTGCGCGGGCTCTCCGGCAGCGGGGTGCGGCCGGGCGTCGGTCCCGGGTTGCTCTTGCGCCTGCTGGGAGGCGAGCGGGCCGCGCTGGTCGGAACGGGAAGCTGGCGATGGCTGCCGCTCGCCTCGCCAAGCACTTCCTACGAGCTCGGGGTGGAAGCCAGGCTGCACCTCGGGGCGCTCTCCCTGGCAGCGCGCTGGCGCAAGGCGCCCCGCCTGGAAGAGATCGGCGTGGTCCTGCTCCTGTACGGAGGCTGACCCGCCCTCTCGCTCAGGGGAAGAAGGCGAGGCCGGCACTCACAGCGAAGCTCAGGTTCGGCCCCGGAAACGAGAACCGGGTGCTGCTCGAGAGGTTTTCCTCCCGCTTCAGCCGGTCTTCGCCGTCCGGGAAGATGAGGAAGCCGGCGGAGAGGTTGACGTCGACCGCCCGGCCC
>WNEY01002005.1_pt1 | contig 15152 bp, 15 predicted proteins | sample 5400531 | NCBI WGS metagenome assembly WNEY01 (sample SAMN13153338, study PRJNA577476) | soil metagenome | isolation source: 200 cm saprolite under Douglas fir tree site 1 | place: USA:California | collected 2015-04-18
TGGGAAGCCCTGGACGACACGACCTATGTCTTCCATCTCCGCCAAGGGGTCAAATGGCACAACAAACCGCCGGTCAACGGCCGCGAGCTGGTGGCCGAGGATGTGAAGTTCACCTTTGAACGCTTCCTGACGGAAAAGGCGAATCCCCTACGTTATACACTCGAGGCTGTGCACAAGGTCGAGGTGGTGGACCGTTATACGGTGAAGTTACTCCTGCACGAGCCCTTTGTCTGGCTGATTGACGTGCTGGCCAACCCGGTGGGTACCTGGATCATCCCCCGCGAAGTGGTGGAGCAATTCAGTGACCTGAAGAAACCCGAGAGCGCCATCGGCACTGGCCCGTTCCTCCTGGAGCGCTATGAGCCGAACGTGAAGACGGTCTTCAAGCGCAACCCGAACTACTTCCTGTCAGGGCTCCCCTGGGTGGATGGGGTGGAATGGATGGTCGTCACCGATCCTTCGGCCGCGCTGGCGATGTATCGCAGCGGGCAATTTGACTGTGGCCCGGCACCCTGGTGGAGCGTACGCCAGGAGGATCTTGAATCGGTCAAAAAGACCCATCCACACTTGATGTATCAGGATTTCCTGTCCACAGTGAGCCATGCGATCTACATGCGGACCGATCAGGCTCCCTTCAGCGATGTGCGCGTGCGACGTGCCATCTCCCATGCGGTCAATCGGCAGGAGATCATTGAGGCGGTGTGGATCAAGGGCGAACCGATCCCCGCAGTGTCCCGTGGCTTGGCCGAGTGGTCGCCGCGCATTGATGAGCTCGGCGCGGGGGCACGATATTATCAGTACGATCCCAAGGAGGCCCGGCGTCTGCTGGCGGAGGCTGGCGTTCCCAAAGGTTTCAAAACACAGCTCCATACTACCAATGGTACGGGTGCAGGCCCCGCCGTCGTCGATGCCGCACAGTTGGCCCAGCGCTCTCTCAAAGAGGTCGGCATCGAGGCGGAATTGAAGATTGAGGAGTACGGCGCCTATATGGCGACGACGTATCTCGGCAAGTTCGAGGGCCTGGCCCTGGCTCCCATCAGCAACGCCTGGGACCCGGATACTGTGCTCTACGGACTGTATGCGCCAGACCAGCCACGCAACAGCGGCCATGTCAACGACCCAAAAATCACGGCCATGCTCAAGGAGCAACGCCGGACGCAGGACCGAGAAGCGCGTAAAAAGATCATCTTCGACATCCAGCGGCATATTGCGGAGCAGCAGTACTACGTATACCTATACGCCGCTATGTTCACCGGATCCTGGCAGCCATACGTGAAGAACTATGCTCCCAACACCACCTACGATTACGGCGGCCGTGCCGCTGCGCTGTGGTTGGATCGATAGACGCGCGGCAGGCGCGCAGAAAGGGGATAGCCATGCGGCAATACGTGCTGAAACGCTTGCTCTTGGTGGTGCCAACGCTGCTACTGATCTCGATCATCGTGTTCTCCCTGAATCACATGCTCCCAGGGGACGTGGTGGTGTTAATGTTCGAGGAGAAAGCCTACGCCAAGGACCTCGATACCCTGCGCGCCAAGCTGGGCCTCGACCGCCCGCTGTACGTGCAGTATTTCTCCTGGCTTGGAGATGTGGTGCAGGGGAACCTCGGGGAGTCACTGTGGACGAAGCGGCCAGTGGTTGAGGAGATGATGCGCCGGTTCCCAGTCACCTTTGAACTCGGTGCCATGGGAATTGTTGTCGCCCTCTGCATCGCCCTACCCGTTGGGGTGCTGTCGGCGATTCGGCAAGACACGCTCAAAGATTATGTAGCGCGCAGTACAGCGATCGTTGGCCTGTCGGTTCCCCCCTTCTGGAAAGCCACTCTGGTCATCGTACTGCCCTCGATCTGGTTCGGCTGGGCGCCGCCGCTGCAGTTCACCCCCTTTTCGGAAAACCCCTGGCAACATCTCAGCCAGTTCATCCTGCCGGCCATCATCCTGGGCATTGCCCCAGGAGCCAGCCTCATGCGCCTGACGCGGGCCCTGATGCTCGAGGTGCTGCGGCAGGATTACATCCGTACCGCCTGGTCGAAAGGCATGCGTGAACCGCGCGTGGTGCTGAAGCACGCCCTCAAGAACGCCGTCATTCCAGTGGTGACCCTCCTGGGGCTCCAGATCATCCAGATCGCCAACGGCACAGTGATTCTGGAGACCATCTTCGGGCTGCCCGGCGTGGGACGCTTCCTGGTAGATGCTATGTTTCAACGCGACTACACCGTGGTGCAGGGCGTGATTCTACTCACCTCGTCGATCATCGTGGTGGTCAATTTGTTTGTCGATATGACATACGCATACCTCGATCCACGTATTCGTTATCAGTGACGTGCGTGCCTCACAACACGGAAGGGAGGGCACTCTATGAACAGGCAGCAGGCACATCCCGGCGAGACCCGAGATGTGCGCCGTCGTGATTTGCTCAAGGCTGGTCTCGTGGCCGGCGTCACCCTGTCCACCTGGCCCCTGCAGAGCCCTGCGGTGCTCTGGGGCGCTGAAGCCGGACAGCCCAAGCGCGGCGGTATCCTACGCGTGCGTGGCTATGATCCCGTGCACTTTGACCATCATCAGACGATCAACTTTAAGACGAATACCACCCTGAGCTTCGCCTACAGCACGCTGGTGCGGTATAAACTTGGCCCAGACGTCGAGCCGGGGACCTTCACCACAGAGCCCCATCTAGCCGAAAGTTGGGAAACGCCAGACGACACCACCTACATTTTCCATCTCCGCAAAGGGATCAAATGGCATAACAAACCACCCCTCAATGGCCGTGAACTGGTGGCCGACGATGTGAAGTTTACCTACGACCGTTTTCTGAGCGAACCTGGCAATGCCGACCGTCACATGCTGGCAGCTGTGGACCATATCGATGTCGTAGACCGCTATACCGTCAAGTTCGTCCTCAAAGAGCCCTATGTCTGGCTGGTCGATGTGCTCGCGAATCCCCGCAGTATGTGGATCATCGCCCCTGAAGTGGTGCAGCAATTCGGTGATCTCAAGAAACCCGAGAGCGTCATTGGCACCGGTCCGTTCCTGCTAGATCACTACGAGCCGAATGTGAAGACAGTGTTTAAGCGCAACCCGGACTACTTCCTCAAGGATCAACCATATGTCGATGGGGTTGAGTGGCTGGTGCTCGAGGACGACTCGACCGGACTGGCTATGTATCGCACCGGGCAGATTGACGCCGGGCCGTGGCACTGGTGGGTGGTGCGCCAAGCGGATCTGGAGGCGCTCCAGAAGAGTCACCCCAAGCTAGTCTACCGGGACGTTGTGTCCAACGTCACGTCAGCGATCTATATGCGCACTGATCAGGCTCCTTTTAATGACGTCCGGGTGCGGCGTGCTCTCTCCATGGCTATTGACCGGCAGGGAGTTATTGACGCGGTGTACCTGAAAGGTCAGCCCACTCCCGCTATTGCTCCTGGCTTGACCGCATGGTCGCTGCCCATTGATCAGCTTGGGGAAGGGGCGAAGTACTATCAGTACAGTCCGAAGGAGGCCAAGCGTCTGCTCGCCGAAGCGGGGTATGCCAAAGGATTGAAGATGCCGCTCAATTTCACGAGCGGATACGGCCGCGATATGGTTGATGCCGTGCAGTTGCTGGAGCAGTATCTCAAAGAGGTTGGCATTGAAGTGGAGTTGAAGCAGCAGGAGTATGGCGCCTATATGGCCACAACATTTTTGGGCAAGTACGAGGGGATGGCTGTAGGGCCCATTAGCATTGCCTGGGAACCGGATAGCGTGCTGTATGGTATGTATGAGCCTGACAACCTGCGCAACAGCAGCCATGTCAATGACCCTAAGCTCCTGGCCATGTTGCAGGAGCAGCGACGGACCAAGGACCTCGAAGCGCGCAAGAAACTCATCTTTGACATTCAGCGCTACATTGCGGAGCAGCAGTACTATGTGTTCACCATCTCTACTGCGTTCGCCTGCACCTGGCAGCCGTATGTGAAGAACTACGCCCCGAACCTCTCCTTCGATTACGGTGGTCGCGTGGCGGCTCTGTGGTTGGACCGTTAGGCGTGCAGTAGGTAGGCAGGGAGACGACGCCAGCAGCGCTGAGTGAAGGGTGTCTACCAATCACAGGGGGTCCCTATGTACTTACAGCAGACACGTCCTGAAAACGGTGTGGGTCTCAGCCGCCGCGATCTCCTGAAGGCCGGTCTTATGGCTGGCGCGACACTGTCTGCCTTGCCCTGCTATAGCCCCTCTGCACTCTGGGGCGCTGAGGCCGGGCAACCCAAGCGCGGCGGCATCCTGCGCGTGCGGGGGTATGATCCTCCGCACTTCGACCATCATCTCACTCTCAACTTCAAGACCAATACCACCCTGAGCTTCGCCTACAGCACGCTGGTGCGGTATAAAGTCGGTGCGGACGTGCGGCCTGGCACCTTCACGGTGGAGCCCCATCTGGCCGAACGTTGGGAGCAGCCAGACGATACGACCTATATCTTCAATTTACGTCACGGTGTCAAATGGCACAACAAACCGCCCCTCAATGGCCGCGAGCTGGCGGCTGACGATGTGAAGTTCACCTATGACCGCTTTCTGACAGAACAGGGGAATCCACTGCGTTTTACGCTGGAGTCTGTCGACCGCATTGAGATCGTGGACCGCTATACGGTGAAGTTCCTCCTGAAAGAGCCCTTCGTCTGGTTGATCAACGTGCTGGCAAACCCTTACAGCACCTGGATCATCGCCCCCGAAGTAGTGCAGAAGTTCGACGACCTAAAGAAACCAGAGAGCGTCATTGGCACTGGTCCCTTCATCCTGGAGCGCTACGAGCCGAATGTGAAGACGGTGTTCAAGCGCAATCCTGACTACTTCCTCAAGGACCAGCCGTACGTGGACGGCGTGGAATGGTTGGTCCTCGATGACCCCTCGACTGGCCTGGCTATGTACCGCGCCGGGCAAATCGACTGTGGTCCAGCGCCCCAGTGGGGTGTACGCCAACAGGATCTGGAATCCCTCAAGAAGAGCCATCCTAACCTGGTGTACCAGGACTTCCTGTCCAACGTGACCGCGTCAGTACTCTACATGCGCACCGATATGCCGCCCTTCAACGACGTGCGCGTGCGGCGTGCCATCTCCATGGCCATCGATCGGCAGGGGATCATTGAGGCAGTGTACATCAGGGGTGAGCCGACCCCTGCCATCGCCCGTGGCGCCACGGAGTGGTCCCTACCCATCGATCAGCTCGGCGAGGGAGCGAGGTACTATCAGTACGATCCAAAGGAGGCCAGGCGTCTGCTGGCGGAAGCTGGCTTTGCGAAGGGTTTTAAGACGCCAATCTCTACCACCGGTGGCTACGGCCCTGACCTGCTAGATGTCGTGCAGTTGGTGCAGCGCTCTCTCAAAGACATCGGCATCGAGGCGGAGATGAAGCTCCAGGAGTATGGGGCGTATATGGCTACCACGTTCCTGGGCAAGTTCGAGGGGCTGGCCATGGGTCCCCTGAGCATTACCTGGGAACCAGATAGCGTGCTCTACGGCATGTATGCGCCCGACCAGCCGCGCAACAGCGGCCATGTCAACGACGCCAAGCTCACAGCGATGCTCAAGGAGCAACGGCGGACCAAGGACCTGGAGGCGCGCAAGCAGCTCATTTTTGACATTCAACGGTATGTGGCAGCGCAGCAGTACTATGTGTACACGAACTCTGGGATCATCACCGGCACCTGGCAGCCGTACGTGAAGAACTATGCGCCCAACCCTACCTTCGACTTCGGCGGGCGCGCTGCGGCGCTGTGGCTGGAGCGCTAGGCCCGTGACTGGCGCGTAAGAGGGCACAACAGCATGTCGCCAAGATATACCGTCGCAGCCGAAACGCATGGGGAGGTGGAGATTTTCATCTTACGTGAGGCTGAAATTGCCTCGGCGGCGATTGCACCGGCCTGGGGGAACAACTGTTTTATGTTGCAGGTACACGAACCAGTGCTGGAGTCGGTCGCATTTGAGGAATTCCGTGCGCGACCGACCAGTTACGGCATCCCAATCCTGTTTCCTTTTCCAAACCGTCTTCGGGATGGGGCATTTAGCTTTCGCGGGCAGCGTTACGTGGTCAATCCGAATCGGCATGGCTTTGTCCGCGACAAGGCGTGGCGTGTGCTCCATACAGGAGCATCCGAAGAGGAAGGTGCCTGGATCACATCGCGGTTTGAAGCAGTGCAGTACGCTGCAGCGATTCTGCAGCAATTCCCCTTTCCGTTTTGTCTCGATGTCACTTATCGGTTACGGGAGGCCGTCCTGAGCATGGAAACCGTGGTGCACAACACCGGGACGCACAACATGCCTATGGGGTTTGGGATTCACCCCTACTTTCGCTGTCCTGTGCCGGGCACACTGTGTGTACCAGCGCGGCAACGCTGGGAACTGGAGGATAGTCTTCCGACTGGCAAGCTCCTCGCGGTGGACGGACCATACGATCTGCGCCAGCCACGAGACGTAACGTCCCTGGTTCTCGACGATATCTACACCGATCTTGTCGCAGATACGGATGGGCTGGTGCACTGCACGCTCCAGGATCAGCAGCGCCGTATCAAGACCACCGTGGCGTTTGACGCTGCCCAATTTCCACATGTGGTGGTCTTCACCCCACCAGCTCCGCGGCAGGCGATCTGTATTGAGCCCTATACGTGCCCGACCGACAGTTTGAATCTCCAGGAGCGCGGGATTGAGAGTAACCTTGTCGTGCTACAACCTGGGGAAACACGCCATTTCCTGGTGTCCATTGCGACATACAGGGGTGGGTCATGAGCCTGCGGCGATATGTGGAAACATGAGGAGGTTGTAAGAGCACTACTCGACTTTGTCCTGCCACCGCGTTGCCTGGTGTGCAGCCTGAGTACGCGTGGAGCCTTGCTGCCCTGGGTATGCCAACACTGCTGGGACGCTGTGGAGTATATTACCCAGCCGATCTGTGCCCAGTGCGGGCAGCCGCTGGCGGCCCCTCCAGAGGGTATTGGAACCACGACGCATCGCTGTGGGACCTGTCTCCTGACCCCCCCCACTTACGACCGAGCCCGCGCCGTCGGACTCTATGGAGGGGTGCTACGCGACCTGATTCACGCCCTGAAATACCAGCGCATCTACGGCCTTGTACAGCCTCTAGGGGACCTCTTGCGCCAACATTTCAATAGGTATTGGAGCGAAAGTCCTCCTGAAGCGCTTGTGCCTGTGCCCTTGCATCGTAGTAAGCTACGCGTCCGCGAGTTTGATCAAGCCTTGGCGCTCGCCAGACACGTCAGTCAAGGTGTGGGAATTCCCCTCTGGGCTGATGTCCTCATCCGCCATCGCCCGACACTATCCCAGGTTGGTTTGAGTGCAGCAGAACGACATCGCAATATTCGCGGTGCTTTTACCGTGCAGAAGCCGCAATATTGCGCTGGCAAAGCACTCGTACTCATTGATGACGTCTATACTACAGGCTCGACGGTGCAAGAATGTGCGCGCCTCTTACGGCAGGCCGGCGCCTCACGCGTCGATGTGTATACATTAGCCAGAGTTGACTAAACACGCTGCGTCGAGCGCCGCCGCGCCGTGCCAGAGCGTTTAGCGCCATCGAGCGCCTCTTCTAGATCGTGGAAGAGTTCCGCGTCAGAACGTTTGCCGATCCATGTCGATGGACTATCACTCCGCGTCGTGTCTTCCTCAGAGGTCGTCGGCGCGTGTTTAACACCAAGCATGCCCTCAAGGTGATGTTTGAGAATAAGCGCTTCTAGAACCGTTTTCACAGCGGTTTTTTCGCGCTCACTCATGCGCGAAAGATGCTCGAATTGCTGCAGGAGTTCCTGGTCAGCGATGCTCGCCCGCACCATGGCCTGGCCATCATCAAAAAGCAAGTAATCGGCAGAGACGTGGAACATTTGGGCGAGTTTTTTCACCACGTCAATCGACGGCAAAGAAATGCCACGCTCGTAACGGCTCATATGTGAAAAGTGTACACCCACAATGCTCGCCAACTCTTTTTGCGTGAGATTGCGCTCTTTGCGCAGTTGCACGATTTTTTTTGCTAGGGACAACATGTCTGGCCATCCTTTAAGAAAACGTCTGTCTACACACCGTGCAGCACAGCGAAACAAGCGCCAGGCCTGTGAGATGTGTCTTAGCGACTATACTTCCGCTCACCCTTACTCACCCGTAAGCGCGCTCGCTGCAGCTTGCGACGCTGCATAGCCTTGAGCCGAGCGGTTTTATTCATCTTTTTCGGTGGTTTTTTCATGCGATGACTTCTCCTGCCACAGGCTCGAGCAATGGCAACGGCCCTACATGTCTCAAGCAGCAACGACGCTACACGGCTGCCGTCTGGGATGAGGCCAGGCGTCGTACCATGCGCTTGCGCTTTTTAATCTGCAGTCGTAGCTGTTTCACTTGCGTCGCATCATGGGCTGACAGAGCGGCATCACGCTGCCCTTTGAAGGCACGAATCTCCTGTTTCAACGCACTCTTGTCAGCGGCAAACTGTTCCCGCACTGCCCTGGTGGCTGCTTCAATATCAATACCGTATACTGCGGCTAGCGCCTCAATGAGTTGGGCCTTGTCCATCGCATAGACCCCGACGATACTGCTGTGTTTCAGACCCTCCTCGCGCAGTTTCACCACAGTCATCTTCTGCAGGTCACGCAACTCCATGCCGACCATTCCTCCACGCAAGATAGGCAACTATTCCTAGAGCCAAGATGTGAGAGCAGACAGTCTAACATACTTTGACCCTTGCCACAAACTCCCCGTACCAGCCACATTGACGCTGTAACACGACCTGGTGTAGTCTCCAGGACTATTATGAGCCTGTCAAAGGAGGCCTATGCATACCGTCATCCGCTGTCTACACATCCTCACGATGGTCATCGTCCTCGGGGGCTATCTTTTCCTCAGTGTGTTCTGGTGGCCCGTGCTGCAGCGGACTCTGACAGACGTCGCAGTACAAGTCCGGTGTCTGAGCCAAACGCTCCGACGCTTTTTTACCGTGGTATTGCTAGCCTTAACCCTTGAACTGATGACAGGGGGTCTCTATCTTCTACCAGCCGCGCGTACCGCCAGAGCGAGCAGTGAGTCAGCTCTGGCCACATTTTATCTGGTGCTTGGTATCAAATTGGCTGCGGTGTTTCTCATTCTGATACTGGTGCCCATGCAGCTCTTTGGCATGGCATTTCGTTTGACGCGTATGGACGCCGGCATTTATCCATATGACGCCTATATTGTGCAACGTGTGAGCCAGCGTATGCAGGTCGTCTCCTACCTCATTATTCTCTTGCTGACGTTGGTAGTCGTGCTCTCCGGCCAACTCTGAGGCAGTGTCTGCCCCCGGGTTATTGCCGGTTCTCTGATGTGACCGTACAGGCCTGCACAAGAGCATGGATCAGCGTCACAAGGTTCTCAGGCAACGTCTCCTGCGCAGAGAACACAGATGGTGCCGGCATACGCGTGTCAGTCTCCGCCTCCCGTATGGTGCAACGAATGAGAAGCTGCTGGTGCTGGTCGAATATATCAATATCGGAGTGCTCTGTACTGCGGAATGTCTGCAAAAAGGCATAGTGAGCACGCAGGAGGAATGCCGTGAGGCGAGTCAACACGACGGGTTGCTGCACGGCTGGGCTATGGATGGTTACCGTTGGCGTAGATGGTGTCATGTGGCCCAGTCTCTGGGTATGGTGGTAAAAAGGCATACAGGCTACCAGTGAGGCTTTGTGGAACTGTTCTTGTAACAAATAACGTTTACGGCTGTCAAGCATTCTATGCTACACTGCTGCTTCTGTGTTCTGCTGGAATGTTGGCCGTGGAGAATGTTGCTCATGCGTATTGCCTTTACGTCGGATGTGCATACGGATCATGATGCTGCCAATCGCCTGGTGTGGCAGGAAATGGTGGCCATCCTCCAGGATCTCGCACCGGATGTGTTCGTCTGCTGTGGCGACATCGCTGCAGAGGAGAAGCAGTTTGGCATGACTCTGATGGCTTTAGAACGGATGGCATGTCCAAAACTGTTCGTGCCGGGGAATCACGATGTGTGGGTTCAGAAGGCGGCCTGGGTAGAGCGCGGCATCACCAGCCAGCAGAAATACTACCAGCTTTTGCCAGCCCTGTGTCGCGCCGCCGGTGTCCACCCCTTATGGCTTGAACCCTATGTCCTGGGTGATGTGGCCTTTTGCGGTAGCCTTGGCTGGTACGACTATTCTCTGCGCAATGTCGATCTCGATACGCACATCACGGTCCATGATTATCGCCGCAAAACCTTTCAGGATCGTGTCTGGAACGACGGGCGATTTGTCCATTGGCTGGCCGCTGAGACGTCTGGGGGCACGCGCAAACGCCTGAGCGATGAGGCCATCACAGCCCACATGGTGCAGGCCCTGGCCCAGCAACTCCAGGATGTGGAACCCCATGTTCAGTACATCGTTGGAGTGACCCATATGCTGCCATTCCGCAGTATGATGCAGTACCGACACGAGGCCCGCGCAGATTATTTTGGGGCGTTCATGGGCAGTGTTTTATTGGGAGAAGTGTGGCAATCTTGTCCCAAAGTGACACTCGTCCTGGCTGGGCATACCCACCGGCAGCTCACTGTACAGGTGGGTCGTATGACGGCCTGCACGAGCCCTGTAGGTTATGCCCGGCAATGGGATGGCAGTACACCATACGCCGTGGCCCGCGACCGTTTGAGAGTTATCGAGCTTCCCGTGCAGGAGAGGTCGTTATGAGCCCAGTCTTTACTTCTGATTTGCGTAGTGTGCAACGCTTCCGCCAGGGCAAGGTCCGCGATATCTATGCGGTGGATGACGAACACCTCCTGATTGTTGCCACCGACCGGCTCTCGGCTTTTGATGTCGTTCTGCCGACTCCCATTCCTGATAAAGGACGGATTCTCACGGCTATGTCGAATTTTTGGTTTGCGCGCACGGCAGCACTTGTGCCCAATCACCTCACCACCCGGCATCTTGAGGAGGTGCTGACGCGTGAGGAGGTTGCCCGGGTGCGCGACCGCGCTGTCATTGTGCGTCGCCTCACACCGCTGCCTGTCGAGGCGATCGTGCGTGGGTATATTTCTGGCTCAGCCTGGGCAGAGTACCAGCAGCAGGGCACGGTCTGTGGCATACAACTCCCAGCCGGCTTACGCGAGTCAGAACGGCTGCCGGAACCTCTATTTACACCATCAACGAAAGCCCCGGAGGGAGAACACGACCTCAACATTTCGTTTGAGGAGATGGTGCGAGTGCTTGGCGGGAGAAGAGGGCTGGCAGAGCAGGTGTGTGATACCAGCTTGCAGGTGTATCGCAAGGCTGTGGACTATGCGTTGACGCGCGGGATCATCATTGCCGACACGAAGTTCGAGTTTGGCCTCTTAGACGACCGGCTGTACCTCATTGACGAAGTGCTCACGCCAGACTCATCGCGTTTCTGGCCATTGCAGGGGTACACTGCTGGACACGGCCAGCCGAGCTTTGATAAGCAGTACGTGCGCGATTATCTCACCGACACGGGATGGAACAAACGCCCCCCAGCTCCTGAACTGCCACCACACGTGGTGGAGCAGACCACCCGCAAATATCAGGAGGCCTTGCATCTCCTCACAGGGGCAGCCTAGGAAAGAGGCCGTGCGCCAGGGTATAGGGCTTAGGTCGTCCCCTCTTTCAGCGTAAAGGCCGATACGCGAAATGTTGCAGTGAGGATCTGGCGGTTGTCAAAACGTGGTTTAATTTCGAGACGTTTAATTTTTAACAACTGGGGCGAGGTCTCAATTTGATGCAGGTAACGTACTAGCTGCTCGAGGGTCACACCCTCCATCTTGACCTCGACTGACTCCTCATTGTACACCTCGCTCGGGGTACTCACCGTTGGCTTCATGTAGAGAATTTTGTTGCGAATGCCGGTCTGGCCAGCAAATTCTTCCAGGCGTGAAAAGATCGCAAAGTTCTGCTGCCTTTTGAGCTGACTGTTGATGCTATCGACCACGGTCTTCTGGCGCTGATGCTCCTGTTGCATGGTGCGCAGTTCAGCAAGCTGACGACGCGCCGTGACAATCTGGCGATCAAGGTCAGCGGAGTGCTTGAACAGAGGATCGATCGTGAATTTGAAGATGAGGAACAACACGAGCATAGCCCCTGCCCCCCCGAGGAACAGACGTTCGCGGGGCTGCATATTCTGCCAGAAATTCATGGGTTTCCTCCGGGGGTTTTAGAGGTGTTAATAGTCAGTTTGAAGGAAATTTTGTTGCCCACATCCGTTTTAGTATTCGTGATCTTCACGATAGGGAAAAATGGGGATGCCTCCAGCGCATTTTTGAGTTTGACCACATCGTCATACGACTCTGTCGAGCCTCCGAGATCCGTGGTCCCCGTCGTGATCGCCAGGTTATCCACATTCAGAGTGATCGATGGCAGGGTCCGTGCGCTGATCTCATGCAAGATTTGCAAGCCAGACAGTTGCGCGCCGGTCATCCCGCCAAAGGCTTTGAGACGCTCCTCCAACTCACGGATTTTTTGGCGTAGTTGCTCGGTCGGCTGGACCATGCGCGCCTCGGGCAGGGTTGCCCGAAAAACGTGTGTGATCTCGTCCTGCAACTGAGCATAGCGCTGGGCTTTGTAGGACGTGTTGAGATAGAGACTCGCCATCCCTAGCCCGATGACCCCCATGGCCAGGATCCCGAGTACGATAAAGCGACCGCGTAGCTCCTCCAGGTCTTTGTGGAGCGCAAAGCGCTCCCGCCGCAAGTTTACTCCACAGGCACGGTGGTGTAAGCCACGCAGCGCCATGCCAAAGGCCACGGCGTAGCGCGCTAGGTCAGGGGCCGGCAGGCGCGTCTGGTCCGCCTTATACGCGCCAGCCGTAACGCGCCAGACCTCCGCTGGAATGTCGTCAACTTCCTGGAGCTCTTTGGCCAGTATGCTGGCCTGATCACCGCGGACCCCTGACACCAGCAGAAGATCGGGTTCATAAGGCCGCTGCAAAACATGTTCACACGCATAATACGTCTGCTGCAGGTGTTTGCTCAGACGGCTCGCATAGGGCTCCAGTGCCTCAGCGTCTTCGGGGAACTTGTAAGCTAGGCTGCGCGCCAACACTGGCGTCCCGCGATCGAACAAGGTAAGTAAGGTCCGCTCGGTATTCACATCGACCAAAACAGTGTGTGCCGGGAGCGTGGTGCACCCCAAGAGCGCGGCATTGGCGAGGCCAAATACGTCCAGATCGAGCACTGTGGGTTCCAGGCCAACCTCCTGAAGCAGTCCTAAGGCTGTCGTGATGACCTCTTCAGGCATCCCTACCGCCAGGAGCTGAGCTTCAGATTTGCTCTCGGAAGGCAGAAGGTGGAAGTCAGCCACGACCTCTTCCGGCTCAAAAGGCATATGCTCGTCGAGCGAGTTTTTGAGGACTTGGTAAATGCGTCGTGGCTCTTTGAAGGGGAACGTCAGATTGCGCAGCACTGCACTGTGCGCTGGCAAGGCCACCAGAATGGTATCACCGTGCAACCGTAACGGGTCAAGCAGCATATGCAATGCCTGACATTGGAGAGCTGCTTGCTCCTGTGGTTCGTCGTGTTGGGGTAAGGGGTGTTGGGTCGCCAGCGTGACGTCATACGACTTCATGCTGCCGGTGAGTCGCACCAGCGTGATGCTGGCAGTATCTAACGCAATGCCAAGCACATGTTTCGGCATAATGCGACGCCTTCTGTGACACTCTCTCGTAGCGCGAGAGCGCGAGAATAGGAATAAAGATCAGCGCACCATCGTGTTGAGTTCAAAAATCGGCAGCAGCACTGCCAACATAATACCAAAGACCACCATCGCCATCACCACGATAATGATCGGCTCGACGAGTGAAGTCAAACCCTCCACACTGGTTTCTACCTCGTTATCGTAGGACTCGGCAACACGCATCAGCATGTCTTCAAGCTGGCCGCTTTTCTCGCCAATCGAGATCATATGCGATACGAGCGGCGGAAAATAGCCACTCGCTTTCAGGGGGCTGGCGATATCTGCCCCTTCACGAATAGCGTCCCGAGCCGTGTTGATAGCCGCTGCCAGCACCGAGTTATCCACCACCGCGCGCGCAATCTCCAGGGCATCGAGGAGCGGGATACCGCTGTGCAACAAAATGCCCAGGGTGCGCGTGAAGCGCGACATCGCCAACTTCAAGGCTAACTTGCCGACCAGTGGAGCACGGATCTTCCACGTATCAAAGAGGCGCTCTCCCCGTACGGTTCGTCCATACTGCCGCACTGCCAGGAAGAGCCCCAACAGTCCCAGTCCGAGGAGCCACCAGTACGCCTGCAAAAAATTACTCACGCTGATGAGCACGATCGTTGGTAAGGGTAAGGTGCCATGCATCTTGGTAAACATGGTCGTCACAGTGGGCACGACATACGTCAGCAAGGCGAAGAGTATCAGACTACTAATGGCGATCATGAACAGCGGATAATACATCTTGGCGGTAATTTTCTTTCTCGTCCCGAGCTGGCGTTCGCTAAAATCGGCCAGGCGAAGCATCACGAGGGGCAGAGCACCGCTGGCCTCCCCAGCTCGCACCATGTTCACGAAGAGCTGCGCAAACACGCGTCGATGCTGGCCCAGAGCTGTCGCGAGACTACTGCCCTCCAGGACACTCTCGCGCACCTGGATGAGGGTACGTTGTAAGGTGCGGTTTTCGGTCTGCTCGATGAGCGCCGTGAGCGCATCCACCACCGTCAGGTTGGCCGCCAGCAGCGTCGCGAACTGGCGGGTCATGACGGTGATCTGTCAGCATTAACGACGCCCTTCGTTTCCTTGCCCCGTGCGTCCAGGGCACTATAGGTATAGACTGGCATGTCTATTCACTTTCCTGCGTAACCCGCAAGACCTCTTCGGCCGTGGTACGCCCTTCCAGCACCTTGCGTGCGCCGTTCTGCAGCAGGGTGCGCATGCTGCGCTGCACCGCGGTCGTTTTGATCATGTTGGCATTGGCGCGCTGCATGATGAGATCGCGCACCGGATCATCAAGCACCATCAGCTCATAGATGGCCGTGCGCCCACGATAACCCGTATGACGACACACCTCACAGCCGCGGCCATGGAAGAACTGGCCACTGTGCTGCGCCAGGTCTGCTGGCGTCAAGCCTAGCTCACCAAGGGCTTCAGCGGTAGGGACAAACGGCTCGCGGCAGTTCGGACAGATCAGACG
>WNEY01009004.1_pt1 | contig 15150 bp, 17 predicted proteins | sample 5400531 | NCBI WGS metagenome assembly WNEY01 (sample SAMN13153338, study PRJNA577476) | soil metagenome | isolation source: 200 cm saprolite under Douglas fir tree site 1 | place: USA:California | collected 2015-04-18
CTAGCCCCGTTTTCCGCACATGGGTGATCGTCAGCGGAGTTGCCGGGGGTCGATGCCGAGTAGGTCGAGCAGCCGGAGCTGGAGGGGTGTGGGCTGAGGGATGATCGGCGGGTCGTGGCCTGCCCCGGGAATGATCTTCATGGTGGCGAGTGCGTCGAGGATGAGCCTGCCGGTGGGGATGGCGGGCCGCCCGGCGTGCAGGCCGGCCACCTTGGTCTCGCCTTGTTCGGCGAGGCTGCGTCTGACCTGGCGTTCTATCAGGCAGAAGATGAGCAGGGCGAGGCAGATGACGGTGACCAGGGCGGCGATGCGCCGGTTGTTCTTCAGGAACAGGGCGGCGACGGCGAGCGGGCCTTTGAACGCGGAGTAGCGGCGTTCGACTGCTTCCTGGCCTTTGTAGAGGATCAGGACCCCGGCAGTGTCGGCTTCGCCGGCATCCAGGTTGGTGAGCAGGGCGTACCAGCCGTCGGTGGCGGCCTCGGCGTCGATCGCATCCTGGTCGAACCGCCATTCCAGGGTGGGCTTGCCTGTGTCGGGGCCGGTTCCGGCCCGGGCCTGCAGATAGGCGCCGACTCGCCGGTCCCGGCTGATCACCGCGATTCGGGCGCTGACCTTGTCTTCGGTCGGGTAGTGACGCGACCCGAGGCCGCGTTCCAGCCGTTGCAGGTCATCACGGGCCCGGTCCAGCTTCTTGGTGCGGGCGGCGAGAGCGGCATCGGCGCGGGCCGAGGAATGCACGAATATCCGGCGCAGTGTCAGGACCGGGTCGCTCTTGCGGGGGCCGGCCAGGCTCATGGTGTCTTCGATCACATGCCATGTCCCGCGCCGGCCGACGGGTTTGCCCTGGTCACGATGGGCGACGTAGTCGACCTCGGTGGCCGCGTCCAGGGTCAGGCCGGCCAGCCCGGCGGCGGGCACGTAGGTCTTGGACGCCGGGGCCACGAAAGTCACCCCGTCGCCGTCCATCGCGGCCAGGTTCGCATACGAGATCAGCTTGGAGTCGCCGACGATCAGCAGCCTGCGCTCGGTGGCCATCTCCTGCAGGGCTTTCATCATGGGTATGACCTGGCCGACCTCGCCGGCACCGCCGTCGAAGGCCCGGCAGAACACCGGGATGCCGCCGTCCCCGCTGACCGCGATCCCGGCCTGAACCTGCTTCAGATCCGGGCGGCGGTCCTTGGGATGGCCGAACTTCGGAGCGGCGAACCCGTCCTCGTTCTGCGCGTACTCGCCGTGCACCGAGATCGAGGTCATATCCCAGTGCAGCCGGGTGACATCGATCCCGAACGCCTCGATCGCGGCCACCCCGACCGACCCGGCGATCTGGTCCAGATGCGGGGCGATCGCATCCAGCGACCGCCCGATCCGGTCATCGTTAAGCAGACCGGGCTCAACGCCAAGCGCTTCACCCACGGCCCAGTCCCTGGCCCACGACTGGACGTGCACCAGCGGTGACGGTGAGGTCAGCCGGTTGGCCACCAGCGCCTCGATCACCTGCCCATGGGTGAGTTCCGCCAGGTCACGCACCGGACAGGCACCATCGACGATGTCACGGATCTTCAGCCGGGAACAGAAACCGGCCACCACCGGCAACGCCCCCAGCAGCTTCTCCACCGACCCCGACCCGAACTGCGCATCTTGTCTCACAGCCCAGCAGGCTGCTGCCCCTAAGACCCACGATCAACTCGCCGCACCGGAGAACCCCTAAAGATCCACATGTGCGGAAAACGGGGCTAGCCAGCGTCTACGAGTGCGCCGTCGCCGACCTGCTCGACCTGGCCGACTACGAGCACATGCCCCCCGCCGACCGGCTCATCATCGACAAGACCGGCCCCGCGGACTGGACGCAGGAGCATGAGCCATCGCCGCGCGAGGCTTACGGGCAGGCGGGCCAGCTGGATGGCGCACTGCAGGCTGCGGCAATCAGATCACGAGCTGATGACGAGCGCACCCCCGGAGTCCTCGCGACCCGGCTCGCTACGGACGCACTCGGCCTTGCAACCGTTGTCGCCGGGCCGTTGTATTCCGTAAGCACTGGTTATGGCCTCGATGGACGTGGCGATGCTGTCCCAGACAGCGGGACCGTCAGAGCTGATGCCCTCGCGGCAATGACAGGACTGTCGAGACTGCGTGACTATAACGACATGTTCGGGCGAGCAGTGCAGGCGAACTGGCCCGAGGTCTGCCTGTCTTTCCCCGTACCCGACTATGGCGTCGACTGGCACTTGCGGTTTCCGGAGGGCCGCATGCTCGATCGAGGCGGCACTGTGGCGGTGCAGGTCCACCCATTGAAGACGGCCGCTGACGGGAGCGCTTTCCTGCCCGTCGTCGGCGGGCTGCGCTTCGACCAGCTTACGGCGGCACCCCACCGTGGCATGCTGATCGGCATCGACGAGCAGCCGCATATGGCGGCACGGCTATTCGGAGCCGACCTCCGAGAGGCACACCGCAAGATCGCCCAGTCACAGGGTGTGCCATCTGCCATCGTCATCCCGCGCGCATACGAACTCGATGACCTCACCTACGGGATCATCTGGGCACTGATAAACCTCGACGACGCCTTGCTGGCCGACGACCACACCCTTGATCAGCGGCAGCGAGAACTTCGTACGTACGAGCAGCTCCCGCACTCGGCGGTCGGCCGCCAGGCGGCTGCCGACCTGACATCAGCGGCCCTGATGTGGCTCGGCTCCAGCTTCTGCGCCCGGCATATCCTGCGCAACCTCGCCAACCCGGCGTGCGTTCCGCTGTTCTGGACACGCGAGCAAAGCGGCGAAGAGGCGTGCGCCTGGCTGCTGTTCCGGCACAAGTACGGCTACCTCAAGCGAATCAGCGGCCAGTTCGCTGGCCCCGTCGACCCGCTGATCCGCGGCTTCTGCATTCCGGAGGCGGCCGTTGCCGCCTCTCCGCGCTGGGAGCGGATCTTGTTGTTCTTGTCGGTCGCGCTGATGGAATCGCTGGGTATCCACGTCAAGATCTGCGTCGAGCCTGAGTATGCGGACGTGGACGGATTCGTCCTCCTGCCGGGGAAGCGCGCGATTATTGCGACCTGGGTCCGGGCTGACGACATCTGGCATGCTGACTCCGTTACCCGAAGCTCGGTTCTGCGCAGCTTCGGCGACGTCACCGGTCACGTGACCACGCACTCGGTGAACGAAGCCGCGGCACCCGATCATCGCCTTATGGCGCTAGCGGACTATCTCGGCCTGGACTGGCCGTGGCTCTCGCGGCGCTGCGCGGGCCTCAGTGAGCACGGCTGCGGCGGGCTGATTCAGCCCCGCAGCCGGCTGCTGTCTACTGACGGAGTGGATGCGGCGCTGGGCTACGTCGGCATGCTGGGCCGCAACGCCGCCCCGCAGTGACGGCGGCTACGCTATCTCGCCACCCCAGACCCCGGCGCATACCGAAGGAAGGTTAATGGCCGCCTCGCGTCCTTCTCCCGCCCATGTAGCGGTGTTCTCCCTCGGCGGCACCATCGCCATGACCAAGGCGCCGGGCGCAGGTGGCGGGGTTGTCCCGGCACTGACCGGGCAGCAACTCCTTGATGTGGTGCCTGGGCTGTCGGACATTGGCGTCGGTGTCGAGGTGCACGATTTCCGGCGAGTGCCTGGGGCATCCCTGACCATCAGTGACATCTTCGACCTGGATGCGGCGATCAGGAAGCAGGCTGCATCGGGCGCGGTCGGTGCCGTGGTGATCCAGGGCACCGACACGATCGAAGAGACCGCGTTCCTGCTCGACCTGCTCCACACCAGCCCTGAGCCCGTCGTCGTGACGGGGGCGATGCGCAACCCCGCCATGGCCGGCGCCGACGGGCCGGCGAACATCCTCGCGGCACTGCAAGCGGCGGTCAGCCCGCTGATGCGCGATCTTGGCTGCGTGGTGATGTTCGCTGACGAGATCCACGCCGCCCGCTATATCCGCAAGACCGATGCCACTAGCATCGCCGCGTTCGCCTCGCCGTCGGCCGGGCCGATCGGCCGGATCGTGGAAGGCCAGGCGCGCCTGCTGACTCGTCCCGCCGGGCGGTTCACGGTTCCTATGGCAGACCCGCCTAGGCAAGTGCGTACTGGTCTGATCGTCCTCACTCTCGGCGATGACGGTGAACTGCTGCGGGCCGCCGCCGGTCGCTTTGACGGCATCGTGGCCGCCGCGTTCGGTGCCGGCCACGCGCCCGCTATCACCGTCCCCGCCCTCGCCGCCCTGGCCGGCCAGATCCCGGTGGTGTTCGCCTCCCGGACCGGAGGCGGGTCGGTGCTGGCCAGCACCTACGGCTTCCCCGGCTCCGAGCAGGACCTGCTCGGCCACGGTCTGATCGGCGCCGGATTTCTCGACCCGCTCAAGGCGCGGCTGCTCCTGCACGTGCTGCTGGCTAGCGGAGCCAGCCGTGAGGAGATCGCGACCGCATTCCGGGCGAGCGGCGTGTACGGTCAGCCATGATCCCAAAGACGTAAGGACGGCAAACGCCGATGCACAGCCACGAACTGACGACCGGCCGTACCTTCGGAGCCCGATTTGACCCCGGCGAGAGCTTCTTTCCCGCGCTGGAGGACTTCTGCCGCGACAAAGGCATCCGCCACGGCTATGTCCCCATGTTCCTCGCAGCGTTCGCCGAAGCCGACGTTGTCGGGGCATGTGACAAGCTCGATGACCCCGCCGCCCCGGTCTGGTCGAAAGTCCACCTGACCAACGCCGAGGCCCTTGGCTGCGGCACGATCGCCTACGACGAACAGACCGGGCGCATCGTCCCGCACGTCCACACCACCCTCGGCCTGAAAGAGCACTCAGCCACCGGTTACACCAGTCACCTCCTCGCAGCCCGTGTCCAGTTCCTGGTCGAGATGATCCTGGTCGAGGTCACCGCCCCCGTTATGACACGCCTGCCCGACCCCGGCCTCTACGACGTTCCCCGGCTCGTTTTCGGCCACGGCGGGATCCATCAGCCCGCGAAGTAACAGCAGTGCTCCTTGTTACAGCGCTGATCCGCGATTCCACCGGTAAATGAGAGCAATGCTCAGCACGATCACCGTCACCGAGCAGAAAGCAACCCTGCTCATCGACACTGCCCGCGCGTTTCTCCAGTGGGGACGGCGCGAAAAGGCATACGTCGCCCTTCGCGCTGCGGAGGAGATCGCACACGAGGAAGTTGCCGGGCGGCCTTCGGTCCACCGGCTGGTCCGCGAGCTTATTGCCTCAGCCCCGCCTACTGTCCGGCGTGACGCCGCGCACTTCGCCGCCCGGGTCGGAGTGTCCCGGTGACTGAGGACCGCGGTGGCCGCGCCTTGTCTGTCATTGTGTGCGGCGCAGGCCCCGCCGCGGCGATTGGCTCTTTCATCACGCTCGCGCACGAGCGGGGCTGGACGGTCCAGGTCATCGCCACTCCCGCCGCCCTGGATTTCTTCGACCAGGCCGCTATCGAGAAGCAGACTGGCGGGCGGCCCGGTCAAGAGCCAGTACAGCAAGCCGGGCGCGCCCCGGTCGCAGATACCTGACGCCATCGTGGTGGCTCCGGCGTCTTACAACACGATCAATAAGTGGGCGCATGGCATCAGCGACACCTATGCTCTGGGCGTGCTGGCGGAGATTACCGGCCTCGCTACCCCGATCGTGGTGCTTCCCTTCGTCAACTCGGCGCTGGCCAGCCGTGATCCGTTCCGCCGGAGCGTCGAGTCGCTCCGCAACGAAGGAGTGCGCATCCTGCTCGGTCCCGGCGCAGTCGAGCCGCATCCTCCCCGCACCGGCGGTGGCCTTGTCGACGCCTATCCGTGGCATCTCGCGCTCGACGAAGCCGACCGCCTAGTAGGTCTCCGCGCCATCCAGCATTGAACTGCAGGCCGTTCAGGCTGCGGAACTCGACCTGCCTGGTCGGGTTTCCGGGTTGCACGCGTTCCCTCCACGTCGGGCACTTGGCCACAATGCCACCATGCGGTCCGGAGCAGGCGGCCTGTCCTCGCCCCTTCTGAGTGGAAGGCCTCGGTGCCCTGGGATCCGGGATCGCCGGCTGCCGGCTTGCCAGCGCTCCGCATCCGGCGCCATGACCGGCTCACGTGTGCGACAGCGCCGCCACGACCTCATCGACGCGCACCCCGTCGGCCAGCCCGCCAACGCAGCCGAACAGCGCGCTGGCCAACAGCCGCGTGTCGCCGAACATCTCGATCTCGCCGATCTGCGCCGCGGTGAACCACCCGAACGGATGCGCCGGGTCGCTCACCGCTGCCGTGCTGGCGGCCAGCGCGACGTACTGATGGTCGATGTGCACGTGCGCCACGGGCGTGTGGTTATCGGCGGGCACATCCAGCTCGGTGAGCCACCAGGGCGCGGGCACCGGCTGGTGCGGGTAGCCCGGCGGCAGCGGCAGCGCGGCCGGCTCCGGCAGCAACCTCACCCGCAGGCCCGTCTCCTCGGCGACCTCCCGGGCGGCCGCCTGCGCGCAGTGCTCGTCACCTTCGACATGGCCGCCGGGAATCATCAGCCGCCGCAGCCGGGGATGCTCAATGAGCCCCAGCTTCCACTCGCCGTCGACCTGCGCAAAGACGAACGCCCCCGCAGTGGCATGCTTGATCTTGCTCATTGCCGTCCTGCCGCCTCGTGCGCCCGCCAGTACTGCGGACGGCCCTGGCACAACTATCCACGGCACTCCGTGCCCCGGCGACGTTCCACGCCGGGCGGTTCTCTGGCCGCCAGCCAGAAAGCGAGTCCGAGGACTACGGCAATCATCAGCCGGGCACCTGAAGGCGCTTCCGGTGTCCTCTGCAGCCTTCCTCGTAGGGAGCGAGGTACATGACCGGGCTACCCGAGCAGCTGACCGCGCTGGCCCGGACCGTGACTGGCGAGATAGCCGAGGTAGCGGACCGGTCCTGGGAGCGTGAGGGCTCCGCGGTTTGGGAGATCGCTGACTCTGCCGGGGGCTGCTGGTTCGTCAAACGGCATTCATCCGGGCGCTTCCATAAGCGCGAGGTGTCGGCCTACCGGCACTGGACCGCTGCCCTTGGACCGGGCCGGGCACCCGATCTCGCCGCCGCCGACAGCCAGATTCTGGCCATCGCGATCAGCGGCCTGCCCGGCCAGATCGCCCTGAACCTGCGCCTGGCCGCCGATGACGAGCGCGAGATGCACCGCCAGGCCGGCGAGCTGCTGCACCGCCTGCACGACGCCGCTCCGCCCGAGCCGGGAGGCCCCAGCCTCAACCGGGCCGTCCAGCGCGTCGAACAGCACCTGTCCCGCGCCAGCGCCCTGCTCACATCGTCCGAGATCACCCTGGTCCGCCGGTGCGCCGCAGAGCTGCCTTCGCTCGCGCCGGAACTGCCAGCTGTCCCCACGCATGGCGACGCCCAGGTGCCGATGATCGACTTCGAGCGCGCTGAAACCGGGCCGGCCGTCCGCGACCTGGTCCGGCTCGAATACGGCCCCTGGGACCAGCGCCCCGACCTCCGGGCCTCCTTCCTCGACGGCTACGGCCGGACGCTGACCCACGCCGAGGAACAAGCGCTGCCGCGCCTCGCGGCACTGGACGCCCTCAGCGGACTGCAATGGGGCACCGCCAACGGCGACCGCGAAGTCACCGGCCGCGCCCGCAGGACATTTGCCAGGCTGCGGGTCCGCTCCCCGTGAAGGAATGCTGTGGTTCCCGGCAGTACATCCTTCGTAGCTGCCCTACCTTCACAGGGACCACGCTGAAGGGCTGAGCTCTTGGCGACTGCAGCGATGATCAGGCCGCCTCCGATCTCACACGACCCCGTGCGCGACGGCCGTCGCAGAAGCTGCCGGGGAGGTGGTGCGCCGCCACAGCCCCAGCCGAGCAATGACCTCTCCCGGGACAGGCAGCGGCGTGGTGGGCGCGTGGGCGGCCCGGCCGACAGCGGCAGATCCTTTCGCAGGCGGATCATCGACCGCCAGATCAGCACCTGCGGCCAGGTGGCCGCGATCACCGCTCCCTTGCCGCCGGAAAGCCGCCCGGAGGCGGGCAGGTCCTTCCAGGACCAGGCCGCCGGCCAGCAAGGCGGCAGCCGTCTTGGTGCCGACGCCCCTGACGCCGGGGATGTTGTCGGAAGCATCGCCGGACAGCGCCCGGAAGTCGGGGTACTGCCTGGGGGCGATGCCGTAGCGCGCGGTCACCTCGGCCGGGCCGATCAGCCGGCTGACGGAGCGCATCGCCGTGTTGAGGACGCGCACGGCGGCGTGATCCGGATTCGCGTCGCACACTAGCTGGTAGTAGTCCTGGTCCATGGATGCGATCAGGACGTCCCGGCCGGGATGGGCGGCGGCGAGCGTGGCGATCACGTCATCGGCTTCGGCGTCGTCGATCTCAATCCAGGTGATGCCGTACGTATCCAGGCCGGCCTTGACATCGGGCAGGGCGCGGATCGGCCGCAGGGCTTCGGCGCTCTCTGGCCGGGTGGCCTTATACCCAGGGTCGGTGTCCTTGCGGTGTGAGGCACCGTCCCGGCCGTCGAAGACGACGATGACCTCGGGCCAGCAGCTGAACTCGGCATTAATGCCCTTGCGCAGCAGCGCGAAGAACATGAACTGGGTGGTGAGGTCCCGCTTGCCGGTCTCGTCGCGGCTCAGGATCTGTGCCGGGTGCCAAAGCAGGCGCGAAATAGCAGGTTGTGCCCGTCGACCAGCAGCAGGGGAACGCCGGTTGTGATCACTACACCACCTTCAGGAAATGGGGCCTTAGCAGCGCGCTGCTGCCGCAGCCTGGGCTCGGTAGCCGTTGAGCCGTACCATGCCTGGCCTTAACTTCTTGCCGTGGCGGTGGCCGTGGCGAGGTGCGAGATGTCGTTGTGCGCGACCAGGGTCCACCGGCCGACACCGTTGGCATGCGTGGCTCCTGTCGGCCGCCATGTGGTGAGCGAGGCGTTGGCTACCGTGAGCTTGATCGGCAACGGCTGGCGGGCGGGGATGCCGAGGAACAGGTGATAGGCGGCCTTGACGGTCTCGGCATGGCCGACTACCAGGATCCGCCCGCTGGGGTCGCCGGCGCGCAGTCTGGTCAGTACCTGCATGACGCGGGTGGCCGAGGCGGTCCATGGTTCGCCGCCATGGGCAAGGGGAAGCTCGGGACAGGCGGTGGGGTCACCGGAGAATGCCGCGAGGAGGTCTGTCCACGTCCTTCCTTCAGCGGCTGGCCCATAGTCAGGGTCGCGGAGGTCGTCGTGGTACTGGACGTGTAGCGCGAGCGCGTGCGCGATGATCTCGGCGGTTTCCTGTCCGCGGCGGCGCGGGCTGGCATGAACTTCAGTTACGGGGCTATCCCTCGCTTCGTTTTGCAGGCGTGCGGCGAGCGCCTGCGCTTGCGCACGGCCCAGAGGAGTCAATCCGATGCAGGTGGCTGGGCCAGCGATGACACCAGTGAGGTTGCAGTGCGCCTGACCGTGCCGGGCTATCAGCAGCTCGCCCGCACCATCTGTTGTCTCGCGTGCGGTCATGCGGGTGATTTTCGCGCAGCGCAGGCGGCGGTGTCTGTGATAGCAAGTGCTTGCCATAAGGCGGGATCGGTGAGGCTGGGATAGACAGCGTCGGCATCGAGGCTGTCGCCGGGAGCTTGGATGCCGATGACGTACAGGCCTGCGGCTGTGGCAGATTTGATGCCTTCCTGGGAGTCCTCGATCGCGGTGCAAACTTGCGGGGTCCTGCCGAGGCGGGCGCAGGCAAGCCGGTAGGGATCGGGGGCCGGCTTGGGTGCGGCGACATCGTCGATGCCCACGATCGTCTCGAACATGCCCGCCAGCCCGATCTGGCCGAGATGGCTGCGCACGATCTGGCTGGCAGAGTTGGATGCCACCGCAAGCGGCCTGCGGCTGGCGAGAGCGGTGACAAGCTGTACTGCACCCGGCATCGGGCTGACCGGCCGGCCAAGATTCCGGGCGACGAGCGAGAGGATCTCATCTGCAAGGACGCCGGGCAGTTCGGAATGGCCGAGCAGTTCGGCGAGAGCGGGTCCGAGCGCTGTTGTCCGGAGCGTTGCAAGCCGCCGCCTGTCGGCGGGTGCGAGCTGGGCTCCGTGCCGGGCGAACAGTGCCGCGTATGCCTGGTCCCACAAGCCGTGAGTGTCGGTGAGTATGCCGTCGCAGTCGAACACGATCGCGTCAATCGGCGGGCGCTTCGTCATGGCAGTATCCGCAGTTTTCAGCGGCAGGCGGCGGCGCAGGCCAGGAGGGGGAACACCGGGTCATCGTGGTCCAGTTCGGCGCTGGTCAGGTCTTCTGCGGCCTCGCCGAGGAGAGCGGCCAGGCAGGTGCGCAGGTTGCCGTACCCGGTGACGGTGACCTGGCCGGGCCAGGAGGCGAGCAGGTGGCGCAGCCCGGCAGGGGTGTATCGCCACCGGTCGGTGTCGCCGCCGACAGGAGTGATCCGGCTAAGGCAGGGGACGGTGAGCAGCAAGGTGCCTCCTGGACGCAACGCCTGGCAGCAGTTGGCCAGGGCTGCGGCGGGGTCGCGGACGAGCTGCAGGGTCTGGGTGAGCACCATGCAGTCGAATGCCGCGCCCGGCAGGCTGCCCGCGGTGGCCAGGTCGGCGTGCAAGGTGGCGCGGGGCCTGGTGGGATCGATGTCGATAACCGTGGCCGAGCGCAGCCGACCGTGGCCGAACCGGCGCAGGTAGGTGTCGTCCTTGACCTCGGCGCCGTCGCCGTGGATGGCTGCGGCATGCTCGGCGAGGAATGCCTCGATGTAGTGCCGGTCGACGGGGTTGCCGCGGTCATAGCCGTAACAGTCGCTGACCGGGGTCATTGGAAGCTGCACGATCGCCTTCTTGTCAGGTGAGCTGGTCATGGATCTGGCGGATGCTGGTGAGGGCTTCCCGCAGGTCGGCATGGAGCTGGCGGAGCCGCCCGGCGGCTGCGGGCAGGCCGGGATGCCGGCGGTGGGAAGTGATCTCGCGGGCTGCGACGAGGGCGACCGCGACCCAGAATCCTGCAAGCCGGTGAGGCTGGCGGCTGGCCGCGGAGCCGATAACCGCCCGGCTGTACGGTGAGGCGGCGAGGAAGACCCACAGCTTGGCCAGGTCGTACCCGGCTGGACGCCATGCGGTGCACTCCAGGTCCACTAGCGCCACCCCCGCCGGGGTGGTCAGAGCGTTGCGCAGGTGGGCGTCGCCGTGCTCAAGCTGCAGCGGCGGCATGACGGTGCCGCATAGCCAGGTGATGCGTTTCAGGTCGGCGGGTGGTATCAGTTCGCCGCCGAATCCGGCGAACTGGGCGCGATAGTCACTGTCGTCGGGGAATGCCGGAGATGGCTGCCAGCCGTGCAGCACCTCGAGCGTCTCCAGCATCCCGGTGAGCGTGCCGGCGGACACGGGGCTTGACGGGTAGCGGCGCGAATGGAGCGGCTGGCCAGAGAGCCGGGTGATGACCAGGACGGGGTATCCGGGGTCGGCGGTGACCAGCGCCGGAGTCAGCACGGGGACGGAGGCTGCGCGGGCGAGTGCCTGGTAGACGGCGATCTCGTGCCGGCACCGGTTCTGCCAGAAGGGCCGCGGGTCGACAGGATGCTTGGCCATGACCGGGACGCCGGTGACGCGGCCGGGCAGCAGCAGCGATGTCTCGGTGCGGATCGGGCGGCCGTCGCTCGTGAAGCCGGGGCACACCTGCCGCAGGGCGTCGAGCATCTGGCCGGTGCCGCTGCAGGTCACGTCCTGCTCCGGATACTCAGGCCGGACACCGGCACCACGGTGCGCCAGGACGGGAGCAGCGACCCGTGAGTTGGGCCGCTCACCCAGCGCGCGGCCGTGGCGGCCAGCGCGGGCGGGCTAATCGTGCCGTCAAGTTCCAGGCACCGCCCGTTCGGCAAGGTAGCCAGCCAGGACCGGCAGGCGCGGTCGATTCCAGCACGGAGCTGGCGGTTCATCAGGTGGGCGGCGACTGCGCCTCGCTGATTCTGCCGCACGGCGGTGACGTCGTCGGGGATCGCAAGGTACAGGTAGGCGTCCGGGGTGAGGATCTGGTCGGCCTCGGCCGCGGAGCTGTAGATTTCGGCTGCCCCTGCCGGGTCGCAGGGCAGGCCCAGTGCGGTCATACCGCATTCGTGCGCGATCAGGGTGAGCGGGCTGCGGTCGAGTAGCACGACGGGAGCCCCGGCTGCGCGGGCAGCGAGTGCCCGCTGGTGCTCCAGTTGCAGGAAGTGGCCCAGCGCCGCGGTGACATCATCGAGATGCCGGGGCGGGAACGGCGGCAGGAGCGCGATGTCGGCGTATTCGCCGATCACGACTGCGCCGGCCAAGGGGGCGAGGGCATACGCCAGGGTGGTTTTGCCCGCGAAGCACAGCCCCTCGATCGCGATCACCAGAGGGTCGCGGCGGGGCGATAGGCGGGACCGTGCTATCACGGCGCGCCTCCGCCACACGGCATCGCTGATCCGGTACAACCAGTCGGGTGCCGGTCCTCGTTTCGCCATCGCCCGTCCAGGCTCAAGTTGCCGAGCGGGAGCTTGTCGTGCAGGTCTGTTCCTGGTTCGGCCTGGGTGAGCCGACCGGTCTGCGACGGGTGGCCGAAGGGCTGATGAACCGCAACTGGCAGGTGGCCACTCCTGCCGGGATGGTCGCGGTCAAGCAGGTCGCCGATGCCGGTGCCGATGCTGTCCGCGACCAGCATGCGGCGGTGACCGCGCTGGCGCGCGCTGGGCTCCCCGTGCCCGCCCCGGTCGCGGGACCAGGCGGGGTGACGCTGCTGGAACATCCGGCCGGGCTGTTCGCGGTCTTGCCGTGGGCGGCAGGCGCTCACCGCAGCGGCTTGAGCCTCAGCTGCGCCGAATGCCAGGTGCTCGGCGCGCTGCTGGGCCGGCTGCACGTGGCGCTGGCGGGCGCGCTGTCCCCGCCGGCCGCTGAGGTAACAGTGCAGGTCACCAAGGTAGCGGCGGCCCGGGAACGCATTGGCCGGTATCTGGATCTGGCCAGGAGCACGCAGCGGCCGGACGATTTTGACCGGCTCGCGATGCGGCGGCTGCGCCAGCGGGCCGGATTGCTGGAGGACCTGGCGCATCTGCGGCCAGGTGACCAGGGGCCGGCTGGCCCGGCGGGCTGGACCCACGGTGACTTTCATGACCTGCAGGTGCTCTGGCATGACGGCCAGGTGTCGGCGGTGCTGGACTGGGACCGGCTCGGGGTTCGCCCGCTGGCTGCCGAGGTGGTCCGGTCCGGGACGCTGCTGTTCGGCTACGGCGACAGCAGGGGCCTGGATGTCGGCCGGGTAGCTGCTTTCACTCGCGGCTACCGCGAGGTGGTGCCGCTGGCCGATGCCGATCTGGAGGACGCGGCCCGTCGCCTGTGGTGGGAGCGGCTGTGTGACTGCTGGCAGCTGAAATGGCATTACGAGCGTGGTGACCGCTCCTGTGATCACCTGTTCGCCTCGGCGTCGGCGTTGCTGGAGTGGTGGTGCGGGCATCGCAGCGAGGTCTCCGGGGCGTTCACCAGCCGGTGACCGGCGGCTGGCCGGTCGCCTGGCAGATCCGCGTCAGCACCTGGGTCACCTGCCCGGGGTCCGCCCTCGGGCGGGCTGCGGTGGTCAGGAACAATGCTGCCCTGGTCAGTCCGGAACGCCACGCTGCTTCCCTGGCGTGGCGGCCGGGCGTGCTGGCGACCGCCAGTGAATAGACCTGGCCGTCCTCGACGAATTCCCTCCAGGTCCGGACGCCCCACGCGGTCGCGCCATCTGCGCTGCGGCCGGCGAAGAAAGCGAAGAAACTGCCGATCATGTCCGAGTGGAACGCGGAATCGGCCACCCGGCACCCGGTGTCAGTGCGCGGATCAGCCGCGAGCGCGACTAGCTCGCCCAGGCGCCGGCTGACACCGGGCAGGCACGCCTGAAGGTCGGCGCTGAGGGGCTGGTAGAGGCCGACAGCGCCGAACTTCAGGTGGATAGCGGCAAGCCGCGGATCGGGGCAGTGGTACAGGTGCCCGCCAGCGTCGGTGAGGTCGGCTGACAGGTGCAGGTGATCGGAGTAGGACGTGGGCCAGGCGGATAGATCGGTGAACCCCCCGGCGGCGTGCAGCATTTCGGCGTCGAGGATCGCGGTGCCGCCGATCAGCTCGACCTGCAGCGGCGCGGCCAGGCCGGTCTTATCAAGGCGTGGCGGGTCTGGCAGGTACTCCAGCGGCCAGGTGTGGAATCGGGTAGCGAACTGGGCGAGGTCCGGGGCCAGGCGGCCGATCTGCTGCCGTGGGGTGGTCTGGCGAGGCCGGGCGGCCCGGTAGTAGAACGGCAGCATCACCGCTGCGGTGGCAGGGTCACGGTCACGCAGCCGGTGCATGATGTAGGCGGCGCCGATGGCGTAGTGGGGTGCGAAGACGCAGTCGTCGTCCCCGAATAGCAGCCACCGGCTGCGGGCAGCGCGGGCGGCTGCGTTGCGGGCTGCCCACGCCCCGCGATGCTCGTCCAGCCGGATGCACCGGACCGGCACCTCGCCGTGGCGGGTGAGATACGTGTTGAGGACGGCATGCGTGTAATCGGATGACCCGTCATCGGCGATGACAATCTCGGCCAGTGCGTGACCGGCCTGGGCGAGCAGGCTGTCCAGCGCCCAGGTCAGCGGGTTGTCCCGCAGCCGCGCTGATGCGGGATCGAAGGGGCATCGGTTGTAGGTGGCGATGACCGCTGAGACTCGCCTCGCGATGCGGGGAACGTCGAGTGCGGCTGTGAAGCCTGGCCCGGTGGTCATCGATGTCACGAGCGTGTCGAGGGACATCGTTTTCACCGCTCTGTCTTGCCGTGGATATAACGGGTGCCGGTGACCCGGGCGAGGATGACCTGGCCCAGGCACCACCACGGGCCGATGCTGCTCGTCAGGCATGCGATCAGGCCGCCGAGCAGTTCTCGCGGGCCGCAGCGGGCGTCGGCCCCGGCGCGGCGAAGGTGCCGGGCCAGGGCAGCAAAGGGCACGCCGTAGTAGGCCGCCAGGGCACCGGCCGCCGCTGCCGCGGCTGTCTTCTTGTGCCGGGCCGTGACGGGCAGGGTCATTGCAAGGGCGACCGCCGGGGACTGGCCAAGCCATAGGGCGCCGCGTGCCAGCCCCTGGGCTGTCAGCATGATGTGCGCCCGCCGGGTGCCAAGGCCGGCTCCGGCGGCGATCCGCGCCGCGGCCGGGTACTGGGGGTAGGACCAGAACCACTGGCGGGCCTGCCTGATCACGCTGACTGCCGTGACGGGGCTGTCG
>WNEY01001864.1_pt1 | contig 15146 bp, 14 predicted proteins | sample 5400531 | NCBI WGS metagenome assembly WNEY01 (sample SAMN13153338, study PRJNA577476) | soil metagenome | isolation source: 200 cm saprolite under Douglas fir tree site 1 | place: USA:California | collected 2015-04-18
TGGTGGCCCTGGCCGGGATTCTGATTGGAGGGGCCAGGCCCGTTCTGCCCGCCGATACTCCGGCCGACAAGGTGCTGGACGCCCCGCCGGAGCTGGCGCGCTTCAACGATCTGCTCGCTGATCTCGCGGAACGCCTGAAGCCGGCGATCGTTCACGTGCGCGTGCGGCGGGACGCGCCGGCCGCCGAGGAGGGCCAGGAGCTGCAGGAGCGTCGCGCCAGCGGCTCCGGGTTCATCATCGATCCCGAAGGCGTGATCGTGACCAACGCCCACGTCGTGGATGACGTCACCACCGCGCAGGTGCGGCTCTTCGACGGGCGCCGTTTCACCGGCAAGGTCATCGGGCGCGACAGCCGGGTCGACCTCGCGCTGCTCAAGCTCGACGGCGTCAAGGGCCTGCCCACGCTGGCGCTGGCCGACTCCAACCGGGTTCGTGTCGGCGAGTTCGTCCTGGCACTCGGCCATCCGTTCGGCCTCGAGCACACCGTCTCGTTCGGGATCGTGAGCCGCAAGGGCGCCCCGCTCACGGTGGCCGCCCCCGGCTTCGATTTCATCCAGACCGACGCCGCCATCAACCCGGGCAATTCCGGCGGCCCGCTCGTGAACATGGCGGGCCAGGTGATCGGCGTCAACAGCATGGCCGCCCGCAACGGCTCCATCGGCTTCGCCATCCCCTCCAACGTCGTGAAGATGCTGACGCCGCAGTTGATCGCCAAGGGTAAGGTCGAGTGGGGCTGGCTCGGCGTGAGCATCACCGAAGTCGGTGACGACGACGTGCCGCGGCTCAAGCTGCGCGATTCGCGCGGGGTCCTGATCCGCTCGGTGATGCCGGGCGAGCCGGCCGATCAGGGCGGCGTCAGGCCGAACGACGTCATCGTCGCGCTCGACGGCACGCAGCTGGAGGGCCCGCGCGATCTCCAGCGTGTGGTCGCCTCCACGCCGGTGGGCAAGAAGATCCGGGTCACGGTCCTCCGCAACGGCCAGGAGCAGCAGCTCGACGTCACGATCGGGCGTTACAAGGCGGCCGAAGACGGGAAGTAGTCGGTCAGCGCTTCGCCAGCGCCAGCCGCGCCCCGAAGCCGATCAAGGCGACGCCCGCGAGCGCCTGCAGTGCTCGCTGGGCGCCCCGACTCCTCATGAGCCCCCGCGTCCGTCCCACCAGGGCCGCCACCAGCGAGAGCCAGACGAGCCCTTGACCGGCGTGGATGCCGGCGAGCAGCAGGGACCTCGCGAGCACCGGATCCTCGGCGGTCACGAACTGAGGCAGCACCGCCAGATAGAAGATCGCGACTTTGGGATTGAGCACGTTCGTCAGCAGGCCCTCGACGTAGCCGCGGCTCACAGGTGCGGCCGACGCGACGGTGGTTGCTTCGACCGGTCTCGTCGGGGAGAGGGCGCCGCGGAGTGACTGCACGCCGAGGACGAAGAGCACGGCGGCGCCCAGGATCTTCAGCGTCTCGAAGGCGGTCGCCGAGTGCACGATCACGGCGGACACGCCGAGCGCCGAGAGAATCGCGTGGACGAAGAGCCCGGAACAGATCCCCAGCGTGGTGAGGAGGCCGCCGGCCCGGCCCCGGGCCATCGAGTTCCGGACGACGAGCAGCGTGTCAGCGCCAGGGGTGATGGTGAGCAGCGCCGCCACGCCGGCGAACGCGAGAAGGCGCGCGTCGATCATCACGCGCGCGCGCGGGGCTCCGCCAGCGCCGCCAGCGTGACCCTGGCCCACGGCTCCTCCAGCGTGGGCGTCGGAAGATAGGCGATGCCGTGGGTGATCCGCATCGCGCCCTCCCAGTCGGTGGCCGCGTCCTCCAGCACCTCATCGACCGCGAGCAGGAAGTAGGCGAGCCCGAATGGCTCGCCGCCCTCGACGGGCAGCGGGCCGTCGAGCGCGCGCAGCTTCACGTAGACGATCGTGTCGGGCTCCACGACGATCAGCGTGGCCGTCCCGCGCTCGGCCAGGTTGCGCCCGCTCCGGCTGCCGGCCTGGATGACGAGCCCGAGCGCGCTCGCGTCGTACGCGCGGACCTCCAGATAGCTCACCAGCATCGGATGGGGCCTTCCGGCTTCGTCCACCGTCACGAACGGCATCCCAACGCCGAGCCGAAGCCCGAGATCGCGCTGGGAAAAGCGCTCGACCAGCTTCGGGGTGAGTCGCGGCCCCCGGCTGACCGTCATCGCGCCTCCGGTGGATCGAAGCGCCATCCGACCGTGGTCATGGCAGCGCGATCGGCTCGTCGACGAAGATCGTGTACCGGCGTGGCTTCACGGCGGCGTGGGCGGGATCGACGTACACGATGGAGGACTGACCGCGGATTTTTCGGGGCAGGATGGACACGCGGATGAAGCTCGTGGGTTCGGTCGCCGAGGCGATCGCGTGAACGGGCTCGCCGCCGCTCTCGAACCACGCGTCGCCCGGCTTCATGACGCGCCCGGACGCTTCGCCGACTCTCACCTCGAGCTGTCCGGCGATCAGGCAGCGAATGCCGCCGCCCTTGTGGCCGTGGGGCAGCGCCTCGCCGCCGGGCGCGAAGTCCACGCGGTCACAGCGCATCAGGTACTCGCCGGTATCGTCGAGAACGAGCGCATGGGAGAGCAGCGGCGGGCGAGTGTCAGCGGCAGGCGTCTCTCCGCGCAGCAGCTCGTAGCGCAGGATCGTCGCGCCGCGCAGCCCAGCTCGGAGTGAGCATTCACCCGCGCCGTGCCAGGCGTGATCCGTGGCGACGGGAGCACCGGTGTTGCCGGCCGTCACGACGGCGTCACCCGCCAGCACGTACACGATACGCGGCGTCGCCGCAAAGGTGAGCCGGGCGGTTTCGGGGAGACGATCGTCGAAGAGGCGAAGCGTGTAGGCACCCATCGGGTGCCCGTGATTCTAGTACCCGCGACGACGGTCGACCACCTCGCGCAATGGTTGACCGGCGGCGAACCGCCGGAGGTTATCCACCCACAGCTCGGCCACGGCCTCGTCCCGCTCGGGGTGCATGCCACCCACGTGGGGAAAGACGACGATGTTCTCCGTCGTCCAGAAGGGCGATGTCGGCGGCAGCGGCTCTTCGCGAAACACGTCGAGCACGGCGCCGGCGATACGCCTGGCCGATACCGACTCGACCAGGTCCGCGTCGACCACGAGATCGCCGCGCGCGAAGTTGAGCAGCCACGCGCTCGGCTTCATGAGCGCGAGCGTCTGCTTGTTGACGATCCCGCGCGTCGAGGTCACCGAGGGTAGGAGGAGTAGGACGAAGTCCGATTCGCCGAGCACGCGTCCGATGCCGTCGGGACCGAGAACGCGGTCCACGTGAGCCATCGGCGCCGCGTCGCGCTTGGTGCCGATCACGCGCATCTCGAGCGCGGCGGCCTTGCGCGCGACCTCGGCCCCGATCGCACCCAGCCCGAGAATCCCGAGCGTCTTGCCGGCGAGCGTGTCGTTCACGCGACGGCGCCAGCGCGACTCGCGCTGGTCGAGCACGATGCCGGGGATCTGCTTGGCCGCCACGAAGAGCGCCGTGAGGATGTGCTCCGGCATCGAGAGACGATGCGTGCCCCGCGCGCAGGTGAGCACCGCGGATGACGGCAGGTCGGGCGAGGCGAGCCACTGTTCGCATCCGCCGGTCAGCGACTGGATCCACTGGAGCCGGGGCGCTCGGGAGGCCAAGCCGCGGAGGGGCCGCCAGGCCAGCATCGCTTCGGCCCGGGCCAGCAGCGCGTCGCCGGGATCCTGCGCCGCCGGCGAGGCGACCAGCTCGAACGCGGACGCGAGGCCGGCCGTCTCGGCCGCGCGCACGTACGGCGCCGGCATATCCGTGCAGAGGAGGACGGTGCGCGTCGCGGTCAGCCGGCGTGGCCGGCGGGCGTGGTCTCGCAGGCCGCGCCGCCGGTCATGTGGATCGAGAGGTCCTTGATCGTCGGCGAGCTGCCGCAGAGGGGGCAGTTCGGATCACGCCGCAGCTTCACCTCGCGGAAGCGCATGCCGAGCGCGTCGTAGGTGAGGAGGCGGCCGACCAGCGGCTCGCCGACGCCGAGCAGCACCTTCACGGCTTCCGTCGCCTGGATCGTTCCGATCACGCCTGGGAGCACGCCCAGGACCCCGGCCTCGCTTCAGGAGGGGACGAGGCCCGGCGGCGGAGGCGTCGGGTAGAGGCAGCGGTAGCACGGGCCCTCGTTGGGCGCGAACACCGTCGCCATGCCCTCGAACTGGAAGATCGAGCCGTGGATGTTGGTCTTGCCCGCCAGGTAGCACGCGTCGTTCATCAGGTAGCGCGTCTCGAAGTTGTCCGAGCCGTCCACGATGAGGTCGTAGTCCTTGATGATGTCCATCACGTTGTCCACGGTGATGCGCGTGGGCAGCGGGATGATGTTGACGTCGGGATTGAGCGCCTTGAGCGTGCGCGTGGCCGACTCGACCTTGGGCTTCCCGATGTCGGCGGTCGTGTGGAGGATCTGGCGCTGGAGATTCGTGATGTCGACGACGTCGCCGTCCATCACGCCGAGCGTGCCCACGCCGGCGGCGGCCAGGTAAAAGGCGGTCGGCGAGCCGAGGCCGCCGGCGCCGATCAGCAGCACCTTGGAGCGCAGCAGCCGGCGCTGGCCCTTCTCGCCCACCTGGGCCAGGAGGAAGTGGCGGCTGTAGCGCTGGTACTGGTCCTCGCTCAGCGGGACGTCGCGCACGACGGGCAGGCCCGACTGCGTCCACTTCTGGTAGCCGCCGCCGAGGTTGATGACGTTCTGGTAGCCGAGCTCCTGCAGCGACTTGGCGGCCAGCACCGAGCGCAGACCGGTCTGGCAGTAGAGGACGATCGGCGTCGTGGGATCGGGCGCGACGGTGGGGATGCGGAACTCGAGGAAGCCGCGACTGATGTTGCTGGCGGCTTCGATGTGGCCGTCGCGGTACTCGTCGGGGTCCCGCACGTCGATGACGACGGGCGGCTCCGGCGATTTCAAGCGCCGCACGAGATCGGCCGGGCCTTCCTCGGGGACAGCCTGACGCGCTTCGGTGATGACCTGCTTCAACGTCTTCATCGCCGCAATGTTACCCTGCTATACTCGCAAAAATCCACATGAAGGGCATCATCCTCGCGGGCGGTTCCGGGACCCGGCTGTATCCACTGACCATCGCGATGTCCAAGCAGCTGGTCCCCATCTACAACAAGCCCATGATCTACTACCCGCTCTCTACATTGATGCTCGCCGGCATCCGGGAGATTCTCGTCATCACGACGCCGTCGGACCAGGAAGCGTTCCGCCGGCTCCTCGGCAACGGCAAGCACCTCGGGATCCACATCGATTACGCCGCGCAGCCGAGCCCCGACGGCCTGGCCCAGGCCTTCGTCATCGGCCGCGAGTTCATCGGCAAGGATGCGGTCGCCCTCGCGCTCGGCGACAACATCTTCTACGGCCACGGCCTGCCCGACTATCTGCGTCGCGCCGTGCGGCGATCCACCGGCGCCACCGTCTTCGCGTACTGGGTGCGCGATCCCGAGCGCTACGGCGTCGTCGAGTTCGACCGCGACGGCCGAGCCGTCGGGCTCGAGGAAAAGCCGGCCAAGCCGCGCTCCTCGTGGGCGGTGACCGGGCTCTATTTCTACGACAATGACGTCGCCGGCATCGCGGCCGGGCTCAGGCCGTCGGCGCGGGGCGAGCTCGAGATCACCGACGTCAACCGGACGTACCTCGCGGGGGGCACGCTGCACGTCGAGCGCCTCGGCCGCGGCATCGCCTGGCTCGACACCGGCACGCACGAGGCGCTGCTGCAGGCGTCGACGTTCATCCAGACGATCGAGGAGCGGCAGGGGCTGATGGTCGCCTGCGTCGAAGAGATCGCCTACAAGATGGGCTACATCACGGCCGAGGACGTCCTGCGCATCGCCGGCCCGATGCAGAAGAACCTCTACGGACAGTATCTCGTCCGCCTCCTCGAACCCGAGCCGTGACCCGATGGATCTGAGTCCCGAGGCCAAGCGCGCGTTCCAGCTCCAGTCCTATACGGCGGCGCCGGCGATCGACGGCGTCGAGGTCGTCGACCTCAAGCGCTTCCACGACGACGGCGGCAACTTCACGGAGCTCATCCGCCTCGGCGACGGCCGGGCCGAAGCGTTTCGGGACTTCACGGTCCGGCAGGTCAACTACAGCGAGGTCGAGCCGGGCGTGATCAAGGCGTTCCACGTCCACGGGCGGCAGACGGACGTCTGGTACGTGCCGCCGGCCGATCGCATGCTCATCGTCCTGCTCGACGTGCGCAAGGGCTCGCGGAGCGAAGGCGTGCGCATGCGCCTCATGCTCGGCAACGGCGCCTCCCGGCTCCTCCGGATCCCGCCCGGTGTGGCCCACGGGCTGCGCAACCTGGGCGCGACCACCGGCCGGATCATCTACTTCACCGACCTGCACTTCGCGGCGGAGCCGTCGCAATGCGACGAGGGCCGCCTGCCCTGGGACTTTGCCGGCAGCGACATCTGGGAAATGACGAAGGGTTGATGCGGCGCCGACTGACGTCAGACATGACGAAGGGTTAGCGGGTGAAGCTGGTCGTCACCGGCGGCGCCGGCTTCATCGGCTCCAACTTCATCCGCCACGTCCTCGCCGCTCACGCCGAGGACTCGATCGTCAACCTCGACAAGCTGACCTATGCGGGGAACCTGAAAAATCTCGCCGACGTGGCCGACTCCCCGCGCTACCGCTTCGTCCAGGGCGACGTCTGCGACGCCAAGCTCGTGCGCGACGTGGTGCGAGGCGCCGACGCCGTCATGAATTTTGCGGCCGAGTCAGTGACGGCGGATACGTTGGTGCCCGTGCACTGGGGGCACGGAATCAAGCTGACGACCATCGCGGACTTGTTCGAGGTATATGGAGCGAAGCGCGGTGTCGTGGTCGGGCCCGATGGCGTGAGCGTGGTCGAGCCGGACCTTCCGTTGTTCGCGCTCGCATTTCGTAACGGGATGGGTCAGTGGCGGCGCATCAGTCATATCACGCGGCACCACTACCAAGGAACCGTCGTTCGGCTGACCCAGAAGTGGGGTGACGTCACCGTAACCCCAAATCATTCCGTCTATGACGCAGACGGCGACGTCGTCGCGGCCGAAACAAATCCGGAGCTGCTCGCCATCCGAAAGATCAATGTGGATCGAAGCCGCCACCGCGACTATGTCGAGATCACGCTTCCAGGCGTGAAGGCGGTCGACGGACGCCTGATTGCTCCAACGGCCAGGGGCGGGGGCCGTCCGCGCGAAGTCTTCGTCGAGCAACTCGTCAAGGGCGAAGCGCTGCTGGCGTTGATGCGCGTCTTGGGTGCGTATGTCGCGGAAGGCAACGCGCTATTCAATCCAGCGAACGGAAGTTGGCAGGTCTGTATCGCGAATACCGACCTCGAGTTTCTGTACGAACTTCAGAATGACGCGGAGCTGTTCACGAACTCCTCCAGTAGCATCACGCGACGCAGTGGGCGAGGCGCCCATCAGTTGACCTTCAGCTCCCATGTCTTCTATCTGCTGGTGACGACACTGTGCGGGGCGCACTCCTACGAGAAGCGCGTACCCGACGCCGTCTACACTCTGTTGGACGAAGTCAAGGTCGCCTTCCTCGACAGCTACATGCGCGGGGATGGAAACGTTCAGCGCTGGAAGACGGTTGCCACCCGACGCGCGACGACGAATTCATCACGGCTCGCCGCGGGTCTCGGTCTCCTCTTCAGTATGCTCGGGATCGACTACACGATTGATTATGCTGAGCGTCCCAGTCCCCAACGCCCATGCTATACCGTCCGGGAAGTCGCGAATTACGACACCCGAACGTCCCGCGCCTTCCACACGGCTCCGTACGACGGTTACGTGTACGACCTGACTGTGGAGGGTGCCCACAATTTCGGCGCTGGGGTAGGGAACGTCGTAGTCCACAACACTCATGTCGATCGCTCGCTGGTGGAGCCGGATGCGTTCCTGCGCACCGACGTCTTCGGCGTCTTCACGTTGCTGGAGGCGGTGCGCGAGCTGAAGATCCCGCGCTTCGTCCACATCTCGACCGACGAGGTGTACGGCAGTCTCGCCACCGGCTCGGCCCGCGAGAGCGATCCGCTGCGGCCGTCGAACCCGTACTCGGCGTCCAAGGCGGGCGGTGATTTGCTCGCGCTCGCGTACTGGCAGACCCATCGCGTGCCGGTGATCATCACGCGCTCGTCCAACAACTTCGGTCCCTATCAGTATCCGGAGAAGGTCATCCCGCTCTTCGTGACCAATGCCCTCGACGACGAGCCGCTTCCGCTCTACGGCGACGGTAAGAACGTGCGGGACTGGCTCTACGTGCTCGACAATTGCGCGGCGCTCGATTTGATCTTGCGCAAGGGTCGCGACGGCGAGGTCTACAACATCGGCGGCGGTCACGAGGTGGAGAACGTCGTCCTCACGCGCGACATCCTGCGCCTGACCGGAAAGCCGGAGACGCTGATCCGGCCGGTGAAGGACCGGCCCGGCCACGACCGCCGCTATTCGCTCGACGCGAAGAAGGTGCGGCAGCTCGGCTGGACGCCGAAGCATCCCTTCGGGAAGGCGCTGGAGGCGACCGTGACGTGGTACCGGGAGCACGAGGCCTGGTGGCGGCCGTTGAAGTCCGGAGAGCTGAAGGCCTGGTACCGGCGGCAGTATGAGAACCGCTGACACGTTCATGGAGGGGCGATGACGCGACGGCTGATCGGGAGCCTGCTGCTCACCGTGCTGCTACCGGCCGCCGTGCTGGCCGCGCCGCGCGGGCGCGAGTACCGCCTGCATCCCAAGGACGTCGCTCCCGATCCGTCGTACGTCCGGCGCGTCGAGCCGGCCCTCGTCGCCGTTCGTGTCCGGGCCGACCCCAGCGCCGCCTCCAGCGCCCGGCTGGGCAGCCGGCGCTTCGCCACGGGCGTCATCTTCGACACCCGCGGCTACGTCGTCACCGTCAGCTATGCCCTGACCGACGCCGTGTCGATCGAGGCGCAGTTGCGCGACGGCCGCATCGTCGATGCCCGCCTGGTCGCTCTCGACCTCGAGACCGGCCTCGGCGTGGCGAAGCTCGCGGGCGCCGGCCCGTGGCCGGCGGCCCGGCTCGGAGAGTCGCGCGACGTCGCCAGCGGGATGCTGACCGGCACCGTCGGCGTCGACGAGGACAACGACCTCGTCCAGGTCACGGGCTCCGTGCATGCGGTGCGGCGCTTCTCGAGCTTCTGGGAGTACATGCTCGATCGGGCCTTCATCGTGTCGCCGTCGAGTCCGGCGTGGGGCGGCAGCGCCGTGGTCAACGCCGCCGGCGAGGTCATCGGCATCGCATCGCTGCGGCTGGGCGAGCCGCCGCACGTGAACCTGGCCATCCCGATCGAAAAGTTCACCCCGGTGAAGGACGAGCTGATCACGGCGGGCCGCGTCCTGAGCCGCCGGCCGAGGCCGTGGCTCGGGCTCTACACCGCCGCCATCAAGGGCGGCGTGGTCGTGGACGACTTCGCTCCGGCCGGGCCCGCCCGCACCGCCGGCTTTCACAAGGGCGACCGCATCGTGTCGGTGAACGGCGTCGCCGTGGTCAGCCAGGAAGAGTTCTACGAGCAGCTCTGGCGGGGCCAGGCCGGCGACGTGGTGCAGGTGGCCATCCAGCGCGAGAAGCGCGTGCACGTCATTTCCGTGCGCTCCATGGACCGCTACCTGCTGCTCCGCCCACTCACGCCCTGACGTCCCCGACCGGGCTACACTCGGGGCCATGAAGGGCGCGGCGGACACGTATCAAGGGCGCGGGCTCATCGCGGATCCCATCCATCAATACATCCAGTACACGCGGCTCGGCGGGATCCCCGGTGAGGCGACCGAGCAGGACGTCATCGATACGCCGTGGGTTCAACGGCTGCGTCGCATTCCCCAGCTCCAGTCGGCGCGCTGGGTGTTTCCGGCCGCCGAGCACAGCCGCTTCCAGCACTCGCTCGGCGCCATGCATCTGGCCGGGAGGCTCGCCCAGCAGCTCTATCCGTCGCTGCGCGCGATCTTTCCCGATGGGCCGTCGGCGCCCCTGCTGGAAGAGCTGCTCCGGATGGCCGGGCTCCTTCACGACGTGGGCCACGGCCCCTTCGGCCACTTCTTCGACGACAACTTCCTGGTGGACTACGACCTCACGCACGAGCTGGTTGGCCAGCGCATCATCCGGGAAGAGCTCGGCGACGTCATCCGGAGCCTGCGGCGGAGCCCGGCGGGCGCGTTCAACGCCGACGAGCGGATCGACCCCGAGTGGATCTGCTACTTGATGGGCAAGAGCTACACGCATCCGCTGGAATCGCACCCGCGGTGGTTGCCCCACCTGAAGCCCTTGCTGTCCGGTGTCTTCACGGCCGACAACATGGACTACGTGCTCCGCGACGCCTACATGTGCGGGGTGGCGGTGGGGCCGATCGACGTCGAGCGCATCATCTACTACTCGTTCTTCTCGGAGAAGGGCCTCACGCTCAACCGGGCCGGACTCGGCGCGTTCATCATGTTCCTGAACGCCCGCTTCTACATGTACACGAACGTCTACTATCACCGGACGACGCGCGGCATCGACCTCCATCTGAAGGAGATCTTCCGGGACACGATGCGGCTGGCCTTTCCCTACGACCTCCGCAAGGATCTGCATCCGTACCTGCACCTCACGGAGTGGACGCTGCTGGAGGAGGTCGGCCGCTGGCACGACGCCGACGAGCCCGAGAAGAAATCGCTCGGGGTCGAGTGGCGCCAGATCCTCGACCGCCGGCTGCGCTGGCGGATGTCGCACGAGGTGATCCTCGACCTTTTCGAGCCCAAGCGCGGCCAGGGCTTTCTCGACGCCGAGACGGTCGAGCGCCGGGTGCGCGCCTTCTTGCCGGCGCCGCTGCGGGACTTCCCGTTCAAGATCGACATGGCGCTCCAGGACCCGCGCCCGCTCAACCCGCTGAAGATGGGCGACCGTCAGATCTACGTCTACGACGCCAGCCGCGACGAGGTGACGGCCGAGCCGCTCACCGAGCTGCTGAAGTACCTGCCGGGCAAGGTCGCCCAGTGCCGCATCTTCGCGGCCAGCCACGAGCACGACGCCGAGCTCGCGACGGCGCTCGAGCGCGCGCTCGGCGAAGAGCCGCCGTCGATTACGACGAACGTCTGATCAGGCTCCGAAGATCACGCGGGTGCCCGTCGAGGGCATGACGAGCTTCTGCGGCATCGCGCGGTACACGGCCATGATCGTGTTCATCCCCGTGCAGTGGGCGGGGATGACGTAGTCGGGGTCGATGGCCTTGAACGCCTCGACGGTCTTGGCCACCACCTCGTCGGGCGCGGGGGCCAGGTGGAAGCCGCCGACGATCGCGTGGATCTTCTGGACGCCCGCCGCCTTCTGCGCTTGCCGGACGGAGTTGATGACGCCGGCGTGACCACAGGACGTGATGACGACGAGCCCGCGATCCTTCACGTTGAAGACGGTCGCGTGCTCGCCCTGGAAGTTGTCGAAGACCAGCTCGCCGGGCTTCGCCGCGACCTGCGTGGTTCCGAAGTGGGTCGAGGCGCAGGCGGAATCCATAGCGCCGGCGATCACGCGGCCGGCCGCCGGCGGCTTCTCGAAATCGGTGAGGCGCTCGATCTGACCCGTCGTCATCGCCTGGCCGGCGACGATCGAGGCCTGCTTCGCGAGCACGACCTTGAGCCCCCGCGCCTCGAGTCCGGCGCGATCGAGCTGGCCCATGTCGATCGTGGCCGTCGGCATCGCGACCACGCGCTGGCAGAACGTGTCCTCGCCGCCCGCGTACAGCGTGAGCCCCGGCTTGATGATTCCTTGCGCGACCAGGGGCGCCAGCGCTCCGTAGTGATCGACGTGTCCGTGGCTCAGGATCAACGCGTCGGCGCGCCCGGGATCGAGCTTCAGCGCCCGGTAGTTGTTGGCGAGATTCCTCTCGGTGAGCGAGAAGTCGAGCAGGATCTCCCGCCGCTCCGACCCGCGCGTCGATTCGAGGTGGTAGGCGAGGCCGTGCTCGGCCAGCAAGGTATCGCCGGCGCGGACGAACGGCGCCCGCTGCACCGTGATCGCGTCGAGCTTCCCGCCCTTGGCGAAGATGTCGTAGACGTTGTCCACGACGTTCGTCATGACCAGCCGATCCACGGTCGGAATTCCCGCGGGCTGCGCGGCCACGGTGCTCCACCAGGCCCGGCCGAAGCCTCCCACGGCGAATGTCCCGCTCGCGACGGCGCCCAGCTTCAGGAATGAGCGACGGTTCATGCCCCACCTCCTGGGAGCGGGAGACTACATCATTCCCGGCCGTGAGGCCGTAGAATCGGTCTCCATGTCGTGGCGCTTCTTCTCGTGCGCGGCGCTCTTCATCACCTGTTTGCTCACCGCCAACGTCATCGCCGGCAAGCTCGTCGTCATCGGCGGCATCGTCCTGGCGGCCGGCATCGTGGTCTTCCCCATCTCCTACATCGTGGCCGACGTGCTCACCGAGGTCTGGGGTTATCCAGCGACGCGCCGGGTCATCTGGCTGGGCTTCGCGTGCAACGTGCTGATGGTGGCGGCGATGTGGGTCGGCGGCGCGCTGCCACCGGCGCCGTTCTGGAAGGACCAGGCGGCGTACGAGGCGATCCTCGGCCAGACACCGCGCCTGCTCCTGGCGTCGTTCATCGCCTACCTGGCCGGTGAGTTCGCCAACGCCTTCGTGATGGCGAAGGTGAAGATCTGGACGAGCGGACGGTGGCTGTGGATCCGCACGATCGGCTCCACGATCGTGGGCGAGGGCCTCGACTCGGCGATCTTCGTCACCCTCGCCTTCGGGGGCACGGTGCCGAGCGGCATCATCGGCGGCATCGTCGCCGGGCAATGGGTGGTGAAGGTGCTCTACGAGGTCGCGGCCACGCCGCTGACGTACGCCGTGGTGGGGTGGTTGAAATCGCGGGAGCGACTGGATACGTTCGACTACGATACGAACTTCAACCCCGCCCGGCTGTAGGGAGCGCGTCATGGAGAAGTTCCGGGGCGTCGATTACTACCGGATCGAAGATCTCCTCTCCGAGGAGGAGCGGATGATCCGCGACACCATCCGCGACTGGGTGGAGGCCGAATTTCTCCCCGTCGTCACCGAGCATCACCGCGCCGGGACGTTCCCCGTGAGCCTCATTCCCCAGCTCGGCGAGATGGGCGTGTTCGGCGCCACCCTGAAGGGCTATGGGTGCCTCGGGCTCAACAACGTGGCCTACGGCCTCATCATGCAGGAGCTGGAGCGGGGCGACTCCGGGCTTCGCTCGTGCGCTTCGGTGCAGAGCGGTCTCGTGATGTACCCGATCGACGCGTACGGCTCGGACGCGCAGAAGGAGCAGTGGCTGCCGGCCCTGGCCAAGGGCGAGAAGATCGGCTGCTTCGGGCTCACCGAGCCCGACCACGGCTCCGACCCCGGCGGCATGAAGACACGGGCGATCCGAAAAACCGACGGCTACGTGCTCAACGGCACCAAGCTCTGGATCACCAACGGCTCCATCGCCGACGTGGCGGTCGTGTGGGCGAAGGAGGACGACGGCGAGATCGGCGGGTTCCTCGTCGAGAGGGACACGCCCGGCTTTTCGACGCTCGACATCCACGGCAAGTTCTCGATGCGCGCGTCGATCACCTCGGAGCTGGCGTTTCAGGACTGCAAGATCCCGCTCGGGAACAGGCTGCCCGGGGTCAAGGGCCTCAAGGGCCCGCTGTCGTGCCTCAATCAGGCGCGCTACGGGATTGCCTGGGGCGCCGTCGGCGCCGCCATGGCCTGTTACGACTGGGCGCTCCAGTACGCGCAGCAGCGGATCCAGTTCGGCAAGCCGATCGCCTCGTTCCAGCTCGTCCAGCAGAAGCTGGTCTGGATGATCACCGAGATCACCAAGGCCCAGCTCCTCGTGCTCCAGCTCGGCCGGCTCAAGGATCAGGGCAAGGTGAGGGCGCAGCACGTCTCCCTGGCGAAGATGAACAACGTCCAGATGGCGCTCGACACGGCGCGCCTGGCCCGCGACGTCCTGGGCGCGGCCGGCATCGTCGACGAGCATCCGATCATCCGCCACATGCTGAACCTCGAGACCGTGAACACCTACGAGGGCACCCACGACATCCACACGCTGATCGTGGGCCGCGACATCACCGGGCTCGATGCGTTCGGCATCTAGGGGCGTGGACTAGCGGGTGTCGGCGGCGGCGTTCGAGCTGCGCGGCGTCGGCAAGCTCCTCGGCCCCGCGTGGGCGGTGCGCGGCGTCACCGTGGGTATCGCCGCCGGCGAGCTGTTCGGCGTGCTCGGGCCGCCCGGGTCGGGAAAGACGACGCTCCTGCGGATGATCGCCGGCTTCTTCGACCCCGACCTCGGCGAGATTCGCGTCGACGGCGAGTCGATGGCCGGTGTCCGGCCCGGGCGTCGCGATCTCGGCTTCGTGCCCGCCACCCTCGGCCTGTGGCCGAACCTCACCGTCGTCGAGCACGTCGCGTTCGGATTGCGCGAGCGGCGGATGCCGGTGACCGAGGCCCGCACGCGCGTGGCCGAGACGCTGAGGCTGGTCGGCCTCGAGGGCGTGGAGCGACACTCTCCGGCGCAGCTCACCGAGGCCCAGCGCTGTCGTCTCGCGCTGGCCCGGGCGCTCGCGCGGAATCCCCGCGCGCTCCTGCTCGATGATCCACTGATCGGACTCACCGCCAGGCAGCGCGCTTCGATGCGGCGCGCGCTCCGCCGAATCCAGCGGGAGACCGGCATCACGACGATGCACGCGACCGGCGACGTCGATGACGCGACGGCGCTCGCCACGCGCCTCGGCGTCCTCGACCGCGGCGAGATGGTACAGATCGGAACGCCGGCCGAGGTGTACCGGCGCCCGCTCACCCGCGTCGTCGCCGAGCTGCTCGGCGACGCGACGGTCCTGGCCGGGCGCCTCGAATCGGGCCCGGGCGGCCAGATCGTCCGCGTGAAGGATGGCCTCACGCTCACGGTGCCGGCGACCGACCTGCCCTCGGGCTCAGCGGTCATCTGTCTGATCCGCCCCGAAGTGATCCACCGCGCGGCCTCCGACGCCCGCGGTCCCAACCGGCTCTTCGCGACGCTGGCCGGTGCGGCGTGGATGCGTGGACGCTGGGAGTGCGAGCTCGCGCTCGCGGGAGGCGTCACGCTGCGCGCCGAGCTGCCGGCGACCGGCGGGTCGGCGCCGGCC
>WNEY01001865.1_pt1 | contig 15135 bp, 12 predicted proteins | sample 5400531 | NCBI WGS metagenome assembly WNEY01 (sample SAMN13153338, study PRJNA577476) | soil metagenome | isolation source: 200 cm saprolite under Douglas fir tree site 1 | place: USA:California | collected 2015-04-18
CGGGGCGCATCGAGGAGCCGGCGCGCCGGCGGATGCCCGCATGACGGCGCCGTCGCCCGGCAGCACGGTTGGCGCGCGCCGCGGCGGGCTGACCGCGCGGCTGGCGCTGCGCGAGCTGCGCTCGGGCCTGCGCGGCTTTCACGTGTTCATCGCCTGCCTCGCGCTCGGCGTGATGGCGATCGCCGGCGTCGGCTCGTTCGCGCAGAGCCTCGCCGACGGGCTTGCCCGCGAGGGCCGGGTGATCCTCGGCGGCGACCTCGCCTTCTCGCTGATCCATCGCGAGGCGAGCGCGGCCGAGCGCGCCTTTCTCGACCGCCAGGGCCGCGTGTCGCTCGCCGCCACCATGCGGGCGATGGCGCGGGCCCAGAACGGCCGCGCGACGCTCATCGAGATCAAGGCGGTCGACGCCGCCTATCCGCTCCACGGCGCGGTCGCGCTCGATCCCGACGGCGGCTTGCCCGAGCTGCTCGGCGCCCGCGACGGCGTGTTCGGCGCCGCCGCCGATCCGGCGCTGCTCGCCCGCCTCGAGATCGCGCCGGGCAGCCGCATCCAGGTGGGCGAGGCATCGATCGAAATCCGCGCCGCGCTCAAGACCGAGCCCGACAAGCTCGCCAGCGGCATTTCCTTCGGGCCGCGCCTGCTGATCGGCGAGGCGGCGCTGCGCGCCACCGGCCTCATCCAGCCCGGCAGCCTGGTGCGCTGGCATTATCGCGTGCGGCTTCCCGGCGACAGCGACCGCGCGGTCAGACTGTCGGCCGCGCAGGCACGCGCCGAGCTGCCCGACGCCGGCTGGGAGATTCGCACGCGCACCAACGCGTCGCCCGAGCTTGGCCGCAACATCGAGCGCTTCACCCAATATCTCACGCTCGTCGGCCTCACCGCGCTGCTGGTCGGAGGCGTCGGCGTCGCCAACGCGGTCAAGCACTATCTCGACCGCAAGCGCGACGTGATCGCGACGTTCAAGTCGCTCGGCGCGACCGGCGGGCGCGTCTTCTCGATCTATTTCGTGCAGGTGCTGGTGCTGGCGCTCGCCGGCACCGCGATCGGCCTCGTTGCCGGCGCCGCGCTGCCGTTCGCGATCGCGGCGAGCTTCGGCAGCGTGCTGCCGATCCCGATCGCGCCGGCGATCCATCCGGGCGAACTGGCGCTTGCCGTCCTGTACGGCCTCGCCACCGCCGCCGCCTTCGCGCTGTGGCCGCTCGGGCGCGCGCACGACGTGCCGGTCTCCGCCCTGTTCCGCGACGAGGTGGCGCCGGTGCCGCGCTGGCCGCGATGGCGCTACATCGCCGCCGCCGCCGTCACGGCTGCGGCGCTCGCCGCGCTGGCGATCGAACTCGCCTATGACCGGCGCATCGCCGCCCTGTTCGTCGGCGCCGCCGCGGCGGTGTTCGTCACCCTGCGGCTGGTGGCGTTCCTGCTGATGACCTTGGCGCGCCGGGCGCCGCGCCCGCGCTCGACCCTGCTGCGCCTCGTCATCGCCAACATCCATCGCCCGGGCGCGCTCACCCCGACCGTGGTGCTGTCGCTGGGGCTCGGCCTCGCGCTGCTCGTCACCCTGACCCTGATCGACGGCAACCTGCGCCGGCAGTTCACCGCGGCGCTGCCCGACCGCGCGCCCTCGTTCTATTTCGTCGACATCCAGGACGCGGAAGGGGCGCGCTTCGACGACTTCGTGCGCGCGCGGGCGCTCGACGCCAAGCTCGAGCGGGTGCCGATGCTGCGCGGGCGCATCGTCAGCGCCCATGGAGTCAGGGCCGAGGACCTGCGGCCGGCCGCCAACGCCGCCTGGGTGCTGCAGAGCGACCGCGGCATCACCTACGGGACCGAGATCCCGCCCGGCTCGCGCGTGGTCGCCGGCGACTGGTGGGCGCCGGACTACCGCGGGGCGCCGCTCGTCTCGTTCGAGAACAAGATCGCCGACGGGCTCGGGCTCAAGGTCGGCGACCCGGTGGTCATCAACGTGCTCGGGCGCAACATCGCCGCCGCGGTCGCCAACCTGCGCGCGGTCGACTGGCAGACGCTCGGCATCAACTTCGTGATGGTGCTTTCGCCCGACGCGCTGCGCGGCGCGCCGCACGCCCACATCGCCACCCTGACCTATCCGGGCGGCGGCACCGTCGAGGAGGAGCTTGCCTTGCTCAAGGCGGTCGCCGACGCCTTCCCGGGCGTCACCATCGTGCGGGTCAAGGAGGCGCTCGAGGCGGTGAGCAAGATCGTGCTCGACCTGACCATGGCGATCCGCGGCGCGAGCGCGGTGGCGCTGTTTGCCGCCGTGCTGGTGCTCGGCGGCGCGCTCGCCACCGGCCACCGCCATCGCGTCTACGACGCCGTGGTGCTCAAGACTCTGGGCGCGACCCGCCTGCGCCTGCTCGGCTCCTACGCGCTCGAATATTTGCTGCTCGGCCTGGCGACCGCCCTGTTCGGCGTCGCCGCCGGATCGATCGCCGCCGCCATCGTCGTCACCGAGGTGATGAACCTCGCGTTCGTCTGGCTGCCGGGGCCGGCGGTCATCTCCGCCCTGTTCGCCCTGGTGCTGACCGTGGCCTTCGGGCTGATCGGCACCTTCACGGCGCTCGGCCAGAAACCGGCCCGGGTGCTGCGGCATTTATGAGTATCTTTGTGCACAATATGCCTATTCGAGACCACACGGCCGTCCCCGCAGCCCGCTGCACCTGAATCGGATGAGTTCTTTGGCCAGCGCGCGCGCCATAGCCATCCTTTGCTTGTCGTACAGCCAACTCACGGGGCAATGGCGACGCGGAGATCGTCGAGCACTTCGGCGAAACCGGGTGCGTTGATCAGGGCCGTGTTGCGGATCTCGCGCAGCTTGATGATGGCACGATCGTAGATCGCCAAATTGGTGTCTTCGTTCAGTCGAGACGGATAGATGATTCCGTCCGGCTCTGAAGGATGTTGGTAGAATGCGAGCGACCATCGCTGGGCAAGAGCCTGGTTGGCTCCGCGAGGAACATCGCTCGGGACCCCCATGCGAACGCAGCCATCTCCGCGCAGATCAACCAAATCCAACGGTGCAGCTGGCTCGATCAGCACGTAGCGACGCGTACGCAGTTCGTTTTCAGCAATCAAGTAGTCGCCAATAATCCCGTTTCGCCGATCGCGCAGTACCGCCTCAAGAAAGCAGACCTTCAGCGTTTGGCCCAGATAAAGGATACCGAAACGGTTCTTTGGCACCCGGCGGCGAGGATCACTGAAGCGGCTTCGCGTCTTCCCGTAGCCGAACGGGTTGGGATACCTGGCGGGGCAGATATGGCCGAATGTCTCTCCTGGCTCGACCGTCGCGATATGGAGCGTCGTATGTGCGAAGGCGGGCGTCGGATTGAGACGCGACATTTATGCAAAGGCCCGCGCCACGCTCTCCGCTGCCTCCACGACTTCGCTAACGCGCCCCTTTCGTAGCGCCTCTTTCCCAGTCATATCGCCGAGTTCGGGATGGAGCTGGACTAAGAAGCGGTAAACAGCCCATGCATCCCCGCCGAGCCGGTCAAAGAGTTCGGGCAGCACCTTGAAGGGTTTGCCGTCGTCTCCCACCTGCCACTCGGGAAAGCGATAGCCGCGCGTGGCGCCTTCGAGGCCAAGCACTTGCTTCCTGTGGCGCCAAGCCGTGACGGTCGCGCGCGTCGTTCCCAGCCGCTCGGCGAATGCGTCGGCACTTAGCATTTCAGGGCCAGCGAGAATTTCGGAGACGCGCTGCTGTCCCCGATGACGCGCCTCGCCGAGCGCTCGATCAAGTTCCGAAGCACCGACGCTTGGCTGATTCTGAGGCTGATTCTGGTTCGCAATCGTTACCGAGCGTTCCTCGATTGGGGTAATATTCTCCGCGCCATCGGGCCGGATACCCACAACGAAGCGGACCACCTTCCCGGTCTGCCGACTTAGCTTGACCGCCTCGGCATAGGCCTTCTGCACCGGCGTCCGCCTTTTGAAGACCTTCGCGCCGACCCTGGCACGAGCCTTTCGACGCACCTGCCGCCTGGTTCTCACAACCGCCATCGCGACCTCCAGCCCGAACATCGGGTTTTTGGGATAATTCGTCAAGTACGGTTAGTTCGTAAAATAGGATCGGGGAGGCTACTTTTCGAATGAAGGCGATGGGCCGGACTTGAAGCTCTCAAAAGGGGCCTCCGGGCAAGCCATATTGGTTCGCAGCCGGCATGGCGCGGTCCTAACAATTCGGGCGACCGCATCGCAGCAAACGCGCCGCCAAGCAGCCGGAATCTTAAGCTTTCGTAAGGAAAGACGGCCGGCCCGGCGCTGCCATCTAGCGCCAGGGCCGATAGCGCACTAAATTTACCGCACCGGCCCGGAGCGGCGGCCCGCCAACGACGGCGAGGGCCGTAGCCGGGCGACAGAGAGGGATACCTTCCATGTCGGACTTCGACCGGAACTATGCCGCGTCGCGCGGGGTCGGCTTCGGCCGCGCCGTCGCGGTCGACGCGGGGCTGCGCGCCTACATGCTCCGCGTCTACAACTACATGGCCATCGGCGTGGCGCTGACCGGCGTCGCCGCCTGGGTCGTGTTCCAGCTGGCCGTGACCAATCCGGCCTTCGCCCAAACGCTGTTCGGAACGCCGCTCTATTGGGTGCTGCTGCTCGCCCCGCTCGGGCTGGTGTTCTTCCTCAGCTTCCGCATCGAGCACCTGCAGGCCGGCACCGCCCGCGCGCTGTTCTTCTTCTACGCGGCGCTGCTCGGCGTCTCCTTGGCGCCGATCTTCATGGCCTATACCGGCACGTCGATCGCCCGGGTGTTCTTCATCTCGGCGGCGTCGTTCGGCGCGCTCAGCCTCTACGGCTACACCACGCAGCGCGATCTCTCGCCGTTCGGCTCGTTCCTGATGATGGGCCTGTTCGGCATCATCCTGGCGAGCCTGGTGAACCTCTTCTTCCAGAGCTCGATGGTGAGCTTCGTGATCTCGGCCGTCGGCGTCCTCGTGTTTGCCGGGCTGACCGCCTGGGACACGCAGCGCATCAAGGAAATGTACGACCCGATGGACGACGGCACCGTCGGGGGCCGCAAGGCGGTGATGGGCGCGCTCGCGCTCTATCTCGACTTCATCAACCTGTTCCTCATGCTGCTGCGCCTGTTCGGCGACCGGCGTTGAGCCGCCTGATCGGCAACGACCGAGCGCCCCGGCCTCGCGCCGGGGCGCTCTCGTTTTGTCCCGCGGGAGCATTTTCCGGCGAAGTGTGCAGCGGTTCGCCGCAGAAAAAGCGACAAGACCAACAAGACCGGAGATGACCGCCATCGTCATCCGGGCGGCCGTGCCCGCCGACATCCCGGCGATCACCCGTATCTACGCGCACGCGGTCCGCTTCGGCACCGCCTCGTTCGAGATCGAGCCGCCGGACGAGGCCGAGATGGCGCGCCGGCAGCGCGCGCTGATCGACGGCGGCTATCCCTATCTGGTCGCCGAGAGCGCGGGCTCCATCCTCGGCTATGCCTATGCGGGCCCCTACCGGACGCGGCCGGCCTATCGGTTCAGCGTGGAGAACTCGATCTACGTGGCGACCGACGCGCACCGGCGCGGCATCGGCCGCAGGCTGCTCGACGGGCTGATCGCGGAGGCCGAGGCGCGCGGCTTCAGGCAGATGATCGCGGTGATCGGCGATTCGGCGCAGCACGCTTCGATCGGGCTGCATCGCGCCGCCGGCTTCCGGATGATCGGCGCGATCGAGGCGGTCGGGTTCAAGCACGGGCGCTGGCTCGACAGCGTGCTGATGCAGCGCGCCCTCGGCCCGGGCGCCTCAACGGCGCCGGCGAATGGCGAGTAGCGAATAGCGAATAGCGAGTAGCGAATGGCGAATACCGAACGGCCGCCCCTTTTTCTATTCGCTATTCGCTCTTCACCCCGCGACCAGCTGCAGCGATCGGTCGAGCGCATGCAGCACGCGGTCGAGCTCGTGGCCGCGCCGCAGGATGAGGCCGGTCGCCGACACCACGCTGTAAGTGCCCTGCCGCCGCGCCAGCCGCGGATTCTTCTCGATGCGGTAGAGGGGCACTTCGGAGCATCGCCGGAACACCGAGAACACGGCGCGGTCCTTGAGGAAGTCGATGGCGTAGTCGCGCCACTCGCCGGCGGCGACCATGCGGCCATAGAGCCTGAGGATGCGGTCGAGCTCCCGCCGTTCGAAGGTCACGTGGCTCACGGGGGCGACGGGCGGAGCACCGCCCAGAATCTCGCCCCCGCGGAGCTCGCTGGGGTCGGTTTCGCCGGGCCCGAAGGTCATGCGGCGCCTCCTTGTCACGAACGGGGTCATGATCGCCTTGCCGGCGCCCCATCGCAAGAGGCGGATGGAAGCAGCCGCGCGGGTGCGGCGCCTGCCGCGGCCTCACGAACACGTTAAGCAAATCATAATACCGCCCGAATTCGGCCCAGCGCCCGCCCCGGTAGGCTGCGATAGAAGAGCCTCCAAGGGCCCGGTCTTGCGAGAGTTCCGGATTCCTCAGCCCCCCAGCCCCCCGGGGCTCCAGCGGACCGGGCCCTGTTCCGCGTACGGTTCAATCCCCCAACGCTTGGCCGGCTGTTCGCCGGCCAATTTTTTTCAATGACAACCGCGACGTCGTTGCGGATCGCGAGCGAAGCGAGCGAGTCCGGAATCCATGATCACAGACGGTGCCTTGTTCGCACGGTCCGTGTTCCTGGATTCCGGCTCTCGCCGCTGACGCGGCTCGGCCGGAATGATGATCGATGTTTGTGTCAGCGCACCGAGGCCAGCGCGGCGCCGAGCATCGCGCCCGGGTGGTCGACGGTTCCGCTCTGCACGATGACGGCGACCGTGTCGGCGTCGACGTCCGAAGCCGGCACGCTGAACGTGCGCGCGCTGCCGTTCCAGTCGCCGAGCTTGACCCAGCGGCGCACCACGTTGTGATAGGTGACGGTGCGTCCCCGGTTCTCCCCGCGGCCGATCGCCACCAGGACCGCCTTGGAGAGCGCGCACAGCCACACTTCTCCCTTGGCGCCGTCGAGCGAGGCGAGCAGGTTGCCTTTGGCTTCCGTCTGCGGGGCGATGCTGACGGTGAGCTTGCCGTCGGCCGCGGCAACCTTGACCGGCACCGACAGGATCGCGGCGTTGTTGCGGCTCTGCACGATCGCCCGCTCGATCTCGCCCTTCTCGCTGCCGACCGCGCGGGCGACGCCGTTGATCACGACCTGCGGCGTGTAGATCTCGCCGTCGCCGCGCGTCTTGGCGTAGCCGCGCTGGCGCGCGGTGTGGCGCGGCCTGGCGAGCGTGTCCTTCCAGCCGATGTAGTCCCAGTAATCGATCGGCAGGCTCATCGCCACGAGCGCGGGATCGCGCGCCAACTCGCCGAGCAACTTGTCGGCCGGCGGGCAGGACGAGCAGCCCTGGCTGGTGAACAATTCGACGACGGCGCGCGGGTCAGCCGCCGCCGGCGTGCCGATCGCAGCCACGGCGACGGCGGCCACCACGAGGAGGCGCGAACCTTTCATCGAATCTCATCCTTGTTGCGCTTCCGCCGTTCCGGCTCAGCGCACGCGGATTCATAAGCAGCGGCCGGATCACCTGCCACTCAATTCACGGTGAGGATGGCGCCGCCCGCGCGGGCCGATCATGCGGCGAGGTGGCGCAGCACGTACTGCAGGATGCCGCCGTTCTTGAAGTAGTCGAGTTCCTCGAACGTGTCGATGCGGCAGAGCACCGGCACGCGCTTGAGCCCGCCGTCCGGCGCGACGATCTCGACGATGAACCGCTGGCGCGGCTTGATCTCGCCGGCGAGCCCGCGGATCGTGATGATCTCGTTGCCCCTGATGCCGAGCGACTGCCAAGACGTGCCTTCCTCGAACACCAGCGGCAGCACGCCCATGCCGACGAGGTTCGCCCGGTGGATGCGCTCGAACGACTGGGCGATGACCGCACGGATGCCGAGCAGCACCGCGCCCTTGGCGGCCCAGTCGCGCGAGGAGCCGGTGCCGTATTCCTTGCCGGCCATCACGATGAGCGGCACCCGCTCGGTCTTGTAGCGCATCGCCGCGTCGTAGATCGGCATGCGCATGCGCGAGGGATAGTGCACCGTCACGCCGCCTTCGACGCCCGGCACCATCTGGTTCTTGATGCGGATGTTGGCGAAGGTGCCGCGCATCATCACCTCGTGGTTGCCGCGCCGCGTGCCGTACTGATTGAAGTCGATCGGCTTGACCTTGTGGGCGATGAGATATTTTCCCGCCGGCGATTCCTGCTTGATCGAGCCGGCCGGCGAGATGTGGTCGGTGGTGATCGAGTCGAGGAACAGGCCGAGGATGCGCGCGTCGACGATGTCGGTGATCGGCGTCGGGACGCGGCCCATGCCGGCGAAATAGGGCGGGTTCTGCACGTAGGTCGATTTGCGGTCCCACTCGTAGGTGGTGCCGCCCTTGACGGAAATCTTGCGCCAGTTCGCCTCGCCCTTGAACACGTCGGCGTATTTGCGCGTGAACATCCCCTTGTTGATGACCTTGCGCACCACCGAAGTGATCTCGCGGTTGGACGGCCAGATGTCCTTGAGGAAGACGTTCTTGCCCTTGGCGTCGGTGCCGAGCGGCGTCTTGACGAGATCGACCTGCATGGAGCCGGCGAGCGCATAGGCGACGACGAGCGGCGGCGAGGCGAGGAAGTTCGCCCGTACGTCGGCGTTGACGCGGCCCTCGAAATTGCGGTTGCCGGACAGCACCGCGGCGGCGACGAGGTCGTGCTGGTTGACCGCCTTGGAAATTTCCGGCGGCAGCGGCCCGGAATTACCGATGCAGGTGGTGCAGCCGAAGCCGACCAGATTGAAGCCGAGCTTGTCGAGGTCGGTCTGCAGGCCGGACTTGGCGAGATATTCGGCGACAACCTGCGAGCCGGGCGCGAGCGAGGTCTTCACCCACGGCTTGACCTTGAGCCCCTTGGCGGCGGCCTTGCGGGCCAGCAGGCCCGCCCCGACCATCACGCTCGGGTTCGACGTGTTGGTGCACGACGTGATGGCGGCGATCACCACGTCGCCGTGGCCGAGATCGTGGCTGCGGCCGGCCACCGGCACGCGCTTGCCGGCCTCGCCGGTCTTGCCGAACTCCTTGTCGAGCGCCTCGACGAAGGCGGACTTCGCCTCCTTGAGCAGCACGCGGTCCTGCGGGCGCTTCGGCCCGGCGAGCGACGGCTCGACCGAGCCGAGGTCGAGCTTGAGCAGGTCGGTGAAGACCGGGTCCTGCGTGCCTTTGGTGCGGTAGAGGCCCTGCGCCTTGGCGTAGGCCTTCACCAGCTCGACGGTGGCGGCCGCGCGGCCGGTGTTCTGCAGATAGCGGATGGTGTCGTCGTCGATCGGGAAGAAGCCGCAGGTCGCGCCGTACTCGGGCGACATGTTGCCGATGGTGGCGCGGTCCTCGATCGACAGGTTGTCGAGGCCGGGGCCGCAGAACTCGACGAACTTGTTGACCACGCCGCGCCGGCGCAGCATCTGCGTGACGGTGAGCACGAGGTCGGTGGCGGTGACGCCCTCCTTGAGCTTGCCGTTGAGGCGGAAGCCGATCACCTCGGGCAGCACCATCGACATCGGCTGGCCGAGCATCGCCGCCTCCGCCTCGATGCCGCCGACGCCCCAGCCGAGCACGCTCAGCCCGTTGACCATGGTGGTGTGCGAATCGGTCCCGACCACCGTGTCCGGGTAGGCGACGTCCGCCACCATGATGCGGCCGTCCATCTTCACTTTGTCCTTGCGGCTGAAGACCGTCTGCGACAGGTACTCGAGGTTGACCTGGTGGCAGATGCCGGTGCCGGGCGGCACCACGCGGAAATTCTCGAACGAGCGCTGCGCCCATTTGAGGAAACGGTAGCGCTCCTGGTTCTGCTTGTATTCCTCCTCCACGTTCTTCTTGAACGCCGTATTGCTGCCGAAGAAATTGACGATCACCGAATGGTCGATGACGAGATCGACCGGCACCAGCGGGTTGATCCGGTTGGCGTCGCCGCCCAGCATCGTCATGGCATCGCGCATGGCGGCGAGGTCGACCACCGCCGGGACGCCGGTGAAATCCTGCATCAGGACGCGCGCGGGCCGGAACGCGATCTCGTGGTCCGAGGTCTTGGTCTTGATCCACGCCGCAACCGCCTTGATGTCCTCCTTGGTGACGGTGCGCCCGTCCTCGTGGCGGAGCAGATTCTCCAGCAGCACCTTCATGGAGAAGGGCAGCCGCACGATGCCGCGCAGCCCGTGCTGCTCCGCCGCCGGAAGGCTGTAATAGACGTAGGTCTTGGCGCCGACCTTGAGGGTCTTGCGGCACTTGAAACTGTCGAGCGCGGTCATGACTTCATCCCATCCCTCAGCCGCGCGTTTTTTCGCGCGCGCATCCCGTAAAGCAAGCGTTCTGCAAGTGCCGGAAAGCGGCGGCAGGATCGGTCCCGGACGAGAACCGGCGCCGCGGCGCAAGCCCCCGACTTATAAGGCGTTTTTTTGCGGCCCGCCACACGGACTACACTTCTTTAGCCGCCGATTTGCTATTTTTATCTACCGCCCCTGCAATGGGGGCAGGACTCGAACCGGCCGGGGGGCTCAAGCCGTGCGGCTATCGGCAGCAAACCTGGCCTGCGTGCGCGGTTCGCGAGAAATATTTTCTCACATCAACTTCGATGTCGCATCCGGCCAGGCCTTGCTCGTCCTCGGACCGAACGGCGCCGGCAAATCGTCCCTGCTGCGCATGATCGCCGGGCTCCTGCGCGTCGCGGGCGGCCGGCTGGCGCTCGAGGAGGGCGAGCCGGAGCTGACCGTCGCCGAGCAGGCGCACTACCTCGGGCATCAGGACGCCCTCAAGCCCTCCCTGTCGGTCGGCGAAAACCTGGCGTTCTGGGTGCGCTACCTCGGGGCCGCGGGCGCCGTGGCGCAGGCGCTCGAGGCCGTCGGGCTCGCGGCCATCGCGGAGCTGCCCGCCGGCTACCTGTCGGCCGGCCAGCGCCGACGGCTGTCGATCGCCCGGCTGGTGGCGGTGCGGCGGCCCATCTGGCTGCTCGACGAACCCACCTCCGCCCTCGACGCCGCCGCCCGCGACCGGCTCGCCCAATTGATGGGCGCGCATCTGGCCGGCGGCGGCCTCATCCTGGCGGCCACCCACGGACCCATCGGCCTCGAGCGGGCCCAAGAGCTGCGGCTCGGGGGCGCCTGATGGACGCGCTTGCGGCGCTGCTGGTGCGCGACATGCGGCTCGCCGTGCGGGTCGGCGGCGGCGCGCTCATGGGCGTCCTGTTCTTTCTCATCGTCGTCACCATGGTGCCGTTCGCGATCGGCCCGGACCTCGCGCTGCTCGCCCGCATCGGCCCGGCGATCCTGTGGCTCGGGGCGCTGCTGGCGAGCCTGCTCGCGCTCGACCGCCTGTTCGCCGCCGATCACGAGGACGGCTCGCTCGACCTGATCCTGATGGGCCGCGCGCCGCTCGAGCTCGCCGTCGCCGTCAAGGCGCTGGCGCATTGGCTCACCACCGGTCTGCCACTGGTGATCGCGGCGCCGCTGCTCGGCCTCTTCCTCAACCTCGACCCGGCGGCGATCGGGGCGGTGGCGGTCACGCTCTTGGCCGGCACGCCGGCGCTCACCTGCATCGGGCTGATCGGCGCCGCCCTGTCGGTCGCGCTGCGCCGCGGCGGGCTGCTGCTTCCCGTGCTGGTGCTGCCGCTCACCATTCCGGTGCTGATCTTCGGCGTCGCGGCCTCGAACGCCGCCATCACCGGGCCGCTATCGTTCGGCACCCCGTTCGCCATCCTGGTCGCCCTCACCCTCGCCACCATCGTGCTGGGGCCGTTTGCGGCGGCGGCGGCGCTGCGCCACGGGCTCGAATGATGGCGCCAGAGCATGATCCCGAAAAAGCCTGCCCCGGACTTGATCCGGGGTGGGCACCGGTTTTCGGAGAAGATCATGCTCCAGCAAAAACTACCGCAGCGTTGCGCCGCATTGCGGGGCGCTGCCGCTGTCCGTTAAGAGACCGCCCATGGGGCTGACCGGGCTTGCCAATCCGTCGCGGTTCACGGCGCTCGTCGAGCGGGTGCTGCCGTGGCTCGTGACCGCGACCGCGCTCGCCTTCGCGCTCGGGCTCTATCAGGCGCTGTTCGTCGCCCCCGACGATTACCAGCAGGGCGCGACCGTGAAGATCATGTTCATCCACGTGCCGGCCGCCTGGCTCGGCACGCTGGGCTGGGCCCTGATGGCCATTTCGGCGCTCGGCACCTTGGTGTGGCGTCATCCGCTCGCCGACGTCGCCATGAAGACCGCCGCTCCGCTCGGCGCCGCCTTCACGCTCATGTGCCTCGTCACCGGCGCGCTGTGGGGCCGGCCGATGTGGGGCACCTATTGGGTGTGGGACGCCCGGCTCACCTCGGTGCTGGTGCTGTTCCTGATGTATCTCGGGCTGATCGCGCTGTGGCGCACCGTCGAGGACCCCTCGCGCGCCGCCCGCGCAGCCGCGATTCTCACGGTGGTCGGCGCGGTCAACCTGCCGATCATCAAATTCTCGGTCGACTGGTGGAACACGCTGCACCAGCCCGCCTCGGTGCTCCGCCTCGGCGGTTCGGCCATCCATCCGGCGATCCTGGCGCCGCTCCTCATCATGGCGGCGGCGTTCACGCTGCTGTTCGTGACGCTGCACCTCTCGGCCATGCGCAACGAAATCCTGCGCCGGCGCGTGCGCACCCTGCGGCTGCTGCAGGCTGCATCGGCCGGAGGCGTGTGACGTGGATCTCGGGCCGCATGCCGGCTTCATCGTCGCCGCCTATGCGGTCGCCTGCCTGGTGGTGGCCGGGCTGATCGCCTGGATCGTCTCCGACCATCGGGCTCAGGCGCGCAGTCTCGAGGATTTGGAAAAAAGCGGCGCGACCCGCCGCGCCGCCCGCCGCCCGCCGCCCGGAGGGGATATGAGCGCACTGCCGCAAGACAACCCGCCGGCGCGGGGACGCCGCATCCTGGTGCTGCTGCCGCTGGCGATCTTCCTCGCGCTCGCCGCGGTGTTCGTCATGCGGCTCGGTTCCGGCGACCCCAGCCGCATCCCCTCCGCCCTGATCGGCCACCCGGTTCCCGAAACCGATCTGCCGCCGGTCGCCGGCCTCGAGCGCAACGGCGCGCCGATGCCGGGCATCGCGGCGGCGGATTTCAAGGGCCATGTCACGCTGGTCAACGTATGGGCGTCGTGGTGCGTGCCATGCCACGACGAGGCGCCGCTCCTGCTCCAGCTCGCCGCCGACCGGCGCATCCGCCTCGTCGGCATCAACTACAAGGACCAGCCGGACAATGCGCGGCGCTTCCTCAACCGCTACGGCAATCCGTTCGAGGCGTCGGGCGCCGACCACAACGGCCGCGCCGCGATCGAATGGGGCGTCTACGGCGTGCCGGAAAGTTTCGTGATCGGCCGCGACGGGCGTATCGCCTTCAAGCTGGTGGGGCCGATCAGCGCCGAGAATCTCCAGCGCGTGCTCAAGCCCGCCATCGAGAAGGCGCTGGCGGGCTCTTGACCTGTCCCGGATGCGGCGCAGCGTGGAGCAAAGCGCAACGGTGCGCCGCTGATCCGGGACCCAGTTCGTTCCTGGACCCCGCGTCTGCAGCGCAACACTCCGTGCTGCGCTGCGCGCGGGGCACGAGCCCTCACTCCTTCCGCACCTCGGCCCGCGCGGCCTCGTGGCGCTTCATCAGCGGATATTGCGCGGCGGCGAACAGGAGGGTGAGCGGTACCACGCCGAACACCTTGAAGCTGACCCAGAAGTCGGTCGTCTGCGTGCGCCAGACGATCTCGTTGAGCACGGCGAGCGCGAAGAAGAACAGCGCCCAGCGCAGGGTGAGCTTGCGCCAGCCCTCCGTCGTCAGGTCGAACATGGAATCGAGCACCATGGCGAGCAGCGGCTTGCCGGCGAGAAGCCCGCCGAGCAGCACGCCGCCGAACAGCACGTAGATGATGGTCGGCTTGAGCTTGATGAACAGCTCGTTCTGCAGCGCCAGCGTCAGGCCGCCGAACACGAGAACGATGACGGCGGAGACCAGCGCCATGACCGGCACGCGCCGCGTCAGCGAGTAGGATGCCGCGAGCGCCGCCAACACCGCGACCATGAACACCGCGGTGGCGGCGAAAATGCCCCAGCGCGCGTTGGCGATGAAGAACAGCAGCAGCGGCCCCACGTCGAGGGCGAGCTTGAGGCCCGGATTGATAGGCGTGTGCGCGGTCATCGATTCGTCCGTTGCGTCAGTCGCACGCCCGCGGCTCAGCTGTCCAGGCCCGCGATGGCGCGGGCGAAATCCCGCGCCGCGAACGGCTGCAGGTCGTCGATCCCCTCGCCCACCCCGATGAAGTGCACCGGCACGCCGAACCGCTCGGCGATCGCCACCAGGATGCCGCCGCGCGCGGTGCCGTCGAGCTTGGTCATGACGAGGCCGGTCACGCCCGCGGTGCGCGTGAACTCCTCGACCTGGGAGAGCGCGTTCTGGCCGACCGTGGCGTCGAGCACGAGCAGCACCGCGTGCGGCGCCGTCGGGTCGAGCTTGCGCATGACGCGCACGATCTTCTCCAGTTCCCCCATCAGCGCCGCCTTGTTCTGCAGGCGGCCGGCGGTATCGACGATCAGCACGTCGGCGCCGCGCTCGCGCGCCGCACCGAGCGCCTCGTACGCGAGCCCGGCCGAATCGGCGCCCGGATCGCGCGCGATCACCGGCGCGCCGGTTCGCTCGCCCCAGATCTTGAGCTGATCGATCGCCGCCGCCCGGAACGTGTCGCCCGCGGCGAGCATCACGCGGCGGCCCTCGCCGCGCAGCCGGCCGGCGAGCTTGCCGATGGTCGTGGTCTTGCCCGAGCCGTTGACCCCGACCACCAGGATCACCGCCGGCTTGCCGTCCTTGAGATCAAGCGGCCGGGCGACCGGGTCGAGCACCTTCTCGACCTCGCCGGCGAGGATCGCCTTCACCTCCGCCGCGGTGATCGTTCGGTCATGCCGGCCGGCACCGACGGCCGCGACGATGCGGCCGGCGGTCGCGACGCCGAGATCGGCGCGGATCAGCACGTCCTCGAGCTCCGCCAGCATGGCGTCGTCGAGCCGGCGCTTCGTCACCAGGTCGGAGATCGCGCCGCCGATCGAGGCGGACGACCGCGCCAGGCCCTGGCGCAGGCGTTGCCACCAGCCGCGCGC
>WNEY01004300.1_pt1 | contig 15133 bp, 12 predicted proteins | sample 5400531 | NCBI WGS metagenome assembly WNEY01 (sample SAMN13153338, study PRJNA577476) | soil metagenome | isolation source: 200 cm saprolite under Douglas fir tree site 1 | place: USA:California | collected 2015-04-18
CCACCCCATCCCCCCGCCCGGCGCCCGGGGGCTGGCGGCCGGTGAGCGCAGGCGCTGCGGCGCTGCGGGCCGCGGGCAGCAGCCGATCCCTGGCACTGGGCTGACCGGCAGCCGCGGCCGGCGCGCCGCCGCCGGCCCACGCCGGGGCAGGCTGGCCCAGGGCCGGGTCAGCGATCAGGATCTGCTGGTGCAAATCGCGCAGCGCGGTTCCCGGCTCAGCGCCGAGCTCGCCGACCAGCACCTGCCGGGCGTGCTGATAGGCAGCGAGCGCTTCGGCCTGGCGGCCGTCCCGGTACAAAGCGACCATCAGCAGGCACGACAGCCGTTCGCGGAGCGGATGGGCGCCAACGAGCTGCCGCAACTCGCCGATCACCGCGCGGTCCCGGCCCAGATGCAGGTCGGCGCCGATGCGCTCCTCCAGGACCTGCAGGCGCAGCTCGGCCAGCCGGGGCACCTCCCGCGCCGCCAGCACCTCCGACTCCACGTCAGCCAGCGGCTCGCCCCGCCACAGCGCCAGCGCCTCACCCGCCCGGGCAGATGCCCTGTCCCAATCGCCGTCCGCCGCCGCCGACCGCGCGGTCCCCGCCAGCGCCTCAAAGCAGGCCACGTCCACCTGGCTCCGGTCCGCGCCGATCAGGTAACCGCCCGGCCGGGTGCTGATCAGGCGGCCCTCGCCGTCTCCCAGCGCTTTCCGGAGCTTCATGACGTGGTTCTGCACCGATGCCCGGGCCGACGGCGGCGGCTCCGGCCCCCACAGCGCCTCCGCCAGGTCATCCACCGGCACCACCCGATTGGCGCTGAGCAGTAACGCCGCCAGAACCGCGCGCTGCCTCCCCCGCGGCACCGGCACGACATTCCCGCCGCTGCGCACGGCCAGCGGGCCAAGCAAGCAGAACTCCAACCCCGTCACCCCGAACCGGGCCCCAGGCCCGCTAGTAAAGCCGGTGCCCCCGCATCGGTCCAACCTACATCGGGATCAGGCCGCCGGGGCAGTCCGCATCTATTCATGCGCAGCCGGTTCTTAAGTTAGGTCATCTCTTGCGAGCCAGGACGCAATCCGCGCGGCATCACATGGACCGCTGCTGGAGTCGCTGAGCTGACCGAGGTACTGATGACTCAATGTCAGCCCAACGCCAAGGCCCCGGGCTTGCGCGAGCATGTCGGCGAGATCGAGCGGCAGACGCAAGAAGTCCTGAAACTCATCGAAATAGGCCATGACGGGATGACGCTGGGACTCCGGTATAGCGACCCGGCGGAGGCTGGCCTGCCAAAACCCGGCGACGATGAGCGCGCCCAGGAGGGCTGCGGTGTCGGAGCCGAGTTTGCCTTTGGCAAGCGAGACGAGCAGGACGCGGCGGCGAGTGAAGATGTCATCAAGCCGGATACCGCGGCTCTGGCCGAGCAGGAGCCGCAAGCTGGTGCGGGTCGTGATGCTGCGGAGCTTGTTGAGGCTGGGGCCGATGACTTGGGCGCGTTCGCCATCCGACATGGCATTAAACGCGAGCCAGAAGGAGCGCACAGTGCTTGGGATGGTGGATTGTGCCGTCACGTAGGCGCGAAAGGTGGGGTTGAGTAGCAGCTCGGGCAGCTCTATGAGAGTGAAATTAGTCCGGTCAGCAGCCCGGGCGGCGATGAGGGTTAGCAAGGCCACGCGCAAGACATCGCTTGTCCTGGGTCCCCATGAGTTTGACCAAAGACTTGCCATGAGGTGGACCAGGTGATCGACGGCGAGTTCCTGAGCATCTTCATCAGGACCGACATCGAGCGCGTTCCAACCCACCGGGTAGTCGGTAATGCTCGGGTCGATGACGACGACATCATCGGCTCGCGATGGCGGTATGCGGTCGAGGACCTCGGTGATGAGATCGCCCTTGGGATCGAGGGCGAGAACGCCTCGACCAGCCTTGAGATCCTGAACAATGAGGTTGCTCAAAAGGGTGCTTTTACCCGTTCCGGTCGGACCGAGTACCCAGCAGTGCCGCAAGCGGTCGCTGGTCGTCAGGGCGAGCGGTCGGTTGGTCATGCCGGGATAGGTGCTGGTGGCAAGCACCGTGCCGAGGTGCGGCATGTGGATAGCCGGCGGCAACTGCCGCGCCGTGATGCGGGGCAGGCCGGGGAGCTGCACGCCGAGCGGAAAGGCGAGCAGACCTGAGAGTTCCTTGGCGTTGAGAATGAGCGGGAACCGGGTCAGTGGCAGCGTGCGGCGAGTGAGCCCTGACGCCACGACCGATGACGGCAGGTGACGGCGAACGATGCCGCTGTCGGCCGTATTGAGGCTGCGCAAGGTTCCCCAGACCCGGCCCATGAGGCTGGCCGCCCGAGCGGGTGTGGCTGCCTGGATGCCGACCCGGGCCACGGCCTGGAGCAGGGATTCGGATACTTTCAGGCGATGCTGGTGGGCGGTTTCAGCCGAGATGGCACCACTAGCTTGAACGGACGCGTGAGCCGGAACGCCGGTAAAGAACCACTGGAGCGTTATGCGCTCACCGGCAGCGAGTGGCTGAAGTGAGGCAAGAATGCTGGCGCTCGCCAGCTCAGCGCGGCTGTGAGCGAGGGGGCGGAACAGATTGGCAAGTCCGGCCTCGGCTGCCAGAGCATAGGCCTGCGGCGTTGCGGCGGGCAGCTCGTCAATACGAGCGGCGGGCAACGTAGCCCGGAGGCCAGCGAGAACCGATCCGCTCAGTTTGGCTGGGACGAGCAGGATGTGCGTGATGCTGCGCTCATCGGCCGTAACTTCAAGCCCCAGGGTCATGGGCAGGTGGAACCCTGGCCTGTTGGCATGGGTAGTTGCGACAACGTGAGTGAGCCACGACGTAACGTCGCTGACCGTCAAGGTGTGCGGCAAGGTCAGGCGGTAGGCGGTGAGGGAGTCACGCCAGGTCTTGGCATTGCCAAAGCGTGCGAACATGATGAGCCCGATGACAATGCCGCCGCCGAGCAGCAGGAGAAGCACGGCAATCATGAGGACGCTCCTGTCGTGGCCGCCAGCGCTTCGGCTTCGACGATGCGGTCGCGAGCGGGCGAAGCGATCACCTCGGAGCCTTCTATGCCGATGAACCGCCTGCCCTCAAGGATCGCGGCAACGCCGGTCGTGCCAGAACCCATGAAGGGGTCAAGCACCGTGGCACCGGCAGGCGTGATGCCGATGAGCTGGCGCAGGAGTGTTACGGGCTTTTGGGTGATGTGGACGCGGTTCGTACCACGCGGGGCAGCCACGCTGTACAAACCGGGCAGGCAGGGTGCGTTCGTTTGCGAGCCGAGATGGCCTTTGGAACCCCAGACCAGGTATTCAGCGGCGTTGGCAAAGCGGCCATGATGCGGCCGGGAGCCTGGTTTGTGCCACACGACCAGGCCGCGCCAGACCCAGCCAGCGGCCTGCAGCGCGTCGGACGTTGCGGGTAGCTGCCGCCAGTCGGTAAAGACGAGGCACAGGCTGCGGGGCTTGGCCAGCCGCAAGGCTTCGGCAAGCCAGAGCGTACACCAGTAGGTAAAGGACCGCTGATCCCGTTGGTCGCCTTCAAAGTCACCAAGCGTGTGCGCGGCGTTCGTTGACACGTATTTCTTGCGGGCGGAGCGACTGGTGCGGCCGACAGTGGTGGTGCCACCGGAGCAGTAGGGCGGATCGGCAATTAGACAATCGATACTTTCACTCGGCAGCTCAAGCAAGCCCAGGAGGGAATCGCCGACGTAGAGCTGACTGAGCGGACTGGTGTAGAGCAGCCTCATGCGCGCACCGCCTTCGGCGCGTCGGTCTGAGCGGTCTGCTTCTTGCACTGGTCGTAGCGCGCGTAGGCGTAAGCAATGAGCAGGCGCTTCCAGGCGGCTTCATCGAACGGACGACGTTTGACGATGACGATAAGGCGGCGGTTGCTTGAGGTTGGCACAATAACCCTCCTTCCAGATACCTGGAGTTACTTGTTTTGATGAGATGCGGGCTGCCAGGCCGGTGGTCACTTGGGGAGTAGCGACCACCGGCTCATTAATTGGCGGCCCCTAATTTTCCTTGTAGCGGTTCACGAAAGAACCGTCAAGGGCATTATTTTGGCTTGAGATTGGAAATGTTGTTCTGGCGCAAGTATAAATTCCGCCGAGACAGTATTTCATCAACTGCGCCTGGTGCAACTCCTGAGCCAGGATGCCTAGAGCGGCTTCGCGCTCGTCGCAGTCAGATGGCACTCTTGGAGGGTGGAAGGAAATACTGCACCGGTTGAGCTTGATGTACTCGTGCCGGAGCTAGCACTCATACGGGGGTCTCGTCGGTGGGCTCGCCCTTCTTAAGCGGGCCGATCGGGTCGCCGACCTCATAGGTCTGCCGCCAGACATATCCGTCCTTGTAGATCACGACGGTCAGCCTGGAAGACAGCGCGTTGACGACGGAAACGCCGACACCATGCAGGCCGCCGGAGACGGCGTAGGACTTACTGTCGAACTTGCCCCCGGCGTGCAGCGTGGTCATGACGACTTCGACGGCGGGCCGGTTCTCCACCGGGTGGTTGTCCACCGGGATGCCACGGCCGTTGTCCCATAACGACCTCCTGGACTAGATGATGAAGGCCGCGCTCGCCCGTGGAGCCGATATACATGCCCGGGCGTTTGCGGACAGCCTCCAAACCTTCGAGAACCGTGATCGAGCGTGCGTCATACGACAAACGAGTCGCTCCTGTCAAAAGCGGGCTGAACCTGGCACGCTGACCGTGTTTGCGGTCTGCGTGCGCGCCGGACTCGTCGCCGCTCTTCCCCGACCGCGACTGTCCAGGTACGCTTACCTATTTTACCTGGCTGTGCCGCTAGCCTCAGCCGCATGAGACCTTGTGTTAACCGTAAGTGTCGCTAACCATATGTGTCGCGCGGTCCCCGGCTTCCCTTGACGCTCCATTGGCCCGGTCGCCGCGTTCCGGCCCCAGGGCCGCGCACCTGGACTCGCTTGACCGTCCCGTCGCCGAGCTCGACGTTCAGCCTGCGCACGAGCTCGCCGGCGAGCAGCCTCAGCTGGGTCGCCCACGCGGTCGAATCGGCGGTCACGATCAGCTCGCCGTCGGCCAGCCCCTCCGGCTTGGTGTGCGCGGCGAGGTCGGGCCCGACGATCTGCGCCCACCGTCCGAATACCGACCCGGCCGCCACCGCCAGGTCCCAGCCCGCATCGGCGACCAGCCCTCCGATCGCCGAGTTCAGCGGGGCCGGGTCGTCCCGCCTGGCTCGCCCGCTGTGCTGGCTGGGGGGGACAACGCCCCTGGACCCCCCGCTGGCCGACTGGCCTCCGGCGGCAAGGTCAAAAGCATCGCCCTTTTTTCTAGAAAAATTTGTGTTAGCTGGTGCTGGCGGGCGGCCACCTCTGGCTAGGGCATCTGCCTTGGCCTTCGCCAGGGCCTGGGCGGCGAGGGCGGCCCGGTCGGCCTCTGCCGGGGCGACCTGATCTGGGTCGGTCGGGTCAGCCACGTTCGATCACCCCTTCACGCACCGTGTAGCTCGAACTGGTGCCGACGAGCCTGCTCGGAACGTCGGCCGGGACCGCGGCGGTGACCAGGACCTGCTCGGCGCCGGCCGCCAGCTCAGCGAGCCGGTCTCGACGACCAGCGTCCAGCTCGGCGAAGACGTCGTCGAGCATCAGCACCGGGTCCTCGCCGTCGGCGCGGAGCAGGCCGAACCCGGCGAGCCTGAGCGCGAGCGCGAGCGACCACGACTCGCCGTGGCTGGCATAACCGCGCGCAGGCAGCTCGCCGATCCGCAGCTCAAGCTCGTCGCGGTGCGGGCCGACCAGGCAGACCCCGCGTTCGAGCTCGGCGTGGCGGAGGCGTTCGAGCGATGCGCGCAGGCCCTCGGCGAGCTTGACCTGGTCCGGCTCGGGGTCGAACACCGCCGACCGCTCAGACCCCTGCCGATAGCTAATCGATGCGTCCCGACTGTCAGAAGCTACGTCGGCGTAGCTGGAGATGACCAGCGGGCGCAGTGTCTGGACCAGGTTCAGGCGGCCCTCGGTCAGCTCGGCGCCCTTGGCGATCAGCTGGTCGTCCCAGACGTCGAGGCCTGGGGGCTGGCCCCGGCCGGCTGCCCGCGCGGACTTGAGCAGCGCGCTGCGCTGCTTGACCACGCGCTCGTAGTCCGCCCGCACCCCGGCGTACCGCGGCCGGCTGGCGACCAGCAGGTCGTCCAGGTAACGGCGGCGTTCGGACGGGTCGCCCTTGACGATCGCGAGGTCCTCGGGGGCGAACAGCACGCACCGCAGCGTCCCGAGCGCGTCCCTCGGCCGGGTCATAGGGACTCGGTTGAGCCTGACCCGGTTGGCGCGGCCTGAATTGAGCTCGATCTCGACCAGGCTGTCCCTGGACTGAGTCTTGAGCGCGGCTCGCAGGATCGCGCGGTCGGCGCCCTGCCTGATCAGCGGGGCGTCGGCCGAGACGCGGTGGCTGCCGAAGGTGGCGACGTAGTAGGCGGCCTCGATCAGGTTCGTCTTGCCGGCGCCGTTGGGGCCGGTGAACGTGGTGACGCCCGGGCTCAGCGTGACATCAGCCGATGGGTAGCAGCGGAAGTCGGTGAGAGCCAGCCTGACCAGATGCACGCCTGACCTTAACTCGGCCTGGCGACTACGAATTCAGGCGGAACGGCATCAGCAGGTACCGGTAGTCCGGGGTGCCGTCTGGGCCCGGCTTGCCGGTGAGCAGCGCGGGCTTGCCGGCCTCGGTGAACGCGATCCTGGTGGTGTCGCTGTCCATCGCCGCCAGGCCGTCGAGCAGGTAGTTCGGGTTGAACGCGATCGATAGCTCTTCGCCGTCGAAGCTTGCCTCGATTACCTCGTCGGCTTGCGCCTCGTCGCCGGTCCCGGCTTCGAGCGTGAGGTTGCCCGGCGCGAAGGTCAGCCGGACCGCGGTGTTGCGCTCGGCGACGAGCGCGACCCGCCGCACGGACTCGATGAGCGTGGCGGTGGACAACTCCGCCGTCGCGTTGATCGCCGACGGAAGCAGCGTGCGGTACCGGGGGAACTCACCGCTCAGCAGCCGGGTGGTGGTGCGGCGACCGCCGGCCTCGAAGCCGATCATGCCGTCGCCCGCGTGTTGGCTAGCACCGTACTGAGCTCCGCTCCCGCCGCGATCCTCGCCGGGCAGCGCCAGCGCGATCGATACCTCGGCGGCGGTGGTCAGCGACTTGGCCGTGTCGGTCAGTGCCTTAGCCGGGACGAGCACAGCGGCCGACAGGTCGGGCTTGGCCGGGGTCCAGCGGAGTTCGCGGACCGCGAGCCGGTACCGGTCGGTCGAGATCAGCGTCAGCGTGTCGCCCTCGATCTCGATCCGCACTCCGGTCAGCGACGGCAGCGTGTCGTCACGCCCGGCCGCCACGGCCGTCTGACTCACTGCCGTGGCGAAGGCGTCGCTGCCCACGGTCCCGGCCGCCGGCGGCATCTCGGGCAGCGCCGGGTATTCGTCCTCCGGCATCGTCAGCAGGTTGAACGTGGTGCTGCCACAGGTCAGGACGGCCCGGCCGCCGTCGGAGCTGATCTGGACCGGGCGGGCGGGCAGGTTCCGGCTGATCTCGGCGAGGAGTCTTCCTGAGACGAGCGCGCTGCCGGGGGCTTGAGTATCGACCGGCAGCTTGGCCTGGGCCGAGACGTCGTAGTCAAAGCTGGACAGCGTGAGCTCGTCGCCGTCCGCGCTGAGCCGCATGCCCGCCAGGACAGGGACAGTCGGCCTGGCTGGCAGCGCGCGAGCGGTCCAGGCGACCGCTTCAGCGAAGACATCGCGCTCGATGATGATCTGCACGGCAAGCCGCCCTTTCGTGCTCGCACCCAGTCTCGCGGTCAGTGGGCGCGCCGGCGCGCTAATGCCGGACGTTAACGCGGAAAGCCTAGCCTGCACAGCGCGCCCCGTCTGACGAAACCACGGGCCTTGTCCTGGCCGCTGGTTTGCTACTTGGCTCTTGGCAATCTCGGAAATTTAGAGAGGGTAGTCGTCATAGCTGGGGTGGATTCTGGGGACAACAGCGTTTCCGCAGGTCAGGACCGAGTTTTGGTGCACAGGCGGGGTGGATAAGTCTGAGCGGCTTCGGCCGTGCTGTGGAAGAGCCCGGCGCTCTCTGCGACGGGGTGAAAGTTATCCCCCGGTCGACCCCAATCCAAACCAAGCTATCCGCAGGGCCGTCCACAAGTTCATCCACAGCCTGTGTGTACGGATAGTGATGACCAGCGCCGTTGAGTTAGCGATCGATTACTGTACGTATCGGCGTGTATTCCGAGCGTCTGATCCATGACGCGCCGGCAACTCCGGAGTGACCCAGGGCTGACTCGGAGCCTGGGTCAGTCTTCAAGTCGGTAGTGCCTGCTGCTTGATCTTGTTCGTCAGCTCGGTCACCTGGTTGTAGATAGACCGGCGTTCTGCCATCAGCGACCTGATCTTCCGGTCGGCGTGCATCACGGTGGTGTGATCGCGGCCGCCGAACTGCTGGCCGATCTTCGGCAGTGACATGTCGGTGAGTTCCCGGCACAGGTACATCGCGATCTGGCGGGCCGTGACCAGCACTCGCGATCGGGAGGTGCCGCACAGGTCGTCGATCGACAGGCCGAAGTAAGACGCGGTCTGGCCCATGATCGTGGCGGCCGTGATCTCGGGCCCCTGCGATTCGGGGATGAGGTCCTTCAGCACGAACTCGGCGAGCTGGAGATCGACCGTCTGGCGGTTGAGGCTGGCGAACGCGCTGACCCTGATCAGGGCGCCCTCAAGCTCCCTGATGTTGGTCGAGATCCGGCTGGCGATGTACTCGAGCGCCTCGGGCGGTGCGTTGAGCCGGTCCTGCACGGCCTTCTTGCGCAAGATCGCGATCCTGGTCTCAAGTTCAGGCGGCTGGATGTCGGTCAGCAGCCCCCACTCGAACCGGCTGCGCAGCCGGTCTTCCAGCGTCACCAGCCGTTTCGGCGCGCGGTCGCTGGAGATCACGATCTGCTTCTCGGCGTTGTGCAAGGTGTTGAAGGTGTGGAAGAACTCTTCCTGGGTTCCTTCTTTGTTCTCCAGGAACTGGATGTCGTCGACCAGCAGCACGTCGACGTCGCGGTAGCGGCGCCGGAAACCGTCCTGCTTGCCGTCCCGGATCATGTTGATGAAGTCGTTGGTGAACTCTTCCGAGCTGACATAGCGGACTCGCACGCCCTGGTACAGGCTCTGCGCGTAGTGGCCGATCGCGTGCAGCAGGTGGGTCTTACCCAGCCCGGAGTCGCCGTAGATGAACAGCGGGTTGTAGGCCTTGGCCGGCGCTTCGGCGACAGCGACCGCGGCCGCGTGCGCGAACCGATTGCTCGAACCGATGACGAACGTGTCGAACGTGTACTTCGGGTTGAGCCGGGTCTGGGCCTGGGTCGCGCGGGTGGCGCCCTGACCGGGAACCTGGTTGCCGCCGCCCTGGCTGGCGGGACGGCCGTCGCCCAGCCGCCGAGAGTCCTGCTGGGCAGTGCCGTTACCGACGCCGTTGCGCTGGCCGCTCGGCATCTGGTTTCTGGCCGCCTGCTGGTCGTGCGCGTGATCCTGGCCAGCGAACTGGCCCTGGCGCTGGGTCGGCAGGTGCGGGAGGCCGGCCGGTCCCGGCTGCAAAGGAAACTGCCCGGTCGGCACCCCGGGCATGACCTGCTGGCCGTTGAGGCCTGGACCGCTCGAGTGCCCCCAATGCGCGGACGAGGACTCTTGGCCGTCGATCGAGTCCTCGTCACCGGCCTGATCGGCCGCCGTCCCGAACGGGATCCTGATGCCCAGCGGCTCAGGCGGGGCTTCGACGCCATCCGCGCGGGAGTCGGAGTACGCGACGGATGAGGTGGCGACGGGATCGATGATCACCGCGAGCTGGATGTTCCGGCCGAGCTCCCGCGAGAGCGCGTTGGTGATCAGCGCCCGCAGTCTGTTCTCAAGCTGGTCTTTAGCGAACTCGTTGGGTGTCGCGATCAGCGCGGTGTTCTCTACGAGGCCGAGGGGCCTGGTGAGCTGAAGCCACGCCCGTTGATACGGTTCGATCTGCATTCCGGCGAGGTCGTTGAGAGACCTGGCCCAGATCTCGGCGAGGTCCGGTTCGCTCATCTGAGAATCACCCCGCGCCCCCCAACGTGTTCAACAGGTTTTTCCACAGCATGTGCAATGCTGTGGCTCGCCCCTGCGCCGCATGCCCGCAGACCGCGCGCTGACAGTCCACAGCATCCGACCGAGCTTTCCACAGCCTAGGCGTGCCAGGGGAAGTACGTTAGGGAAACGGTGAGTGTCACTGCTTTGCCGGGGCAGGTTGCCTGGTCAGACGGTTTGACGTAGCCCGGAAGTGAGCGTAACGTTCGCTAGTCTGGCTTTACCTGCCACCCGTCTTGGCATGCTGCCCGTTTACCGTGAGCGTATGCGCGCTAACCTTGGTAGGACAAGCAATCCCTGACGATGGGCGCCGAAACCTTGGCGCCGAACTCTGACGTGTACTGGAGTTGAAGTGAGCAAGCGCACGTTCCAGCCGAATAATCGCCGTCGCGCGAAGACGCACGGGTTCAGGCTGCGCATGCGCACCCGGGCCGGTCGCGCGATCCTCGCTTCCCGGCGCCGCAAGGGCCGTGCCCGGGTCAGCGTCTGACCAGCGCCGAGCCGTCTCGGTGACGGTGGCGTGCGATGCTTCCCGCTGCCGCACGGATGCGCCGCAAGGCGGATTTCTCCACTGCCATCGAGAAAGGCAGCAGGTCAGGCAGGCCGTTGCTGGCCGGACACCTGCGCGTGCGGGCGGACGTCGATGAGCCGCCCAGGATCGGTTTCATCGTGAGCCGGGCGGTCGGCCAGGCGGTGGTCCGAAACAAGGTCAAACGTCGCCTTCGTCACCTGGCCGCGGGGTATCTGCACAGCCTTCCTAGAGGTAGCCTGCTTGTGTTGCGCGCTAATCCCGAGGCCGCGACGGCAAGACAAGCGGAGTTGGCTGCCGAGCTAGATGTCGTGGTACGGGCATTGCTGCGGCGGCAGGGTGGTGCGGTGTGACGGGTCACGATGGGGCCGGCGGCGAGAGGGTCGGCCAGATGTCTGTGCTGGCGCAAGCGCTGGCCGGGCTGATCTCTGGCTACCGGAAATTTATCAGCCCGCTGCTAGTTGGGCGCTGCCGGTTTTACCCGTCCTGCAGCGCCTATGCCCTTGAGGCGATTCAGCTTCACGGAGCTGGGCGTGGCAGCTGGCTGGCTGTACGAAGGCTGAGCCGGTGCCATCCGTTCCATCCAGGTGGTCTTGACCCGGTTCCGTCCCCGCGGGGTTCTGGGGAGTCGTCCCCAGAGGCCAGCACCGCTGACGCACGAGCAAGGGAACTAGCGCATTGAGCTTCTTGAACCCAATCAACGACCTGGTCGCCTGGGTCATCATGCACATCTACGGCGTGATAGGCCCGGTCTTCGGCCAGACGAGCGGTCTGACGTGGGTTCTGTCGATCGCGCTCCTTGTTATCGCGATGCGGCTGATCATGCTGCCGCTGTTCATCAAGCAGATGCACACCCAGCGGGCGATGACGGCACTGACGCCGAGAATCCAGGAGATCCGCAAGAAGTACAAGGGCGATAAGGAAAAGCTCAACTCCGAGACGATGAAGCTCTACCAGGAGGCGGGCGTCAACCCGCTGATGGGGTGCTTGCCGGTCGTGCTCCAGATGCCGCTTTTCTTCGCATTGTTCAGCGTGCTCCGGGCGATCGCCGAATATAACCCGCATACGGGGCTCAAGTACCACCTCACCGGGACGTTCGTCAGCAACGTGAACCAGGCCGAGATCTTCGGCGTCAAGATCAAGGACACGTTCCTGCACGGGACGTCTTTGCACGTGCACATAGTCGTGGCGCTGGTGGTCCTGCTCAGCATGGGGACGACCTACCTGACCGTGCGGCAGAGCATGAAGCGCGGCATGATGCCGACCGGCTCGGACAGCCCGATGGGCCAGTCGCAGAAGCTGATGGCCTACATCATGCCGCTGTTCGCGCTGACGGGTCTGTACTGGCCGTTCGGACTGGTCTTGTACTGGGTCATGACGAACCTGTGGACTCTTGGCCAGCAGTACGTGCTGCTGCGCAAGTACCCGGTCGGCGCCGCGGCGTCCGCCGTCGGAGGCAATCTGCCGATCAGCAAGCCTGGCCAGCGGCCGGCCACGGCGGCCGGCCTGACCAGCGGCTCTGGTCAGGCGAAGCCGAGTACTGGCGGCGCGGGTAAGAAGAGCAAGCCATCCGCCCCGGTGAGCGACAGCGTGCCGACCGATGCGAAAGCGTCGTCGTCTGGCGTGCAGGACGCGGTGCCGGACTCCGCGGCGACCCCTAACGGGCAGGCCTCGGCTAGCGGCAAGAAGCCGGTCAATGATGCCAAGCCAGCCAGTGCCAAGCCAGCCAGTGCCAAGCCAGCCAGTGCCAAGGCCGCGCGGACGACGAAGCCGCCGGGTACCGGAGGGTCATCCTCCCGGGCTGACACCGCGGGGGGTTCCGGGGGCTCGTCCTCCCGGGCTGACACCGCGGGGGGTTCCGGGGGGTCGTCCCCCCGGGCTAGCACCGCATCGCGGAACGGTGCGTCGCCCGCGAACGGACATCAGCCAGCCGAGGCAGGCGGAGTACTGCGGCGGTTCGGCCGGCGGCCGGAACCCGAGACGCCCGCGGAGCCGGAACCGGTGGCTAAGATCGTCAGGCAACAGCCGCAGCGCCAGTCGCGCAGCAAGCGCTCTGGTAAGCGCTAGCAGTACCGTCGTCCGCTGCCCTTGACGCCTGCCGGAGGCGTGTACCAGCTAGGAGGATTCTGTCGTGGGCCAAGGGGAGAACGTGCTCGCCGACTCAGCGGAGTTGGCGCCCGATGAGCTTGCTGACCCCGGCGCTCAGGACTCGGATGAGTCCGACGGTGCCGTCGAACTGAGCGACGCCGACGATGACCCGCCCGTGCCAGATATAGCCGACCTTGAGCAAGAGGGCGAGATCGCGGCGGACTACATCGAGGGCCTGCTTGATGTCGCCGATCTAGACGGCGACATCGACATGGACGTTGAGGGCGACCGAGCGGTGGTGTCCGTGGTCGGGGCGACGCTCGACGAGCTCGTCGGCTCGCGCGGCGAAGTGCTCGACGCGCTCCAGGAGCTGACCCGGTTGGCGGTGCACCGACAGACGGGCGGCCGTACCCGGCTAATGCTGGATATTGGCGGATATCGAGCCCAACGCCGGGCAGAACTCACCGAATTGGGCACCGACGTGGCCGAGGAAGTCAAGCGGACCGGCGAGGCGAAGGCGCTAGCGGCGATGAACGCGTTCGAGCGCAAGATCGTGCACGACGCGATCGCGGCGGCCGGGCTGCGCAGCGAGTCCGAGGGGATTGATCCGAACCGCAGGGTGGTCGTTCTTCCTGTCGGCTAATTCGCCGACCGGCCGCGTGCGGTCTGAAACTGCCGCCGATCAGGCCCGAGCCGCGCGGAGCCTTTCGCGACGGACGGCTACGGACGCGAATTGGTTCGTCCGGTCAGGTGCCACAACCTCGGTGCCCTCCCGAGGTTGTGGCTTCCCAGGAAGCAACAACATCTGTGCCCCGGAGATGTCGCTCTGGCAACCTCGGTGCCTACCTGATGTCGTTCCGTCCTGGGAAGCTACAGCACCAGGAAGGCACCGATGCGGCCAAGTCGCGCCGACCGCTGCCGGGTCGTCAAGCAGCGCGGCACCCGGGGAGAAGAACTTAAGTTGGCCGCTGACCGAATCCGCTCGGGCTCGCAGTCGCCTCAGCCGCGTCCTAATGCCGTTCCCGCTGGCCCAGCGGCGTCGTTCAGTCAGGCACCGCCCGATGCCGCACGGTTGGTCTTTGGTCATGCCCTGCCTACCGCCGAGGCCTACGCCGCGTTGCTGGCCGGACCTGGGGTCGAGCGCGGGTTGATCGGGCCCGATGAGACGGCCAGGATCTGGGACCGTCATCTGCTGAATTGCGCCGTCGTTGCCGAGCTGGTGCCGGACCGTGGCGTGCTTGCGGACCTCGGATCGGGTGCGGGGTTGCCAGGATTGGTGCTGGCGATGCTGCGGCCGCAGGTCGACGTGGTGCTGGTGGAGCCGATGGCCCGCAGGACCGCCTTCCTGGCCGAATGCGTTCACGACCTGGGCCTGGCGAACGTGCGGATCGAACGCGGACGGGCCGAAGAGCTTGTCGGCAAGATCGGCGCCGACGTGGTGACCGCTCGAGCGGTGGCGCGGCTGGAGCGACTCGTGCCGCTGGCGGTCGGACTGGCAAGACCGGGTGGGCAGATTCTCGCGATCAAGGGCGCGGGCGCGGCCGGTGAGGTAGCGGAAGCTGAGCCGGTGCTGCGCCGGCTAAGAGCGACTCAGGTGACGATCGCCCGCCTCGGCGATGGTGTCCTTGACCAGCCGACGACCGTCGTTAGTTTCCTGACCGACCAGAACACAGGCAGGGCTCCCCGATAAGCGGCCGCGCAGCTTAGGCTAGATCTGATCTAGCCGACGGGCGGTGGCTGTCGGCCAGTCGGACCTACCGAGCTGGCAAGGGGACGCGCTGGATGACGCCCGTCGGACCTGGTCTTGGATGGCCGGAAGGCAGGCGCAACTGGGAGCCTGGTGCCGATCTCGGTAATGATGCTGAGCCGACGGGCTGGCCGAAACGGGACGAACTCATGTATGATCGGCGATCCTCGGCAGAGTGGTCGGATGCCAGTGGTGCGCCGGCCGCGGATGCCAGTAGTGCGCCGGCCGCGGATGTGAGTGACCGTCCGCGATATGTCGTCGGTCGACATCGCCGGACGACGGAGGTGCGCGGACGCCGGGGCGAAAGCGAGGGAAGGCCGAGGCCAGAGTCGGCGACGGCCAATGCGGTGACGGGAGCGGAAGTCGTCCGCGGCGACGGCGTCGAGAACGGCCGGTCACGGAGCGGCAGCGTCGAGCGGGAGGGGGCAACCGCCATGCGGGGGATGAGCGGTTCTGGATCGGGCCTGGGATGGCCGTCAGGGAGTTCGGGTGATCCGTCGGCTGGATTGCCGGGCCTAGGTTGGCCAGGCATAGCGGTTCGAGCCGATCGGGGACTGTCCGAGGGGCAACTAGAAGTCAGCGGCTCGCAGGTGGGTAGTTCCTGGCCGGAATCGAGCTCTTGGCGGGAATCCAGTTCCTGGCCGCAGCCCAGTTCCCGGCCGGAGTCGAGACGGCAGCCAGGCT
>WNEY01002017.1_pt1 | contig 15131 bp, 14 predicted proteins | sample 5400531 | NCBI WGS metagenome assembly WNEY01 (sample SAMN13153338, study PRJNA577476) | soil metagenome | isolation source: 200 cm saprolite under Douglas fir tree site 1 | place: USA:California | collected 2015-04-18
TGCCAGAAGGGCGGCGACCACTTCACCTTCATCCAGGACATCGAGCATGTCGACTTCCGCGGCGCGCTGCGGCTGCTCGCGGAGAAGACGGGCGTCGTCCTGGAGGAATCGCCCGGCGCGGGGCGCCAGCGCGAGCTCAAACGAACGATCTCGCGGCTGAATTTGCTGGCCGCCCAGTACTTCCATCACATCCTGCTGGAGAACCCGGCCGGGCAGCGGGCCTTGATCCAGCTCGAGTCGCGCGGCGTCACGCGGGCTTCCATGACCGAGTTCCAGCTCGGCTTCGCGCCGGCGGGTCAGCACAAGGACAACCTGGTCCGGTTCCTCCGCAAGCATGGCGCGACCGACGGCGAGATGCAGGAAGCGGGGCTGGCGATCAAGCCCGATGGGGGAGGGGAGCTGTGGGACCGGTTCCGCCAGCGGATCATCATCCCGATCCACGACGAGCGCGGCGAACTGATCGCCTTCGGCGGCCGGGTGATCGACGACACCAACCAGCCGAAGTACCTCAATACGTCGCAGACGGCCCTCTACGACAAGGGGCGGACCCTGTTCAACCTGCACCGGGCGCGCAAGTCGATCCACGAGCTGAAGCACGCCGTGCTGATGGAGGGCTACTTCGACGCCATCACCGCGTGGCAGGCGAACGTGATGAACGTGGTCACGACCTCGGGGACCGCCCTGGGCGAGCACCAGGTGCGGCTGCTGAAGCGGGAAACCCAGGAATTGCTGCTGGCGTTTGACCGGGACGACGCCGGCATGAACGCCACCCAGCGGGCGATCGAGCTGGCTTCCAAATCGGGCATGTATATAAAGGTTGTCCGGGTGCCGCAGGGGAAGGATCCGGACGACTACCTGCGAGCCAACCCCGAGGGCTGGGCAAGCCTCCGGGAGCACGCCGTGCCGGAATGGGAGTACCTGATGCGGCAGGCGCTTGCCAACCTCGATCTCACCGACGCGCGCGAGCGCCGCCGGGGGGCAGAATTGGTGATTCCTGTGCTGGCCAAGATCCCGGAGGCGTCCGTGCTGGAAATCTATGCCCAACAAGCCGCAGGATGGCTACGCATTGAGCCAGCTGCCGTGCTTCGCGACGTACAAGCGTTGAAGTCGGGTAAGGGCCCCCACCCTGGCCCTTCCCCGCAAGTGGGGGAGGGGATCGGAAGAAGAGGCGAAGGCGTCTCGCTGCCAAACAATGGCGCCAACCAGGCGACCAAGGACGAGGGTTATTTGCTGGGGCTCTTGATCGAGCGGCCCGACCTGGTTCCGGAGATCGCCGTGGAGCTGCAGGCGGTCAGTTTCTCGGCGCCGGCCTACGAGCGGGTTTTCGCTAGGCTGCAACAGATGGTTGAAGCGGAAGCAACGGTTCGGCCCACCGACCGTCTGTCCGAGTTCGCTCCGGACGAGCAGGGGCTGATTTCGGCGGTCGCCATGGCCAAGTACCCCGAGCTCGACAGCGGCTCAGAGGCCGCCCTGAGGCAGAGCCTGGAGCAATGTCTCCAAACACTTAAAATAAACGCCGCCCAACGACGGTTGAAAGCCTTAGTGGCTGAGATGCGTGCAGCGCGCGCGGCGGGGGATGAGTCTCGGCTCGTTACTCTCATGCAGGAGAATGACCACTTGGCCCACCAACTCGATGCACTCAAAGATTTGAGACATGGCCAAGGCTAACCTCAGGGACGCGCCCACGCCCAAAAAGGCGCCGCCACCTGGAGGCGGGAAGCCGAAGCGCTCGGAAGACCCGATGGTCCTGGCCGCCGAGGCCCTGATTGTCAAAGGCAAGGAACAGGGATTCCTCAGCCCCGACGACATTCTTGCCGGCTTCCCCGACGTCGAACTCGACCCCGACCAGCTGTTCCGGATCTTCAACGTGTTCCGAGACATGGGAATCGAGGTCTCGGACGGGGAGAAGGACTTCGAAGAAGTCGTCGAGATCGACGATGACCTGATTGCCACGATCGAAGCGATGGACTCGGTTTCGCTCGATGACCCGGTCCGGATGTATCTGAAGGAGATCGGGCGGGTGGCGCTGCTCAAGGCGGAGCAGGAGGTTACGCTGGCCAAGGCGATCGAGGCCGGTGACGACGACGCCAAGCACAAGCTGACGGAGGCGAACCTCCGGCTGGTGGTCTCGATCGCGAAGAAGTACATCGGGCGCGGCATGTCCTTCCTCGACCTGATCCAGGAAGGGAACATGGGCCTGATCCGGGCGGTCGAGAAGTTCGATTACCACAAGGGCTACAAGTTCTCGACCTACGCGACCTGGTGGATCCGGCAGGCGATCACCCGCGCCATCGCCGACCAGGCGCGCACCATTCGGATCCCAGTGCACATGGTGGAGACCATCAACAAGCTGGTCCGAGTGTCGCGCCGGCTGTTGCAGGAGCTGGGGAGGGAGCCGACCGACCAGGAGATCGGCGACGAGATGGGGATCTCCGCCGAGAAGGTGCGGGAGATCGTGAAGGTCTCGCAGGACCCGGTCTCGCTCGAGACCCCGATCGGCGAGGAGGAAGACTCGCACCTCGGCGATTTCGTGGAGGACAAGGAGGCGACGTCGCCGTCGGATGCGGCGTCGCTGACGATGTTGCGGACGGAGGTGGAAGACATCCTCGACACCCTGACACCGCGCGAACGGCGCGTGCTGCAGCTGCGATTTGGCTTGATCGACGGGCATCAGCGGACGCTGGAAGAAGTGGGGAAGCGCTTCGGCGTCACGCGAGAGCGGATTCGCCAGATCGAGGCGAAGGCGCTGCGCAAGCTGCGCCACCCGAGCCGCAGCAAGAAGCTCAAAGACTACCTCGAGTAGGACATGCCCGGACGACGGCCAGCCGTCCCTTCAGCCTATCCGCCGCTCACCAGGGCGAACTGGATTCGAGCGATTCTGATCATCATCGCCTCCGTCGGCGTTCTTCTGCTTCTGGGGTACTTGATGAGGAGCGTGGTCCCCTAGGCCCGTATTACCTCGGGGCAGGTTCCGCGCGACACAAACGAAAAGGAGAGCGAAGAGAGCGTAGAAACCGACGAGGGGCCATGAAATGGAGAGGAACGCCGAGCCAACCTTGATCCCGAATGGCAACCCTGCATCCCGAGGCTAGCATTGGCGGTAAGTGGCAGGAACCGTTTGCCGACCAGAAGCGATGGGTCAAGGTCGTTTGGCTCCTTCTGGGCCTGGGGATCCTCGTTGGCTCAGCCCTGTCGAGCATATTTGGATGGGCTTCTCAGCTAACCGGACAAGTCGTTCTCGCCTTTGTGGGAGGCGTTCTCTACGCTGGCATTCTCGTGTGGATTTTCGCCAGTGGCCGCCGGAAGCTTCGCGGTCCCCCCATTACCGAGGAGGATCTGGAACAGTTGCGACAGCAGGCGCAGCAAGACGACGGCCTCGACGAGGAGACAAGCCTGACCCTCCTCCGTGAGCTGGCGAGCCTCCGTAATCAAGCGAGGTCGCGGGACGCCCGACCCTGACCGTTTTCCCCGGGGAGCAAGCTCGAATATGCTGTATACTGTGCTGTATATGGCCGCGCGAAGGACCCAGATATACCTGACAGCCGAGCAGCGGAAGCAGCTGGACGAGCGGCGCCGCCGCGAAAGGCGCACCCTGGCCGAACTGGTCCGCGAGGCGGTCGATGCTTACCTGGCGGACCGATCCGTTGATCCTGCCACCGCCTTGGACTCAACGTTCGGGGCTCTTCCCAAGCTTGAAGTGCCGAGCCGCGACGAGTGGGAACGTGCCTGATCTGCTGGTTGACACCGACGTCTTTGTCGATCACCTGCGCGGTGCGAGGAGAATGCAGCCGGGGCGGGACCGAATCCTGTACTCGGTAGTTACGCGCTGCGAGCTGTTTGCTGGTCGGGAGGTAGAAGAGGAGACGGTCCAACGCTTACTGGAACCGTTCGAAGAAATACCCGTCGATCGCTTTGTGGCCGAGCGTGCCGGTCGGCTACGGCGTGCCAGTGGTCTCCGAACGCCGGACGCTCTGACAGCTGCGACGGCTCTCGAGCGAAAACTCGTGCTGGTCACACGAAACAGCCGTGACTTCCAGTCGGCGCGCGGCCTGAAGCTTCGCCAACCTGGTTGACGGCCTAAGCAGGCAGTGGTTCGCGGTTTTGCAGCGGCACCGTGACCGCTTGGTAGCTCGTTGCGCGTTGTCTTGCAGAACACGATGCCGCTTAGTAAGGGGTGGGAGGAGTGCCACTCATGTGGTTGCTTCGTCGGCTCGTCCTCTGGGCGGCCGTCGGCGGGTTGCTCTTGTGGATCACGTCGCTGCTGTTGGGGTCGCAGAGTGCCCCAGGGTCCATATCACAACCTTCGGTTGCCCTGGCACCGTCTCAGTCCTCAACACCATTAGCGCCTGGGAAGGCCGGCACGCCAACCGCAAAACCCACCAAGGCCGCGCACGCGACGCCGACGCCAAAGCCGGCTAGTACCCCTACCCCGAGGCCCGCCGCAACACCAACTCCGACGGCGACGCCGGCCCCAACCGTGTCACCGTGGCCCACACTCCCGCCGCTTCCAACACCAGCGCCAACGCCAATCCCAACCGCAACGCCGGCACCAACCCCGACCCCCGCACCAAGCCCGACTCCGACTCCGACACCAACCCCAACGCCAACTCCAACCCCGACGCCGACACCAACCCCGACGCCAACGCCGACACCCACCCCGGCCCCGACACCAACACCGACTCCCGCGATGCCGGCCTTCAGCCATGTCTTCGTGATCGTGATGGAAAACGAGGAGTCGAGCAGCCTAATTGGTAATAGCGCAGCCCCGTACATCAATGGGTTGGCGGCCACCTACGGGCTGGCGACCCAGTACTACGCCATCAGCCATCCGAGCCTGCCGAACTACCTTGCGCTGACGGCGGGGAGCACCTTCGGCATCAGCAGCGACTGCACGACCTGTTGGGTCAGCGCCACCAACCTGGCGGACCAGATCGAGGCCGGCGGCCGGAGCTGGAAGGCGTATCTGGAGGGCATGCCGTCGGCGTGCTTCGTGGGCGATTCCTATCCCTACATGCAGAAGCACAACCCGTGGATCTATTACAACGACATCCGCACCAATGCGGTCCGCTGTAGCGCCCACGTGGTGCCGTATACCCAGTTAGGCGCTGATCTGGCCGGCGGATCGGTCCCCAGTTACGTCTGGATCACGCCCAACATGTGCAACGACATGCACGACTGTTCAATCGCAACCGGAGACACCTGGCTGAGCCAGCAGGTTCCAGCTATCCTCAACTCGGCCGCGTTCCGTAACGGCGGCGTTCTTTTCATCACCTGGGATGAAGGGAGCACATATGCCGGATGCTGCACGAATGCCGCCGGTGGACAAGTCGTTACCCTGGTGATCTCGCCGCTGGGACGGACAGGATTTCAATCCACCGTGCCGGAGACCCACTACAGCCTGCTGAGGACGATCGAGGATTCATGGAACCTCCCCCGTCTTGGCGGCGCCGGCTGCGCCTGCACGGTGGCAATGCGCGAGTATTTTCGCTGACATCGGGAACTAGAACACGCGCGACTTAGTGGCAGCCGCCGCCGGCTGTGACGTCTCCGGAGCCGACCTGGGCCATCTTCTTGATGCCGGTCGCCGGCGTGTACAGCGAGATGCTGCCGCTGGTATCGCCAAACCAGATGCCGTGTGTATCGGTAACCGGGTGAATGATGTTGCTCAGCGATGGGACCGCGGACCCCGGAGCCGTCATGAGGATGGTGGCGGAATTGGCCCCGGTGATCAGGAGGAGCTGCGGGGTTTGGTACTTCCATACCTGAAGGATGGGATGTCCGCCTCCGTCGGCGCCGGCGACGGTGAACTCGACGTCCGTGCGCTTGTACCACGACACGATCGCCCCTGTCTTGAGGTCCATTCGCATCAGCCGGCTGCCCGGGCCAGGACCGTGGCCGGTTAACGGATCCGCCGTGCCCCAGGCGCCGCCGCCGCTGATGTACTGCCAGAAATGCGTGGTGTCGATCTGCCGGACGGCTCCGCTGGAAGGATCGATCAGCCAGAGGCCGATCAGTCCGGCCGGGCCGTTGGGCTGCGCCTCGAGGTACACGCCCTCGGTTTCATAGTCCACGGCGAGCCACGAGCTGTCTGTTGGGGGTGTCCCGGGATTGAAGGCATGATTGGCGCCGGAGGGCAAATCGACGACATGAATCGGGCTGTTATCGACGGCCGGCAGGTCCGCGTAGGCATAGTGCTTCCCGTCCGGGGAGATGTCGTCGCGCGGCACCGGCAGCCAGCGTTCGAACGCCTTGTCGTAGCTCTTTGACAATGGGAAAGACGAGCCGTGCGGGAGGCTGACGTTTGCTTTCGGGTCGGACTGGTAGCTGCCGGCCGGGAACGTGACCCAGCCGGCATCGTTGTCGGTAACGACGGGCAACTTGCAACTCAGGCCCTGAGGCGCGGGCGTACCCGCGGTGGAGGCGGGTGGGCTGGCGGATTCGGTTGCCGTGACGGTTGCGGTCGGCGACGCTGATGGAGACCTCGTCGCCGCGGTCTTCGAGGTCTGCGGACCGCAGGCGCTGATGAGGGCGAGCAGGAGCACCGCCGAAACGCGAAGGCCCCTCTTCACGGCTGGTCGTATGGTACGCCCCCCACCCTGCCCTCCCCCGCAAGCGGGGGAGGGGACGACCTGAGCCTCCCAGCGAGGTGGGAGGGAGAAGCGGAGAGGTTTGTTATTTAGGCTGGGCCCAGAGGAGTGCCCATGGGTACGTCACGCCGGTGATCTCGGCGACCGCTCCATTGATCGGATCGATCTGCCACAGCTTGCTTTCGCCTTGCTCGGCGACGTAGAGCCACTTTCCGTCGGAGCTCAGGCGCATGGTGTCGGGCAGCCAGGGGTCGAGGAAGCGGGTGCGAACTTTGAGTGTGGTCGTATCGATGGCGACGACGCCCCGATCCGCGAAGCTGAAGAGTGTCCGACCGTCGGGTGACAGGGCGGCTCCGCCGATTTGCGGTCCCTTGGCGTCAGCGTTCGTGAAAAGGCCCCCACCCCGACCCTCCCCCAGAGGGGGAGGGAAATTAAGGGCGAGAGGCGCCGTCCGCACGATCTTGGGCGGTTGGTCGGTCGTCATCACCGCCACCGTCCCGAGGGCGGCGTTGGCGGCGTAGACGTACCGTCCATCGTGGCTGACGGCCAGCGCCCAGTGGAACTGCTGCTCGATATTCTTCGAGGCCGTGGATGGCAGATCGACGCACCAGGCGATCGGCTGTCCGAGGAGTGGGAGTGCGTGGATGAATGGACCGGCCTCCCGAACATAGACCGTGTAGATATAGTTCCCCGCCGGGTCGGCGGCGCTGTCGCCACGGATGCCGTTCATCGGTTCGTTGGGTTCGCGCTTGTCAACGACCGGCTGGGGCGCGAGGAACCCGGCGCTCACGTCATACAGTCGCACTTGGTAATGATTTGGATCCGTCATCTTCTGAATCAGGTACAGGCTCTTGCCGTCGTTGCTGAGCGCATCGAAGACGAAGTCGCCGTTGACGTGCATGGTTTTGAACGAGTCGGTCAATGCGCTCGAGCCCACCAGGAAGCTGGTGGTGATGGCGCCGCCGGCGGCGCGGCCCTGGCTGGTCAGCGCGAGCCACTGGCCGTTTGGCGACAGACCGGCCGTCGGGCCCTGAGAGGCGATGTTCGGAAGGGTGTAGCCGGCCGGGATGGCGGTCTGGGCGATGGTTCGACCCGATGCCGGGTCGATCGCCTTCAGTTGAGCGCTGCCGGTCAGCTGGGTGACGACGTAGTAACGCGACCAGTCGGAAGCGGCGGTCCCGATCGGCAACTCGCGCACAACGGTACCGGTGCCTGAATCGAGCACCTTGACCGTTTCGCCGCCACTCGAGTATCCAGCCTCGAGGAAGATCAGGTATCCAGCCGCCGCCGGGTGGGTGGCGCTCGCGCGGCCGCAGGCGGTCAGGATGGACACGGTGAGGATCAGCAGCGCGATCAGGCGACGGCTCATGGTGGCACCTCCGACTCTCATACCGCCGTCAGGCGCGGCTGGTTCCGCCCCCACCCTACCCTCCCCCAGAGCGTGAGCGGGAGGGGAAGCAAGTCAGGGTCGGTACCAGGGGCGGATCGGCGCCGAAGCCGGAGGGGAGACAGCGGGCCGGGCTGGCAGCGTGTAGTAGGGGAAAGGCGGTGCGGGTGGACCGGCCGGAGGCGATGCCGGCGTCGCTCGGCGCCACCACGACGGGCGGACCGGATTGGCCAGGGCTGCCAGGGCCGCGAGGTGATCCCGGAAGCCAATACCGAAGGCGGTCGGCGTGCCGTCGTAGTTGCTGATCAAGGCCGGCCCATTGGCGCAGTCCCACGTATCCCATGTCCAGCCGAGGTAGGAAATTCCGTGGGCGTCGGCCCAGGGCATGTACTGGTCGATGTAGCCATGCGCGCAGTCGTTCTCGCCGAGCTCACCCGTGACCACCGGAACCTGGGTCGCCAGCGGGGCGACGGTGCTGTTCCAGCACGACGGATCGCAAACATTGAAGTTGTAGTTGTGGAAGGAGGCGACCAGCGCGTGCGCCGAGTCGGTCGGCTCGTTGGCCAGCCAACCGCTGAGGTCGTTGGACCAGGCGAGCCCGCCGATCATGATTGGCTGGGTGGCGCCCGTTGCGCGCACCGCGTTGACCAGCGCCTGCATGCCTGCCGTGGTCCAGCCGGGCGAGTTGCAGCCGTTCAGCCAGCACGACCAGGTGATGTCATGCGGCTCGTTGTAGAGGTCAAAGAGCACCGCCGGGTCGGCCTTAAAGAAGGATGCGACTGACGTCCAGAAGGCGGGAGAGTGGTCGGCATCAGGCATCACCTGCTGGCCGGTGGACTGGGTTGTCCCGGGCGCGTTCCAGTGGAGGTCGAGGATGGCGTAGATCCCGTACTGGTGGAGCAGGTTGATGTAGGACTGGATGGCCGTCTGATAGCTGGTGCCGGCGTAGGCGGGATTGACGCCGTTGATGTCCAGCCAGCAGTCCTCGTTGAGCGGGACGCGGACCGCGTTGATGTGCCATGAGGCCATGGCCGCGACGGAGGTGGCGTCGTTGGGACCGTCGAAGATGCCCCAGCCCTGGATGCAGGCGTACTCCGTGCCGGAGCGATTGACGCCGAACAGCCGAGTGGTCAGCCCGTTGCCGTCAACGAGGTGATTGCCGGAGACGCCAATCGATAGCGGCATGGCGGCGAATCCGGTAGTCGCGGGCAGGGTTGCCGCAACGACGGCCGAAGCCAGCGCAGGCAGAAGCAGGCGTACCCTCCCACGATCGATAGGACCAGTTAGGCACGGCCTCGGATCAAAGGCAATCCGGATTGCGTGACCGGACGGTAACAGGCCCCCCACCCTGACCCTCCACCCAAAGCGAGGGAGTAAATCGTTACGCCAGGCGTTCGCGGAAGTAGGCGATCGTCTTGACGAGGCCGTCGTCGAGCGATGTTCGCGGCTCCCAGCCGAGGAGCTTGCGGGCGCGGGTCAGATCGGGGCGGCGCTGTTTTGGGTCGTCTTCAGGAAGGGGCTTAAAGACGATCTCACTCGAGCTGCCGCTCAGGTCGCGGATGCGCCTGGCGAGCTGGAGCATCGTGACTTCGTCGTCGGTTCCGAGGTTGACGGGCTCGGCGTAGTCGGTCGCCAGAAGGCGCACGATGCCATCGATGAGGTCGTCGACATAGCAGAGGCTGCGGGTCTGCGAGCCATCGCCATAGACGGTGATCGGCTGGTTTTGCAGCGCCTGCAGCAGGAAGTTCGGCACGGCGCGACCGTCGTTGAGTCTCATCCGAGGACCGAAGCTATTGAAGATGCGAACGATGCGCGTCTTCATGGCGTGGGTACGGTGATACGCCATCGTAAAGGCCTCGCCGGCGCGTTTCGCCTCGTCGTAAACGGCGCGCGGGCCGACCGGATTGACGTTGCCCCAGTAGGTCTCGGGCTGCGGATGGACTTGGGGATCGCCATAGACCTCGGAGGTGGAGGCAAGGAAGAAGATCGCACCCTTGGCACGCGCCAGCCCCAGCATGTTATGGGTGCCGAGGGTGCCGACCTTGAGGGTCGCAATCGGGTGATCGGCATAGTCGATCGGCGAGGCCGGTGAGGCGAAGTGCATGACGGCGTCGACCGGGCCTTCCAGGTAGAGCGGCTCGCTGACGTTGTGCTGGAGGGACTCGAACGATTTGTGGCCGCTGAGATGCGCGATGTTCTTGGCCGCGCCCGTCACCAGGTTGTCGACGCAGACGACCTTCCACCCATCGGCCAGCATTCGTTCGCAGAGGTGAGAGCCGAGGAAGCCCGCCCCGCCGGTGACGACCGCCCGGGGCGACAAGCGTCAGGAGCGGCCGACGCCGCGGTAGACGAAGCCGCGATCGCGCATCGTCTTGGGATCAAAAATATTGCGGCCGTCGACAATCACGGGACGGCGCATGAGACCCTTGATGCGATCGAGGTCGAGCTGGCGAAACTCGTCCCACTCGGTCACGATCAGTAACGCATCGGCGCCCGACGCCACGGCGTAAGGGTCCTTGCAGTACTGGATCGAGTTCATCTGCGCCTTGAGGACCGGCATCGCCTTGGGGTCGTAGGCGCGCACCTCCGCACCCTTCTGGAGCAGGTTCTCGATGACATCGATCGACGGCGCCTCCCGGACGTCGTCAGTGTTGGGTTTATAACTTAGCCCCAGCAAACCGATCACCTGACCACGCAGTCCGCCCAGCACTTCCCGCAGCTTCTCGACAACGAGCGTGCGCTGATCCAGATTGATTTCCATCACAGCGTCGAGCAGCTCGGGGTGATAGCCCATCGTCTCGGCCATCCGGGCGAGCGCCTTGACGTCCTTGGGGAAGCACGACCCGCCGTAGCCGATGCCCGCGTCGAGAAAGAGCGGACCGATCCGGCGGTCCATGCCCATACCCTCGGAGACCACCTTGACGTCGGCGTCGACGCGCTCGCAGATGCGGGCCATCTCATTGATGAAGGAGATACGGGTGGCAAGGAAGGCATTCGAGGCGTACTTGATCATCTCGGCGGTGTGGAGATCCGTGATCAGGATCTTCGTGTCGAGCATGCTGTAGAGCGCGGCAACCGCCCGAGCGGCTCCCTCATCATGCGAGCCGAAAACCAGCCGGTCCGGATGCATGAAGTCGTAGATGGCGCTGCCTTCGCGAAGAAATTCAGGGTTGGATACCACGTGGAACGGGATCTCGTCGCGTAGGTTCTCGCCGACGATCCGGGCGACGATATTTCCAGTTCCGATCGGCACGGTGCTCTTGTTGACGATCGTAACCGTCTTCTTCATCGCGCCCGCGATGCCCTTAGCCGCTTGCTTGACGTAGACGAGATCCGCCTCGCCCCGGCGGCCCGGCGGCGTGCCGACCGCGATGAACACGAAATCGGCGGTCGGGATGCCGGCGTTGTAGTCGCTGGTGAAAACCAGCCTGCCACCCTTGAGGGTCTCGGTCATCAGGTCCGCGAGGCCCGGCTCGTAGATCGTCGGCTCGCCGGACCGGAGCCGCGCCACTTTCGCCTCGTCGATGTCGACGCCGACGACCTGGTGCCCCAGCTTCGCGAGGCAGATCGCCGTGGTCAATCCAACGTAGCCGGTGCCGATCACCGCGATGGCGCTCATCTCTTGGAGAGTGTAACGAAGGGAGTTCGCAAATCCCCCACCCCGAGCTCCCCCAGAAGGGGGGAGGGAGATTCCCCGCAAGGGAGGCTGGTCGGGCCGGCGCGCCCATCTGGGCGGTACCATCTGCTCGTGATCCGCCAAGCCAACTCCTGCGCGCGTGCGTAGGTTGCGTCTCAACCGGTTGCTCGTCACCGGCGGTGCCGGGTTCATCGGCTCGGCCTTTGTCCGCAATCGGCTGCGCGACGATCCCGACGTCAATCTCACCATTCTGGACAAGCTCACCTATGCCGGGAGCGAGGAGAACCTGGGGGAAGCCCGCAACGACCCGCGCGTGCGCTTCGTCAAGGGTGATATCTGCGACCCAGACGCAGTTGACGCCCTGGCCAGCGAGGTGGACGCCATCGTCAACTTTGCGGCGGAGTCCCACGTTGATCGCTCCCTTCTCGACGCGGGCACGTTCGTAAAAACGGACGTCTACGGAACCTACGTCTTGCTGGAGGCTGCCCGCAAATACGGGCACCAGCGATTCTTGCAAGTCAGCACGGACGAGGTCTACGGCCATGTGAAGGAGGGGTCAAGCGGGGAAGAGGACCGGCTCGCGCCGCGGAGCCCGTATGCGGCGAGCAAGGTGGGCGGCGACGTGCTGGTTGCCGCGTACCACACCAGCTTCGGTCTGCCGACGCTGATCACGCGAGGGGCCAACACCTACGGTCCGTACCAGTTCCCCGAGAAGATCGTTCCGCTGTTCATCACCAACGCGATGGACGACCTTCCCCTGCCACTCTATGGAGACGGATCGGCCGTCCGCGACTACATCTATGTTGACGACCACGTGAGTGCCATCGCTCGCGTGCTTTGGGAGGGTGAACCGGGGAGCGTGTACAACATCGCGGCGGGCTCAGCGATCAACGGCGTTCAGGTTGCCGACGCCGTCCTTCGACTTTGCGGCAAACCGAGCGCGCTCAAGCAGTTCGTCGCCGACCGGCCCGGGCACGATTACCGGTACGCGATGAACTTTCACCGCCTTCGGGCGCTCGGCTGGGATCCGGAGGTCAAATTCGCCGACGGGATTCGCCTGACCGTCGAGTGGTACCAAAAACACGAGGCCTGGTGGCGGCAGCGGAAAGCGCCAGAGTTCTGGGAGTACTACCGGAAGAACTACAAAGGTCTCCCGGAAGGCGCGATTCCCTCGTAAGAAATCCCTGGCCCCTTCCCCGGGGCCTGCACACGTTTGGCGGCGCTGCGAAAAGATACAAGATCGAGGATACCGCGGCGTTTTTTCGTCATGGGCAAGCTCCGGATCCGCCACCTGCTGGTGGTGGGGGGCGCCGGCTTCCTGGGATCCGCCTTCGTGCGAGATCGGCTCCGCGCCGACCCTGAGATCCTGATCACCGTCCTGGACGCCGTCCGCCGGCCGGGTGCCGAGGCGGACCTGGCCGACCTTGCCGATGACCGGCGGTTCAAGCTGGTCAGGGGCGATGTCCAGGATCGGGCCCTGGTAGACCAGCTGGCAGGGGCGGCCGACGCCATCGCCAACTTTGCCAGCGACGAGTTCACTGAGGGTGGCGCGCCGGACGGACCGGCACTCGCCCGTTCGGATGTCGAGGGAACGGCGGTGCTGCTCGAGGCGGCACGCAAATTCCAGCAGCAGCGATTCCTGCTGGTCAGCACCAGTGAGGTCTACGGGCCGCTGAGGTCGGCGCCCAGCCGTGAGGAGGATCGGATCGCCCCATGCAGCCTGGCGGCTGGGGTCAGGGCCGCCGCCGAGGCCCTGGCCGGCGCCTACCACGCCAGCCATGGCGTCCCGGTCCTGATCACGCGCGGCGCCGCGGCCTACGGCCCACGTCAGCCGGTCAACCAGCCGGTAGCGAGCCTGATCGCGAGCGCACTCTCCGGCCAGTCCGTCGTCGTCGATGGCCACGGCTCGGCGACGCGCGACTACCTGCATGTCGATGACCAGGTGGCCGGTATCGCGCGAGTGCTCTGGAAGGGTGAGCCGGGCAACGTCTACAACCTCGGAGCCGGGGTCCAGATCACTGGCGGCCAGCTGGCCGACACGATCCTTGAAGTCTGCGGCCACGCCTCCGCACGCAAGCGCCTCACGAAGGAGGGGCCGGACTGGTCATACGCGATCGACACTCGAAGGATGCGGCCGCTGGGCTGGGATCCGCAGGTCAAGTTCGCCGACGGGATCCGCTTGACGGTGGATTGGTACCGGAGGAACGAGGCGTGGTGGCGGTTGCGCGACACCGCGATTGCCTCCTAGAAGGCCCCCACCCCGCCGACGCAGGCTAGGCCTGCTGCTGCTTCTCGTCTAACTGCGTCGAAGGGTATCCGCCGCGGTGGACGATCTCGGCGATCTCGTGCACGAGCCTGGCATACTCCTCGGCCCCCACGGCCGGGTGTGTCTTGGCCACAAACCCTTCCCGTTTGCACAGGGCATCGATTCGCTGCAGGGTCTTCGGATCCTCGGCTTCGCCGATGATCAGCAGGTCGTAGTCATTCCCCAGCACATTGAGCATGGTCCGGATCTTCCCGCCGACCAGCTGCATCTGCTTGCTCAACCTCGACCACTCCGTCTCGTAGATTCCCGGCTCGCGTTCGGTCGGGAGGATGCCGATGGGGCTGGGGCGAAGCCGGACGAGCGTCACGAATTGCATGATTCCTGCCTCAGGGGGCGCAATGAAACACGCAAAAATCTACACCCTTGGCGGGGAATTTTCCAGCAATCTCGGGTTCCACAAAAAAAGGGCGCCCCGCAGGGCGCCCCTGGCGAACGTCGAGCTACCGGCTAGGCGGCGCGGACGTGGTTCGCCCGCGGACCCTTCTGGCTCTGCTCGATGTCGAAGCTGACGGCCTCGCCACCGCGCAGGCTGTCGAAGTTGAGCGAGGTGTCCACGCCACTCTGATGGAAGAAGTATTCCTTGCCATCATCGGCGGCGATGAACCCAAATCCGCGGTCGGACACGATTTTCTTTACGGTGCCTTTTGGCATTGCCCGTTCTCCTCCTCTCGAACACCGAATTGAACGCATCGGCCCTGTTCGAGAGAGAAGAATGCCGGCCGCACGCGAGATCACCCGAAGGCCGGGCGAACGGGTGGAGGCCAGAATGCTAGATTCGGGGCCCAGACGAAGTCAGGGAGGGAATCATGACCTGGTACAGCCTGCTGAAGTTCGTTCATGTCCTGCTGGCGATTACGGCGGTCGGGAGCAACATCACCTATGCGACCTGGAATGCCCGAGGCGCGATGGAGCCGCAACACCTCTCCTTCGCCCTCCGGGGGATCAGGTTCCTCGATCAACGGGTGGCGAACCCTGCCTACGGACTACTCCTGGTGACCGGCCTGACGCTCGTCGTGGTCGGAAAGTGGGGGCTCCCGGGTTGGGTCATTGCCGCCCTGATCCTCTTCGTGATCCTGATCGTCGTGGCCGTCGGCTTCTATTCACGGGTAACGAACCGGCAGATCCAGGTGCTCGAGACGGCGGGCGAGTCCGCGCCGGCCTACCAGCAGCTGGCTGGGCAGGCGCAGCTATACG